>Ga0210044_10010093_pt1 | contig 11330 bp, 15 predicted proteins | sample CryGey13umfilter_2_FD_183959 | JGI IMG/M metagenome (GOLD analysis project Ga0210044, IMG submission 183959) | Groundwater microbial communities from aquifer in Utah, USA - Crystal Geyser 4/9/14 3 um filter (SPAdes) (version 2) | ecosystem: Environmental > Aquatic > Deep subsurface >...
CAACTCGGGTTTATGGCAGGTCGCGCAAGCCACTTCTCCGTTTGAACTAAAGCGCGTGTCGAAAAATAATCGTTGACCAAACTTTGCGGCTTGCGGATGATCCGCATAGACATTGGATGGATCAGGAGGAAGCGCGGGCAGACTGCCAATCCATAACCCGCGCAGGGTGACAACCTCCGCTTCACTCCACGACGTTTGGCTGGCGGCTGCCCACCAGACAATTGCCGCCGCTGTGAGTATGACTCCGCCAACGATCAAGTAAATACGTTTCATATTTATTTACTCAAGAATCAAATTGAATGTGATGTTATCGCTTTGTCCATTCGCATTAATGCTGAAGCGCACATCCCACCAGCCGAGCATTTGAAATTTCATACCTTCCACGAGATAGTCGCCGTCCCCCAAATTCTGCGTAACCTGCGGGCTGGTGGGCAAGCCGTGACCCATGTCAGGCATTCCGCCATCCACGCTGATTTCGGCATTATCTACTGGTTGACCATCTGCGGTTTCAACGTGGATTGTCCAGGTATGAATTTGATTAAGCGGCGGAGTGGCAGGGTCGCTGCTCCACGAAACGCGATACAAGCCCTTATCCGAAAGATGCTCGGTGGATGTATCCAAATCAGCAGGCACAGAGGAGGATGCGCCGCCCATCATCAGCGGGTGAAGATAGCGCGGTCCGATGATCGGCATAAGAAAAATGAATCCAACAATAACAATGATGGTTGTAATCACGGTGGTCAGTACAACTGTAAGTGTTTGTTTCTTCATGTATGGGTTCCTTTTTTTAGAGAATTCCCATGAGTTTAGTCTGGATTTATAAATATAACGTAAAGGTTGGTTGAAGGTTTAAAAAAGGGGAAACGTCCCGCGAAGTACCCGCAGGGTGAAGGTTTCCTTGAAAAACGTGGTTGAACCGCTCAACCCTTCGACACGGTGAGCCGCGAAGCGAGTCGAACCGTCAGGGCAAGCCTTCGGGATGGTGTGTCGAAATGAAAACGGGCTGTTTGTTTCAGCCCGTTTTCATTGTGTGTGTCGTTTCTCATGCAGGCGTAAAACCTGCGGGTATTCTCTGGTAGAGGAATTCTCTCATGTCGCTGGACGCGCTGGCATGTTCAATGGTGATGCTGACTACATTACCATTGCTGTCCAGATCCAGGTAAATATTTTCATTGAGTTCGCGCGTCTCAACTGGCGAATTGGCGGAAAGTTCAACCAGTGTGGTGTCAGTATCTTCAAAATATTTGATTCGCATGGCTTACTCCTTAAAGTTTCGGTCAAAGAAGGCGTTGTGAACGGTCTCGCCGTCTTAGAGCAGGATAACTCGCAATGCGCGATTTTCCATTTCGGCGATGCGCGCCCAACGGCGAATTCTGCCATCAGATTGAATTTCTTGGCGCAATGGATTTTGAATAACGCGCTCAATCCATTCATCCTGAATGAAGGCGCGGTCGGGGCGCTGGCGGGTATATTGGAAGTATTGTGTGAACTTCATTGTTTCAATTATACAGTTCTTTCAACGTCTCAATCAACTCATCCACCGATGGACGATCCGTTGGGTCTTGGCTGGGATGAACGAGACGCAGGAGTCCGCTTTTATCCACGATAAAGTCACCGCCGAGTTGACTCGTGTCATCGCCGTGCGAGTCAAAAAATTCGCCGCGCTGAAACCAGCGCTTAATGTACAACCACACCACACGCGGATGATGTGAGCGCAGGCGCGAGTATTCGAGTCCGTAGGATTGATAGACGGTACGGTCACGATCAAGCAGAACGGTGAATGTGCCGCAGACTTCATTCATCCATTGCTGGAGGGCGGGCAGCGTTCCGAACGAAATGATAAAGACGCGGGTGTTGAGTTTTGCAAATTCGTTTTGGCGCGCGCACAACTGTGCGGCATGTTCGCGGCAGGGTATTCAGCCAAGATGACGGAGGAAGACCAGCAGGGCGTTTCCGCTTTTGAGGACTTCGCTGAGGCTGACTTGCTCACCTTCGGCGGAGGTCAGGGTGAAGTTGGGGGCGGGGGAGATTGGTTTGAGTTTCATGTGTTCCAGTGTTGGTAATTGGTAATTGGTGAAATGACGTGTTTCCGTGTCTACCTGTGTACTTGTTTACTTGTCTACGTTTCTACGCGCCCAAACCAATCTTTGAATAACGGTGATAAAAACCAGCGCGGCGAAGATGGAAAACAAAATTGTGATAAACGCAGGAAATAACAAAAATATTCCGTAGGCTATGATGGTTTCAAATCCGCCAATGATGCCTGCGGGCATGACGATGGTGGTTTGGGTATCAGAATCATGCGCGGCGCGTTTTTCAAGAATGGCGGCGAGAACCATCCACGAGGCAGCGTTGACATAGAAGACAGCCAGCAGAATGCTCAGGGCGAGATAATGCTCAATGGACGGCGACCCAGCCGCAAGTCCGAGGGGAAGCGCGGCGTAGACGATGAAATCGGTCAGGATGTCCATGTATCCGCCGAAGTCCGATTGTGTATCATGCAGACGCGCAATCAAGCCGTCAAGTCCATCAAGGATGCGGTTAAAAATCCAAAATGCGAATGCCCAAAGATATTGGTTTCGATATGCCGCGTATGCCGCCAGCAATCCAACGATGAGCGCAAGCAGAGAAACGGCGGTCGGCGAAACGCGGCTCAGGCGGCGGGCAAGCGGCGCGCCGAGGCGGTCTTTCAGGCGGCGGAGATACGAATCAAACATTTATTTTTTCACAACTTTCCACGCCAGCCGATTTTGCGCGCGCCGCTTCCAATTTAGATACGGCTCGGAATAGCGGATGGCGTCGCGTGCGGCTTTGACGCCGAGTTCAAGCAGGGACATGTTGCCGAAGAAATGGCTGCGATATTCGCCGTCGCCCATGAAGCCGTCGCGCGAGTTGAAGAGCGATAGACGGAATTTGTTTTTCGGCAGGTGCGTGCTGCCGTCGAGAATCGCCTGAAAAGGGCGCGGCAGCCATTGGAAGGACGCGAACAACGCGCGGGATTCGCGGACGACGCGGGCGACATCCGCTTCGTCGGCGGGATCGACCTGCTCGAAGAGCGTATCCACTTTTTCCTGAATCTCAAAAAATCGGCTGAAGCCGCCGCCCGCCAGCCGATTGTTTTTCAGCAGGGCGAGATATTCATCGCGGCTTTTGGCGCGCATTCGGCTGATGCTGAGATGCAGGTATTCGAGGTACGCGCCCAACAGCCACTGCACGGCATAGACGCGCCACAATTCGTAGTGTGACCACGATTTGATGGAGTTGGCAACCAGCCTGTCATGCATGGCGACATAATTCAGCGTGGTCTGTTCGAGCGGCTGAAAACTTTCAGCCGAGTAGTCGCCCGTCGCTTTCGCTTTGAGCAGTAAATCGGCCAAAAGCATGACGCTGATATGCGTGACGTACAGCCCTTTGGAATAGAGCGGGTCAATGAAGCCCGCCGCATGACCGAGCAATGCGAAGCGCTCGCCGACCACATGATGCGATGAAAATTGCAAGCGCTCGGCGCGCACCCAGCCGCGCACGGCTTTGGCGTTCTGGAGTTGTTCCTTCATCTTGGGGAATTGGCTGATGAATTCGTTAAACTCCGCTTCGGGAGTCAGGTCGGGGCGGGCGGGGTGGATGCGCGGGTCGAGTTGCAAGCCGACACTGCACAGCGGGTTGGTCGAATCGGCGTGGTTGTTGAAGGGGATAATCCACAGCCAACCGCCTTTGAAGATGTGATGAAGCGTTCCTTCCGACCAGCGGAACGGAACATCGAATTCCTTTGGAGATACGCTCACATCGTTGTAGCACGGCACGTCAATCATGTGCGTAAAAATGGAGCGGGTCTGCGTCTGCAAGTTGTGATGCCGCCAGCCGAGTTTATCTGCCACCAGCGAGCGGAAGCCGCCCGCGTCGACGAGATACTGCGCCTGATAAATTTGCCCGCTCTTGGTGGTGATGCTCACGCCGTCGGGTTGGATGTCCACATCGGCGACAAAGGTGTTTTGCAAAACCGTTGCGCCGTAGGAAATTGCCAGCGAAGTCAAAAAGTAGTCGGTATCCTGACGGTAGAGGTGCATTTCGTGACCGTAGGGTTCTTTGGGAATGACCGCCTGCAGGCTGTGACGTAGGTTTTGCGGCTCGCCCATCTCGTGATGCACAAAAGCGAAGTGACGCTTGACCCCGTGCGAAAAGCCCGCGTACTTGAAGTAATTTTCCGAACTGAAATACGCCAGTTCTGGCACATCATAAAATTCCGCCAGGGCGCGCATCATCTCGGACGTTTCGAGAATCATCGACTCGCCGACGGCGAATTTGGGATGCGCGCCGCCTTCAAAAACCAGCACGGAGAGTCCCTGACGGGCGAGGATGGCGGCGAGCGTTGAGCCGCCAATGCCAGAGCCGATGATGGCGACATCGTATTTTTGATTGGGCATAAAGGGTTGAATCTCCACGGTGTATTCGGAGTCAAAAGTCTCCAGACTTTTGACTTTGGAGTCCATAAGTTTACGAGTGAAAGATTTTCTCACCCGCGCGGATGGCGACTTTTAGACGGTTTTCGGCGGGCGTAATTGGGCAAGACCACTGCTCGTTGTAGGCGCAGTACGGGTTGTATGCCAGATTGAAATCCACAAGGAATTTTCCGTTGGGAAGTTGCTCTGGTTCGAGATAACGCCCGGCGGGGTAGGTTTCTTTGCCAGCAAGAGAATCAACAAAGGGCAGGAAAAAGCCATGCTGGCCGGAATAAATCATCAGTTCGGCGGATTGTCCATCTACGAAAAACGTGAGTTTTCCAAAGCGCTGATAGGTCTGCGGCTGTCCGCCGGTGGTTTGAATCTGGATATTTTCGGGCGCGGATGAAACTTCCACGTCCACTTCCAGGCGCAATGCGGCGTTTTCGGGGAAATAGTTGAGTCCTTTGAAATCGCGCTTCTGAGCGGCGGTCAGCGGGCTTTGCGGGTGACGCGCGTAAAAATCATCTTTTTCGGCGCGGGAGGTTTGTAAATTGGACATATTTTATCTCTTTTCGCTTTCAGATAGCAGAGCAGATAAATTTCTTACCTGGCGCGCGGATGTGTCAGGTGTTCAATCACCTGTTGTGTGCCGGGGCCTTGCAGGGGCAGGATGATATCCAGCGCTTCGGGCGCGTAGCGGCGCGCCATGTCGCTGGTGATTTTTCCGCTGGCAGCGATTTCGGCGTACAGGCGGGCGCTGTTACGGGGAGTTCTTTCCTGCGTTTCAAAATTGACGGCGTACAGGCCGAAGTGAAATGCGGGGTTGTAGCCCTCGGCCCACTCAAAGTTATCCACCAGACTCCAAAAATAGTAACCGCGCACGGGAATTCCCATGCGCAGTGCCTGCCAGACGCGCCGCAAATGGTCGAGGATAAAATGCGGGCGGTGTTCATCGTCCGGGTCGGGGACGCCGTTTTCGGTGATGTAAATGGGCAGGCCAAATTGGGCGTAAATGCGCTTCAGCAACGTCATCAGCCCGTAGGGCCACAGTTCCCCCCACCAGTCGGGGCCTTTTTCGAGGCCAAGCCGCCCGCCGAAGGGCGTTCCACGCTTGAGCAGGGAGCGCAGGCTGAGGCGGACATCATAGCGCTGATAGTAATTGACGCCGACCCAGTCGAGGCTGTTTTTTGCTTCGGGCAGCGCTTGCCAGCGGCCAAAGACAGGTCGCCACTCGCCGGTTTTCAGCGCGTGCAGCATGACGCCGTTGAAACTGTAATCGAGGATGCGGTTGAGCAGGCGGTCAAACGGGTTGAGTGGATGGCCGGGATGCCAATCCACCAGGTGCATTGCCAGCCCAACCTGCGCCTGCGGCTGCAGGCGGTGAATGACGTGGAATGCGGCGGCGTGGGCGCGGGTGAGATGTTCCAGCAGGTGAAAAAAGACCACCGGGCCGGGTTTTGCGCCGCCGATGAAGTCATTTTTGATGAAACTTTGCGTGGCGTAAACGTTGGGTTCATTCAGCGTACACCACATGTCGCACAAATCGCCGAATTCGCGGACGACTTTTTCGACAAAAGCGGCGAACCAGGCCACCGAATCGTGATTCAGCCAGCCGCCGCGCTCGTTCATCCAGACCGGGTTGGTGAAGTGATGCAGGGTAATCATCGGCTTGATACCGGCGCGTTGCATGGCCGTCAGAATTTGGCGGTAGCGCGCCAGGGCGGGTTCGCTCCACTGACCGGGCTGCGGCTCAATGCGGCTCCACTCCAGCGACAGGCGATGGGTGTTGGTGTGCAGGTCGGCCATACGCGCAATATCTTCTTCGGCGCGTCCGCCCCACCAATCGCAGGCTTTGCCGGATGTGAAATCGTTGCAAATGTGACCGCCGCCCGCCTGCTCCCACTGCCACCAGTCGTTGTTGAAGTTGTCGCCTTCAACCTGGTGGGCGGCAGTCGCCGTGCCCCACAGAAAATCTTTTGGAAAGTGGTACTCAATATCCGTCATGAGGGAATCATCCGATGGCGCGAAAACATGAATGAAAACAAAATATGGATTATTTTTACTTGATTGCCGCGCGGTTGAAGGCTGTCTTGCGTTCCAGCAGTTCGCGGATGGTCAAAACCAGCGTGGCGTGACTCCACGTCAGCGGGCTGACGGAGAGCGGGGCGTTGGTGTACGGGTGGACTTGCTCTGCCATCACGCCGCTGGTCAGGGTGTGCCGCCGCGTCCAGTCCAAAATCTCCAGCGCGGGTTTCAAATCATTTTCTGATTTTGCAATGGCAATTTGCCACTCTGCCAGCCACAGCGTGCAGATGAACCAGGGGTTGCCTGGCACGTTGGTCTTATCGTCCGTCACCTGATGGTAGTAATCATGCTCATAACGCGCCACGCCACCGACTTCGGTCTTGACCCACAGCCGCTCGCGGATGGCGTTCATGGTGGAGACGATGCGTGGGTCGTCAGCGGGGAACATGCCAAAGTACCACAGACCAAACAGGGAGGCGTCCAGTTCCGTGTCCACGTCCCAGCTGCCGTCTGCGCGGCGATTAATCATGCGCACAAAGCGCTTCATTTCTGGATGCCAGAGATGTTTCTCCACCCCAGCCTTAATCTCGTCTGACGTTTTGCGGCAGCGCGCGGCGAGTTCGGTTTCGCCAAAGGCTTTGGCGAAATTGCCAGCCGCTTGCAAGCCTGCCCAGGTTGCAGCCACCGTCCAGCCGAGAACGCCGCGCCGCTCCTCCCATAAATCCCATGAAGGCAGGGGCAGTCCGTCGTTCTCATCTCGATAACTTATCATCCAGTTGGCGATGCGGACGACGAGCCCGCGATAGAGCGGCTTGACGAATTCCACGTCGCGGAAACGCGCAAAGTGTTTCCATAGCGCCCAAAGAACCAGTGCCGATTCATCTTCCTGAACGGGGAGTTGCTTTTTGCCATCCGCGTACCAGGCGTGCCACGACGAGGCCAGCGCGCCGTCGGGGGTGTATTTATGGAGCAGGTAGCCTTCGGGCGTGACCACGCGATGACAAAACTCGAAGAAGCGCCGCGTCACCTCGGAATAGCCCGCGCTAATCAACGCCGAAGCAACCAGCGCACCGTCGCGCGGCCACATATAAGAATAGGTGTCGCGCGCAAAGGCGGTGATGTCGTAATCATTGGCGGCGATGATCGCGCCGTCGTTGTCAATCTGCGAGCGGACAACCAGCAGGCTGCGGCGATACAGGGCGGTCAGTTCGGGCGAAAGCCCCAGCGCGTCATCGGGTTCTTTGGACGCCCATAATTTCCAATAGTGGCGGGTACGCTCCAAAAATGTGATCGGGCCGCGCTCTCGCACTGCGCGGTTGATGCGGATGACCGAATCGAAATCCTCGCCAACGGCAATCCAATACCAGCCCTGCGCTTCACCGTGACCGGGAACGAGCAAATGCAGTGCGCCTGTGGTATCCACGCTGCCCTGAGCGACGGCATTGCCCGAAAGCCAGCCATCCTCCGCGTCGCGCCAGGTGCCTTCCTTGCCGCCAATTTCCTTGACACCCACCGCCCACTGATCCAGGCCCAGGCTCAATTCACCGCCAGCGGTTTTTGCGGCGTTGATTAAAAACCAGCGTTTGCCCTTGTAATGGAACAACGCCTTGCGTTCAGGTTCATAATAGGCCGAGTCGCCGACCTCTGTGCCGTTGATGTGAAAATCATGGCTGAAAAACAGGCGCACTTCGCGCTCTTGGTCGCGGTCATTAAAGACGGTGATTTGACGCAGATATAAGTTTTGGTGAAAGTCCACCGCGTCGTGGAGCCGCAGGCGCACGCCCAGTCTGTTGTTGGTAAGACTGACATTTGTCACCAGGGTGGCAGGTTCGTATTCGAGATGGCGCTGCCAGTCGTCTTGCGAGAACCAACTAAATTGTCCATCCACCCAGGCGCCAAAGCGGAAGGGGTGTCCTGCCGTGTGATTTTCCAGCCCGACATGCGGCCAGTACAGGTCGCGCAGTTGATAGGCAGAGTCAAAATTTACCAGCAGGGAACCATTTCCAATGGGGATGTCTCGGGGCATGAGAATTACTCCAGACGAGTTTTGAAAAGTTTTGCGGACAATTCCGCGTTGGACGGTTCCACCAAAACCACGCCGTCGCCAAAAACAATGGTGGGAATACTGCGGCTGCCATGATTGGCCTGCAGGACGTATTTTTCGCCTTCGTGGTCCTGGTCAATATCCACCCAGCGATAGGGAATCTGGCGCTCGTCGAGCAGGCGTTTGTTGTGTGTTCATTTAATTTCCTTTCAGTTGGATGGTTGAAAAACATGAATTTGAAGCGTACCCAGGTCTGGATAGGTTTGCTGGCTGGGGGTGTACGCCATGCCTGCCAGGTTTCCAGCCAGGTTATGGAAAGCATCGGTCATCAAAATATATTCGCGCGCCGGAATGTCGTTTTTGAGCAGGCGGTGAATGGCGATCACATCCTCGCCCGCCAGTTCTTCAAATTGACGAATTTGCCTGAAAACCGCCTCGCCGCTGTGCAGCAAAACCTTCAGGCGCAGGTCATGTACCCGCGAACAGGCGTCGCAGCCACATTCGGCGCGTTCCTCTGTCAGGGTGCGCGCCCGGTCATAGAAAGCCTCGAAAAATCCCTGCACTTGTTTGGCTACATCGCGAGTGACGCGCGCCAGGTTGTTGTCCCCAATTTCCGCGTAGAGAAAAACTGCGTCGCCTTCGAGTTTGTTCAGCGTCAGCGGGTATTCGGCGCGGTCAATCACCGCTTCCAATAATTCAAAAACGATTTCCTCGGCGTGAATGGCGCTGACTTTTTGCGCGCGAATAAAATGAGTGTATCCACTGATATCCACCATCACGAGCGCAACTTTTTTGGCTTCCATCGTAGTCTCCTTACCCTTCAGAAGCCGCGTTGCCAGTTTTTCTTACTCGCCGCGCTGCAGGCTCAAAATGGTGGAAGCGCTCGAAACCGTAGAAACGAGATAGGGCACCAGCACCGTCAGCGCGGCTTTCCACCAGCGATCGGCAGTCATTTGTCCGCGCAAAATGGCGTCGCCGTGATTGATGGCAATTAAAATCGCGCCCACCACCAGCGCCGTCAGCAGCGCGCGCCGCACAATGGAGGGCGTAAAACATAAATTCAAAAATGACTTCATAAAATCTCCAGAGAGTGATTTCGGTTACAATCATTTTCTGGAGCATCTGATGAACGATCTTCTTACCCGCTACAACTATGACAGTTTTGTGCCGGAAAAATTTGAGCCCTGGCTGAATTTTGACGCCAGCCCAAAAACCGGAACGTCCGCGCCCGATTTTCCGCTCTGGCAATTGGACGAAAGCGAGACCACGCTGCGGCAGGTTCTTGCCCAAAAAGATTACACCGTCGTGGAGTTCGGTAGTTTCACCTGACCGTACTGCGGGCTGGCGTCGCCAGCCATGAACGCGGTGGCTGATAAATACGCGGCGCAAAATATCGGCGCGCTGTTTCTCTACACCAACGAAGCGCATCCTGGCGAGAATGTTCCACACCTGACTTCGATGGCGCAGAAGTTTCGCCACGCGCGGCTGCTGCGCGATGAGATTGGCGTCACCCGCCCGATTTTGGTGGATGCGCTCGACGGGGCTTGTCACCGCGCCTACGGCTCGATGCCCAACATGACCTGGATTTTTGCGCGCTCGGGGCTGATTGTTTATAAATCTGACTGGACGGACGCCCACAGCGTGGACAACGCGCTGGAACATTTCACCCAAATTCCACAGCGGCGCAGGGCGGGTGAGCGGCTGGCAGGCTTCCGCGTGGAGCGGTTCGATTATCGCAATCAGGAGCGCGATCAGTTTTACAAGCGTTTGGAACGCAACGGGCAGAAGGCGGTGGATGAATTCCGCAAGGCGTTCCCAAATGGCTAAAAATTCCGAAGTGTTCAAGACTTCGGAATTTTGTTTTCCCGCTTGCGCACCACCCGATACAACCCAATGCTGACCGCGAACATCGCTGCCGAAATGACCAGCGAGAGCGGGTCGAGTTTCACGCTTTGGGCGGCGAAATCCCCCTGAATGGACGCGCCCAACATGCCGAAGGAAATCGTGCCAGGAATGCTGCCCAAAATCGTCGCCAGCATGAACCAGCCCAGGTCAATGTGTAAAAATCCAGAAAAATAACTGACCAAATCATAGGGCAAAAATAAAAAGCGCAAAATCAGCGTGGTTTGAAAGCCATCGGCGCGCAGGCGGGCGGCGTATTTGCCGACAATATTGTTTTCGTTGATGGCTTGCAAAAATCCGCCGCCGAAAAATTTTCCGATGAAATAGGCAATCATCGAAGACAGGTTGCTGGCAACCAGAGCGTAGGCAATCCCTTGCACGGGGCCATAAAGATAGGTGGCGGTCATCGTCACCAGTGTGGCGGGGAAAAGAAAAATGGGGCGAATCATGTACGCCAGCACATACAGCGGAAAGCCATACGGGCTTTCAGAGACGAAGTTCACCAGGGCTTGCATGGTCTGCATGGGCGTCAGCCCGTTGGCGCTGGTGTACCACCAGTAGCCAATCAGCAACAGCGCCCAGGCCATCAGTGCGATGATTTTGCTTGTGTCGCGGGGAGGGGCGGGGTTTTTCATGGGCAGTGTGTGGCGCAAGTCTCAGACTTGCGCTACCTGAACGATATCGCTCGCGGCAAACAGTGGCGGGACGGAGATTCCCATCCGCGCGTACAGTTCGGGCGGGACGCTGATGTCGGCGAGATACAACTCGCCGACGAAGGGTTTTGCTGCGGCTTGGAGCAAGCCCGTTTTGGGCAGCGCCAGCGTCAGCGTGGCGGCGGCGCGGATGGCGGGGTCGTGGATTTCGCCGCTGGTGGAGTCTACCCCCGAAGGGACGTCCAGCGCGAGAATCGGCGCAGATTG
>Ga0210044_10010104_pt1 | contig 11325 bp, 9 predicted proteins | sample CryGey13umfilter_2_FD_183959 | JGI IMG/M metagenome (GOLD analysis project Ga0210044, IMG submission 183959) | Groundwater microbial communities from aquifer in Utah, USA - Crystal Geyser 4/9/14 3 um filter (SPAdes) (version 2) | ecosystem: Environmental > Aquatic > Deep subsurface > Groundwater...
GACAACATCATGGCAGGAACATCTTACCTGCGGGAAATGTATGATCGCTATGGCGCAGCTGGCTTCCTTGCAGCCTACAATGCGGGGCCGGGACGGTATGAGGCGTGGCTTGGCGGACGGCGTTCGCTCCCTCTCGAAACGCGTCGCTATGTCGCCAAGATCGCCCCGATGCTGCAGGCGGAACGCATTTTCGTCGCAGCGGCCAGGCAGCCTGCGAGTGCTCCATCTGCCGTCCCGCCGCGCCCGACAGACGCGGCACCGCCCGCGAACGAGGCCGTCGATCCCGACGTTCCAGCCAACCCATTCGCACGACCGGCGGTGCCCGCGCATGACCTGTTTGCACCTGTCTCCACAGTCAGCGATCAGTGATGCCCGCAATCATGCTCTCGCGCCCGGCTTCGTCCGATGGCGAAGCTGGGCGAAGGATGGTGGGAAGCGTCAGAAAGGGGAAAGGAGGATGGCGAGATAAAAGCACCGCCGTCGGCCGGGGTGCAGGTGGTTGGTTCTATTGGGCAATATGCGCCGTCTTGGCATATGCCCTGCCGTCGCTTCTGGCGAATTCTCTCACAATTTCAACGGCCAATGCGCCGTCGCCCGGTTTCATTGCACATGGCTGATGATGAATTCGACGTGCGCCCGGGCCGCTCGCGCGACAGCGGCGCCAGCTCCTACCGCAAGGCCAACACGCTGGTCGGCCGCGTGCTCCAGGTTTCGCGCCGGGCAGGTTATACGCCGCTCGGTCGCGGAAGATCAGGACGCGGCACCGGGCATTTGGGGCGCGGCAAGCGCGCAGCGCTCCAGCGTCGCCGCAGTGCTTTCCAGCGGCGCGTCGTCATCAAAGCGCGCGTTGTCCGCCATAGAGGCACAGCGTTTCGTTCCGCACCGCTCGCGCGCCATATCGCCTATCTCGAACGTGACGGCGTCACCCGTGATGGATCTTACGGCCAGATGTTCGATGCCGGGTCGGATCAGGCCGATGGCGAAGCCTTCGCCGAGCGCTGCGAGGAAGACCGGCACCACTTCCGCTTCATCGTGTCGCCTGAGGATGCCAGCGAGATGGCGGACCTGCGGGCTTTCACCCGCGAGATGATGGAGGACATGGCGAACGATTTGGATATTGACCCTGGCAGTGGGCTCGACTGGGTCGCGGTCGATCACTGGAACACCGACAATCCGCATATCCATGTGCTGGTCCGGGGCGTTGCGAGTGATGGCAAGGGCCTCGTAATCGACCGCGCCTATATCAGCGAGGGCCTCCGCGCCCGGGCTGAAGAGCGCGTGACCATGGAGCTTGGCCCGCGCAGTGAGCGCGATATTCAGAACTCCCTTAGGTGTGAGGTTGATGCAGAACGCTGGACCTCGCTCGACCGCCGATTGGTCCGGCAGCGCGATGATCTTGGGGTGGTCGATCTCCGCCCCGAGGCAGCAGGGACGCGCAAGGATCGCAGTCTGCTGCTTGGCCGTGCGCAGACACTCGAACGCATGGGCTTGGCAGAGCGTGTCGGTCCGGCCAGTTGGACGCTAGCTGCGGATGTCGAGCCGACTTTGCGCGAACTGGGTGATCGCGGCGACATCATCAAGACCATGCACCGCGCCATAACCGGCCACGGTCTGACCATCGATCCCGAGCGCATCGCCTTGCATGGAAGAACCGGTGGCGAGCGTGTCATCGGCAGGCTCGTCGAACGCGGGTTGCATGATGAACTGACCGGCGAGGCCTATGCGATCGTCGATGGAGTGGATGGCCGCACACATCATCTGCGTTTTCCCGACATCGAGCGGACAACTGACGCTTCGCCGGGCGCCATCGTCGAGGCCAGCAGCTGGACCGATCGCAAAGGGCAGCAACAGACAAGCCTGCTGGTCCGGTCCGACCTTTCTATCGACACGCAAATCCATGCACGCGGCGCGACATGGCTCGACCGGCAGCTGGTGTCGCCGCGTCCCGAAACGCTGCCGAGCGGATTCGGATCGGAAGTTCGCGACGCACTGGAGCAACGGTCGGAGGGCTTGATCGATGAAGGCCTCGCCAAACGTCAGGGGCAGCGCGTCGTCTTTGCGCGCGGTTTGCTCAATACGCTCCGAGACCGCGAACTGGCTGACGCAGGCGAGGCCCTAGCGGCACGCCACGGTGGTATCGCTCAGTCCGTCAATGCCGGCGACCATGTAGCTGGTATCTACCGCGAGCGGGTGACGCTCGCGTCAGGCCGCTTCGCCATGATCGACAATGGCATGGGCTTCCAGCTCGTCCCCTGGCGGCAGGATATGGACCGCCATCTGGGGCAGGCCGTGACCGGCAGGATCAACCAGCGCGGCGGCGTCGACTGGAGCTTTGCCCGCTCGCGCGGCCCAGCAATCTGAGGAGGTAGGCCAATGACACAAATCTTGACAAAAGCACCACATGATGCTTATAAACGCATCAGGAGAAGCGATATGGCGAGTGCAGCTTTTGAACAAGTCGAAGCCCCGCGCGGACTTCAAACCTTTGCGGGTGATGATGATCGCCGCCGTCTGACCGGCGCGGCGGTGAAAGCCGTGCTTAGGCTTGTCGAGGCCTGGGGCGGCAGCAACGCCGAGGGCGCTGCGCTGCTCGGTGTGTCCGAAAGCACTTGGGACCGGATGAAGGCGGGGACTTGGGAAGGCATGCTCAGTCAGGACCAGCTGACCCGTGCTTCGGCGCTGATCGGTCTTTTCAAGGGACTGCACCTGCTCTTCGCCAACGATATGGCCGATCGCTGGCCGAAGCTTGCAAACAAGGCGCCGGTATTCGACCGGCTCTCGCCGGTGCAGGCGATGATCGGCGGTGGCATCCCGCGCATGCTAGAGACCCGGCAGTATATCGACGCGCTTCGTGGGGGGCTCTGAGCGGCAGGCCGCCCCGCCACCGGCCAGCCTTCCGACAATACGTGAAGCTTTCGAGCGGACCATCAGGCTCGTGCCGAGCGCGCGTCTGCGCGAAGCGGTCATGTCGGCTCTTGCTGACGATGACGACGATCTTGCCTTGTTGGCTGAGATCGAGGGCGCGACGAGCGGGAGGCTGATTGCTGAAGAACGAGGGCTTGGTGAGCTGACCGCCGATGAGCTGGTTCACGGCGTGCCGCATGCCAAATTCATCAATGCCAGCTTCGCCTATGCCAAGCCGCGTGAGCCGGGTCGCTTCAATCCCGCCGATCGCGGTGCCTGGTATGCTGCGCTGGTTATCGAGACCTGCATCGCCGAAGTCGGCCATCACCTGACCAAAGCCTTGGCCGATGCGGGCGATTTCAACGCGATTGTCGAATATGGCGAGATGGTCGCCAGCATGTCGGGCGTGTTCATCGATCTGCGCGGCCTTCCCAATCATCCCAGCCTCGATCCCGATGCTGCGAGGGGTTATCCGGCAGGCAATGCTCTGGCGGCAGAGGTGCGCGGCGAAGGGCATAATGGGATCATCTATCCCTCGGTTCGCCACGAGGGCGGAACCTGCATTGCCGCACTCTGGCCCAATGTCGTGCAGTCGGTCGTGCAGGGTGCCATGTACCGTCTGACATGGTCCGGCGAACCCGAGTTCGCCTGCGAAGCCATCTAGCCGTCCGTTTCTTTGCCTTCGCCAGACTGCGCTTCCCAAGCGCAGCGCTTGATTTGCAGACCTCGTTGGGCCTCCTGCCTCCCGAAAGGAGGCACCATGTCGGCAACCAAAATCCTGTGGGGCCAGATCCTGGCGGTCTTCGCCCTGACGCTGGCAGGCATCTGGGCCAGCACGCAATGGACAGCGGCGGCGCTTGGGTTCCAACCCGAGCTGGGGCCGGCTTGGTTCGAGGCCTTCGGTGTGCCCGTCTATCCGCCCTACGCGATCTTCTGGTGGTGGTTTAGCTTTGAGGCCTATGCGCCGCGCATCTTCGAAACCGGCGGCATGATCGCGGCATCGGGCGGCCTCGCCTCGGTAGTGGTGGCGATTGCCATGTCAGTCTGGCGCGCGCGTGAGATCAGGAACAGCGCAACTTATGGCTCGGCGCGCTGGGCGACCCGGTCCGAAATCGCCAAGGCAGGACTGCTAGTGGGCAAGGGCGTCGTTATCGGCCAACACGCCAATCTCTACCTGCGCCATGACGGTCCCGAACATGTTCTGTGCTTTGCGCCAACCCGCAGCGGCAAGGGCGTGGGGCTGGTCATCCCGACACTGCTGACCTGGCCGCACTCGGCCATCGTGCACGATATCAAGGGCGAGAACTGGGACCTGACCGCAGGCTTTCGCTCGCATTTCAGCCGCGTGCTGCTGTTCGATCCGACCGATGAGGCCTCGGCAGCCTATAATCCACTGATGGAGGTGCGGCGCGGAATCAATGAGGTTCGCGATGTCCAGAATATCGCCGATGTGCTGGTCGATCCCGAAGGCTCGCTCGAGCGCCGCAACCATTGGGAAAAGACCAGTCATGCACTGCTGGTCGGGGCGATCCTGCATGTGCTCTATGCCGAAGCCGACAAGACCCTGGCAGGCGTCGCAGCCTTCCTGTCCGACCCCAAGCGCTCGATTGAAGCAACGCTTGCCGCCATGATGATGACCCCGCATTTGGGTGAGGAAGGCGTGCACCCGGTCGTTGCGAGCGCTGCTCGTGAACTCCTCAACAAGTCGGAAAATGAACGTTCGGGGGTTCTCTCAACTGCCATGTCCTTCCTTGGCCTCTACCGCGACCCAGTCATCGCCAAAGTCACAAGGCAATGCGACTGGCGCATCGCCGATCTTGTCGACGTCAGACGCCCGGTCACGCTGTACCTTGTCGTGCCGCCATCCGACATCAGCCGGACCAAGCCGCTCATTCGTCTGATCCTCAATCAGCTCGGGCGGCGACTGACTGAGGATCTTTCTGACGGCGCTCAGCGGCAGCGCCTGCTCCTGATGCTCGACGAATTCCCCGCACTTGGCCGCCTCGACTTCTTCGAAAGCGCGCTCGCCTTCATGGCAGGCTATGGCATCAAGGCCTTTCTGATCGCGCAATCATTGAACCAGATCGAGAAGGCCTACGGCCAGAACAACGCGATCCTCGACAATTGCCATGTGCGAGTCTGTTTCGCCACAAATGACGAACGCACCGCCAAGCGCGTCTCGGAATCGCTTGGCACCGCTACCGAAATGCGGGCGATGAAGAACTATGCCGGGCACAGGCTGTCACCATGGCTCGGCCATTTGATGGTCTCGCGCTCCGAAACTGCTCGCGCGCTGCTGACCCAGGGCGAGATCATGCAACTGCCCGACACCGATCAAATCGTCATGCTAGCTGGCGCGCATCCGATCCGCGCGAAGAAGGCACGCTACTTTGCCGATCCGCGGCTCAAGAAGCGGATCGAAGCGCCACCGACGCCGCAGCAGAGCGATGACAAGGGCGCTGCCGGTGACTGGGAAGGCAGGACTGCGAAAACTATGCAACGGAAGGACAGCTCTGTCAGCAAGCCCGAGTGGCAGGATGATGAGGCCGAAGGTGGAATTCGGCGTGAACCGGAATTGCCTGAGCACGAAGACATCGCGCCAGCACCTGCACCGGTGTGCAATGAATTTGATTTTGAGGAGAGGAGCGATGCTGACATCGCGAGCACCACTCGCGGATTGACCGACCAGATGCGCGCCAACGCCCGGCGCGCGGCGCTCGATCCCAATGACGGGATCGAACTGTGAGCAAGGGCAATCGCATCAAGCATACTTTTCGGCTGCCTCCAGACCTCTCGCAGCAACTGGCAGACTACGCCGGGCGCAAGCGGGTATCGCAGGCATCGGTGGTCGAGGCAGCGGTTGCATCATTCCTATCACCGGACGGATCGGAACGAATGGAAGCTGCGTTCAGTCGGCGTCTGGATCGTATTTCGCGGCAGTTCGACAAGCTCGACTATCACGTCGAGGTCGGCAACGAGGCTATTGCCCTATTTGTGCGCTTCTGGCTCGGGATGACCCCCTCGATGCCAGACGAAGCAACAGCTGCGGCCAAAGCTGCCGGCGAGCAGCGCTTTGAACACTTCGTTGCTGCTTTGGCGCGGCGCGTTGAGAATGGCCAGCGGCTCTCTAATTTCGTCGATGAGAAAGTCCGCCAAGCGCCCTAATGTCGATCATAGCGGATCGCCCGACGATCGCCTGAAAGCGGACACACTTGCCAACATGTTTCAAAAATCGGTTCTGGGACAAAGCCGCCCTTCCCTTGCGACGACTTCAACGGCAGGCGGTTCGCTAAAAACCGACATCCAGTTTTCGTCAAACCAGCCTTGCAACGCGACGGCAACTGGGCCGGTTAGAGGCGTTCTGTTCTCGGACGCAAATCGCGAGAAGCTGAGATTGAGCGGCGCGACAGCACTCTAGAGTGCAGTCTGACTTAGATTGAATGCACTGGACTACCGCGCAGATATTTCGCGTGCGTAAGAGCCTTTCAGTCTAAGCGGCACAACGCCGTGGATCGCCACCTTTACAGCAAATCTGACCGACCTCCGGAGAAAGCGTTACAGACCATAACAGTGCATCACAATCTAATAAAATAGCAACGAAGTGAGTTGATATGCATCATATCGCTCGTTATACGCATCATAGCGCCTACTCGACGCAACCGCATATGGGACTGCTTATGGAACACTTCTCAATCATCCAAGCGCTCTGTCGAGCAGCAATCGCAGAGGCATCGCCAGCGACGCGCAAACAGATCGAGCGCCTGCGTGACGCGATCGCGAAGGATGGCGACCCAAAACAGTCGGCGGCGCTGTCCAGCATTTTAACGACTGCGGATCGAACCAAAGAGCTCTCACCCAGTCGCATCGAGCGGTCGAAATCGATCGTTGCTGGCGAGGTTCTGACACGCAACACGCCTCTACCTGTCGATCGCGAGACGTCGGCGGCGCTTGCCGATATTTTCTTTCCTAGCGATATTCAGGCGTCGCCGCCGTTGTTCAATTCAAGGGTAAGCCAAGCAATCCGGACGATTATCGAGGAATGGGCGAATTTCGATGTTCTGTCGGAAATCGACATTCGGCCATCCAAAACCTGCCTTATTTATGGCGCGCCCGGGACGGGCAAAACGCGCCTAGCGTTATGGATTGCGCAACAACTCGATTTGCCAGTCGTGTTGGTCAAGCTTGATGGTCTGGTGTCGTCATTTCTTGGAACCACAGCACGGAATATCGGCAATCTGTTTGCGTTTGCCAATCGGCATCGGTGCATTCTCCTTCTTGATGAATTTGACGCGATCGCCAAAGTTCGAGATGACCCGCAGGAAGTCGGTGAAATCAAGCGCGTAGTGAATGCTCTTTTGCAGAATCTCGACATCCGGCGCGATGTGGGTTTCACAATCGGCATCACAAATCACCCGAAGCTGCTTGATCCAGCCGTTTGGCGCCGGTTCGAAGTCCAGCTTGAAATTCCGAAACCTGATTTTGAAATGCGCAAAGCAATCGCTGCGAATTTCATGCCACCAATCAAAGCTCCCGACGTGCATCTACGGCTAATCGCATGGTTCACCGAAGGCTCCACAGGCGCCGAGATCGAGTCGCTCGTTCGCACCTACAAGAAAGCGACGACGGTTCGGGCTGAAGATAAGCGCGGCCTCCTCGATACCTTGCGCCAGTTCGCTACGCTCAATGCCGCACGGGTCCAGAGCGAACGGCGGGCCCTGCTTTTCGACGACACGAGCAACCTGTTTAGAGCGATGCGCGATGACCCGATTCTTGGCTTCTCGATGGCCGATATCGGCGAAATAGCAGGCAAGGACAAATCGACGGTCAGCCGACAGCTGGGCCGCGCAGCAAAGTCAGAGAATGAGGTGACGAATGGCTAGCCCGATCCAGATTGTCCTCAATCCTGAAAATTATGAGCAAGCGCGCGAAGCTGGCGGTGGCGGCGGTCGGAAGGATTTCTTCGCACATCGCGATGCCGAGTTCCGCACACACCGCGATACCCTGATTGGGCAGATCGAGACGATCTCAGGAGTGCTCAGCGCGCAGTCACAGGGCGACGTCGGGTACGTAAAGGTCATCTTGCGAAGGGAAGCTTGGGCCAAGAGTCATCGCCCGGTCCAAAGTCTGTTTCGCAGCGATCGCACGCCCATAGTCGGAGGAGGCGATCTTGGCGTGATGCTCATCGAGGCGCGCCCGTCGACAATCCTCCAAGTCGCTGCGGAAATCGCGAAAGCGGAAACGCACACTGAGATGCGCTTCAACGAATATAAGCAGAAGGAAGAACCGCACCCGACGTCGCGAAAGAGCGAAACGGGTGCCATCGATCGTATCGAAATTTATAGCGCGGCGGATCGGCGAAGCTTCTCGGTTGAGGAAGCCGTGGCTTGGCTTGCTAATCCCATGACGGGCAGCAGTTATCAGGTCGAACTGTTCGAAAGCCCTCCTCCCCGATCGGAATGGGATCGGCTGGACACGGGCCACAGGCGCCTTATCGAGACTTTCATTGGAGGGTTTAGAGATCTTGGACATGGGCTTGCGGTCGAACGGCTGTCCTTTCATCGCGACAAGCAAGCGGTACTCGCGGTGCGACTGGATCAGTCGGCCGATCAACCTATTCTCCGTCTGGATGATACGTCTGCCACCGAACGCCGACGCGAGTTACCGGATTTCAGTCCCGATATTGAGCGCCACACGCAACTGCTGCGCTTTCTGGAAAAGCACCCGCTCGTAAGGCGTATTGAGCTTCCAGGCATTGTCGTGAGGTCTGCGACAGCGGAAGGTGCAGCCCGGGCGTGGCCAACCGACTTGGCTATGCCCGCGCGAGATACTCGGAGAACGCATCCGCGGCTCGGCATCATCGATGGCGGGATAAGCGATGCACTATCGGACTGGGTCATCGATCGCTGGGACATCTTGGCTAGCGAAGATTCCGATCTTTCGCACGGCACCTTTATCGGAGGCTTGGCCGCCGTTGGGGGCGCATTGAACGGACTAGAAACCTGTCCCGAACCGGACGGAGCGGAATTGGTCGACGTCGCTGTTTTCCCGAACGAGGGAAAAGCTGGCGCCTTTGCATCATATTATCCTGAAGGATTGCCCCAGTTCTTCGACGAAATGGCCAACGCCGTTTCCGATGCGCAGGCCCGCCACGGGGTGCGCGTATTCAATATGAGCCTCAATATTCTGCAACCAGCGACGCCCGACCGATACAGTCAGCATGCCGCTCGGCTTGATCAGATCGCCGAAGCAAATAACGCCATCGTATTCATTTCTGCAGGCAACATCGCGCCTCAAGACCTTCGTCCGGAATGGCCTGCGGACGCCGCCACAGCGCTCACGAATCTTGTGAATGCCCGGAACGATGGCTTGCTGACCCCTGCGGAGAGCGCACGCAACGTCGCGGTCGCAGCGCTCAATCCTCCTGGACACGACGGGTGTATGGCTTTCGCACCGACACGGTTCAGCCGCAGGGGGCCCGGAATGCGTGCGGGCGTCAAGCCCGACCTCGCGCATATCGGCGGGTCCGGCACTCAGCATTCCGAGCTCGGCCATGGCCTATTTTCGATCCTGCCCGACGGCACCATCATCGACGGTTGCGGTACGAGCTATGCTGCGCCGCTTGCGGCGAAAACTGCTGCCGTCCTAGATCATGCCATCGAAGGCGAGGTGTCTCGCGAGACTTTGATCGGACTGCTGGTGCATCATGCAGAAATACCCACGACTATGCAGTCAAAAGAACTTGCGCCGATTGCCAGGCATTTTGTGGGATTTGGAATGCCGCCGTCAGCGGATCGGATCCTAGAAACTGGCGATCACGCGATCACGCTGGTTTTTGCCTCGCGCATCCAGCGCGATCAGCAGATTAACTTCCGGTTCGCTTGGCCTGCCTCTCTCGTCGGCCCGGGCGGCAAATGTCGCGGCCGGGCAAAGATCACGTTGATATCGACGCCACCGCTCGATGCGCGCTTCGGATCTGAGTTCGTGAGGGTCAATATCAATGCGACGCTGCAACAAGAACAGGCCGCCGGAGGCTGGAAAGGGCGGCTCGAGCCGTTGTACCTGCCGTCAAAGCGGGAATCCCCTGCCGTTGAAGCCGAGCTCATTGAACACGATCTGAAATGGAGCCCGGTGAAAGTTTTGGCGAAGACGTTTCCGAAAGGGGTCGGGCCGTCTTCCAACTGGCGCCTCTTCGTCGACTATCTCACTCGCGCTGGTGAGGTGATGCCCGAGGAAGGCGTACCGTTCACTGCGATCGTGACGATAAGTGATCCGGCGTCTGAGCAACCGGTATTCAATGATATGCGGCAAAATCTTCAGGCGCTCGGAACCCAAATCGCGGATATCCGTACCGCCGCGCGCATTACTCCGCGCGTGTAACGACATCAAATCTGACCCGCTACGAGGAAAGGAGTTTCGAATGGTAAAATCGGTGTCGCTTGCGACAGGTCGTTCCTTCCCCACCATCAAAGCAGCGCTCGATCATTTCTCTGGAGTATTAAAGGAACAGCCTGACAAGGCGCCATTTACCGGAGCGGATGAAAGCGACATCGGCGCGGCATATCTGGCTTATTGCGCCAAGACCAAATGGACGTTGGAATCGTCGCCTGCCTCTTATTATCCTACCCATGGCCGTGGTGTCGGATTTACCACACGATGCTTCGGCGTGACCTTCGCGGATGGAACCAGCACCATCTTCTCGATGGAAAAAGCATTACGCGCAATTGCGAACTGACGACTTCAGAAGGTTCCCACAGACTTGAGCGGGATAGTGATGGAATTTCACATTTGATCGACTGACCGCTTTCCGCCTCTAGCCAACCGCAACCCGCCGTTCAGCAACCGGCCTAAATGCTGACCTCGCAGACGATCTGATTTCGTGGAAGCACGATGATGTTTTAGACGTACGGTGCGGGAATATCCGAAACTGGCTAGGAAAATAACTCGACACCTACGACAACCTCGCATCTGATAAATGGTAACCAGCAATCTGCCTGAGCGCATCCTTGATTCCTGTTTTGCGCGAAATATCGATAGTTGCAGCCGACAGACGCTGGAGGCTGTGCGGCACCGCAAATGTACCTGTCACACCCGGCACTTCTAAGAGCTCGCCATGGTGCGGGTAAAGCAGAGTCAGTGCCTCACACTCGTAGAGCTGACCATAAGCCATCATCTGGTAGACATCAGCTTGGGAGATGCCCTGTTTGGCGTCTTCGATTTGCGGGGAAATGCGTTTCCATTTTGTGTCGATGACCTGGATTACCCGACCACCATCCTTGATCAATATGTCAGGCTTGGTTTGAAAGAGGCGCCGGCCCTCCTCGACAGATTCCAGACAGAACAGCCGCCCGCCCTGTAAATGAACGGTCAGACCGCTGCCAACGAGAGCGCGGCGCATCATCCGACCGACATATTGCTCGAACA
>Ga0210044_10010105_pt1 | contig 11324 bp, 6 predicted proteins | sample CryGey13umfilter_2_FD_183959 | JGI IMG/M metagenome (GOLD analysis project Ga0210044, IMG submission 183959) | Groundwater microbial communities from aquifer in Utah, USA - Crystal Geyser 4/9/14 3 um filter (SPAdes) (version 2) | ecosystem: Environmental > Aquatic > Deep subsurface > Groundwater...
CGCGCGAGAGTGCGGTCCAGATCGGGCTGGAATGGCTCGCAGCGGGAGGACAATTGGGCGTGAGCGTGGATGAAGGTCAAGTTACGCTGTCTGCAGAGAAACAGGGGAAGAATCCGTATTTGCAAGCCGAGTTGCTCGTGGCGTTGAAAGGGACGCTGAATGAAACATCCGCATATCGGAAGTATTTCGCGACGGTGGAAGATGTAAATGGATTGTTCAAATGAAGACCCTAAAGGTTTCCCTGGCTATCAGTCGTCTTGAAATGCAAGGCTCGCCTGCCAGACGTGACAAAGGTTAACGAAAGAAACCTTTAGGGTCTGATGGCTACTCCCCAAACTTAATTCCCTGCGCCAGCGGCAATTCCTTCGACCAGTTGATGGTGTTGGTCTGGCGCCGCATGTACGTCTTCCACGCATCGGAACCGGACTCGCGCCCGCCACCCGTCTCTTTTTCGCCGCCGAACGCGCCGCCGATCTCCGCGCCCGACGTGCCGATGTTGACGTTGGCTATGCCGCAATCCGAACCAGCCGCGGAGAGAAAGGTCTCCGCCTCGCGCAGCGAGTCGGTGAAGATGGCGCTGGACAACCCCTGCGGCACAGCGTTGTGAATGCGGACGGCCTCCTCGATGGTTTCATATTCGAGCAGGTATAGGATCGGGGCGAAGGTTTCGATTTTGACAATCCCGGTCTGCGCGGGCATCTTGACGATGGTCGGCTCGACAAAATTCGGGCCAAGCGCGGGGAGCATGCGCCCGCCGCAGACAATTTCGCCGCCATCGGCCACCGCCTTCTTGACGGCGTCCATCATTTCTTCCACCGAGGTGTTGACCACCAGCGGCCCCATCAACGTATCGGGCTGGAGCGGATCGCCGATGCGTACCTGCTGGTAGGCTTTCACCAGGCGGTCGGTCAGCTCTTTGGAAATGGACTTCTGCGCGATGACGCGCCGCGTGGAAGTACAGCGTTGTCCCGCCGTGCCGACCGCGCCAAACAGGATGGCGCGCGTCGCCATCGAAAGGTCGGCCTTCTCCGTGACGATGATGCCGTTGTTCCCGCCCAACTCCAGGATGGTGCGCCCGAAGCGGCGCGCGACCGCCTCGGAGACGTGGACGCCGACCGCCGTCGAGCCGGTGAACGAGATCAGCGGGACGCGTTTGTCGTTGAGCATCAACTCCCCCACGTCGCGGCCCGAACCGACAGTCAGGTTGAAGACGCCAGTCAGGCCGTGGTCGCCCATGACCTTGTTGGCGATATGCGTCACCGCGATGGCAGTCAAGGGAGTGTAGGAGGAAGGCTTCCAGATGACCGTGTCGCCGCAAATGGCCGCCAGCGCGGAGTTCCACGCCCAGACCGCCGCCGGGAAATTGAATGAGGTGACCAATCCGAGAATCCCCAGCGGATGCCACTGCTCGTACATGCGATGCGACGGGCGCTCGGAGTGCATGCTCAACCCATAAAGCATACGCGATTGGCCGACGGCAAAGTCGCAGATGTCAATCATCTCCTGGACTTCGCCCTGGCCCTCGGCGCGGATCTTGCCCATTTCCAGCGTCACGAGATCGCCAAGCGGTTCCTTGAATTCGCGCAGGGCATCCGCGAGATCGCGCGCCACCTCGCCGCGTTTGGGCGCGGGAGTCTCGCGCCATTTTAGGAAAGCCTGCTGGGCGGTCGAAGCGACCTTTTCGTATGTCTCCGGGCTGGCTTGAAGGACTTTGGCTAACGCCTCCCCGGTGGTCGGGTTGTACGAAACAAGTTCCTTACCTTTAGAATCCATCAACCAACCATCGGGGCCGGTACAAGCGCCGGGGTTGACTGCCTGAATATTGAGTTTTTCAAAAAGTTTTTTCATGCGATTCTCCATCCAAAAATATTTTGAACAAAAACCGGCCATAACTACCCAGCCACCGTCATTGCGAGGGCGTTCTTGTTCTTTGCCCGAAGCAATCTCCTTGCGCAAGACTGAGATTGCTTCGCCGCCATCCTTCGACTTCGGGAGTACCCTCCGCTCCCCCTTCGGGGACTTCGCAGGACGGCGGCTCGCACATAGTCCCGATGCTCTTTCGGGAATGACGGCTGAGTAGTTACAACTGGCCTTTATTCTGCAATGAGCAAATTCTAGCACGAGAGTGACTTTTTTCTCAATAGGATAATCATCATGGATTCCCCGCTGGCTGCAGCGGATCGGACAGGGCGGAACATTCGGCCTCCGCACGCCGTCTGCAAGAAAACGAGGCTCATCTGTAACGCAAAGTGACAGTCACTTCGGAAGTGACTGTCACTTTGGCCGCACAGATTTTACATGCGAGCCGAAAACGATTGGAGGCATCCCATGAACCGCTTCTTCCTGACACTTCGACTTTGCTTCGCGCAGCACCCCTTTGGGGCAGTGCAAGCCCTGCTCCTGATCTCGCTATTGACAGCCTGCGCGCCGACCCAAACCCCGCTCCCCGACACGCCTGTGGACAGCGACACGCCGCCTGTTTCCACCCCACCGCCCGTTGATGACCCCATCATCAACGAAGAACCTTTCCTCCCCCGCCCCGGGGACAAAGCGTTGCACCGCGGCACGGTCTATCTGGACTCGGTAGACCTGCTCACCCTGGAAAGTTATCCGCTTCAATTCAGCCTTGCGCTGGCGGGCAACCTGCCGACACCCTGCAACCATCTGCGCGTGGCCGTCAGCCCGCCCGACGCGGAGAATAAAATTGTGGTGAACGTGTACTCAGTGACTGACCCAAACGCCGTCTGCATCCAGATGCTGAAACCGTTCGAGGTCAACATCCCGCTGGGCAGTTATCCGTCAGGCCATTACACGCTGTGGGTCAACGGGGAACAAGTCGCGGAGTTCGACGCGTGAAAAAGGTACACGGGGTTGACTCTCTATGGGTTCGTAAATTATTAACTTCCCTCACCAACCACTGTACCCCGTCATTGCGACCTTCGGGAAGCAATCCCCTACTGTGTCTGGGAGATTGCTTCGTCGGGAAGTGCGCCCTCCTCGCAATGACGAACCTGCGGGAAGTTATTTTTTTACAGACCCTATGAGGCAAATACAAGCGCCTTTCGCTGGCCGGGCGGTTAGCGGAAGATCAGCGGCAGGAACAACTGGTAGCTCGGATTGATGGTCAAAGTCGCAGTCACTGGCTGTGACCATATCCCCTCATTATCCTGAACTGTCAATGTGATGATATGAGTTCCCACAGAGAACGCATCAGCAGGCCAGGTGAAAGACGGTGAATAGCCCACACCAATTGGACCATCCAGACTGGATGACCAGGCATAGGCAATGATAGATTGTCCCCCTTCATCGTTATCTACACCAGACCCGGCAAAGTAAATGGAATGAATACCCTGATAGCCAACTGTCGGTGTGATGACATCAATGTTAGCGGTAGGTGGAGAGTAAGTTGTTGTTATGTCCATGAGCGGAGGCTCACCTGGCGGCGTGGCCGGCAGAGGCATGTTCTCTTGCCCATCTTCTCCTGAACCCACTGACAAAGCCTCCACGTCTTTGCCGAGGGTTGTAGGGGGCAATGGCTCTTCTGGCTGCCCCGGATCACCCTTACCCGGATCTTCGGGCGGGACAATTGGAATCACGGTGGCGGCTGTATTGTAGACTTCAAACTCCCAGAGCGAGTATCCCCATGGTGTTCCACGTTGTATGCCATACATGAGAATCCAGCGCCCCGTTGTTGAACCAAAAGTGATTGTATCTACTCCACCATCACCAGTATCTGTCCAATAGAGGTTCTGCCAGTAACTTCCGCGCCAAACGTAGATTCCATAACGCCTGGCGTAGGCAGTCTCCCATCGTAGCACTACCTGATCGAAGGTGTAATCCTGTCCCAGATCCACATAAATCCAGCCTGGGTCTACGAAACGAGACGACCAGCGAGTGCTCATGCTGCCATCAAAAGCCTTGTTCGGTTCGACTCCCGAAAATTCTACCGAACTGGCAGTAGTCCCCTTGCCCAGCGCCAAATTAGAGGCGGTTACCTGGCCTACGCTAAGAGTGTAACGACCGGATGAACTGAAATTCCAACTTCTAGCAACAATGCGGTAGGTCCCGTTGCTTGGGAGGGTAGCAACCAGCCAGGAGTTGTAATCGCCTCCACCATCGTCATTGACTGTTACCAGGCTTCCATTCGGACTCCAGAGTTCCAGGTAACTGTCCAGTCCACTGTCAATCTTATTCATCCGTATTGAAACTACGCGGTTAGCGGTCCCGCCGAAGTAGTAGGTATCCCGGTCGTTGTTAGGGCTGATAGTTCCCTGAAGGTTCTGACCATAGGCAATCCAGCGATAGTCATCGGAATCTTGGGCGGCTTCCTGGGTCAGTTGGAGTGTATAAGTACCGGTAGAACTTCCATAGCCACGCGCCACAATGCGATAAGTACCGCTTTCTGAGAGAGCCGTAACCAAGAGAGAGTTGAAATTTCCCCCGCTATCATCGTTTTGTCCGATGAGACGACCATCCTTCCAAAGTTCCACATAGGAATCCAGACTACTGTTTGCTTTATTCATACGGATGGTTACCGAGTTCCCTGTCGAACCGGAGAAATAATAGGTATCGCGGTCATTGGCTGGGTTGACTGTGCCATTGAGAGTCTGACCATAAGACATGGTGCGATTATCGTCGGTATCTACCGATGCCAACCCAGTGTATCGGTAAGGCTCAAAGGTACCATAGCCAGACCAGTATGGATAAGGTATCTTTTTGTAAACAGCCCTTGGAGGTGTCATCTCGTATGCCCAGTATTCCGTATGTTGGCTGTTAGCCCACTGGTCGAAGAACAGGACATGGGAACTGGTGTTCAACAGAATATCGCCGGTTTGTAACTCATCTTTCGAAATGCGGTAACTGACATTGGGCAATGTCCAGGTAGTGAGAGAGCGAGTGTTGCCCGCATTATCGCGCAAATTCCAACCATAACTAACAAAACCAGAGCAATCTGCGCGAAAGCCATCCGGATAAGCACCTTGATTGTAGGGCACTTGGGCATTGACCCAGGCTTGTGTCCGATCTCTAACTTCTTGACGCGTAATCGCCAAGACCACTGACACAGCCAAAAATGAGAGGGCAATCACAGCGATTAAGACGAGCAGGGCACGCATTCTCTTCAAGTTGGTAATCATCGCTGCCTCCTATTGGTTTCTGATTATTAGCGGTAGATAAATGTTGAACCCTGGCGACATGAAAGGCGGTAACCCCGGATCGTTTGGATTCCCCGGCGGCAACCCCATCACGCCAAAGAAGTCGCCTAGGAATTCGTCCCATTGACTATCCGCTGTGAAACTAAACAATATGTTGTTCACATAGTCGCTATACCCATATCCACCCGACACCGATGGGAAATACATTGACACCCCATGGCTTCCGTCCAGATCCCAATACAACTCAGTCCCACCAAGATTGTATGTGCCACTCTGGTGACTCTCCACCACGACAAATCCTCCGTTGATCGCATCCATCACTCCTTGCGCCGCACTCTGCACTGTCCCATTCGATACGTTCTGTTTGATCCGCTGCGCAAAATCATATACGTCCAGATACTCGTCTTCGTTTGTAATCTTGTAGTAATCCCGCGAATCAAATTTCTGCGTTGCTGTCCGTGTGTTATAGATATAGTTCTTCCATGTGTTCAGATCGCTGCGGAGTGCAGCCGCCAAATTGCTCACCGCGTCTTTCACCGCCCCCGCACGGCTCAAATCCAACACCGAGATCGTGCGCGGGTAGCCTTGCAGTGAGACATGATTGAAATACGCATCTGCCACACTTACCGCCAACTCGCGCGGCGTAGTCGTGGCGCTCACCCGCGCCGCCACTGTCGCAAACGCATATGGCGCGCGTGCGTCCTGGAGCGCGGCTTGCCCAGAGTGAGCATACTGGTCATACGCAAAGACCGACCACCCCAAGTTCTCGGATGCCACCATGTAATCCACAAAGTCCTTCGCCTGATATGCATTCTCCAACATTCCCATCAGGCAGGCGTCATAGTGCAGCACATCAATTTTCCACTGTCCTGAATTGGTAGCGGTGCTGAGTGCGGTGCGCAGTTCAGCTGTGGTCAGGTAATCGTGGCTGTTGGTGTCATCCCACGCCACACCGCTGGTGCCGCGCCCGTGGTCGGCGATGGCGAAGTAGTAGTTTTGGGCAGGATAGTTGGCGTGTGTCCAAGTGATGAAATCAGTGAGCGTCTGTGGGTGGCCCATATTTACTTCGCCCAGGTACCACTTGTTGACGCCAATAGTATAGTTGCCACCGGGTTGGACAAGGAAGCGCCAGGAATCGTTGGCGCGGTCACCATCGAACAGGACGACGATGTTGAGGTTAGGGTTGGCGGGTTGCGCTTCAAGTTGGCTGATGGCGCGCTGGAGGTAGGGATACAAGTTGTTGTCACCTGCCAGATACAGCAGGAATGTCCAGGATTTAGTAGTAGGAGGTGGCGTGTTGGTCGGCGTTGGTGTTGGTGTCGAGGAAACAGGAGTATTTGTCGGGGTCGGTGTCGTAGTCAACTGAACAATCAATTGGCGGCTCACTTCATCAGACCACACATCTTCGTTATCCTTGGCTTTGAAGAAGATTGTGTGAGTTCCAACTGCCAAGGAAGACGTATTCACAGTCAGGGATGCCTGTGTGCCTAGAACACCATTCAAATCCGAACGCCACACATATTGGGTGATGCTGTTTCCCTGCTCGTCATCGTCAATAGCAGTTCCCTTGAGCGCAAGTGTTTGTCCCTGTTGCACTACAGCATTTGGATTCATGTAGTTGAATGTGACGATTGGCGGATTGTAGGTTAGGTGTGCTTCTTCGTTGCCTGGCGTTATGCCTGTTTGCACACCGTCCCATACCTGCTGAAAATAGTGTGCAGGGACCAATTGGTCTGGGAAGGATGGTCCAGACATGTGAAACTTCCACGCACCGCAATTGACCCACATGTTGCCCAATTCCATTCGGTGCCAACCCGGCTTCAGTGACATGGACCCTACTGTAACCCACCTACTTCCGTCATAGCCATCAAAATGTCCCACCTCTGCACCGTCAATGTAGATGCGATATCCATCATTCGTATACAATCGAAACGTCCAAGTCCCGTCGTATGGAATATATAGCCGTCCCCGGAACTTGTCTGATTCATCAAAGGACGAACCTATCTTTCCATCGTGATCAAACCAAGGATCACAGACATTATCAAAATTCATCACTGCATCGAAACTCCATGTTCCCCCATAGTCTGACCACCATTTATCATGGTACATGTCAACCAACCAACCTTGCGGGAGGCTAAAGGAAGGAGGACTGCCCGCGCTGGGGTTGCCGTAGTAGATGTAATAAGATGTATCTGTGCCTGGGCTCATAGTGGCTGCAAGTTTGAATTCTAAGTCCCAGCCAGTGTAATAGACGCGCTCGATCTCTTGCCAGTTGTTGGCTGAAATCCTGTGGGCGACTCGGATATCATTATGATCAGTGCGTGCCTCTCCTTGGCTTACCAATGACTCAAGATCCATGCCGTCCACCTTGATGATTGTACCTGCTCCCAAAGTGCTACTGGCGGAAATTGGAAGTGGACGACGATAAGCATAATCCGTGTCCCACCAGTCATCAAAAGATTGCACTAGAATCACGTCTGCCTGTTGCCCGCCTGCTTCGCCCACATATGCCGTGCTGGCTGTCTTACCATTGTGCGTGGCAGTTACTGTGATTGTGTCACCGGGAGAAACAAGCAAAGGAGACCCACTCAGGTTTGCTTGGTAGTATGGCACACTGCTCAACGTCCCGTTCGCCGTGGTTGTGTTCAGGGTGCCATAGGGGCTATCAATTCTTACACTTGCGCCAGCCACAGGCAAGCCATTGTAGTATACATAACCGTAGGCACAAGCATCAGGCGCGGGCGTCCCGCTACAAGTCAGAGGTAGTGGTGTAGCCACACTCTGTGCACTGGCATGCGTCGGCGTAACTGCTTTGTGTGCACCGCCTAGCGGAACGATAACTATCAACAACGCAACTGTTAAACTCAAACTGAACAAACGTTGTACCCTCTTTAGATTAGTAACCATCGCTGCCTCCTATTGGTTTCTGATTATTAGCGGTAGATAAATGTTGAACCCTGGCGACATGAAAGGCGGTAACCCCGGATCGTTTGGATTCCCCGGCGGCAACCCCATCACGCCAAAGAAGTCGCCTAGGAATTCGTCCCATTGACTATCCGCTGTGAAACTAAACAATATGTTGTTCACATAGTCGCTATACCCATATCCACCCGACACCGATGGGAAATACATTGACACCCCATGGCTTCCGTCCAGATCCCAATACAACTCAGTCCCACCAAGATTGTATGTGCCACTCTGGTGACTCTCCACCACGACAAATCCTCCGTTGATCGCATCCATCACTCCTTGCGCCGCACTCTGCACTGTCCCATTCGATACGTTCTGTTTGATCCGCTGCGCAAAATCATATACGTCCAGATACTCGTCTTCGTTTGTAATCTTGTAGTAATCCCGCGAATCAAATTTCTGCGTTGCTGTCCGTGTGTTATAGATATAGTTCTTCCATGTGTTCAGATCGCTGCGGAGTGCAGCCGCCAAATTGCTCACCGCGTCTTTCACCGCCCCCGCACGGCTCAAATCCAACACCGAGATCGTGCGCGGGTAGCCTTGCAGTGAGACATGATTGAAATACGCATCTGCCACACTTACCGCCAACTCGCGCGGCGTAGTCGTGGCGCTCACCCGCGCCGCCACTGTCGCAAATGCATATGGCACGCGTGCGCCCTGAAGCGCGGCTTGCCCAGAGCGAGCATACTGGTCATACGCAAAGACCGACCACCCCAAGTTCTCGGATGCCACCATGTAATCCACAAAGTCTTTCGCCTGATACGCATTCTCCAACATTCCCATCAGGCAGGTGTCATAGTGCAGCACGTCAATCTTCCACTGTCCTGAATTGGTGGCGGTGCTGAGTGCGGTGCGCAGTTCTGCTGTGGTCAGGTAATCGTGGCTGTTGGTGTCGTCCCACGCCACGCCGCTGGTGCCGCGCCCGTGGTCGGCAATGGCGAGGTAGTAGTTTTGGGCAGGATAGTTGGTGTGTGTCCAGGTGATGAAATCAGTGAGCGTCTGTGGGTGGCCCATATTTACTTCGCCCAAGTACCACTTGTTGACGCCGATGGTATAGCTGCCACCGGGTTGGACAAGGAAGCGCCAGGAATCGTTGGTGCGGTCACCATCGAACAGGACGACGATGTTGAGGTTAGGGTTGGCGGGTTGCGCTTCAAGTTGCGTGATAGCGCGCTGGAGGTAGGGATACAGGTTGTTGTCACCTGCCAGATACAGCAGGAATGTCCAGGGTTTAGTAGTAGGGGGTGTCGTGGCCGTGGGCGTTGCGGTTGGTGTCGCTGTCGGCGTGGGGGTTGAGGTAGGTGTCACTGTCGGCGTGGGCGTTACTACGGGCGACAAGATCTTTGCATATTTTAAGTTTCCATTTGTGACATCGTAGTAACTGATGTGCATGTCACCAATTGAATCTACAGCCAGAGATGAATATTGCCCAACATCCCCAATGCTATCCACAACTTGCGTACTCCATGCGCTCCCGGTCCAGTAAGCATATTTCAAATCGCCGTTAGTCGCATCATAGTAGCTGATAAATGGTCGTCCAGTGCTACTATCTAATGATAACGCTGGATATTTCCCAACATCCCCGGTGCTATCTACAGTTTGGATGCTCCACGTGGTTCCGGTCCAGGAAGCATATTTCAGGTCGCCATTAACGCCATCATAATAGCTAATGTGTGGGTTGCTATTCGCATCTAGAACCAAAGATGTGTACCAACTCCCATCACCCGGATTAGTCACTGTCTGGATATTCCAACTGCTTCCCGTCCAACGAGCGTATTTAAGTTGAAAGTCACTGATATAAGGCCTCATCGTAATATAGCTGATATGCGGATTACCTGATCCATCTAAAGCGAGAGAGGTATTTCCCAAAAGGAAATCGCCCGTTTCAACGTTTCGTATTTGCCAAGCACTGCCTGTCCAATATGAATAATCAACATACCCCCAGTAAGTATATGGGGACGGTTCGTATGTAGACCATTTGGAGGAAATATGAGGATAGTCATTAACATCTAAAGCCAAAGAACTAGAGTCCGGATTAGCGGATAAACCTTCAGATATCCAAGCACTGCCATCCCAACTGACATATCGCAACGAGTTGCTAGGCACTGACCAATCCGTATAGCTAATATGAGGATTGTCGAAGCGATCTAATTTCAATGAGGTTGCGTTATCACTAGAGTCTATTAGTTGCACATCCCAAGAGATTCCTGTCCAGTGAGCATATTTTAGACTCTGCGATGTTGCATCAAAGTAGCTGATATGTGGGCGGGAGACTTGGTCCAAAGCCAAAGAACTATACTTGCCAACATCGTTGGCCGAGCCGTCCACAACTGAAACCGTGATGGCTTGACCTAGAGCCAAAGAGCTATCGCCCCCGGAAACCAAAACCGGGCTGATAAGCACGGAAAATATAATTAGGCTGGCTACAAAGCCTGCAAGGAATTTGGAATACCGCCGATTGTGCATACTGCCCTCCCGATGAGAAACTGGCTGCGGTGGATCTGCGTTGGTTGAGTTGAGATAATTGATTATACGTCCGCTTTGCCATTTTAATCATTGCAGTTTTGGAAAAGACCTCCGAGTTTTTTAACTCGAAGGTCTTCTTCATCGTTGATGCCCCTTAGGGCATGATAATCACCATACCATTTGTGGACATCCTTGCAGGAGATGATTGGGTATCGGTCCTGGGTGTCGTTTCTGCTCATCATCTTGTTTCCTCAATATGGTTTTTGGATGGAGGGCCGGGCGGTTATCGTTCGCCTACTCCCAAAGCCTTTTCCACCAGGCGGCTGGCATACGACATAAAATAGCTGAAGACCCAAAAGATTACCGCAATAAAGAGATATACTTCCATCTGCAGGTGAACAAACTCCGGGTCCAGGTTCAGGATCGCATTCCCAATACCGAGCAGATCGTTGATCCCCACGATGACCACCAGGGTCGTATCCTTGAACAAGGATATGAACTGGCCCACGATGGTCGGAATGACCAGTCTCAATGCCTGTGGCAAAACAATAAACGTGGTGATATAAAAATTATTCAGCCCCAGGGCCTTGGCGGCCTCCACCTGCCCTTCCGGGATGGCTTGAAGCCCGCCGCGCACATTTTCAGCCGTGTAGGCGGCGCTGAAGATGACCGTGCCGATCAAAGCGCGCATAATGCGATCAATCCTGGATTCTGCGGGCAGGAAAAGCGCCAGGA
>Ga0210044_10010111_pt1 | contig 11322 bp, 9 predicted proteins | sample CryGey13umfilter_2_FD_183959 | JGI IMG/M metagenome (GOLD analysis project Ga0210044, IMG submission 183959) | Groundwater microbial communities from aquifer in Utah, USA - Crystal Geyser 4/9/14 3 um filter (SPAdes) (version 2) | ecosystem: Environmental > Aquatic > Deep subsurface > Groundwater...
CACTTTTTCCTAAAATCAAGGAAATTTCTTTGGGGTAAATACAATATCGATACATTAGGATATCTGATTTTTTTGAGGGTTTAAAATTATTTCTAAATCTCAAAATTAAATATCATAATTTAAAGGTTTAATGGGTTTATTCGTTAATGTACATTTTACAAATATAAAATCTTATGTTTAAATGCGAAAAACGTCGTTAAAAAGCTTTTGATAACAGTACTAAAAGCTTTATCTATACATTAGTAACAATGCCGCCAATTAATAGGATAATTTATAATTCAATGTGCAGCGAAGATTCTCTTTTTATATCCTTAACCATGTTCATTAAGGAACATGGTATTGTTATGTTTTTTCTGAGAGTAAAAAGCACTTGCTTAAATATTAAGAAAAAAAAACAATGGAATTATAAGCGTATTACAAATAAGGTGTTTTAATAGAAAAAACTGCAACAATAGAGCGGTTCAATAAGCAAATAAGTCTATAAAAGAAAAACTAGGCAGATTGTGGGGAAATATGATTGATCATATTAAAAATATCTTCAAAAGGCAAATCCATATAATCACAAAATTCTTTGATTGTAACGGGCTGATACGAAGATTTACCATAAGCATCCTTGATGGTTCTTACCAAGTTACGGGAATAAGTATCACTTTTTCCTAAAATCAAGGAAATTTCTTTGGGGTATATGCAATATCTATACATTTTAATTTGTTTTTTTTAAGGTGTCTAAACACCGATCCAATGTAATTCTTAATGCGTTTCATGTTTTTTTTGTTTTTGTGTAATGACTAATATAACCCATAGTCAATACAAAATTACGTTTTAGCAAATGAGTTATTAATAATGTTATTAACAAGTCTTTTCACACGATATTACATTGATTTTCAATAATATACTCACATAATAACGCCTAAACCCTCTCTATTTTCAATTATTTTATCCTAAAAAAGAATATGCTTCCCTTAAGATTCTTCATTCTAATGTCCTACTTGAAGCATTTTCGTACGAATCAAAGTATAAATTGTTAAAATCCCACAATGGTTAAAAGGTTGACACAGGTCTAAAATAGTTACAACAAGAAATTTGAATTAACCCATCTAGTTCAAGACAATACATTGTACTTGTTGAATCGTTTAATCGCTAATTTTTCATTAATTCATTATTTCATTATTTCATTGACTCATTAATTCATTGTCAATTGCTAATTGTTAATTGTCCATTGTAAAAGAGCGCAGTCGAAGAAACTCCCAACCCATTCAACGAATCACCAACTTTATAACCTCACAACCTCATAACCTTATAACTTTGTAACCTTATAACTTTGTAACCTAAAAAGTAACAGACTGCCACGTCATACCTCCTCGCAGTGACGAATTAAACCGTCATGACGAGCATAGCGAAGTCATCTCATGATAGGAAGTGCAAAACAACAGACTGCTAAGCCCTCGCAGTGACGCTATTTGAATTTCATAGTGAACTTTGTAACTCGTTGTTCGTTATTAGTTGGTGGTTAATTATTAATTATTCATCACACATTATTAATCGTTAATTATTAATTGTTAATTGTTCATTATTCATTGTTAATCATACATTGTCAATTGCTAATTGTACATCGTTAATTGTTAATTAATTCATTGTCAATTGTAAAGTCACCCTGAGCTTGTCAAAGGGCACTCCAAACCCATTCAAAGAATCACCAACTTTATTACCTTATAACTATATAACTATATACCTTTTTAACTCATTGTTAATTGTTAATTGTTCATTATTCATTGTTAATTGTTACTAGGTAGATACGCCGTAGATACGTCGTAGATAAAGCGACTCAAAGCGTTAGACTGTTAAAACAACCAACTTCATTCATTTCATCAATACCAAACAAAAACGACAAAAACGGCATAAATAACAACAAGCTTAAAAAAAATAGCATAACGAAGCATCATGCATAAAACCAGAAAAACGAGCCAAATTCAATAAAGATGGACAAAAATAAACAACAAAACGGTATTCCGCCATTTTCAACAAGGCTCAAAAACAAACCATATTACATTTGAAATAAGTTTAAAATCCGCTTGGCATAGGAGCTCATGTGCCAAACCATTTAAACCAAAATTAGTGTCTAACAAAGTTCAAAAAAAAATAAAATGGACTTAATAAATTTTATAACAAAATGGCAAAATTAAAAAGCCTGATTAAAATTGAAGGAACCCTAGATGGGATGACCTTTTACAAAGGAAAAGACGGATATCTGGTACGCACCAAAGGCGGCGTATCTAAAGCCAGAATCCAGAACGATCCCGCATTTATTAGAACTCGTGAAAATGGGACAGAATTCGGGCAAAGCGCTACCAGTGGTAAGTTACTACGGCAAGCCTTAACACCTTTACTGGTAGATGTCAAGGATGGAACGCTTATTGCTCGATTAATGAAAACCATGACAGGCGTTAAAAATGCCGACACCACCTCGGTACGAGGAAGTCGAAACGTTGCTATGGGTTTAAACACGGCCGAAGGCAAAACATGGTTAAAGGAATTTGACTTTAACAGTCAGGCAAAACTCAAATCCATTGTGCTTGCCGACTACCAGTTAAATACCACTACAGGCGAAATTGCCATGAGTAATTTCATCCCGTTGCAACACATGAATGTTCCCGGAGGAGCTACCCATGTAAATTTTAGCTCGGGAATCCTGCATTTAGACATGGCTTCTGGCGAAAAAGAACTGCAGTCAAGTGCCGTTGTCAATCTGCCCATCAATGGAACTCCTGTGGATATCAGCATGATACCCCCAAGCGTACCTTCGGGCAGCGGACAAGTGTTTTACCTCTTTAAAGTAAGTTTCTTTCAAGAGATAAACGCCATTCAGTATCCGTTGAACAATGGGTCGTATAACATGTTGCATATTATGGACGTGTTATAAAAAAGTAAGTTGATTTTAATAAGTAAAGGCCATTTCAAAGCATTTTTGCAGCGATAGGGCCTTTTTTCTTTAATCGTTGAATCGTTAATCACACATCGTTAATCGTTATGGGTTGATAGTTGTTAAGTCGCTTAATCGCTAAATCGTTTAATCATTGAATCGTTAATCACACATCGTTAATCGTTAATTGTACATTGTAAATTGTTCATTGACTCATTAATTCATTGACTCATTAATTCATTGACTCATTAATTCATTGTTCATTGTTCATTGTTCATTGTTAATTATAATGTCACCCTGAGCATTGCTTGAAACTGAAAACACTGTTTTTAGTGAAAGTACCTAGCGCAGCTAACGAAGGGCATTATTCATTGTTAATTGTCAATTGGGTTAAGCTGTTAGTTGTTAAGTCGCTAAGTCGCTAAGTCGTTTAATCGTTTAATCGTTGGACTGTTTAATCATTGAATCGTTAATCACACATCGTTAATCGTTAATTGTACATTGTAAATTGTTCATTGACTCATTAATTCATTGACTCATTAATTCATTGACTCATTAATTCATTGACTCATTAATTCATTGTTCATTGTTCATTGTTCATTGTTCATTGTTCATTGTTCATTGTTAATTATAATGTCACCCTGAGCATTGCTTGAAACTGAAAACACTGTTTTTAGTGAAAGTAACTAGCGCAGCTAACGAAGGGCATTGTACATTATTAATTGTCAATTGTGTTAAGCTGTTAGTCGCTAAGTCGTTTAATTGTTGAATCGTTGAATTGTTTATTCGTTGAATCGTTAATTGTTAATTGTTCATTGTTCATTGTTCATTGTAAAGGAGCGCAGTCGAAGGGCATTGTACATTGTTAATTGTTAATTGTTCATTGTTCATTGTAAAGGAGCGCAGCTAACGAAGAGCATTATTAATCGTTAATTATTCATTGTGCATTATTAATTGTGTTAAGCTGTTAGTTGTTAAGTCGCTTAATCGCTAAATCGTTTAATCATTGAATCGTTAATCACACATCGTTAATCGTTAATTGTACATTGTAAATTGTTCATTGACTCATTAATTCATTGTTAATTGTAAAATCGTTTCATCCCAAAAAACCAACATTAAAAAGACTTAATATTCAATAAATACTTTTGTTTTATATATTTACTTCAAAAAGTTATGATCGAACCCCAAATGCCACCAAAAAAAAAATTAATCAGAACATCCACCGTGCCACTATCCTTAAGTGGTTTGCTTAAAGGTCAATTAAAATTCATGTCAACCCATTTTGAAGTCATTGGCGTTTCATCAAAAGGTAATAATCAATTAGAAAACCTAAGTCACCAAGAAGGTATTCAAACCATTCCAATAGAAATGGCCAGGCCCATAGCGCCTCTTAAAGATTTAAAGTCTTTATGGCAATTGTATCGTTTATTCAAAAAAGAAAAACCCTTTATAGTTCACTCCATAACACCAAAAGCAGGGTTACTGACTATGATTGCTGCAAAATTTGCAGGCGTGCCTCACAGGCTACATACCCTTACAGGCTTAATATTTCCAACAAAAACGGGTGTCATTCAAAAAATATTGATTTTTACAGATAAAATATTATGCTATTGCGCTACCAAGGTTTATCCTGAAGGTCAAGGGGTTAAAAACGATTTAATACACTATAACATAACCTCAAAGCCATTACATATTATTGGAAATGGCAATGTAAACGGTATAGACATCTCTTATTTTTCGCCAAATCATTTTAACGAAACTTATAAGAACGACTTAAAAAAGCAACTACAGATAGAAGAAAAAGACTATGTGTTTGTGTTTATAGGCCGTTTGGTTAAAGATAAAGGCATGAATGAATTGGTGCATGTGTTTACCCAATTAAATCTAGAGCATCCCAACTGTAAATTACTGCTGGTGGGTGATTATGAAGAAACTTTAGATCCAGTAAAACCCGAAACCTTACAACGCATTAAAAGCAATAAAAACATCATTTCCACAGGCTGGATAGATGATGTGCGCCCCTATTTAGCCATTTCAAATTGTCTTACCTTTCCAAGTTATCGCGAGGGGTTTCCCAATGTGGTCATTCAAGCAGGAGCTATGGGGCTTCCAAGCATTGTAACGGATATTAGTGGCTGCAACGAAATTATCATAGAAGGCCAAAATGGCACCATAATTCCGGTAAAAAATGAAACGCGGCTCTATGAGAAAATGCTTCAAATGTATCAAAAAGAAGTCGTTTATAACAATACAACTTGTAGAGATTTAATTGCAAATCGCTACCAACATGAAACCATTTGGCATGCCTTACTAGAAGAATATAAAAGCCTGAAATAATAACTTAAAATTAAAATCATGTTTAAAAAATTTAAAAACACCTTAAAGAGAATTTTATTTTTAAAGGTTTTTTTAAAGGATCGCAACAAAAAAAGCATCCCAAACATACTTATAGAACTATTTGTATTCGCTTGGGTAAAAAAAGAAATTCCTACGGATTATTTCAGAAAATTTCTTTACAGAAAAGAAATTAATAATATCACTGAATATCTTACTCTAAAACAATTTTATAAGATTATATATTCAGAAAAAATTGTTTTTTCTGAGATAAGCTCAATAATTAATAATAAATTAAGTTTTTCACTGTTAGCAGAAAGATACCAACTTCCTGTGCCAAAACTTTTTAGTTACAACCTTAGAAATTATTATTATGATAATGAGTCCGTTTCTATTATAGGCGATATGGAAGGACTTAAAAATTATTTTAAAATGATTTTTAACAAAACCCATACCCAACATCTTTTTTTAAAGTTAATTACAGGTCAAGGCGGCGATGGAGCCATATTACTAAAAAAAGAAAACCTAGACAACCTAATAAGTTTGCACCATACCATTTTATTACAAAAAAGTTATATACATCAAGAAGTGATTCAACAACACGACGACATAAATAAAATAAATTCAGCTTGTGTAAATACCTTAAGAATTGATGTTTATTTAGATGCGCAAAACAAACCTCATGTATTATCTGCTTTAATGCGATTTGGTATTGGACAATCTATCACCGATAACACGCATACAGGGGGTTTTTACATATCTATAAATTCAAATACTGGCAGATTGCAGGGCAATGGAATCCAAGACATTGTTGAAGGAGGAAATACTTTTAAAGAACACCCAGACTCAAAGGTTCCGTTGGAAGGGTTTAAAGTGCCTTTTTTTCAAGAAGCCTGCAACCTAGCTAAATTAGCATCAACATATCTACCAAATAGAATAATTGGATGGGACATTGCCATAAGCAAAGATGGCCCAGTGATTATTGAAGGAAACAAAACTCCATCTTTGCACGTGACAGATGTCGCTTATGGTGGGTATTGTAAACATCCAAAAATTAAAGAGATTTTAAAAGAGTTAAAAACATAATCGTTAATTTTTTAGTTATTGGCACATAGCTAAAGGTTGATGGTTGAATTATTCATTAATTGTTTATCCCTTCTGCTTTGTAATTTAAACCTTTACAACTTTACACCTTTACACCTTTACACCTTTGCAACTTTACAACTTTACACCTTTACACCTTTACAACTTCACAACTTCACAACTTCACAACTTTACACCTTTACAACTTTACACCTTTACAACTTTACAACTTTGCAACTTTACACCTTTGCAACTTTACAACTTTTATGACTATATTTGAACCGATTGATAATAATTTTAACCCCCTAATGACCTACGAGTTTTGTATAAAAAAATAGTCAAGCGCCTCTTAGATGTTATGCTAGCCTTTTGGGGTCTTGTTCTAACAGGTCCGCTAACCATTTGTGTTGCATTAATCCTTTTGCTCGTTAACAAAGGCAATCCTTTTTTCTTTCAAAAACGCCCAGGCAAAAATGCGAAAGTATTTAAAATCATCAAATTTAAAACCATGACCGACCATAAAGATGCCTCCGGAAAACTACTTCCTGATAGCGAAAGGCTTACCTCTATTGGAAAATGGGTTAGAAAATATTCATTGGATGAACTGCCCCAATTAATCAATGTTTTAATAGGCGATATGGCCTTTGTTGGACCACGTCCCTTATTAATTAAATACCTGCCTTATTACACCGAAGAAGAACATAAACGACATCAAGTAAGGCCCGGTATAACAGGATTAGCACAAATATCTGGAAGAAATTATTTAAATTGGGACGACCGATTAAAAAAAGATGTTTGGTATGTAGAACAGCTTAGTTTTAAGCTCGACCTAGAAATTATGATTAAAACCGTTAAAAATGTTTTAACATCAAAAGATGTTGCCATCAACCCAAATTTAATTATTCAAGACTTAGATGACATTAGAAAAACCAATTAACTGGGCTATTTTAGTAACCGGATGGGGCAAAAATGCCTACGATATCATTCAAGCCTATGGCGATGGCCAACTTAAAAAATCAAGCATTAAATTATTAATTTATGAAGAAGAACCTTGTGGAGCGCACGACCTTGCCAAAGAGTACCAGATAGAATCTCTACAAATAATAAAATCAGATTTTAATACTTCAAGGGACTACCAACAATACCTCATAAAACAAATACAATCAAAAAATATAGATTATATCTTACTATTAAATTATAAGTATATTATAAAAGAAGACATGCTTGCCTCATTTCCAAATAGAATGATCAACATACACCCCTCCTTATTTCCAAGCTTTTTAGGAACTAAAACCGCCATTCAAGAAGCTTTGGATTATGGGGTTAAAATAACAGGGATTACCACACACATTATTGATGATCAGGTTGATAAAGGTCTTATTTTAAAACAAGAAGCCATTAAGATAAAAACAAAAGATACTTTTGAGTCCCTATATCCAAAGTTTGCTAAAAAAGGAAAAAAAATACTATTAAAAACCATTGACCATATAGAAAAAAGCCACTTTAAAAAGTAATTAATCAACCTATTTCAAATTATAAAAACCAACTTGAATGTATGAGCAATAAGTTAGAAGTCATTGGAATTACCAAACAAATACTTTCCAAAGCACTTGAGGACAACACCTATTGGACTGGCCCTTTAGCCCCTATGTCAAAAAGCAAGGCCAAATGGTTACTTTCAAATCCGAGAATCGATGATGATGACTATTTTGGGGTCATTGGTTTGGAAAACAAGACCCTTATCGCCTTTATTTATATGATCCCAGATTTGGTACAAATACCAAACGGTGAGTTAAAAAAAGCCTATTGGATCATCCATTGGTGGGTAGCTTCTCAGTATAAAAACACTGTTTTTTCAACGTATATATACAACGAAGCGGTTAATTTAACAGGCAAACAAATACTCATTAAAGCCTACACTGAAAATGTTGAAGCTTTTTATTCAAAACAGCCCTTTACGGTATTCCACACCAGACCCAGATGTACCCTTTTTTTTAGCTTGGATACCAATACCATTGTGGGTAGGTTTCCCAGGTTAAAGCCTTTTAGAGCCATCATCTCCGTGATGGATACTGGTTCTTATAAGCTCATAAAAACTTTAAATCTTGCTAAATTAAAACATAAAACAAAGCATTTAACCTATGAATATATCAATGAACTCGATGAAATAACTTGGCAGTTCATTCAAGAACGTAGCAAACAAGACCTCATTTATAAAACCAAAGACTATGTAAACTGGCAATTAAGCAGCGCACAATATGTACAAACACCTCTCATAAAAAAACACCCCTACAGTTCGCTTGAAACAGGCATGAGCAACAATATTTACATCCACAATTTTAAAATCTTGAAAGACAATATATTGATTGGATTTGTAGCCTATACCATAAACTTTAACGAGTGCAATATAAAGTATTTTTTAGTTAAGGAAGATTCGGATGTAAATACCTGTGTGGATGCCTTTATGGACAATTTTTTAGCAACTAAAAGCACATTTATATTTACAGACGATGAGGTCGTTGCAACAGCAATATCTAAAAGATTTAGGTCTATTTTTACCTATAAAGTTTTAAAAAAAGCATTAATCCATAAAAAAACGACATTGGATGCCGAAAGTTTAACCATACAAAACTGTGATGGTCATTTTTATTAATGAAATATGTAACTATCAAAATGAGATTTATAAAAAACATACAAAGGTCTATTGAAAACCATAGGCAATGCCCAGCATTTTGCATTCAAAACACCTATCATACGTATCTGGATTTTGAACTTCAAATTAAAAAAATTAGACAGGCCATAATAAACGACATAAGCGATTCCGAAAAATTAATAGGGCTCGTAACTCACGACGATATACAAACCTATGCCAGCATCATAGCCCTTTGGTTAGAAGGCAAAGCTTATGTACCCGTCAACCCAGAAACACCCCTAGATAGAAACATACAAATTTTTGAACTCACCGAAACAACCTGGGTCTTAGATTCATCAAAAACCTCTGACTACAACGATTTTAAAATAATAAACACCAGCACCTTAACAGAACCCTTCCCAAATCTGACACCAAAAAAAATGGAGGCTCAAAATTTAGCCTACATTCTATTTACATCAGGTACAACAGGGGTGCCTAAAGGCGTGCCTATTACATTTAACAATGTGCAAGCCTTGGTAGATGCCATTGATGCAGAACCCACATTTAAGCTTAACCATACCGATAAATGTCTGCAAATGTTTGAGTTAACCTTCGATTTTTCGGTGGTTACTTACTTGTTTCCCATACTATCGGGTGCGTGCATGTACACCATCCCAAAGGGGGCTATTAAATATTTTTATATCTTTAAACTTATTAAAGAAAAAAAATTAACGGTGCTTACTATGGTTCCATCCATCATCAATTACCTACGCCCCTATTTTAAAGAGATTAACGAGCCCTCGGTAAGATATTGCAGTTTTGGTGGTGGTGCATTGCATGAAGACATAGCCAAAGAATGGAGCAACTGCTTGCCAAATGGTAAAATATTTAACTATTACGGTCCTACCGAATTTACGGTGTATAGTGGCTTTTACCCATACCATAAAGACACGCATACCAAGGCGCACAACGGCATTATAGCCATTGGAACCCCTCAAAAAGAGACTGTTTATAGTATTGTTGACGAAAATAACAACGAGGTTAACATTGGCGACATTGGCGAATTATGTTTAGCAGGCCCCCAAATTACACCAGGTTATTGGAAAAATGAGGAAAGAAATCGCCTTAGTTTTTTCACAAAAAAAACACAGGATAAAACCTTACGGTATTATAAAACAGGGGATTTGTGCATCAAAGATGAAGATGGTGATTATTTATATGTAGGACGTGCCGATTTCCAGGTAAAAATTAGAGGTTATCGTGTAGAACTGGCTGAAATTGAACATCATGCAAGAACCCACAATCCTCAAAAAGTAAATGTGGTGGCCTTAGATGTTTACAATAGCTTAGGAAATGCCGAAATAGCCTTAGCGATAGAATCTGAGCCCTATGATACAACAAGCATGTTGGCCTATATGAAACAAAAAATGCCCGGCTATATGATACCCATGCACCTTAAGTTTTTTAAAGAATTCCCACATAGCATCAACGGCAAAATTGACCGAAAGACTCTTAGAAACCAATTTAAAATTAAATAACCTGATGAACCGAGCAGACATTTTAACTAAAATAAAAGTAGCCTTCGTAGAGGTACTTGAACATGAAAATTTTACACTCACGGACCACACCACGGCCGATGATGTAGACGGATGGGAATCCATCACCCACATGATGATTATCGAAGAAATTGAAAAATCCTTTAACATCAAGTTCAAATTAATGGACTTAATGAATATGAACAACATTTGTGACTTAATAAACGTCATTGAATTAGAGATTAACTAATATGTACACACGAGTCTTTAAGCGCATTTTGGATGTTTGCATGAGCCTTAGCGCATTTATGCTTCTTTTTCCACTCTTTGGCTTGGTCTGGCTTGTATTAGCCATTGCCAATCATGGTAAACCATTTTTCTTTCAAAATCGTCCAGGTAAGGATGAAAAGATTTTTAAAATCATCAAATTTAAAACCATGAACGATAAAAAGGACGCTCAAGGTAACTTGCTCCCTTACCATAAGCGGGTATCCCCTTTAGGCTTATGGATTAGAAAATATTCATTGGATGAAATTCCACAACTCATAAATGTCATTAAAGGCGACATGAGTATGGTGGGCCCTCGCCCATTACTTACCCAGTATTTGCCACTTTATAATGATTCTCAAAGAAAACGCCATAAGGTTCGTCCGGGACTTACTGGCTGGGCTCAGGTAAAAGGCAGAAATGCCATTTCGTGGGAACAAAAATTTGATTTCGATGTTTGGTATGTAACCCATTTGTCCTTTGCCTTAGATGTAAACATCATGCTCCTCACCCTCAAACGAGTTATCTTCCCTCAAGGTGTTAATAGTGGC
>Ga0210044_10010117_pt1 | contig 11318 bp, 9 predicted proteins | sample CryGey13umfilter_2_FD_183959 | JGI IMG/M metagenome (GOLD analysis project Ga0210044, IMG submission 183959) | Groundwater microbial communities from aquifer in Utah, USA - Crystal Geyser 4/9/14 3 um filter (SPAdes) (version 2) | ecosystem: Environmental > Aquatic > Deep subsurface > Groundwater...
AAGCACTGTTCATAAAGCACGTTTCCTTAAGCTTCGGCGTGACTGGAGCTGTTCAAAAGGAGCGGTCTGGATTCTGGTTCACAAGCCCTGCATGCCGTACGCAGTTGCGCCCGGACTCCTTGGCCTGATAAACGGATTCATCAGCGATCAGAATCATCTGCTCCATCTCCATGTTTTTGCCGCTGCATACGCCGATACTGCAGGTGACAGGAATACGGAGATGTTGTTCGTAAGCAATCTGCATGGACGCTATATCGTGCCGGATGCGCTCGGCAGCCTGAAATGACTGTTCATGGCTGCAGTTGAGCATGACCAGTGTGAACTCTTCACCACCGAAGCGGATCAGGATGTCGTAGGAACGGCAATGCCTGAGCAGGGTAGCGGCGACCTCCACCAGCACCTTGTCTCCGGCAGCATGACCAAAGGTATCGTTGATTTTTTTAAAGTAATCCAGATCGATCATCATCACTGAAATCGCATACCCCAGCCGGTGGGCCATGGAAAACTGTTTGGGGCCTTCCAGGTAGAGATGGCGGCGGTTGTACAGTTTGGTCAGCGGATCCTGCCTGCGTTCGTTATCCATGCGGCCGGCCAGCGCAAGCAGCTCCTGTTGTTGGCGGGCAACCTCTTTCTCGGTGGCAATCAGTGTGTTGCCTAGGCTGCCTATTTCGTCCCTGCGCGAGGAAAGGTCGATGGCGGAACGATCTTTGTCGGTGCCGATTTTCCGCGCCAGCCTCTGCAGGAGCAGGATAGGTTGCACGACCAGACGCTGCAGGGAAAACCAGAGCGCCAAACTTACCAGCATCAGTATGGAAACCGCGACGAGAATTTGACCCCGTTGATCGAGAAGCAGGGACAGTGCGGCAGCACCCGTGACAAATGCCATAGCCAGCATGGCATTGATGCGCGCAGCCAGTGACCGTTGAATCAGGGCAGGTAAATTCCGGCAGTTTTGAATGGTGCGAATCATCGCCTGACCCAGTGTCCTGTATCGTGGAAGAGCGTACTATCAGCGAGCGCTGGCGGGATGTACGGCAAGGCGCACGAGAGCAGGACTGGCCGTAGCCAATTCAAGCGAGTGCAACACAGCCGAACGCCCGCCAGCACGCGCCCGAAGGGAGGCACCGCAAAGCACCAATGCGGCGCAAGGTGAATGGCGAAGCCAGAGAGAGCATCCTGGGGTGTTACGCCCCTTACCAGGGGCATGCCATTGCCTGCGGGACGCACCTTGCTTTGGTGCTTTGGGGTGACTCTGATAGTGTGTTCTTCCACGGGATAGGACACTAGCAAGACGGATGCCGGTGGGGAGTAGTTATTGCCCTGTCGGGGTGGTTGACCATGTTTGCGTCCGCAGAAGCTTTACCCCATCATCCCGCTTCATAAAAACCATTTGTTCGGAGATAACATGTTATTTCGTCTGACTACTTTACTGCTGCTGATAAGCTGCCTGCCTGTTTTTTCCGCTTGGGCCGGGGCAATCCAGCAGACCGAATTCAGGAACGGTGTCAAACTGGTGGTTGAGGAAGATCACTCGGCGCCTGTGGCCATGGTGCAGGTCTGGTTGAGAGTGGGGGGGCGCGACGAGGTGCCCGGAAAAACCGGATTGGCGCATGTGTTTGAACATATGATGTTCAAAGGTTCAAAACAGCTCGGGCCCGGTGAATATTCGCGCCGTATTTCGGCCATGGGTGGTAACGATAATGCCTTTACCAGTACCGACTACACCGCTTATTTTGAAACTGTGCCGTCTGCCCGTGTGGCTGAAGTGCTGGCTATGGAGTCAGAGCGTTTCGCCAACCTGAGATTGCGCGATGAGGATTTCCAGAAAGAGATAAGGGTGATCATGGAAGAGCGGCGCATGCGCACTGAAGATGACCCGAACAGCCGTATGTTCGAGGAACTCTCTGCGGCGTCACTGCGTCTGCACCCTTACCGTAATCCGGTGATCGGCTGGATGCAGGATCTGCAGAAGCTGACCATTGAAGATGTGAAAGATTTTTACCAGACCCATTATGTGCCAAGTAATGCCATTGTGGTGGTGGTGGGCGATGTCGATTTCGAGCAGATGAAAAAGGCGGTGGCGTCAAGTTTCGGTCGTCTGAAGGCCAAGCCAGCAACTGCACGCTTTAACCCGGTTGAACCCGAGCCGTTCGGCCCTAAACGCATCAAGGTTGTGGTGCCGGCGCAGTTGCCGATGCTGGCGGTCACGATTCCTGTGCCGGTGTGGAAACCGGGAGAAAACGACCGCGAGGTCGCGGCCCTGACGCTGGCCACGCATATTATGGCAGGCGGTCGCTCGGCGCGGCTGTCGCGTGAAATTGTTGATCAGCAGCGCCTGGCCTTTGCGGCCGGTGCCGGTTATGACCCGTCGGCCATGGGGCTCGACCTCTGGTATGCCTATGGCATGCTGGGGCCGGATCAGAAACCGGAAGCCTTTGAAAAGGCGCTCTGGACCCTGATTGATAACATGGCCGCCAAGCCGGTGGATGAAAAACGACTGAATGCCGCCAAACGCAATATTATCGCGGCCAATGTTTTTGCCCAGGACTCGCTCTATCTGCGCGCCAAGGAGATCGGGCAGATGGAAGTGGTGGGACTCGGTGCTGAAAATCGTGAAAACTGGCTACGGCAGATTGATAAGGTGCAACCGCAGGATATTCAAAAAGCCGTAGCGCGCTGGTTGAAGCAGGAACGCTCGACCACCGGCCTGTTGCAACCGGAGGTGAAGTCATGAAATTACGTATGCTTTCACTGCTGACCTGTCTGTTTCTGGCCATGCCTGTGGCGCAGGCTGTACCGCCGATTCAGCAGGCTACCCTCTCCAACGGCCTCTCCGTTTTACTGATGGAGGCGCATAATGTGCCGATGGTGTCGATGAACTTTGGGCTGCCTGCCGGCAGTGCTTTCGACCCCGAAGGCAAAGGCGGCACAGCCATGATGCTGGCCGGCATGCTCACCGACCATACTGCCGCACACGATCATGTGAGCTGGGCTGACCTGCTCGATCAGGATGCTATCGGCCTGGGTGCTTCAGCCGGTGAAGATGCGCTGAATATCTCGTTGACCGTGCTCAAGGAAGCGTTGGCTCCGGGTTTGGATGCCTTTGGCGAGGTGTTGCTGCAGCCGGGCTGGAATGAAAAACGCTTTGCCATCATGAAACAGGATACGCTGGCTGCGGCGCAGAAAGACAGGGAAGAGCCGGGAGTGCGGGCGGCGGAAGCTGCGGCGGAACTGCTGTTTGGCGAGCATCCTTACGGACACCGCTCTGAAGGCAGCATGCAGTCGCTGGCGGCGATCGGGCTGAATGATGTGAAATCGCTGTTTATCAGGCAGGTCAAGCCGAAGGGTGGTGTGCTGGCGGTCAGTGGTGACATCACTATGGCCGAATTGTTGCCGATGCTCGAAGCAAGACTCGGGACATGGCAGGGCGCACCGAAACAGGCGCTGAAAGATATTCCACAGCCAAAACCGGTTGCCGGACTGAGCCGGGATGTCGATATGCCGACCACGCAGACTATGGTGCAGTTGACCCGTCCGGGGCTGGCGCGCAGCGATGCCGCATTCTTCCCTGCTTTTGTGCTCAATCATATGCTTGGCGGTGGTGGTTTCGGTTCCCGCCTGATGGAAGAGGTGCGTGAAAAGCGTGGCCTGGTGTATGGCGTGTACTCCTATTTTTCACCACTGGCTGTGCCCGGTCCGTTTGTCATCAGCCTGCAGACACGCGGTGATCAGGCTGCTCAGGCCGAAGCGGTGGTACGCTCGGTGCTGGCGGAGATGGCAAAAGGTGCGATCACCAGAGCGGAACTGAATGCCAGTAAGGAGAACCTGATCGGCAGCTTTGCCCAGCGCATGGATTCCAACCGTGAACGGGTCGGGCTGATCGCCATGATCGGCATGTATGATCTGCCGCTGGATTACCTGAGCAGCTGGACGGCGCATGTCGATGCTGTAACGCTGCAGCAAGTCGCCAAACAGGCCGAACGTTTCCTGCAACCTGAAAGCTGGAACCGGGTACGTGTCGGCGCAAAGCTGGATTAAGAGGGATGTCGATGCGTATCAGTGCCGGTTTCCTGCGTAGCCGGGTCATTCATGTGCCGGATGTGCCGGGCCTGCGCCCGACGCCTGCAAAAGTGCGACAGGCGCTGTTTAATATTCTCGGTCCGCTGGATGATCTGAGCCTGCTGGATCTGTTTTCCGGATCTGGAGTGATGGCGCTGGAGGCACTTTCGCGTGGTGCGATTTCGGCTGTGTCCGTGGAGCAGAACCGTCGACTGACGCGGGATATGGAGCAGATTCGTAACGATTGGGATTTAACAGAACGCTGGCAGATCAAAACGGCACTGGTGGAGAAAGCACTGGCGCAGATGGCAGGTGAGTCGTTTGACCTGATCTTTGCCGATCCGCCTTATCAACAGGGTTTTACAGAGCAGCTGCCGCTCTGGCTGGATGAACATGGCATAGGCTGCTCGCGCCTGATTATTGAGGAATCTGCCAAAGTCAAACCGCTATGGCCTGCCGGTTGGTTATGTGTGCAGTCGCGTTGTTATGGCGACAGCTGTCTGCACTTTCTGGAGAGGGAAGAGGCCTGACAGGGCTTATTGATATTCGGATTTTTCAATCCGGACATTGGCCGCTTTTTCAATCTCCTGATACCACTGCTGCAAACGCTGGTGCTGCACGATGCTGACGATTTCATCGCGTACCTCTTGCAGCGGTTTCAGTGCCGCAGCACGTTTGCCCAGTAGCTCGATCACATGCCAGCCAAAGCGGGTTTTGACCGGATTGCTCAGGCCATCTTTTTTCAGTGCAAATGCGGCATCATCAAACTCTTTCACCATGACACCGCGCGGAAACCAGTTCAAATCGCCGCCGCGTGATTTGTTGCTGTCATCCATCGACATGCTGGCGGCCTGTGCTGTGAAGGACTCCCGATTCTGGCGCAATGCTTTTAACAGATCCCGGGCCTGCTGCTCGGTGCGAACAAGAATATGCCGCGCATGCACCTGTTCGGGTACGGTAAATTCATTCAGGTGGTTTTTATAGTACGCTTCAATCTCGGCATCCTGAATTTTCGGCATATTGACCAGCTGCCACTCTTTGGCTGCATCAATCAGGATCTGGCGACGCACAGATTCGATACGTCGTTTGACGGTCGGATCAAGATCGAGCCCGAGCAGCTTGGCCTGCTCGCTGATGGCCTGACTGCGGATGAGCGAGCGCAGGATATGGCTGCGCGCATTGGGGTCATCACGGTACTGGTACATCGCATCCGGCATGTTGGCGATTTCTGCATCGATATCCGACTCGTGAATGGCTATGCCGCCAACTCTGGCCACCACCGGACTTGGATTTGTATCCTGCTGCAGGAGTGTATCCTGCTGCTGGCAGGCTGAGATCAGGCCAATAAAAATAAGCAGCAGCAGTCGCATGTATTCACCTCTTTGTTCAGCGTGGTTGTAGTGTCCGGTCCCGTAGAAGAACACATTATCAGAGTCCCCCCAAAGCACCAAGGCAAGGCGCGTCCCGCAGGCAATGGGCATCTCCTTGGCAAAGGGCGCAACACCCCAGAGTGCTCTCTCTGGCTTCGCCATTCACCTTGCGCAGCATTGGTGCTTTGAGGGGGACTCCCTTCGGGCGAGTGCTGGCGGGCGTTCGGCTGTGTTGCACTCGTTTGCATTGGCTAAGGCCAGTCCTGCTCTCGTGCGCCTTGCCGAACATCCCGTCAGTGCTCGCTGATAGTGCGCTCTTCTACGGGGCAGGGCACTAGGGTAGCGTCGCGCTTCTGCACAACCAAGCCTTGATAAAGTTTGTTGATATCCTTGGGAGGATTACAGATGACCCCTGTTGTCATGGCAGTCACCGTACTCTGCCTCTACCTGCTCTTTTTCCGTTTTTATGCCAAGCGGACACTGGCCCGGAAAATATTCGAACTCGATGATGCCAATGTGACGCCGGCGCATGCGCTGCGCGATGATGTCGATTATGTGCCCTCCAACAAATATATCCTCTTCGGCCATCACTTTGCCTCCATTGCGGGACTCGCGCCGATGCTCGGGCCTGCCATTGCCGTGATCTGGGGCTGGGTGCCTGCTCTGTGCTGGGTTGTCTTCGGCACCCTGCTCGTCGGTGCCGTACATGACTTTTCCGCTCTTGTGCTCTCTATCCGGCATAAGGGGCAGAGTGTCGGCACCATCGCCCGTGATGTGATCAGCCCGCGCACACGCCTGCTTTTCCTGCTGGTGATCTTTTTCCTCGTGGCGCTGGCCATGGGTGTGTTCGTGCTGGTGATTTCCGGTCTGTTTGCCGCGCCTGATGCGGCCAATATTCCGAAAACATCGCACCCTGAAGCCATATTCCCGACCTATGCGCTGATGCTGATCGCCATGGTGATCGGTTTTCTGGTCTATAAAAAGAACATGCCGCTGTGGCCGATGATAGCCGTCGGGTTTGTGCTGATGCTGCTGACCACCTGGATCGGGCTGGATATGCCGATTACCGGTTTCACTGCGGCTGACTGGACCTGGTCGCTGCTGGTTTATGCCTTTGTCGCCAGTGTGTTGCCGGTCTGGCTGCTGCTGCAGCCGCGTGACTTTCTCAATTCGCTGCTGCTCTACCTGGCGCTGTTTGCCATGCTGGCCGGATTCTTTGTGCTTTCACCCGACTGGGCAGCACCGGCGATCAACCCGAATCCGGTCGGTGCGCCGCCGCTGATGCCGTTCCTGTTTATCGTCATTGCCTGCGGTGCGGTATCCGGTTTTCACGGACTTGTTGCTTCCGGCACCACCTCCAAGCAGCTGGATCGGGAGAGCGATGCACCGTTTGTCGGTTATGTCGGCATGATCGGCGAATCGCTGCTGGCGCTGCTGGCGGTCCTTGCCACCACGGCCGGGGCATTTTCTTCGCGCGCCGAGTGGGAATCGTTTTACGGCTCCTGGGACAAGGCCGCCGGTCTGCATCAGAAACTGGGTGTCTTTATCCAGGGTAATGCCAACTTTATCCACCAGCTCGGCGTACCGCTGGATTACGCAGCAGCGTTTATCTCTGTCGTGGTGGTCGGTTTTGCCATGACCAGCGTGGACACCGGCGCGCGCCTGTTGCGCTTTAATCTCGAAGAGATCGGTCAGACCATTGGTGTGAAGGTTCTGGGTAACCGCTATGTGGCGACCTTTCTGGCCGTGGCTGCCATCGGCTTCTTCGCCTTTTTCAAGGTCGATGGCAAACCGGCAGGACTGTTTTTATGGACCCTGTTCGGTACCACCAACCAGATTCTGGCAGGCATGACGTTGTTGACGGTCACCATTTATCTCTACCGCAAGAAAAAACCGATTCTCTATACCCTGCTGCCGATGCTGCTTGTACTCGGTGCGACCATTGCCGGTATGCTCATGGGCATATTCGAAGCTGTCGGCAAAGCGCAGTGGATCGTTGCGGCAGTCGGTGCGGCCATCTTCCTGTTGGCCGGCTGGGTGCTGGTTGAGGCCATGCTGGTTGTCAAAAAGGTGAAGCTGGAGCGGGATAAGGATCCGACTGCCGGCTGACGTCACGGCAGGTTGGCAGCCACAGCTTTGCATCATCGATGTAAAGAAAGGGTAAAGTTGATTCAATGTGGCTGCCGTTTCTGTTATAACGTCAGCATCATGATAAAAGTATTTTATGCTGTTCTGCTGTTGTTCTCCTGTGTCGTGCCGGCCAGTGCAGCAGGGCTGGATGATCCGTTCTCCGTTACTGCCATGGTGGCAACCTCTCCGGCCGATGCCGGCATCTGCAACAATCAGGTCGAAGGCAGAGCGCTGACGCTGGCCGATGTCGTGCAGACCAGCCTGTGCAGTAATCCACAGACCCGTGTTGCCTGGGCCTCGGCCCGCGCTGCCGCCGCCCGGTTCGGTGCCAGCAAGTCATCGCTGCTGCCTTCTCTGTCGCTCGCTGGCACAGCTGAGCACAATGCGGCAGCGACGGGAGCAGTCCATAGCGTCAGCAACCGGCAGAACCTTTCCCTGTCACTGAGTTACCTGCTCTACGATTTCGGTGGCCGCGAGGCCGGTATCGATAGTGCCCGCGCCCTGCTTGCCGCGGCCAATGCCAGTGGCAATGCCACGCTGCAAACGCTGTTTCTTGATGCAACACAGGCATATTTTACGCTGATGTCCGCCCGCGCCAGTCTCGATGCAAGCCGCGCCAGTGAAACCTCGGCGTCCGAGGCACAGGCGGCAGCCGAAGCACGCTATCGGATCGGCGCTGCAACAAAGGCAGATCACCTGCAGGCCAGAACAGCGTTGTCGCAGGCGAGCCTTGTCCGCATCAGGGCCGAGGGTGTGATGCAGAATGCTCTGGGTACACTGGCCAATGTGATGGGGCTGGAGCCGACCGTGAAGCTGGAGTTCGCCGCAGCGCCGGTTGCGCGTCCGGATATCAGGCAGGAGCAGGACGTGGCTCAGCTGATCGAAGATGCGCAACAGTCTCGTCCGGATCTGGTTGCGGCCGATGCCCGCATTCGTGCCGCCAAAGCCGATATCGCATCTGCGCGAGCTTCCGGCATGCCGAAACTGACGCTGGATGCCAGTGCTTCCGACGGGCGGACTGCAGCGGCCGGTGCCGGTTATGCCAATACGCGTAACGGCAGCATTGCTCTGAACATTCAATTCCCGATTTTCACCGGTTTTGATACGGCTTACCGGACGCGTGCGGCCCAGGCGCAGCTGGAAAACAGTATGGCTAGCCGTGATCAGGTTGCCCGGCAGGTCTCCTTGCAGGTGTGGCAGGCCTACCAGAATCTGCGCAGCGAAGCTCAGGCACTGCGTGCAAGTGAAGACCTGCTCGCTTCGGCTGCTGAATCGGAGGCCATGAGTCTGGGGCGTTATCGGGAGGGGGTAGGCAATATCCTCGATCTGCTCTCGACCCAGAGCGCCATGGCCGGCGCCCGCCAGCAGCATGTCACAGCACGCTACAACTGGCATGCAGCCCGTTTCTCACTGGCACAGGCTATCGGTGCGCTCGATCTGACTGCCCTGCAAATGGCCCGCAGTATGGAGCAATAATCATGCATTCAATATCCTTCTTCAGTCGCAAGCCGGTGGTTATCACCATGATCACTCTGGCCGTCGCCGCTGGCGCTTACGCCCTGTTCTGGCCCAAAACGGTGCCGCAGATCGAACGTTACGTCACTGCCCCGGTGGAGTCGGGGACGCTGATTCAGGCCGTCTCGGCCAACGGCACGCTTAATCCGGTGACTCTGGTCAATGTCGGTACGCAGGTATCCGGCGTGGTGAAGAAGATTTACGCCGATTTCAACGACAAGGTGGAAGAGGGGAAGGTGTTGCTCGAGCTCGACCCGTCATTGACCCGCGCGCAGGTCGCGCAGTCGGAGGCATCAATAGCGCAAGCCGCTGCCTCGCTCGACCTGGCGCGCGCCAATATGAAACGTACGCGGGCGCTGTATCAGAAGGAGTACGTCTCCCGGCAGGAATATGATGCGGCAGTACAGGCGCTGAAGTCGGCCGAGGCGCAATTGACTCTGTCCCGCGCCCAGGCTGAACGCGACCGTATCAATCTGAACTACACAGTGATCCGCTCACCGGTGGCCGGTGTTATTGTTTCGCGCGAGGTGGATGTCGGACAAACCGTGGCCGCCTCGTTCCAGACGCCGACCCTGTTCAAAATTGCCCAGGACCTGACCCGCATGCAAATCGATTCGAGTTTTGCCGAGGCGGATATCGGCGCTATCCGGGCCGGGCAACCGGCCACCTTCACGGTTGATGCGTTTCCCGAGCGTGAGTTTGCCGGCACCGTGCGTCAGCTGCGCCTGAATCCGACCACACAACAGAATGTTGTCACCTACAATGTTGTCATTGATGTGAAAAATGACGATTTCATGCTGCTGCCGGGTATGACCGCCTATGTCAGCGTCATCACCGCCCATCGCGAGCATGTGCTCAAGGTACCGAATGCGGCGCTGCGCCTGCGTCCGGCAGCCGATGTCGTGATCGGGAGCGATGAGGCGGTTGAGCCGGAAGCAGGCCAGGAGGGCATGCGCGGCACGGTCTATCTGCCGACAGAGCAGGGCTTGCGGCCGGTGCGCTTGCTGCTTGGCGCTTCTGACAGCGCCACCTCCGAGGTGCTGGCCGGTGCATTGAAGGCCGGCGACAGGGTAGTCATTGAAATTGCAGGTTCTGCCGAGGCCGGCAATAAACGCCAGCCCGGCGTGCGCATCCGCTAACACTGTATGAGTCAGTTACTCTCCCTGCTTGATCTCGGTAAGGATTACGACACCGATGCAGGCCCTGTGCCGGTACTCAGGGAGCTGTCGCTGACCATCAATGAGGGCGAATTTGTCGCCATCATGGGGCCGTCGGGCTCGGGTAAATCCACACTGATGAATATTCTCGGCTGCCTCGATGTGCCGACCGCCGGCCGTTATCTGCTCGATGGTCACGATGTCGGCGGCCTGCCGGATGATGAGCTGGCGCGTGTGCGCAGTCAGGTGATCGGCTTTGTCTTTCAGGGTTTCAACCTGCTGCCGCGCGCTTCGCTGGTGGCCAATGTTGCGCTGCCGCTGATCTACCAGCGCATCGGGCGCAGCTTGCGCAGCGAGCGGGCCGCCCGCATGTTGGAACGTGTGGGCTTAAGCGAGTGGCTCAATTCGTTACCGACACGTATCTCCGGCGGCCAGCAGCAGCGCGTTGCCATTGCCCGCGCGCTGGTCACCGAACCGCGCCTGATTCTGGCCGATGAGCCGACCGGCAATCTCGATACCCGCACCGGCCGAGACATCATGCAGCTGTTTCAGCAGATCAATCGCGATCATGGTATGACGATGGTGGTGGTTACGCATGACCGCAATGTGGCGAGCTATGCCTCGCGGCTGGTCTACCTGCTCGACGGGCGCATCCATTACGATGGTCCGGTAGAGGGTTTTCGCGAAGAGGAAATCACATGATGCTCTCCCTGCTCGGTGAAGCGCTGGCGGCGATGGCGGCCAACCGGCTGCGCACCTTTCTGACCGCGCTCGGTATCCTGATCGGCGTGGCTGCGGTGGTGCTGATGGTCGCCATCGGGCAGGGCACCCAGACGCAGGTGAGTGACTCCATCGCTTCGATGGGCTCCAACCTGCTGATCGTGCGCTCAGGATCATCCAGCCACGGCGGTGTGCGCGGCGGTGCCGGCAACCTGCCGACGCTGACCGTGATGGATGCCCAGGCGATCGGCCAGCTGTCGCGTGCCGCGCTGGTCTCACCGACCGTCAACGGTTCCGTGCAGGTGGTTTACGGCCCCAATAACTGGAATACCACGGCAACGGGCGCGACGGCCGATTATCTGCACAT
>Ga0210044_10010120_pt1 | contig 11316 bp, 6 predicted proteins | sample CryGey13umfilter_2_FD_183959 | JGI IMG/M metagenome (GOLD analysis project Ga0210044, IMG submission 183959) | Groundwater microbial communities from aquifer in Utah, USA - Crystal Geyser 4/9/14 3 um filter (SPAdes) (version 2) | ecosystem: Environmental > Aquatic > Deep subsurface > Groundwater...
TGAAACCATTACTTCCACGGTACGGAATTTCCCTCCTATTTCTGGGAAAATCCACCAAAATCCGGTTTTATGAACTTCTTTAACAAAAGATACTGTTAACGGAAGATGACCATGTTGAGACATTTTAATGACGAAATCCCATGCTTTTTTTATGCCATCAATTTCAAGAGGAATAAGCTCGGAGCGGGAAAGAATGCCAAACGATGTATCTTTGTAGCTTGTCGCTCCTATTTCCTTCTTTGACATAATAGTTTATTTTTTGCCTAATACTGCACTTACCATCTGTTTTGTAGTCTCAGGATTTTCTATTTTTGTCGTTCTATATATCATCTTAGGTACAAAATCATTCAAATAAACCTTTCGTTTCTTTGCTGAAGATGTTTTATAGACTTTTAATGCTGTAATTATATTTTTTATTGTCATACCAAAATCCTATCATAGAAGCGATATTTATTTCAATGGAAAAGGGTACTACATACACCAAAAGTGGCTTCCGTAAGCCATAAATCCCTTTTGTTTAGACAGTATCAATGGGGTGAGTGATGGGATTCGAACCCACGACCCTCTGGACCACAACCAGATGCTCTAACCAACTGAGCTACACTCACCACGTTTAAAAACATTGCCCAACAATCTTATCAGGAAATTGAAAAAACTCAACAAAAAAAGCTCCCCACTTGGGGGAGCTAACTTGTATAGACTTAGGAGTACTAACGCCCTAGAAAAGCCTTTGTATCCTAATCCGTCAAGATTGGTTCGAAACGGCGTGAACCGTCATCGACAAAAATTATTTGGCCTGTATTGTAATGCCCGTGCCCCGGCAGCAAAAGTAACTATATCCCCATATCACATTTTGCGCAAGTTATTTTTAGACAACCACAAAAAGGCTATGTATAACACCAAGAGAAATTCTACTTCTTATTTTCCATTTCAACCAGTTTCTCAACCATAACATTGTATTTCAGCTCGATGCGCTTTTGCTTTTCATCCAGCTTGCCAATTCTTGAAAACTCCTTCTGTAAAGCGTCTTCAATTTGCTTAATGACAGCAGGCTTCATAACAGGCAATAAAGTTCTAACCATAAACTTATCATGGTCTGATATTGAAGATGTTTGCAGTAATGTTAGAATTTTTGAACTCATGTTATGCGGCTAATTGACCTAGTTTGGCCACAGAAGTATTAGATTTACCAACAAGGGCGGTTATCAAATGATCATAATCATTATCGTGAAGGTAGAAAGTTAAATCAGTTAATTTGTCGGAGCTTAATTTATCACCATCTCCGGTGATCATTTCATTAAGAATTCCCACAACATGTGTAATGTCCCTTTTGTCGGTAGTAGGGAAGACATGCTTCTTCATAAAATCCACGATGCCCTCTTTATTTTGGATAGGACTTTTACCCAACCCAGTCATTAGGTCTTTAACTTTTGTGGCATCACCGCTACCAAAAAGATCACCGGCACTGGCCTGAATTCCAAAGGCGTTCAAAAACTTCAGTCCCTCCTCATCACTGGAGACACTAAATAATTTCAAGGTATCTGAATTAAGAAGTTTCTTGAAGGGATAACTGGAACTATCAGATATCTTCACGATTCTATCCAGCGCCGCCTTGAAATCAGCTTTTTTAGGATATTTAGTCTTAAGTTGTTTTAGAGTTTTAATCCCGACAGCAATCAATGATGCAGATTCTTCAAATGTAAAATTTTCAGGCTTTTTACCTTCGGCAACTTGATCAATTTTAGTTAAAGCCGTACTGGCACTTACCTGATGAGCTTGATCCATGCCCTCGTAACTGGTTACGCCCATCGCTAGAACCTCATCATAAAATTGACGATCTTTTTCATCTTTAACATTCTCCAAATTTATCAGTTTCCTAGCATCTGCCATTGTTGCATCAACGCCTTGCTCCACGGTTTTGCTTGCTTCGCCCTTCACCGCCTCTTTTTCTTTTTTCACCTCTCCGCTCTCGGTCAAAAAAGTTTTGGCAAAAATAAAGATTTTTTTGAAAAACCCCACATCCTTGCTTTCTTTAGCCTTTTTCAAAGCATTCTCAAACCTCGAACCACCAATTTTCGGCAATTCACCCTTATTCTCGGAAAACCAACTTTTAACTTTATCAACTGCGAATTTTATCATGTTATAATTTTGGTAGTTGAAAACTCTAATAAATTATTCTCCTAGGTCTTGGTCTGGGAATTCTATGATCAGGCGCAGGTGTAGGTGCTGGAGACCTACTAGGAGCAGGAGCAGGTGTAGGTGCAGCTTCAGGAATATCAACGACTCCGGATGAAGAAGCCCCACCACCATCCGGCCCACTGGGAATATCCACGAGCCCCTCCTCATCATCCTCATCATCATCATCTTCTTCTTCTTCGCCCGAAGGACTATAACCTAACGTGGACATCACTAAATGTTTCACAAAATAGTAAGCGGCCAACTTCAAACCATATCCTTGCCAATGAGCAAAATTTTCTTTAAATTCAACTTTAGGAATAGTTTGTAAAGCATTAAAAGCATTTTGTAACGACCTGAATTCCGTATTAAATCTGGCGGCAGTAAAGGGCAAAGTTCCAGGGGCATTATCCAGCATGCTCGCAAGATTTGCAAAAGCCGTTTCGCCTTGTTCAATATATATCATAGCTTCAGAATTTTTCGCCCCCTTGATACCTTGTAAGGAATCTTTCAAATTTTGGCCATGATGCCTGAAAGTGGATAAAACCGTATTCCAATTTGCGGCCTCTGCTTGAACCTGAGCAACTTGAGGAGCTCTGCCCGGGCCAGCGACCGTAGACATCCTATTACGAAGTGCCTCCAATCTTGGATATGCTTTTATGTTTTTGATTTGACTTACAAAATCGGAAAAAAATCTAAAACCTCGAGCATTGCTAAAGCCGGTGTATAAAAAAGTGATGGGAAGAAGTAGTGCTTCAAATGGAGTAACAAAATCATAAACCTCTTTACCAACGACTTTTCCAGGACTGCAACCTCCTGTCAGTAAAACCATGGAAGCCAAAAGTGCAACATACGCTTTGTCTATATGCCCTTTTCGTCCACTTTTAAGGGCTACATCCAGCTCTTTGGTGGCACGCTCTACACCATCGATTTTGCTTAGCACTTCAGCTAAGACCTCTGACCTAACCTTAAAAACTAACCTTTTTCCACCTTTTAATACCTCAAAGCCACCTTTAACCTTTACAGGTTCAAGACCTTCAGCTCTCAAAACCTCTGTCACCTGCATTAAATCTGCGGAATTTTCAATTTTAAATTCACCCGCTTTTTTGCCATTCAATGCCTCACGAACCCTAGCAACAACACCAGTATTCGGCCTTCCCTCAGCTTCACTAGCTCCCTTACCTTCAGGCTTGCCGCCACGAGGAGTAAATGTTTTCCCACCCACTCTAACCACTCCATGACCAACGCCGATTGCGCCAACAAGCAGATATGCCCTAAACAGCTCTTTAACAGCATCAAAGTCGTCATAATCACCAACTTCATAACCATGCCTAATCGCTCCAATTGCCAGCATTGAACCGGCGGTAATATTACCACTTACAAAGACCTTCATTATGATATTTCTGACGGTCTTATCGGGAAACAATCTCGTACTGTTTTTGGTGATAAAATCGGTTAATTGCTTCGCCTTGCCGGCAGTGAAATGCAAAGTACCGAGAGTCGCGGAAGACCAAAGAATTCTTTTGAACCAGTCCGGCGCGTCTAAAAGATTTTCACCTTGCAAGGCACTGTGTACTCCTTCAAATAAGGCACCCTCAAAAAGTAATCCAACCGGTTTGCTTCCACTCCAATACAAGGCTTTACCAACAGGACCACTCGCTGTAACACTTTGCTGACCTAATCTGGCCCTGCGCCACCAATGCGCCGCTTTTGCCCCCTTACTTGCCGTAGCGGCAATTTCTGCACCTTCGGCAACTCGCAATCCCACGGAAGCAAGCCTCCCACTGTTTACCAAAGCGGCGGCTCCCGCGCTTAAAGCGGCTCTACCGGCCAAGGCAACACCACCTGAAAAAGCAATCAATGGGGCACTGACAATAACCTCATTTAAAATCATATCCCATGTCTCATCTGCAAGATTATGCCAATCGCCATATCCCATCATATCTCTGTATTGTTCCTGAATTGCCTTTTCCCAGCCACTTAATTTAAAAGGATAACCGTTGTTCTCTTTCGCGATAACCTTATTCATTTGTCTTACACTTTCATGCTCAACCAATCCCTCAATATATTTTCGGTTTATCTCATCATGTTTGTCTGCGGGAATTCCTTTTTTATCCCACTCTTTACCCCACTGCTCCAATACATCATTTGTTACCATTTTGCCGATTTTTGAGCGGGCCCTTCTTTTTGCGCTTGCCTTGTCGGAATCGCTTAATCCTCCTTCTTCTACCGGTGCATCTCTTCTTTCCGCAAAATAGGGACCAAGTAGATTCTCTTCCATCAAAGTCTGCGCCGCGGCATAATTCCCCCTGCTTCGCATAAATTCAATCAGGGCTACATATTGCCTTTGGATATCACTTATTGAGCCAGGCTCTCTTATGATTCCACGCCTATATTCTCCCTTATCAAATGTAAAATCATACTCTTTCATCTGCCCTTTAATTTCACCGCTTAACAATTGAGAAACTGTTTTATTGGGATCTTCCATGATCTGCCTCTCAACATCATCCAAAGATTGGATCATATTACTTATCCTTAAAATTCTGGCATGAGTGAGACCTCGCCTCTCCCCAATTTGCTTCCATCGCTCTGCCCAGGTTGACTTACTTAAAACATTCTCATCAGCTTCCTTTATTTCCCAATGAATAGTAGACAGAAATTCTTTCAGCATTCCTATTTGTTGAATGCGGAATTTTTGTTTTTCACTTAACTTAGGGCCATCAGCCAGCGCGCCCAATATCTCAAGCCGCTCTGCATGAGAAAATTGCTCCACAACGTCAGCTACTTCAGCCTTTTCATAAATTCCACCCATGCGATGTTCTTTCTGTTTCGGAACATCAACAGTGGGTTTGTTTTCCAGTTGAATGACATCATAACTTATTTGATCCATTTTGTTCGCGAAAGCCGCCACAAGTTCTTTTTTATCGTATGGATCAACTTTTTCTTGCACCCCCTTCACCAATTCCTCTTCAATTGTTCTCAAACGATCACGAGCTTCTTTGAATTTTTTCGCCAAACTTGGTGACGCAGTTAATTCTCTGGCAATCATGTCCGATAACTGCCTGTAACTATGCATCACAGCTTCTGCATATTCGGGAGCGGAAGACACGATTATTTTTTCTACATTTGATTTATTTGGATTCATGATTTTAAATTATTTTTTATTATACAGCCAATCCTTATTTTGTCCCAAACGATCCTTAGCCGGACTCAAGAGATTCTTTTTAACAACATCGATATCTTTTTCATACACAGCAACCAAATCTTTTAAGTCACCTTTCCAGTTTGTAGCAGTCGGCCTAATTACTGTATTCCTACCACGTGCCCTGGCACTGGCCACATCTTCTATTTCCTTCAAACTGAATTGGTGACGGTCTACTCGCCCCTGATGGTATTCTTCAATATCGCTCTTTCGAGGTATCGTTCTCTGCAATGCAAGAATTTTTTCTCTATACTCTCTTGCTTCATGGCTTTTTCTTGAGGAAGTGCTTCTATATTTACTTTCATAATTTTCCCACATCAACTTGACTCTTTTCTGCAACGCCGACCTCGATTCAGTATCTGCCGCCCCTTTCCTCGTAGCAGTTGAAAGAGATAATTTAAGGCGGTCAATTTTTGACTGATAATGGACAATCACACCATTGTACAAAGCAATTTTTCGGTTCAAAAATCTCATATTCAACTTTACAAGTATCTTATTCAATGACCTTTTAGTCATTTCCTTATATTTCTTTGGCTTACCATTTTCATCCCATTTAACAGGAAACAGATATTTTTTACCCTTCCGTTTTATATACTTGGCATAATCAGCTAATTCGGGTTCGCCCTTTGGTAGAGGAGTTTCTCCAATTTCACCTACCCACTCCTTTGCTGAGTTCCACCAATCTCTTATTCCCATTTTAATCTACGTTATATTTAAATTTGTAATACCAAAGCTTAATTCTTTCCCAAATACCGGGATTATTCTTAAAAAATCGAGGCTTTCCGGTCTCAGGAGCTTTGGCCGTAAATACAAAATCTAAGAATTTGTCTGCGACATCATTCATCATACGCTCTTGAATTGATCTTCTATCTCCCGCAATAGCAGCAATTTTATCTGTGTCGGTCCAAAGCCTGGAAATTATTTTCCCCTGATCATCTTCATATATGTTGAATATCCCCAAATCTTCTATCTCAGCATTAGGATCTTTGCTATGAAGATAATTTTCCAACTCAACAATATCTAAATCATCTTTGCATAAAGAAATAATCATATCTTTTTTATGTTTGAGTTTGTTCATTAACTCCTCATCCAATTTCGTATGCTTCCCCGCATCATGCTCACTCTGCTCGTGCTTCAACGCAGGTCCATTATCTAATACATCAAGCGCCTGATAATTTCCTTCCTTTTGCTTCCACTCCGCATAATCCATAATTTTCCAACGCCTATCACTTGGTTCCGGAATAAGATTAGGCTCAAGAGATTTACCACCGGAAATTTGTGGTGCCTCATTTGCAATTCTATCCTTAACATATTCAAAATAATTCAATTTATAATGTCCATCCAGATTTGGATCCGACTTAGTGTCCACAAATGGAGGAGTGAGACGCGGCGGATACTTCAAAGTATCTAAATCTTTTGTGTCCAAACTGGCGGTGTAGTAGGTGAAAACATTCATCAATTTCCCCACCGCGTGATGAGATTTTTCATTGAAATCCGAAGAAGACAACAAACCTGGAAGGTCCATCTTATAGGCCAAATATCTCATGTCGGTCTTTTGCATTTGATAATTTGTACTCTCAGCGCCGGCACCATTGATATCATCAACAACCTTCAACATAAATTCCATCCTCGTCCAATCATCTGACGCTGAAATCTTTTTTCTGTTAATAGTTGAAATCTTATCATAAGCTATTTTTAAATCCCTGTATGTTGCCTGCACAGAATCATTTCTTGCAGTTTCAACCGCAGCAAGTGTGTTTACACCTTTAAGTGCATTATTCAACTTGTCATAAGAGGCTTGCCTGCTACTGTCTATTAACATATCGGTAAAATTATCAGGGATTGAACCGCTTAACGCATCGGCATTAAATCCTCCAAGCTCGCCACGCATTGTTTGACCGGCAAGTGACTTAAAGAAAAATTTCAAAAATCCTTCCGGACAGGAATTTTTTATTAAACTCTTCAGATCCTCTCCGATCTTATTGAACTCGTAATGCTCATCGCTTCGTACCGCGTCAACATACTCTCGGGCAAAAGATTTATCTTGAATCAAAGCGGCTTCCTGTGCCGGATCGGCAAATTCAAATTTAGTTCCGTTATACTTCAGTTTTGCGGGGATTTTTCCCTTCCCCAATCTCATTGTTAAAGTGCGCGTCTTTCTATCTACATCAATCACATCCAACCTGCCGGCATTTGAAAACACCTGCAATGCCCTGAATTCCTCTTGAGTTGTAATTTTTTCGGACAAAATGAAAGCAACCGGATTTTGCTTGGCCATTTCCTCATTAAGATTAAGCCTGGCGCCGGTTTTTGTTTTAATGCTCACACCTTTACCATCCAAATCCACTTCAATTGTAGATTTATCCGTTCTGGCTGCAATTCCGAATTCCGGAACAGCGTCAAAACTAACATCACAGATCCAATTCGCGCCGTTAAAGTTCAAACTGCGACTTACCGCACTGGCGGGATCATCACTACCAACAACCAACAATAATTCTGAAACTCTCTTTTTTACGGCATCAACAGCCTCTTTGGCTTTTAGTTTTCGACTTGGACCCTTTTCCGGTATTGAAGTTACATACTTGCTTCCCGGCTTCTTCTCACCTTCATAATCATTTATCAAATATACCCTGTAAGCGCCTTTATCCCACACAAAGACAACGGGAAAGCCCTGTAACCAGCCCTTATAATGACCGGCGGCCAACTGCGACTCCAGCCTGAATCCGGAATTTTTTTCATCGACAAAGGCCTCTTTAAGTTCACCTTCAACCTCATACAATTTTTTCTTCGAAAGGATGCTCTCGCTTGGCGCGGATGTCGCGTAAGGGCTAACCGCTTCAATTAAATGCCTAACCTTAGCCATACTAACGGTGGGGTCTTTCAAGGCCTCCTCATAGGCACGGTTTTTATAGGAAGGATGATCGGTTTTTAAGGTGTCGTCATAAATTGCCCTCATGGCAAAGGCCAGTTTGTAAAGCTGTTTACCAACCTGCACATATTCTCTTTGGGCAGGGGATAGCTTAATGTTACCCATACCAGGATCTTTTAATCCTCTTTCTCCCAGCCCCTTATTAAAAGGAGATTTACCGGCAATCTCCGGAAAAAAAGCGGGAAACTCTTTAGGTTCAATAAATTGTACGCCATGTTTATTTGATTCATGATAAAGTTCGTCTAAAGTTGTCAGCTTAATGTCGGCTGATCTCAAAACTAGACCATAATCAAGATCGCTTGTGGTTCTCCAGGCAACTTCATTGCCCTGAAGGACTCTACGCATAATCTCCATCGGCGTGCCCTTTACTTCATAATCCGGATCCCTGAATCCGGCCATTTTTAATACATCATAACCGGCATTTTTCAGGAAGATATTACCCGCGTAAAGCGCGGCACCGTATACCAGCCACTTGCCATATGTGTCCTCCTTTCCTGCCGACAATTTTTTGTAGGCTTTATACATCGCCCACAAACCAACGGCATAAAGACCAACGGTCGCGTAATCTCTTTCTCTCACCGCCTTTTGAATTTTTGAAATATTTGATCGCACGAAATCCGAAGCTTTTTGCGATAGTGGATCGGAATCCAAATCACCCTGTTTTGCCAGGGTTTCTACTTGCTGTTTATCTTGCGCTATCAAAACTTCACCCTGAATGAATATTAAATGCTCATAAGCCTTTACATATTGATCACCACCGGGCAAACCGGCAATATCACTCAAATGATTCGCAGGCTTCATATACCAAGCTTTGTGCTTGGGTAAATTCGGATTAGTGCTTTGATCCAGTGCCCTATTCAAAATCGCGAACACAGATTGATAAAATTTGGTATGTACCGGAATTTCCAGATCACGACATTCATTATAAATTTTGGTCAAACCCGCCCTATTTGTTGGATCCCATTTTTGTGCATTGAGATGCAAATCCTCACGATTCACATTCATCTTTAATCTGTCCAGATCGTTGCGCTCTTTTATGCTGTCAACAGCCAAAAATTCTTCGGTGCTCATTTCAGGTTTTTCTGGCAACGGTGCCGGTGCGTTTCTCTCAGCAGCCTTAAGCTTTCCTCTCAAAGCATCTAGCTTTTTTTTCGTTTTACCCTTTGAATCCAGTTCTGCTTTAACTTTTGCCGTCTTAATTTCTCTATCAAACTTATGAAGTAGCAAAGAAGCAGCTTCTAGAAGCTCTTTCTTTGGATTATCTCCGCCTTTTCTTAAAACTTTCACTGCCTCCAAAAGCTCTTTAAACTCTTCTGCTTCATTTGCCTTTTTGTAAGCTTCATCTGAAAAATTTTCTTTCCCAAATAGACTATTTTTAATGAAATCAAGTGCCATCGCCGTCTCTTCTTCCTCCGGCGATTTTTTAACAACTTCCGGTTTCGCATCACCCCTGGCGAACCATACGAAACGGCTTTCTTTAAACAAATTTTTGTTTTTCATATTTATTCGGTTTTATACCATCATGATATTATACCAAAAAAGCCTCAGGATTACAACTGTTATCATACCAAGTTAGGATTTTTACGCAGTGAATTTTTCGCTTTCAGAGAACTCAAAAAAATCATTTCAGCACTAATTTCAGCCTCAAACAACTTATAAAATTTTTTTGCTTCTGCAATTCCTACATACCTCCAATGCCAGGGCTCCTTTGAAATTGCAACAGGAGGGAAGTATTGAGAAGGTATCCATCCGGTCTTGACACCATTTTTCAGCAAAAACAGAAAAGCCTCCGATTCCCTTGTAATGCCGGTCACGTCAATCGCGGTACCAAGGTGGTGCTCGGAAAAACCCGGAGTTTCAGCATTTTCCGGACTTCCTTTCATGAGAGATTCCTGAAATTCAAAACTTCTGTACCCGGTTCTTATATGTAGGTGTATTCCCTCTTTTTCCGCCGGATTCTTCAAATCCCTAACGAAAGACCGAAGAGCACCTCGGTCCAAATAAACTTTTTGAATTTTGCCCTCCTGAGAGACACCATTAACTGCGGTGAGGTTTTGTGGTGGTGGTGTATTTTGATCCGCAAACCTTACTCTCTCACTGTCAATATTGCCATCTGATGGGGCCGTTTCACCAATTGGAGTTTGCCATTTATCCAACCTGAAAGGTGCCTCCCCACCTCTCGATACATGCCTGTAGTCATGACTGAAACCTTTCTTTGAAACACTTCCAACAATTTTCCATTTTTCACTTCCGGCCTCTTTAAATATGATTTCCTTATTATACAGTAGTATTACGGGATTAGTTTTGAAATCCTTTGCCATGTTTACAATTGCATCCCTCAAGCTGGGGGAATGGCCATTTGGGCTGTTCCAATTGGCGTAAATGTCGATAGAATTCGCCGCTCTTATAACAATGGGAGTGTTTGAACCAATTAGTGGTCGAGACTTCGTCTTTACGGGGTTTGTGGATGAATCTTCAAATTGTGCCTTCAGCGATTCAAGGCCATCACCTGATACTATGTGCAAATTTGGTTTAGACAAGGCAATATCACGCTCAATAGTGGGCACGGCAAAACGACCTGCGGCAGAAACCACTCTGGTTTTCCCCATAAAAACATCAACTTCAGATGGCATATCCAAAGCCATAACATCGATATTTGAAAATCTGTCCGCGATTTCTTGGGATGTTATCGCTGGCTTCCCCAAGCTACGACCAATACTTGCGTCAACATTGGCAATGCCTGGACCTATATCAAAAAACACAACCTTACCACCCTTTGGCACGAATTTAGCCTTTAAGGCACGCAGAGCGGGACGTTGCGTGGCAAAATTGACACCTGATCTGTTAAAGGCGGTTGAAACCTGTAATTCCGAAGTTTCTGGAGATAGCAAAGACTCGATGAAAAGTTCATGATCAACAAGCCTATGTTCCCAAGTTCTATTTCTCACATTTTGATCACTGTGCATTTCAAATTTGGAAGAATAACCGCTGAGTATTTTTTCTTCACCCG
>Ga0210044_10010122_pt1 | contig 11315 bp, 3 predicted proteins | sample CryGey13umfilter_2_FD_183959 | JGI IMG/M metagenome (GOLD analysis project Ga0210044, IMG submission 183959) | Groundwater microbial communities from aquifer in Utah, USA - Crystal Geyser 4/9/14 3 um filter (SPAdes) (version 2) | ecosystem: Environmental > Aquatic > Deep subsurface > Groundwater...
GATCTTGGCGGCGATAACCTTGTCGGTGGTGGTGTAGAAGGTGGGATAGACCAGTCCCTCGCGCGCCAGCCGGTAGTTGACCGACTTTTCGAGCGGGATCTGCTCCGAGGTCAGGAGCGCGCCGTCGGTCAGTTTGGCGGAGGCGGGGAAGAGGAAGGATATCGGCCGGTCGTAGCGGTCCAGCCCGTCGGAGAGGATGAAGCCGGGCTTGGCGTCGTCGGCCTTCACGATGGTGGTCACGCCCAGGCTGTATTCGACGGAGGCGATGCCGAGCAGTTTGAGCAGGCGTTCGAGCGCGGCCAGCGCGAAGGGACGCGGCTGGTGGTAGCCCGCGTAATGCGTCTCGAGCGCGTCAATGGCTTCGATACGCAACTGCTTTTTGGCGGCTTTCTTCTTGTTGGCGCTATTCCATTGAAACGAATCCCAATGGGCGGGATTCTCGGCCTTGAAGCGGATCGAGTCGCCATCGGGCTGGTAGCCTTTGACGTGGAACGTGCCTTGGATGACTTTAAATTGGGTCATGGGAACTCCTCGCTGTCATTATAGGGGATTCGGAGTGTAAATACAATATTTCTGGCTAACTTACAAAACACAAACAATCACCTTCCTTGTCATTGTTATTTGGGGGTTGACCGAGTATACTTTGCCGCCAGTACAAAAGTACTGTTCTTAAAAACTCCGGTAGGACTTATGGGAGTCCCCTTTTTTCCTGCCGGGCATCATAGACAGATGCAATGATGCAGTGTGTGTCTTTTGGGCGCCAAAACATACTGCGGAGCAAGTGGCGCAACCGACTGTCCAAGTTTTATCTGGAGGATTCCATGATGTTCCATCGGTCAGTCGGTTTTCATTTTAAGCGCGGTCAGTTTTTCAAAACTGGCGCCCAGGCGGCGCTGGTCTTTGCCCTCCTGGTTTCCCTGGTTGCCTCGGCGGTGAACGTCAGCCCGGCGTATGCCGCGGCGAGTTTAACGATCACGCCAATCACGTGGAATGTGATTGGATTGGACAGCGTTTCAGGGCAGATGCTGTCCGGCGCCGGACCGGAAAACTTCCCGGTCGGCGCGCGCGTCTGCAACACGGGCGACGCGGCCGCTACGAATCTTTCCGCGGACTTTGTGTGGGATTCGGTCGCTACTTACATTGACCTGCGCCTGGGTTCGCTCGACCCGATTGCGCTCTCCACTCTTGCGGCGGGGACCTGCACCGACTTTTACTTTGAAGTCACAATCACGCGAAACGCCGCGGCCTATGACAGTTCGCGCGATTATCACATCACGGTCACGGCGGACGGCGGCATTTCGGCCCAGACACCTGCCAACCGTGAAATCTACGTGGAGCATCTCGTCTCGCAGAACCGCAACTCGGTGCTGGACGTCCTGTTGGACGGCATCTCCGTTCCCGCGGGCGGCGCGATGAATCTTAACATCGGCCAGACCTACAATATCCAGTTGATCGTCAGCACGGCCACCAACGGGTACGAGCAGATCGAAAGTTTTATCAATTTCCCGAACACGATCTTCCTCATCAACAGCGTCGCGACCACTTATGCCCACGATGAAGGCACGGACGCGAATGCCGCCACCAAACTCTACGCCGATGGTTGTACGTGGGACAATGACACCACTTCTGGAACCTACCGCAAATGCCTGGGTGTGGGCAAATACGGCGATACTGTGACGATTGATTACAACGTCACCATTGTTGCCAGTTCTGCATCCAGTGGCACGCTGAACACGCTCATCTACGACTTCTCCGGTTCCAGTTACCACTACAACTCGGACTTTGCGCTTGCGGCGCGCATCTACAACATCCTCGATCCGAGTTCCTGCACCCAATCCACCATCGCCCAATGGACCTTTCCCACCGATGGCTCAGTGACCACGCCCTCCACCGATAACGCGGTAGGAACGCCCACTTTGACGCATACCACCCTCAACGGTCCCTACGATGTTGTTGGCAATCCCACCAAGGCCGCCAACTATAAAGGTTGGAACGAAACTGGCACACTGGACACGGCTTCGGATTTTGTTCAAGTCACGGCTAGCACCGAGGGGTATTACAACGTACAATTCGGTTTCGACGCGTACCGCTCCAATGACGGACCGTCAACGATTGATATCCTTTACTATGACGGCACGCTGACCAATCCTGCCGGAACCGGTTCCCTCGCCTTGAACTCCACGTGGTATCCGTTTTTCGAGAATTATGCCAGCGTGTCCAGTTTGGATAACTATTCAGGCGCGTACTTCCGCGTTTATGGGTATAACGCCACGCACTTCAACGGAGCCATGCGCTTTGATAATGTCACTGTCACCGGCTGCAAACTCCCCTCCGGCCTGAACCTCGACAAGACAGGCGACCCCGCTTATTTCGCCGCCGAAGGCCAGATCGTCACCTACACCTACACCCTCACCAACTCCGGCTCGGTATCCCTGCAATCGCCGTACACGATCACGGACGATAAAGTGGCCGGTATCTCCTGCGCGAGCGCAACCAGCCCGCTTGAGCCGGGCGCTTCGACCACCTGCACCGGAACCTACACGACCACCGCCGCGGACGTGACGGCAGGTTCGGTCACGAATGTCGCGTCTGTCGCCGCGACGACGGTCATCGGGGATCCGGTCACATCCAATACGGCAACGGAGACGGTCGAATATCGAATCGCCAACTTTGGGCACGTTCCGTCGAACTACCTCGGCATGAACCTCTATAACGATGGCGGCGCGATGCACCTTTCAGGGACAACCATGTTCGGCGCCTCGCTCACCTCCGCCACGGACGGCATCAACACAGCCACCTACACGCCCAAGGTCACCGACGACGGCGTGACTTACACGCCCGGAGCCACCTGGACTGCGGGTGGAACTGGTTCGGTGGACATCACTGCCACCTGCCCGTCCGTGCCTTGTTACATGAACGCCTGGATAGACTGGAATCAGGACGGCGACTTCAACGAACCCGGCGAGCAGATCTTCACGAATCAAACCCTGAACGACGGGACGGTCACGCTTACCTTCGACATCCCAGTTTGGGCAATCCTGGACGGAACCTTCTACTCCCGTTTCCGCATCTACGACCAGTTGCCAACCGGCGCCCAGCCGGACGGCGCGGCCATGGATGGGGTCACCCCGCTGTATGGCGAGATCGAAGACCCCTTCTTCACCATCAGCGGCGGCAGCACCACCCCGGTCACCGTGTCCTACTTCCTGGCGGAGCGAAACGGAGCGAACGTGAATTTCACCTGGTTCACCGCCACCGAAACCGGCAATGTCGGTTTCAACCTGTACGTGGAACACGGCGGCAACCTCGAACTGCTGAACCGGGAATTGATCCCCTCCCGCGTGATCGATTCGCTCGACCAGCAAAATTACACTTTCACCGCGCAGGCGGGCGGAAACGCCTTCTACATCGAGGATGTCAGCGTGACGGACGAGACGCGCCGCCACGGGCCGTTCGCGTTGGGCGAGGCCTACGGCGGACAAGTGGAAGCGGACAAAGTGGACTGGCCTGCGATCCAGAAACAAAATCAGGCTGGACAAACTGTCCGCCAGAATGCGCTCAAATCGAAGCTTTCAGCGGCTGGTAATTCAACCAGTCTCAACCTGAAAGTGAATCAGACCGGCCTGTATCGCGTCACCTACGAAATGTTGCGGGACGCCGGGCTGGACCTGAACGGGGCTGCGCCGGCGAAAATCCAGTTGAGCAATCACGGGCAGGCCGTGCCGATCTACGTTAAAGCGACTGGCAAATTTGGCCCGGGCGCGTATATCGAATTCTACGGGCAGGCGCTGGACACGATTTACACCGACACCAACATCTACACCCTGCAGGTCAGCCAGGCGGTCAGTGAGCGCATCCCGGCGGTCAATGCCGCGCCCGGTCACGCCCAACCCGCTGGCTCGTACGCCGAAACGCTGGTGGTGAACAACCAACGCGCTTTTGCTAACTATGCCCCCGGCAACGATGCCTGGTATGACACCTCCATGCTGGCGTACAAAACTTCCAAGAGTTGGGACTTCCCGTTCCAAATTAATGGACTGGCGGATCCAAACTCAACCGCCAGTTTGGAATTGGTGGTGTGGGGCGTGACGAATTTCCCACAGAGTCCCGATCATCACCTGGTCGTGAGCGTGAACGGGGTCGCAATCGCCGATCAACTCATGGAAGGCCTGGTCGAACAGACCCTGAAGGTCGAATTGCCAGCGGGTGTATTGAAGGAAGGCGGGAACACACTTCAACTGACCCTCCCCGGTGATATGGGAGTGAAATACGACATGGTCAACCTGGATAAATTCAGCCTCAGCTACCAGCGAGTGTTTCAGGCCCAGGATGGCAGGTTGACCTTCACGGCGGCCGGCACAGTATTCATGGTAACCAATCTGCCCAGCCAGGATGTGGTGGTCTACCGCATGGACAAGAAAGGCATGCTGCGTCTTCAGAAAATACAGGTACAAGCGACGGGCAGCACCTTCACAGCCACCTTCGCCGGCAGCGGCGATTCTTCGACATACCTGGTCACTACAGCCGAGGCCATGTACACGCCTGCATTTGAAGCGGCGCGTCTGCTGGCTGACCTGAACCGCCCGGCGCAATACCTGGTCATCGCGCATCCCGACTTCGTGGAAGGGCTGGGGCCACTGGTGCAAGCACGCCAAGCGCAAGGCTTGACCGTCAGTGTGGTGGATGTGACCGACTTGTACACCCAATACACCTACGGCGTCTTTGACCCGCGCGCCATCCAGCAATACATTGCCTACGCCGTCGAAAATCTCGGCACCCAATATGTTCTGCTGGTGGGCGGCGACACCTACGATTATCGTAACTATCTTGGCAAGAACAGCATCAGTTTCATCCCGTCGCTGTATGTCACAACCGGCAAAATTGCCAAGTTTGTGCCCGCCGACCCGCTCTATGCGGACCTGGATGGAAATAACGTGCCTGACCTGGCAATTGGCCGCTTCCCGGTGCGGACTGCGGCTGAACTGGATCTGATGGTCAACAAGACCCTGGCTTACGCTGGCAAAGATTATGGAAGTACAGCCGTCTTCGCATCCGACAAGAATGACGGAGTAGTTTCCTTCAAAAACATCAGCGTCAATCTGGCCGCGGGCTTGCCAATTGACTGGTCGGTTGAAAATATCCATTTGGATGACATGAGCGTGGTCTCCGCCCGAACTCAATTGCTTGCGGCCATGAACCGCGGCACGGCGCTGGTCACCTTCACCGGCCATTCCGGCCCGGCCTCATGGACTTTCAGCAACCTGTTCAACACCAACAATGCGGCGGCTCTCACAAACTTCGGGCGTCCGTTTGTGGTGGTGCAGTGGGGCTGCTGGAATACGTATTATGTAGACCCGGTCAACAACTACCTGGTACAGAGTTTCCTGTTTTCAGGCGATCAGGGCGCGGCCGCGGTGCTGGGCGCATCCACGCTGGTGGATGCGGACTCCGAGTTCTTGCTGGGACAGTTGTTGACGCCGCGCCTGACGACACCGGGCATGAGCCTCGGGCAGGCCCTGCGCGACGCCAAACTCGAACTGGCGCAGGCGCATCCCGAACTGGTGGATGTCCTGCTGGGCTGGTCGCTGATGGGCGACCCCGCGCTGGTTGTTCAGCCCTAGTAGATCAAAGCCCCTAAAGGTTTTGGAAAACCTTTAGGGGCTGAATCGCAGGATTGCCTTGAGCGCCTTCGCGGTTGTTTACGAACGTTCCAATACACCGGCCGACCCCGGCGTGTTGGAACGCGTCATGGAACGGCTCAAACACCGCGGCCCGGATGGTCGCGACGCGGCCCTGGTTGGCCGCGTCGCGTTGGGTCACTGGCATTTCTGGACCACCCCGGAAGAAGTGGGTGAAAGACAACCCCTGATGATCAAGGGGTTGCCTTTTAGAATCGTCCTGGATGGCAGGCTGGACAACCGCCTTGAGTTGATCTCCAAATTAAACCTCAACCCGGCGGATGGCAAGCGTCTTTCCGACGCCGCCCTGGTATTGCATGCTTACGCTCATTGGGGCGAGGGTTGTTTCGAGTATTTCATTGGCGAGTATGCGCTGGTGATTCTGGATGAGCGGTGCGGAGAATTGATTTGCGCACGCGATGCTTTGGGCGATAGGACGCTATTCTATTCATTTTGCGGCTCGCGCCTGGTAATTGCTTCCGAACCCTGGGCGGTGGCTGGCGCGGACGATTCAACCGCCGAACTGAATGAAACTGCGGTGGCGCATTTTTTTGCCCTAAGGGCGACGCAGGATGGGCAGACCCTGTTCAAAAATGTATATGAGTTGCTTCCGGCGCATGGGATGCGTATCACCGCCTCCGGTCAGCGTAGTTGGCGCTATTGGCAACCGGATCCATCCGTTCGTTTGCGCGGCAAATCGGATCAGGAATACGCGGAACAATTCCTCTCGCTGTTGGAGGAAAGCGTGCGTTGCCGCATGCGTTCCTCCACGCCGGTGGGTGTGCTGATGAGCGGCGGCCTGGATTCGGGTTCGGTGGCCTGTCTCGCTGCGCGCATGAGCGCGCCGATTCCGCTCACCACCATTTCCTATGTGTTCGATGAACTGACAGACTGCGATGAACGGCAATATATCGAGACAATAAAAAAACAATGGGGCATCCGCTCCATCCAGATCCCCTGTGACGATGCCTGGCCGTACAAGGATTGGGACAACTGGCCGCACAATCCGAACCATCCGGAAGGCAATGCCTATCGGTTGCTCAAGGAGCGCGCCTATCAGCGCGCCCATCAGGAGGGCTTGCGTGTCCTCATGCCCGGCACGTTTGGAGACGAATTGTATTGTGGGGAAGAGGACTGGCTGGCTGACTTGATCGTGGATGGACGCCTGCATGATGCCGCGCGCGAGCTGAAACGTCACCTCCGTTACGCTGGTCTGTCCGCGACTTTGAAGTCGGACTATCTTCGACGGGTCGGCAGGCGATTGCTCAACTCCCTCCCAAGCGGGCGATACCTGCGGCGCGCTGGGAAAGCCCCAGTCTGGTTGACGGCTGATGCATCCAAGCGCCTGAATAGGGGAGAAAACTGGCTCGCCCCTGCTTTTGAACTGAAGGGGGATCTGTTGGGGATTGGCGCATCTCGGGATTCTTCCTATGAAAACGTTAATGCCAGTCGCCACGCTTTGGAATTACGCCATCCATACCGTGACCGCCGCCTGGCAGAGTATGTGCTAGCCCTTCCAGCGTATCAACTGTACAATCTCGGTTTTTATAAATACATCTTACGTGTGGCGATGCAAGGCATCCTGCCGCAGCCTATCCTTTCCCGCTCTCAATCAACATTCCTATCACCGCTTTTTTCTCGCGGGTTGGAGCGTGAACAAAAAGTTTTACTGGCCTGTTTTCAACATTCCAACGCGGCCTGGCGCAAGTATGTCCGCTCTGATTGGATCCTGGAGCATTGGAATAAGGAGATAACGTCACAAACGTCTGGCACGGTAGCTGTGGTACCCTGGTTGTGTGTCTCGTATGAATCATGGTCCCGATCTTTTTTTCATTTTAATTAATAGGAGTAAAAACAATGTCTAGGCTTTATCAAATTTCTTCCGCTATCAATCAGCCTCCTTCGGAGAAGGAAACTAAGCATCGCAAGCAATACCGAAAACCTCAACTGCAAGAGTTGGGTGACTTGCGAACACTTACTTTGGGTGGCTCGCCCGGTATAACTGATTCGGATGGAAATGGGAGTGCATTCCCTGGGAAAAGCCTTCCCCAACCTGGTGGTTTTCCGCCTCTGCCAGGCGGTAGTACTGTCTTGCCTGACGGAAGAATTATTCCACCTGGCCAGTAGCCATAGCTAGGTTGCCCGGTCGGACAGGATTTTGGTTGTCCATGCCCGGCTGGGGAAGTTGAAACTCATGCCAGGTTTTTGACAGAATCATGCAGGGGGAGAATGGTCTATTGGCTCAGATGTAGAATCTGCGCAGCCAAGTGACAGTCACTTTTGCGAAGCATCCTGTAAGGGTCGAAGTGACTGTCACTTTGCGCGCTCATCACAGATGCGCCTTTTCAAATCCTCTTCCTCGTCTGCTTCCTTGCTTACGTTTTTGTAAGAGGGGAACATTCAACCTGGCAGTTTGCAAAACCGTATACTGCGCGGCCTGCAAACTGTACTATACTAAAAATTGTCAAAAAAAATCGAAAAGGCAAACCCGGTGAAAACCGGGGACGCAAAGCCATGGATCTAACGCCACTGATATGGTTATGATCGCCAGGCCGCCGAAATTCATAAATGTGGATATTTTCCACTTCTTCACCTTTTGGCAGGTCTGGATTCATTCCAAACCTGCTTTTTTTTATTTCATTACCAATTTCTCACTGTATTTATGGATTTCTGAAAGGATGTGAATCGAGACAACTATCTTGCTTTCTTCCGGCGAGAGAATCGTTTCACGAAAAATTGTAAAAAAAACGAAAAGGCAAACCCGGTGAAAACCGGGGACGCAAAGCCATGGATCTAACGCCACTTATGTGGTTATGATCGCCAGGCCGCCGAAATTCATAAAGCGGATGTTTGCCGCTTTTTAACCCTTTGGCAGGCCTGGATTTAATCCCGGCCTGCCTTTTTATTTCCCTATCCAAAGTCCTCTATTGATACAGACGAATCGTCGCTCACCGCTCGTTCGTTGACATTTAGATCGTCACTCAGAATCCAAAGGAGTAAAAATGAAAAAATTTCCCAAATCTCATGGGCAGATCGTGCGCATGATTTTCAGCCTCTTCATCGCTCTCGTCATCGCCGTCATTCCCATCGGCGCACAAGCCGCAAAAATAACGCCCTCCGGCGCCATCAACCTGAACGTGAGTCAGAGCGGACTGTACCGCCTCACCTACGAAATGCTGCGGGATGCCGGGCTGGACTGGGCGGGAGTCGCCCCGGCGAAAATCACCCTGGCCAACCGCGGCAATGCCGTGCCGGTCTACGTCGAGGCGAAAGGCCGCTTCGGCCCGGGCGCGTATATCGAATTCTACGGCCAGGCGCTGGACACGCTCTACACCGACACCAACGTCTACACCTTGCAGGCTGGCCAAACGACCGGCGCGCTTATCCCGGCGGTCAAAGCCGCGCCTTCCAGTCGCGTGATGCCGGTTGAATCATATACCGCAACGCTGGCGGTAAATAATCAGCGCGGGTATGCCAACTACGCGCCGGGTACAGACGCCTGGTACGACACTTCGATGCTGGCATACACGACCAGCCAGGATTGGGATTTCACCTTCAATGTGGATGGATTGGCGGACGCTTCCGCCTCATCCGCGTTGGAACTGGTGGTGTGGGGCGTGACCGGCTGGCCGCAAGCCCCCGACCATCACCTGCTGGTGAGCGTGAACGGGGCGGCGGTGGCCGACCAGACCTTCGACGGCTTGACGGAGCAGGCGCTGAACATTCCCCTGCCGGGCGGGTTGCTGCGGGAAGGAGCGAACACCCTGCGGCTGACCCTGCCGGGCGACACCGGCGTGGACTGGGACCTGGTCAACCTGGACAAATTCAGCGTGGCCTACCAACGCATCTTCCAGGCCGTGGACGGGCGGCTGACGTTTACTGCCGCAGGACAGGCGTTCGAAGTGACGAACCTGCCGAGTGAGGATGTGGTTATCTATCGCGAGGAAAACAGCGAACTGAAACGCCTCGGGCATGCGCAGGTGCAGGCCGCGCCGGATGGGAGTTTTACCGCCGCGTTTGCCGGGACGGAGCAGGCCTCCACCTACATGGTATCTGTTTCCAGCGCGCTGTACGCGCCCGGGCTGGAGTCGCCGCGTCCGTGGGTGGACTTGAACCGCCCGGCGCAATACCTGGTCATCGCGCATCCTGATTTCATCGCCGGGCTGGAACCGCTGATCCAGGCGCGCCAGGCGCAGGGACTGGCCGTGAACGTGGTGGATGTGAATGACTTGTATTCGCAATACAGGTATGGTATCTTTGACCCGCAGGCCATTCAAGAGTATATTGCTTATGCCGCGCAAAATCTCGGCACGGAATACGTCCTGTTGGTGGGCGGCGATACCTACGATTATCGCAATTACCTGGGAGCGAACAGCGTCAGTTACATCCCGTCGCTGTACGTTTCGACCGGCCCGACGGTGAAATATGTGCCGTCCGACCCTGTGTATGCGGACGTGAACAACGATCGCATCCCGGACCTGGCAATCGGGCGTTTCCCGGTGCGGACAGCGGGCGAACTGGACCTGCTCGTGAACAAGACGCTGGCCTATGCCGCCAAGGACTATGGCAGGACGGCATCCTTTGTCAGTGACCGCAAGGATGGCGGCGCAAATTTTAAAAACATCATGAATGCCATGGCGGCAAAGATCCCCGCCAACTGGACCGTGGAACCCATCCACGTGGATGATTTGGGCGCGGCAGAGGCGCGGACGAGGTTGCTCGAATCCATGAACCGCGGCACGGCGCTGGTGACCTATATGGGCCATGCCGATTCAACGAGGTGGACTTACAGCGGCCTGTTCAACATGGCGGACGCGGCGGCTTTGACGAATTATGGCCGCCCGTTTGTGGCGCTGCAATGGGGTTGCTGGACCATCTACGACGTGGATCCGTCCAACGCTTCCCTGGCGCATAGTTTCCTGTTCTCGGGAGACCAGGGCGCCGTTGCGGTGTTGGGCGACACCACACTAACGGGCGTGGGCGCCCAGGCCTATCTGGGACAATTGCTGACGCCGCGCCTGGCGACGCCGGGCATGTCCATCGGGCAGGCCGTGCGGGATGCCAAGTTGGAATTTGCGCAGTGGCATCCGAAATTGTCGGATGTCCTGCTGGGCTGGTCGCTGATGGGCGACCCGGCGCTGGTGATCGTGCCGTGATCCTTTTTCAGGAGTGTACACATCCCAATCATGCCAATCTATCGCATCGCCGGGCAGGAAATTCATTTTTCCTGCCCGGTTCCCGAATTGGAATCCTATGAAGCCGCAGGCACGGAGCGGGAAGTTGCCGCGTTGCCTATTGACGGCGCCTCAACGCTGATTTCCCGGATGACCGGCCTGGTTGGCAGCGAAATGCGCCGGGTGGAGACCTGGTCTGCTCCGCCCGGAACCCTCCTCAAGGTCGAGGGTGGGAGCGATGTTTACCTCCCGCCGGGCGGGGAGGCAATCGTCCGCGTGGACGAAACGCGGGAAGTGACCGCGCTCGACCGCGAAATCCTGCTCGGCCCGGCGCTCGTGCTGGCGCTGGCTTTACGCGGCGTTTGGTGCCTGCACGCCAGCGCGGCCGTTTTTGGCGGGCGCACTTTTGTATTTCTGGGCGAGTCGGGACAGGGGAAATCCACGCTGGCCGCGTACCTGTCGG
>Ga0210044_10010124_pt1 | contig 11314 bp, 10 predicted proteins | sample CryGey13umfilter_2_FD_183959 | JGI IMG/M metagenome (GOLD analysis project Ga0210044, IMG submission 183959) | Groundwater microbial communities from aquifer in Utah, USA - Crystal Geyser 4/9/14 3 um filter (SPAdes) (version 2) | ecosystem: Environmental > Aquatic > Deep subsurface >...
AATCCGCTCGATAACTTTATATTTTCGGTTATTTATTACCTGTCTATATGGGGCTCTGTTGCCTAAAAGTTCGGACCAAAATCCGGTCGTGGTCGGTTCGGATAATTCCGGACTGCCATAATATTGAATAGCAATATAGAATTTCAGGGTCAATGTGACCTGCTCATTGACATAAGGATTTTTATTGTCAATCACCGCTTCAAGAAAATAATCTTTCCCTTTTCCACTCTCCTGATCAACAGCCTGTTCTTCGGTTTTAGGTGATGTAGCCGTACCGGTATTGAGAACAGTCAGATTTACCGGGTTTCCTTTAAAACGTTTATTTTTATATACCAGAGCGATATTATCAATTACAAAAGTCCCAGCCTTTTTTGGCATCAGCAGGTATCGATAGGAGACTGATGAATTAACCTGGCCATTCACAATACTAATACTGCTTGACCTCCCCTGGGAATACATTTCAATGGCAGCTATGGTCGGCATATCAGGATTGGGAAGATTTTGCTCCTCACCTGAGATAACGACCTGAAGGTTGGCATATTCATCAAGACCGACCGTATCACGATCGATAGTCACTTCGATACTTAAATCATCATCAGCAGCTGCCAGGCAGGCTGCTATCGGTATAAATAATAATGCAACTACTAATGATGTTACCTTTCTAAACGCCATAGTAATGTTTTACCAATCCCGTCCGCTGTAAGTGCCAGCCGCTTGCATCCGTTTGATCTTTTTTTGAATATCCTGCTCATCATCTTTGAGGGCGTTCAGAATACGTTCGGCATCTTCCTGGGAAATCTCTTTATCATCTTCTTGCTGCTGCTGCTTTTGCTGATCTTCTTTATTCTGATCCTGTTGATCCTGATTTTGATCCTGTTTCTGATCCTGCTGGTCCTGTTGCTGCTCTTCTTGTTTTTGCTCCTGCTGCTGTTGCTGCTGATCCTGTTGCTGTTGTTGATCCTGATTCTGCTGCTCCGGTTGAGAATGTTCTTTTAACATTTTTCGAGCCAGTTCCAAATTGAATTTGGCATCCAGATCATTCGGATCTATTTTAAGGCTGTTCTCATAACTTTCTATTGCTTTTTGATAATCCCCCATCTTGTAATAAGTGTTCCCCAGATTATAATTGGTCTTGGCTTCCATGTCAATGTCAGGTGAATTCAAAGCTTTAGTATAATTTTCTACTGCTCGCTCATAATCTTCAAGATTATGCGAAACGTTGGCCATGTTGTAAAACAACTCCGGGGATTCCGGTATTTCGGTTTCAGCCATATAGTATTTTTCCATAGCTGTTTCATAATCTTTTTTGCTGAAAGCTTCATTGCCATCTTTGACATTATCAACATAATCATCGGCATTAATATTAAAGACAATGCCCAAAAGGATACATAATAAAAGAATCATATGCTTAAACATTTACTTGATCCCCTTTTGGTTTTTTACGTTCCGGCATAAAAAATTCTCCGACAATTAATAACAAAGCAAACAATAATGGCCATTGAAAACGGTCATCATATCTGGTTACAAGTGTACCTTCAAGTTCCTTTTTTTCCAAGTTTGAAATTTCATCAAATATCCGATCCAGTTCAATTTCTCCCGGCGAAGAATGAAAATACTTCCCTCCTGTAGCCAGGGCGATTTTTTGCAAAGCCATCTCATCCAGGCTGGTCATTATAACCTCGCCATTCTGATCCTTCTTAAAACCTACCTGATTACCTGTACGATCAAACATGGGAATAGGTTCCCCGGCCGGGTTGCCAATTCCTACAGTATATACCTTTATTCCATTTTTTCTGAGTTCTTCGGCTGTTTGAATAGCGCCTTCTTCCTGATCTTCGCCATCGGTTAATAAAATCAGGACTTTATGCTTCTTCTCCTGTTGGTTAAAAGCCTGATTGGCTTTGTCCAGAGCTGCAGTAAGTGACGTTCCCTGTATACTTACTGAATTTTGGTCAATCGCTCTTAATAGAAATGTTGCTGAGGCATAATCAAGTGTCAGAGGACACTGAATGAAGGCTTCACCCGCAAATACAACTAGTCCAATACGATCCCCTTGTAATCTATCCAGAATGCTTTGAATTTCCTGTTTGGCTTTCTCCAATCGGTTAGGCTTCATATCACGGGCAAGCATCGAATTAGAGACATCCATTGCGACTACAATATCAATCCCCTCTCGTTTTAGTAATTCAAGATGCGTTCCAAATTGGAGCCGCGCCAATGCCACCACGATTAAGACCATAGAAACAAGGAGCAGGGTTGCTTTAGTCCCCTGTCGGGCAAAGGAGATATAAGGGGCATTTTTCATTATCAGGTGAAGATCGCCAAAGCGATTGATAAGCTTCTTTTTGCGTGCCAAAGCCCAGTAAACAAAAACTGCAATCAACAGGACCAAAATCAAAAGAATGAAATTTGTCGGTTCTCCAAAACGCATAAATAAAATACTCCTACGGCAGCTTTCTGAAATATGTATGAGCCAGAATCATTTCCATAAGCAACAACAGCAATCCGCCATATGCAAAATAATGGAATAATTCCACATATTGAATATGAGCCGCAACTTCAATCTCAGTCTTCTCCAGACCATCAATGATATCATAAATCTCCTCAAGTTCCACACCGGAGCGGGCTCGAAAATATTTCCCACCGGTCCGCTTGGCAATTTCCGTCAAGGATGCTTCATCAATTTTAGTCGGCTGATAAACATACCGCTTGCCAAAAATCGGATCCTGGTAAGGATACATGGCATTACCTGATATACCGGCACCGATAGTATAGATTTTTATATCGAATGCTTTAGCCAGATTTGCGGCAGTAATTGGGTCAATTTCACCAGCATTATTGTCACCATCGGTTAAAAGAACAATAATTTTGCTTTTGCTTTCCGATTCACGCAGACGGTTGACGCTATTAGCCAGTGCCATACCAATTGCTGTTCCATCATCAACCAGACCAAAATCAACTTGATCAATGAAATTTAAGAGTACGCCATAATCAGTGGTTAAAGGGCATTGAGTAAATGAATATCGGGCAAAGACCACCAAGCCAATTCTATCATTTATACGCTTACCTATAAATTTTTTAATCTCTTCTTTGGCGACATAAAGGCGATTATAAGGCTTGAAATCTTCTGCCTGCATCGAAGATGAGACATCAAGGGCCAGCATAATATCTATACCCTCTGATTTAACTTCCTGGTATTCTGTGCCAGAGCGGGGACGGGCGAAAGCAACAATAAATAATGCAATTGCCATAAGACGAAAGAATAACAATATGAACCTAAGTTTCTGACGATTAGTGCGGGCAGCCCTTTTTACAATGCGAATATCTGAATATTTTATTGTAGCTGATTTTACCCGGCGATGCTTCAGGTGGTAATAAAGCATAGCAGCAATAACAAGAGCGCCAACAATAAAAATAATTATGGCTGGGATTGTTGTCTCGAAAAAGTCGAGCATATTTATAGAAAGGCCGGCGAATTCTATATTCATCCCTGCTCTCCTGTCGGAACCGGTTCGTCTTTTTCCGTTTTCTCTTTGAGGTCCGATTCAATCTCTTTTTCTCTGTGCTTTTCGAGCCTGACCTGTTCTATTATATTATAAACGGCATTGAAATCCTGAACTGTTTTAGTATTTTCAGGAATCAGTTTAGCAAATTTAACAAGATCGGCAAATTTAAAAAATATGGCGGCATTATCATAAACATTAACCGGTAATTCAATTGCCTCAAATTGGGACATAAATTCATCGGTGGTCATATCCAAAACATTTTTTCTATATACTTTTCCCAGGTACCACCGGGTAATCTCTGACAATTCAATATAATAAAGCTTATGACTTCCGGCATCGGTCAGATTCTCCTGCTTGAGAAGAGCCAGCCTTTCGAAGGCAATCTCCCAAGGATCACGGAGATCTTCCGGATCAATAGGAGCCGCTTTTCTTCGGAAACGATACCAGATTAAGACTGCGGCAACCAATAAAACCAAAAGACCCAAGCCACCATATAAGTAATAATTGGAATAATCCCTTTCAAAGACATACTGGGCTTTTAAAGGTTTAATATCTAACGAATCATCAGTATTTAAAAGTAGTGAGTTTACTTTAATCGGCACCGGTTCGGAAATCATTAGTTTTTTTGTGCTGTCAGGCAGAATAAATACAACCGGGATGGGAGGAATGATATAATCACCGGTGGTAAAAGTGCTTAATACAAAACTGTTATCACTTTGAATACGTCCGTCTTCACGCTTGGAAACCACATCGGGCTTGTAATCCTTGACATCAAAGGCTCCGAGATTAGCTCCTAACGGAGGCGGGATAAGTTCGATAGTGGAATCATGAATTATAATCAATTTATATGTAATTAAATCACCAACATAAATATCAGCCCGGTCAACCGAAGTTTGAATTTCAACACCTGGTAATGAACTTACCGTATCCATCTCGGATTGAGCCGAAATATTTGTTCCGATGATTAACAGTAATAATAAATATGTCTTAATCAGTATTTTCATATATTTTAAACGAACATCATCTGACATTTTGATCTAAAAATTCAACTTTTTCTTTTTGAGCTAACATCGAGATATAATCCTGAAAGGCCGACTGGGTCTTTTCCGACTGATAATCCATAAAAACCTGAGCCTTCACGGAATCATAAGGGGCATCTTTATAGCGCAGATCCTTATTGGCCCGGTAAAAATTTTTCACGTCATTGGTATCAATTTTAATCTGGGGCATTACCTTATCAACCACATATTTATTTATCAAAAGCTGCTTATTAAAAAGCTGCTGCTGTTTTTTTATCTCGGCATCATCATCATAATTCTCTCTGACAGCAGCGTGATATATAAGTTCCATTCCGACATGCTGGCGCATAAATTCAACTTTTGCCTGGGGATTAAGAAATTGCTTTTGCGATTCGGGCGGCAACTGCTGGATATAATCATCGATTTCTGACATATAAATCGGAACCGTCCCTATCTTTGCAACAATAGGATCATTATCATCTTTGGGACCGCCATCAAGATTGACTACCGCATCCAACTGCCGCTTGGCATCAACCACGTTCCCCATTTTCTCCAGTGATGCCACCAATTTTCGCGATGCCTCGGCGCTGAAGGGAGCTTCAGAATCAAGTGATTGAGCTTTTACATAATAGGCTGCAGCATTTTCATAATCCAACAGATTCTCAAAATATATCCGGCCAATCAGGTAATTGATATTGGCTCTCTCTTTATTGTCAATATCTTCAATTTCCAGAACATTTTTGTATTCATCGACAGATGCTTTATAAAGGCGATTATCTCTGAGTTCTCCGGCTAACTTTTTGTGTCGTTCAACAGCCGCAGTATGATCAACATTACTGTTGCATGAAGATAAAATCATCATTACAAAAAGCAGCAGGAATGATGTAATTAAACAATTTATGAGTCTGCTTTTTTGCATAACCTAATACCTTTTCTCTCGCATCTTGAAGAAATTGATAAGAGGAATAATATATGACTGGTCGGTTCTGATATTAATGAAATCGAGATTTATAAGCTGGAATTCCCTCTTTAGTCGTACTATATCCTCATCAGCTCGCGCCCTAAATTCTTTCCTGAATTCCTTTGACCCAGTATCTATCATATAAACCTCCCCCGTTTCAGCATCCTCAAGCTCAATCATGCCGACATCTTCGAAACTTGATTCCCTCGGATCTGAGATTTTAACCGCTACGAGATCATGTTTCCGGTTGGCAATCTGCAGGGGTTTGCTGTAATCTTCGGAGAGAAAATCAGAGATAAGAAAAACAACCGATTTGCGCTTTATAACCTTATTAAAATACTCCATCGCCGCTCCGATGTCTGTACCAACACCTTCCGGTTGGAAATAGAGAATTTCACGGATCAATCTCAGAACATGCCCTTTCCCCTTTTGGGGGGGAACGAACTTTTCAATCTTATCGGTGAAAATAATTAAGCCTACTTTGTCATTATTTTTGATAGCTGAGAATGCCAAGAGGGCACCTAATTCGGCGGCTGTCTCACTTTTGAATCTTTCTCTTGTTCCGAACTTCCCCGAAGATGATGCATCCACAAGCAGAACGACCGAAAGCTCGCGTTCTTCTTTGAATTTTTTAATATAAGGATACCCGGTCCGAGCGGTTACGTTCCAGTCAATGAGACGAATGTCATCACCCGGTTCATACTGGCGCACCTCTTCGAATTCCATTCCCTGTCCCTTAAACGTGGAATGGTATTCTCCCGAGAAAAGATCATTTACCAGTTTTTTGGTTCTGATCTCAATCCGGCGTATCTTTTTGAGTATCTCTTTTGGCAGCATATCTTTTTAGCTTACGGTACTTCAATAGTGTCAAATATTTTTGTGACAATGGCATCCGAGTTAATCTCTTCCGCTTCGGCTTCATAAGTAATCAGAACACGATGCCTGAGAATATCATGGCCAATAGCTTTTATATCTTCCGGTGTGACATAGCCTCTTCCCTTTAGGAAGGCATGGGCTTTAGCTGCTAAGTTGAGATAAATTGTCGCACGAGGTGAAGCTCCGAACGCAATCAGGTTCTTAACTTCAGCAAGACCGTATTTTGCCGGTTCGCGGGTGGCAAAAATAATGTTAATGATATATTCCTTGATCTTGTCATCGATATAAATCGATCGGACAACTTTGCGAGCCTTGATTATATCTTCAGGAGAAATAACTTTTTCGACTTTTGGCAGTTCGGCCCCGGTATTACGCTCCATAATCTGGCGTTCTTCGGCAGGACTCGGGTAGCCGATCTTAAGCATCAGCATAAAACGATCTATCTGAGCTTCCGGAAGTGGATAAGTACCTTCCTGTTCGATAGGATTCTGGGTTGCTAATACAAGAAAAGGCTCATCTAATTTAAAGGTCGTTTCCCCAATCGTAATCTGGCGTTCCTGCATAGCTTCAAGCAGAGCTGATTGTACTTTGGCAGGGGCGCGGTTTATTTCATCAGCCAGAATTATATTGGCAAAGACTGGTCCCTTTTTTACAGTAAATTCAGCCGTCCGGGGATTGTAAATCATCGTACCAATCAAATCAGCCGGCAAAAGATCTGGTGTGAACTGAAGGCGCTGAAATTTTGCCTGGATTGCTGAGGCCAGAGTACTGACTGATAATGTCTTGGCCAGACCGGGAACACCCTCTATTAATATGTGGCCGTTAGCCAGTATCCCGATCAGAAGCCTTTCTATCAGATAATTCTGCCCCACAATTACCGAACTCATTTGTTCGGTTAATTTTTTTATAAATGACGATTCCTGCTCAACAAGAGCTTGAATTCCCTGAATATCAGTATCCATTTATCCTCCGTTTATATTTAAACTATATTTTGCTAAAAAATTCTTTTACTTCCGTTTCGAGTCTGATCGTATCACCGGGAGCCGAAACCACCGGTCGGAACTTATCCTGTCTGGCTTTTACTATCCAGCCGGACAGCTTACCACCTTCCGCTTTTGAAAGTCCGCATTCCACAATATTTTTTATAATCTCATCGTCTTCCAAAGGTTCAACATTTATTGAATATTGTGCCATAACAAAATCTTTGAGAAGCTGATATAGTCCAGCCTGGTATTTTTTCATATCATTCCCGGCATCGATTTTTAGTGCGGCCAGATCTTCCAGCCCCTTATCTTTGGGGGATTTTTTGATTTCCATGTCCCCCCTTTTTCTTAATTTTAAAAAGAATACGACAATAATCGAAACCAGAACAATAGCAATAACAGTGATTATTAAAATTATTTTTGTCCAGTTTGTCTCTTCAACCGGTACCGGTTCGCTGATTTGTATTGTCATTTCCTCGGTGACAAGCTCACCGGGAATGCTGTCCGGCAAGGCTACATATGGAATATTGACCGGATCGATTGTCCCGCGACCGGAAGAAGTTGGAATAAGAGTATATTGATATGTCTTAATTGAAATTTCATCAGGACCTGAACCCCGTGAGCTGATCGATGAAGTAAAACCCTTCACTTTCAAACGATCAAAAGTAGGGCTTAAAGGCCGATCGAAACGATACGCCCACTGCGGTCCGTTCCACTGGAGCTTAATTTCAAAAGCGGCGCTTGATTCAAAGGGGATAGTGGATTCTGATAGTGACTGTGAAACAGAAATCCCATCCGCTGAGACAGACCCGGCAAAAATAATTATCGTTAACAATATAAATAATGAATTAACTAACCTCACTTTATGCCTCAATAAATAACTTATCTTTAATTCGATAAATCACATGCAACTATATCTAAAATTCTGACATCTATCCACTTAACTTTGTTTATACTCAATAATTGATCGGGAGTTTCAAAAAATTTAATCCAACATAAGAGCCATTATACTTAAGAACCAACCAATCGTAAACACCACCATTCCAGTCGAAAGTGTCCTTCGATTCGGGTTACCCCAGATGAGAATTAATAAAACCAGGGTTGGCAGGTCAATTATATAAATAGTAATTATTTTAAAAGAAGCCCCAAACCAGCTGGAGAACACAGAAAACAACGTCATCAGAATAAGTAAAATAAATACTATTATAACCATTATCAGTGATTTAGGAATGCCAATTATTACAGGAAGAGTCTTGATATTATTCTGTAAATCCTGTGCAATATTTTTTATATCTGCGGTAATTTCAATCATAAGAAGGAATATCATGGTAAATAAAGCGGGTAAAACAGGTCCCGGTAATGACATGTTTAATTTTGGTTCAACCGCCAATCCTCCCGAAATTACTACAATTCCAGCTATCAATAGAAGCAGAAGATATTTTAATAGTGGAACTTTTTTTTCAATAAAACCTGATAAGAGTATCAGTCCTGATAAGATAAACAGAGAAGCAAATACATACAAGTTTATCAAGTAGGCAATTATCAATGAAATTGCTAATAATAAAATAGAAATAAAAAGAGCCGTTCGAGCTGTAACAGCATATTTATCAGCAACATTTTCAGCTCGTGCTCCGATGAACCTATTATGAATAATTTCGTTTAGAATAAATGAACCTATAAATGCGAAAAACATTGCAATTGATAAAACTGACGAGCCAAAATATGCCGGGTTAATCCAGGTCATTTTTGCACCTGCCCAGATACATATTGGAGTCAGCAATGGATATAACAAATATTCCGGTTTTATTCTTATCATTTTAAGAGGATAGAAAAGAGTAATGAGCCAGTCAACTTTTATAAATCTGTTGAAAGCTCTAAAGATAAATAAGGCTGGTCAAAGGGGAGATCCCTGTTCCAACCAAATGAAAGTTTGACAAATTGGTAAGAATTCTGCAAAGTAATCCCAAATCCAAACCCCTGATATAAATTTTCCACTGTTTTAATCTCTGCTTCTGAGTCTGCTATGCGATTATTAATGTAGGCTCCATCGTAAAAGAGGAAGAAGTTTCCCGAATTAAATCTAAATCGTGGTTCAATTGTAAAAATAGCTGTTCTTAATGCCGTAAACTGCTCCGAGCGAAATCCGCGAATAGTACCGGGACCACCAACAAAATATAGCTCTGAAACAGGAGGAAGGTCTTCGGCTGTCTCCAGACCAAAATACTTCAAACCGGTATAGACAATAAATTCACTTATTATGGTCTGATACCAGCCCATTTTTATTTTCAAACGGGTATCATTATAAGAGGACAATAGTCCTCTTTCAGATTGAAGCGAGTCATCATTATATTTACGGTAGGTGTATTTAATGATCCAGTCAAATTCATAACCCTGAATAGGATTATATTTATCAATCAGATTATCGCTGCTGATAGAAAAATCAGCTGAATAAGTAGAGAATGAGGAGTATGGTAATGTTGTCTCAACCGGCTCGACACTTCGATAGCCCAAACCAACCCCTGAGTGTAATTTCTTTGATAAGAGTACTTTTAATTTTGACTCGATACTAAATTCATAAAACTGATCCCGGTAATCCCGGGTCGAGGTTGTAAATTCGACCGTGCTAAAACCTTTATTAAAAATGAACTGGCGATAATATAATTCCAGAATATTATGTCCTTTTTCCTTTTTCTCAGACTTAAACGAGACTTTCCGCCCTGAACCAAAAAGATTATTAAGCCTTAAATCGAGATTCCATATCATGGTTTTCTTATCAGGGAGATACCCTCCCCCGGCAATTATCGAAACCGGTTTTATTTCTTCAAAATGGAAGAGAAGATCAGCCTCAGTAAATCCCGGCCTGGGGATCACATCGATTGGTGGTAAGTATCTGATATAATCAATTTGTCTGACTGCAAAGTCGGATTTTTCTAACAGTTCATTATTTAAAGTATCACTTTTATTAATTGCTATATATCGTTTTACTGTATTAACATTAGTGCGTCTTAATCCATCAATTACAATGGCACCGATTTTTAGTAATGGACCTTTGAGTAAATTTAAGTGCAGGATAACACGGCTATTATCTTTTTCGATCTGTTCAATTTCTAATGAGGCATAATAATAACCGCTATCCTGATATGGTTTCAAAAAGCTGTTTATAGTTCTATTTACTGAAATCTGATCGAATGGCAGGTTTACTCTATTGGCTGAAATAATATCTCCATTAATATATAATGAGTCAATTCTGAGATTATTACTAATATCCTCAGGATTATCATCAGCCAGAATCAAAAAGGGCATAAGAACAATCAAAATAATTAGAATAACTTTTAACATATCAGAACCCTGCCACCATTTCCCCCCGGGCTGTAACTCTGGCGGTACGATTGTCAGCCTGCCGGCCTGAAATGTTAAAATTGATCCTGATGCTTTTTTTGAGTCCATATCTAAGACCCAGTAACCATATTGCCCCTTTGGCTCCCGGTCTGTTGTCTGTTAGAAGGTATGAAACGGCATTACTTCCGGTACTATTTAATGATTGAGAATATAATTCAATACTGCTTCTGACTTCCCCGTTATTGATAACGCTCCAGCGGCTTGAGGATATTACAGAGTAAATCTCGGATTTTTCATCAGTTTTATCTTCGGCTTTTCGATATTTAATTCCGATTGTAATTTCATGCTGACCCATCAATTGCCTGGCCGATATGCTTGAAATATAACCATCAATGTCCCCGGCCCGGTTATAATATTCATTTTGCTGGTTTTTGAAAATTTCCAGAGATTCTTCAAACAGAGTTTTTGACAATGCTTGCTTAAGAGTGGCCGAGCTGCTTTTGGTTTTTTTCTCTCTTTGAGAATTTGATATATTCCTTATTTCAGTATCTTCGCTTAATCCAAAAGAAAGAGCATAAAAACTCCTGATAGGGAATAATTTCAGATCAAAATTATAATGGCTGGTATAAA
>Ga0210044_10010125_pt1 | contig 11313 bp, 8 predicted proteins | sample CryGey13umfilter_2_FD_183959 | JGI IMG/M metagenome (GOLD analysis project Ga0210044, IMG submission 183959) | Groundwater microbial communities from aquifer in Utah, USA - Crystal Geyser 4/9/14 3 um filter (SPAdes) (version 2) | ecosystem: Environmental > Aquatic > Deep subsurface > Groundwater...
CCCGCAGTTCCGATGCGCGCAGGCCACCGAGGGCCGAGACGATCAGATGCGGCTTGAAGTCCTCGTCGGCCGCCTCGATCAGCGCGCGGATCGCCTCCTTCGAGGGCACCGGCGCCTTGTGGTCGATCCGGCTCGATTTGATGATGCGAACGCCGTGGGCGGCGTTGGTGAACAACTGGCCGTTGTCGATGGCGTGGTCGAGGATCAGCTTCAGCACCGAGATGGCGCGGCGGGTCAGATGCTCGGACCGCCCGTTCAGCAGCAGCCGGTCACGGAACTCGTTGACATGGCGGCGGGTCAGCTGGGCGATAAGCTTGTCCCCGATCCCGACCTCGGGATCCTTGATGTGCAGCCGCACATAGTCGCTGTAGCCGCGCAGCGTCGAGCGCTCCATCCGCCGCCCGGTCTTGCAGCGGACCTCGCAGTGATCGAGCCAGCTTTTCGCGGCCTCGGCCACCGTGATGCTCTCGCTGTCGGCCAGATAGGTGTGGTTGGCGACCAGCGAGCGGACCTTCACCAGATAGACGTCGGCATCCTTCCGGCGCGGGAACAGCTTCGAGCGGCGCTTGCCAGCCTGGTCGGTGAAATCCACCTGCCAGCGCACCAGGCCCGAGGGCAGCGTTCTCTTCCGGATCGTGGCCATGCGTGTCCTCCAACGCTTCATCACGCTCAAGTCCGCGGGACAGGCAAGGCCCGAATTTCCGAGGTGAACGAATACCATTGACAGCGTGTCGGAGGTCATCTATCCATAGCTCAGACGCACTGTCAAAGGTAATCGCCATGAACCAGGAATTCACCATCCAGCAGCTCGCGGATGCGGCGCAGCTGACCCGCTATCAGGTCGAGGCGTGGATCTCCCGCGGCCACTTCAAGCCGGAAAACCCGGTCGAGACCGGCAAGGCCCGGAAGTTCACCTACGAGGATGCCATCGTTCTAGGCGCGGTTGCCGAGTTCAGCCGCCTCGGGCTCTCGCCTGCGGTCGGCTCGATGCACACGGCGCAGCTGCGGTTCCGCGACGGGCGTGGGGCGCTGTTCGTGATCAGCAAGGTCTTCCGGCAGGTCAGCGCCACCGAGGCCAACCCCGACATCGAGGGCGAGATCGACATCACCTCTGGCAGCATCGTCCCGACCGCCGAGATCGCCAGCATCGTAGCCGATCCGAAGGTTCGCGCCTTCGCGGTGGTCAACCTCGAGCAACTCGAACACCGGGTGCGGGCGTCTCTCGGCGTCGCCTGACCCCACCAGAAACTTCGGAGGACACCATGCAGGAGCATTTGCGGGCTGGACCCGCCACGGAGGAGGCTTGCCCGACGCTGGCCGACGATCTGCTGCGCGGCGCGGACGCCATCGCGATCTTCGTCTTCGGCGACGCGAAGGCGCGGCGGAAGGTCTACTACTATGCGGGCGAGGCCAAGGTGCGGATGCCCACCTTCCGGATGGGCAACGTGATCTGCGCGCGGAAATCCACGCTGCGCAACTGGATCGAGATCCAGGAGGGCGTGCAATGATGGACCCGCTCTATCGGTTCACGCCGTGGGATCACGTCATGCTGGGCGAGCGGCTGCGCGGCTGCCGAGGGGCGATCATGGACCTCCTGGCCGTCGCCCCGCCCGAAAGCGAGACAAGCCGCCTCGCGCGCGAGACCATCGCAGCCGTGGATCGGCTGCGCACGGAGATGGACTGCCACATGCAGATTACTCGGCAGCTGCGGCGCGATCCGCGGCGTCTGAGCCGGCATGTCTACGGCGGGCAATCGCACTTCTCCGGCTGTTTAGCCAACGCGGAGGAGCGCGCGCGGGACGATTTCGCGGGCTGGGAGATGGAGGACTGAGCCATGGAGGAAGCGATCCGCACGACCGAAGACATGGCCAGCGCCGAAGCGTCGGCGGATGCGTCCACCGTGGCGCCGGTCCCGGCCCTTCCCGAGGACCCGACCGACCTGCGCCTGGCGCTCCACCGCAACGGCTATCGCCCGATCCCGGTGCTGGGCGCGCATGTCGCCATGAAGGGCGCGGGCAAGCGGCCGATGATGAAGGGCTGGGAGACGGTCTGCGCCAGCGCCGACGACGCCGAGATCGCGCGCTGGACGAAGGCGCAGCGTAATTGCACCAACACGGGCCTGCTGTGCGGCGAGTTGGTCGGTGTCGATATCGACGTGCTGGACCGCGACCATGCCCACCGGCTGACCTGCATCGCCACCGAAATGCTCGGCATGTCGACCGCCTCCCGCATCGGGCGCGCACCGAAGATCCTGCTGGCCTTCCGCACCGATGCGCCGTTCGACAAGGTGCAGACCAGCGAGTTCCACATGCTCGACGGCACGGTGGCGCGGGTCGAGGTGCTGGCGACCGGGCAGCAGTTCGTGGCCTTCGGCATCCACCCCGACACGAAGGCACCCTATCATTGGCCGGACCGCTCGCCGCTCGACGTGCCGCTGCACGAGCTGCCGATCGTCAGCCGCGACCGCTGCGCGGCCTTCATCGCGGCGGCCGAGGAGTACCTGCGCAAGGTTGGCGGCCAGACCACCGCCGACCGGCGCGAGATCGACCGCGATGGGCGAAAGGCCGCCGGGCTCAAGCAGAAGGAAGCCCCGTCGCGCGCGCTGATCGAGGAAGCGGTCGCCCACATCCGCAACGACGAGCTGCCCTACGACGACTGGATCAAGGTCGGGCTCGCGCTCTACGCGGCGCTCGGGCCCGGTGGCCGCGGCCTGTGGGAGACCTGGTCGGCTGAGGCGTCGAAGAACGACGCTGCCTACACCGCCGAGAAATGGGACAGCTTCGCCAGCGTGCGCAGCGTCACCGTCGGCACGCTGTTCTGGCTGGCGCGGCAGAACGGCTGGCGCGCGGAACGGGTGGAGCGGGTGCGAACCTCGCGCGCTCGTATTCCAGACGGCCAGGATGCCGACGATGACGACGGAGACGGCCGCCCGGTGATCCGCATCTTTGCGGGCTTCCTGCACAGGGCCGTCGACATGGCCGAGGGCGCTCTGATGCAGGCGGGGCTCGGCTACTATCAGCGAGGCAGCATGGTGGTGCGCCCGGCGATGGTGCCGGTGGCGGTCTCGGATGGGCGCACTGTCGACGCGCCCCGGCTGGTGGACGCGAAGGCGCACCACATGGCCGAGGCCTTCACCCGCGCGGCGAATTGGAAGCGGTTCGACAAGCGCGAGGGCGAGTGGCTCAGCACCGACTGCCCGCACAGGATCGCGGAGACCTTCCTGGCGCGCGAGGGCCAGTGGCGCCTGCCGGTGCTGACCGGGATCATCAACTGCCCGACCCTGCGGCCTGACGGCTCGATCCTCGATCTGCCCGGCTACGACGCGCAGACCGGGCTGCTGTTCGACCCGCAGGAGGTCCGCTTCCCCGCCCTGCCGCGCGATCCCGACCAGGCCACGGCCCTTCGCGCGCTCGCCTTCCTCAAGGATCTGATTTCGACCTTCCCGTTCGTGACAGACGCGGACCGCTCGGTCGCGCTCTCCGGGATCCTCACCGCGCTGATCCGCCGGTCTTTGCCGACCGCGCCGCTCCACGGCTTCAACGCGCCGACGGCCGGGACGGGCAAATCCATGCTGGTCGACCTGGCGAGCCAGATCGCAACCGCCCGCCCCGCGCCGGTCATCGCGCAGGGCAAATCCGAGGAGGAGATGGAAAAGCGGCTGGGCGCGGCGCTGATCGCGGGCGGCGTGCTGATCGCCATCGACAATTGCGAGGAACCGCTGGGCGGCGAGCTCCTGTGCCAGACCCTCATCCAGACCAGCCTCAAGGTCCGCATCCTCGGCAAGTCCGTCAACGCCGAGGTGCCGAGCAACGCCGCCGTCTTCGCCACCGGCAACAACCTGACCCTCGAGGGCGACATGACCCGCCGCGCCATCCGGGCGACGCTGGACGCGGGCGTCGAGAGACCCGAGCTGCGCGCCTTCGACCGCGATCCCCTCGCCATGGTGACGGCGCAGCGCGGCGACTACGTCACGGCCGGGCTGACGGTCCTGCGCGCCTACCACATCGCCGGTCGGCCCGAGATGCGCGCGCCGCTCGGCTCCTTCGCCGACTGGTCGCGCTGGGTGCGCGACGCGCTGATCTGGCTGGGTGAGTCTGATCCCTGCGACACGATGGAGGGCATGCGGGGCGCCGACCCGAAGCTGGAGGCGCTGACCACCGTGCTGGAGCAATGGCGCGAGGTGATCGGCATGGACAGGGTCAGCGTCCGCGAGATCATCGAGCGCGCGACGGAGCAGCGCCAGCAGCTCTACGGCCGGTCGGAGTTCATCCACCCCGAGTTCCGGGAGGCCCTGCTGCGCGTGGCGGGCGAAGGCGGCGCGATCAACGGCGGTCGGCTCGGCAAGTGGATCGGCGGGCAGCAGAACCGCATCGTGAACGGGCTGCGCCTGGTCTCGGCCGGGGTGTCGGCAGGGCGCGCGCGGTGGCAGCTGGAGGTCGCGGAGAACGGGGCCGCGCCGATCAACGACGGTTCTGAAGTTCTCCGGAGCCATGCCGATGCGTGACGCTCATTCCCGATCCGTCTGGTGGGTTTGGTGGGTTTGGTGGACTTGTCCCCGGCCAAATCTGTGTCTGTCGCCCGAAGTGTCAGCGACGTGGGACGTCGCTACACGTGACGCCACGCATCACGCCACCATGCATAACATGACAGTTTACAGGGGCAGGCCGGATCACCCCACCAATCTCCACCATCCCCACCAGACAGATCGTCAACCGGCGGGACGGCCCGGCACGGCCCGCGACAACTTCAGAACCGTCGTTAGCGGTTGGGAGCGCCGGATCGCGCTCTACCGGGCGGTTCCTCCCGGGCCGATCCGTATGTGGGGACGCGCAGCGCATAAGCCCGCCAGCGTCAGGGGGCGGAAATGACTAAACTCGACAGCCACGAGACCAAGACCGCCTTCGCCGCCCGCGTCGGGCTGACCAAGGGGCGCATCTCGCAGCTGGTGGCCGAGGGCCTGCCGGTGCGCGCGGACGGGCGGATCGACGTGGCGGTGGGGCTCGCCTGGATCGAGGACAACCTCGACCCCGCCCGGCGCAACAGGGGTGGCGCCATGAGCCCCGCCCGCGCGGCGACGACGCTGGCCGAAGCCAAGCGGCTGCATGAGATCGTGAAGGTCCAGCGCGCCAAGCTGGCGTTCGAGCGCGAACAGGGCCAGTTGGTCGAGACCGCTGCGGCCACCAGGACCGTGTTCGCGCGCGCCCGTGCAGAACGCGACGCGCACATGGCGTGGGTCCAGCGCACGGCGCCCCTGCTGGCGGCCGAGCTCGGGGCCGATCCCCGCGCCACCTTCGCCGCCCTCGAACGGATGATGCGCGAGCATCTCGAACACCTGGCCGACCTGCCGCTGGGGAGCTTTGGCGATGGTGCCTGAGATTGACCTCGCCTGGCGGCGCGGCATCCGCCCCGAACCTCCCATTCCGGTCTCGGACTGGGCCGACCGCCACCGCATCCTGCCGCCCACTTCGGCCGAGCCGGGCCGCTGGCGCACGGACCGCACGCCCTATCTGCGCGCCGTGATGGACGCGCTCTCGACAGCGAGTCCCTACGAGCGCGTCGTGCTGATGAAGGGCGCGCAGACCGGCGGCTCGGAGGCCGGGCTGAACTGGCTGGGCTACATCATCCAGAACGCGCCCGGCATCGCCATGCTGGTCATGCCCTCGCTGGACATGGTGCGCCGGAACACCACCGTTCGCATCGACCCGCTGATCGAGGCGACGCCTACGCTCCGCGAACTGGTCGCCGCGCCCCGCTCCCGCGACGCCGGGAACAGCCTGTTCCGCAAGTCCTTCCCCGGCGGCCAGCTGGTGATGACCGGCGCGAACAGCGCGGTGGGGCTGCGCTCCACACCGGTCCGCTACCTGTTCCTGGACGAGGTGGACGGCTATCCCGGCGACGCCGATGGCGAGGGCGATCCCGTCGATCTGGCGATCCAGCGCACCGCGACCTTCCGCGGGCGGCGCAAGATCTACATGGTCTCCACGCCGACTCTGAAGGGCCACTCCCGCATCGAGGCCGCTTTCGAGCACAGCGACCGGCGCTTCTACCACGTCCCCTGCCTGCATTGCGGGGACATGGCGCCAATCACCTGGGCGCGCATCCGCTGGCCCGAGGGGCGGCGCGACCAGGCGCATCTGGTCTGCGAGGCCTGCGGCGGCATCCACCACGAGCACGAGAAGCCCCGATTGCTGGCCGCGGGCGAGTGGCGCGCGACGGCCGAGGGCGACGGCCGCACGGCGGGCTTTCACCTCTCCGCGCTCTATTCCCCGTGGGAGACATGGGCCGAGATCGCGGCCGAGCATGGCCGCGTCCGCAAGGATCCGCCCCGGCTGCAGGTCTGGGTCAACACCAGGCTGGGCGAGTCCTGGGAGGACCAGGCGGGCGACACCGTGCCCGCCGACCCGCTCATGGCCCGGCGTGAGGATTGGGGCGAGGCGCTGCCCGCCGCCGCCGCCGTGCTCACCGCGGGCGTCGACGTGCAGGGCGACCGGATCGAGGTGCAGATCCTCGGTTGGGGCCGCGACGAGGAGGCGTGGGTGGTGGACTACCGCGTGCTCTGGGGCGACCCGTCCGGGCCGCGCCTCTGGTCCGACCTCGACATGGTGCTGCAGGCGACCTTCCCTCATCCCGCGGGGCTCGACCTTCCCGTGCGCGCCGCCGCCATCGACACCGGCGGCCACCACACCAAGATGGCCTACGAGTTCTGCCGCACCCGCCTCGACCGCCGCATCTGGGCGATCAAGGGCCGCGGCGGGCCCGGCATTCCGGTCTGGCCGCGCCGGCCGACGCGCACGAACAAGGGCAAGATCCCGCTCTTCATCGTCGGCGTGGACGCGGTGAAGGACGCCGTCTACGCCCGCCTGCGCTTGACCGAGCCCGGCCCCGGCGCGATCCACTTCCCGCGCCGCCTCGACGCCGATTACTTCCGCCAGCTGACCGCCGAGCGCGTCGTCACCCGCTTCGAACGCGGCCGACCCATCCGCTCCTGGCAGCCCAAGCGCGACGGCGAACGCAACGAGGCCCTCGACACCTTCGTCTACGCCCACGCCGCCCTGAACGGGCTGATCAGCATGGGGCTCAGGCTGAACGAGGAGGTGGAGGGCCGAACTGCAATGCCTGAGCAGAAAGCCCAAGGTGTGATCCGGTCACGTTGGGTGGCGAGCCATACATAATCAGGCAAGATAAGACCTTACAATCTCGACACTAATCGATTTTCCGCATAGACCGTTCTGACCAGTCTTGGAGACTTGCATGCGCCTTTCTTGGAACGAAATCCGCTCAAGAGCCGCAACATTTGCGCGGGAGTGGCAGGGCGAAGGATACGAGAAAGGGCAAACCCAGCTCTTTTACCGCGATTTCTTCGAGGTCTTCGGCGTGCCGGTTCGGCGCGTCGCTGCGTTCGAGGAGCCAGTGAAAAACCTTGGCGACAAGCGCGGTTTTATCGATCTGTTCTGGAAGGGAATGCTACTTGTCGAACAAAAGAGCGCAGGGCGTGATCTAAAGAAAGCGAAAACGCAGGCACTGGACTATTTCCCAGGCCTCAAGAACGAGGATTTGCCGCGCTACATTCTGCTGAGCGACTTCCAGACATTCGAACTCTACGACCTCGAAGATGGAGACGAGCTGAAATTCCCGCTCGCAGATTTGCACAAGCACGTCCAAAAGCTCGGGTTCATCACGGGCGTTCAAAGGAAGACGTTCAAGGACCAGGACCCGGTCAACATTCAGGCATCGGAGTTGGTCGGTGCCCTGCACGATGCCCTTGAGGACTCGGGCTACGTTGGCCACGACCTTGAGCGCTTTCTCGTCCGCATCGTGTTTTGTCTATTCGCCGACGACACCGGCATTTTCGAGCCGCGCGGCGTTTTCGAAGAGTTTATCGAAGGACGCACGCGGGAAGACGGTTCGGACCTCGGCGGGTGGCTGGCCGCACTTTTTCAGACACTTGATACTCCAGACGCCGAGCGCGCGAAGACGCTCGACGAGGATCTTCAGCAGTTCCCCTACGTGAACGGAGACCTGTTCCGTGAAAACCTGCGGCTGCCGTCCTTCAACGCAGAGATGCGTGATCGCCTTCTCGCTGCGTGCAGGTTCGACTGGTCGGAAATTTCGCCCGCAATTTTCGGATCGCTGTTCCAATCGGTAATGGATCGCAATGAGCGTCGCGAGCAGGGCGCACACTACACGAATGAGACGAATATCCTGAAGGTTATTCAGCCGCTGTTCCTCGACGCTCTGCGGGACGAATTCGAGCGGCTGAAGGCGCGCCGTGACAATCGGCGGCGGGCAGAACTTGAGCGGTTCCGCGAGCGCCTCGGCCAGATGAAGTTCTTCGACCCGGCTTGCGGCTGCGGCAACTTCCTGATCATCGCCTATCGCGAGCTCCGCCTGCTCGAGATTGAGGTGGTGCGCGAGCTCATTGATTACCAGCGCGACGCACACGGGCAGTTCATGGGCGTGCTCGATGCCTCGGACCTGTCACGGATCAACGTCGACCAGTTCTACGGGATCGAGATTGGCGAATTCCCGGCCCGGATTGCAGAGACTGCCATGTGGATGATGGACCACATGATGAACAACCGGCTGAGCCTCGAGTTTGGCCCTTACTACGTTCGCATCCCGCTTCGGAAGTCTCCGCACATCGTTGTCGGCAACGCGCTCGACATGGATTGGGCGAACGTCCTTGCTCCGGCTGAATGCACCTTCCTGTTCGGTAATCCGCCCTTCCGAGGCCATCAATACAGGACGGCCGAGCAGCAGGCCGACATGTGGCGCCTCTGGGGACGCCAGGGACAGGTGAACCGTCTCGACTACGTCACCTGCTGGTTCAAGAAGGCGGTGGATTACAGCGCCGCGAACAAGGCGATCGAGATCGCGCTCGTGTCCACCAACTCGATCACCCAAGGCGAGCAGTGCGGTATCCTCTGGCCGCACCTTTTCGGCTTGGGCATTTCGATCCATTTCGCGCACCGGACGTTTCAATGGAACAGCGAGGCGCGCGGCAAGGCAGCCGTGCACTGCGTCATCGTCGGCATGACATGGGGTGAGCCCAAGGACCGGACGATCTTTGAATACGACCATGTCCGTGGTGATCCGCATGCCTCGAAGGTCTCGCGCATCAACGGTTACCTGATCGACGGGCCACAGTATTCCGTCCCGGCGAGATCGCAGCCGCCCGCTGGCCGTCTGCGCATGCACAAGGGAAGCCAACCGACTGATGGAGCCCGCCTGCGCAAACCGGAGGGTGGCTATATCACTCACAGCAATCTGATCCTCGATGAGGAGAACCGCGCCGAGCTCCTGGCGCGTGATCCGAATGCTGCCAAATGGCTGCGCCCCTATGTCGGTGGCGATGAGCTGATCTCAGGCCAGTGGCGCTGGTGCCTTTGGCTCAAGGACGCAGACCCCGCCGAGCTTCGCAAGTCAGCGGCGGTCCAGGAACGCCTCGACCGTGTGCGCTCTGGGCGGCTGAAAAGCCCGACCCCGAGCGTGCAGGAGTATGCGAAGTATCCAACGCTGTTCACGCAAGACCGCCAGCCGTCCGGCCCCTATCTTGCGGTCCCCGAGGTTTCCTCGGAGACGAGGGAGTATATCCCAATGGCGGTTCTGCAGCCCGATGTGATCGCTTCGAACAAGCTGCAGATCATCGTCGGCGCGCCGCTGCTGTACTTCGGGATCCTCACCTCGGCCATGCACATGGGGTGGATGCGAACGGTCGGCGGGCGTCTGAAAAGCGACTACAGCTACTCGCCATCAATCTACAATTCGTTCCCTTGGCCGGAAATGACGCCAGCGAAGGCGCAGCAGATTGAGGCGCTTGCACAGGGGGTTCTTGATGCCCGCTCTGGGTTTCAAACCCTGACGCTCGAGGATCTCTACGACCCAGACTCGATGCCGCCCGTGTTGCGACGCGCTCACGAAAGCCTGGATCGCGCTGTTGATCGGCTCTACCGCCGATCCGGCTTCCGGTTCGAACGAGAGCGCGTGGAGCACCTGTTCCAGCTCTTCGAGAAAGAAGCTGCACCGCTGGACAGCACGATGGCGAAAAAGCCACGGCGCAAGCGGGCCGGATAGGATCGCTGAAGTTTCCGGAGACGCAAAGCATCGACCTGGGTCCGTTTCCCAAACATTCCCAATAGCTTGAGGCTCCGTTTCGGGCGATTCTGTCGCCCATGCGGACCTTCCTCCATCGCCTTCTCGGCTTCGCTCGCACCCGTGGCTTCGACGCTGCGGGTGGCGGCCGGCGTTGGGAGGGGGCGCGGACTGTCGACGGGCTGAACGCGGCGATCCTGGCGGGGGCGACCACGGCGGCGCGGCGGGCCGGGTGGTATGCGCGGAACAACCCGTGGGTCGCGGCGGCGGTCGACAGCCTTGTCGGCAATGTCGTCGGGGCCGGGATCAAGCCGCAATCCACCCACCCTGACCGGGCCGTGCGCGAACGACTTCAGGCGCTCTGGCTGCGCTGGACCGATCACGCCGCTCCGGACGGGCTGGCCGATTTCTACGGGCTGCAGGCCATGGCCGTGCGCGCGATGGTCGAGAGCGGGGAGAGCTTCGCCCGGCTGCGCGTTGCGAGCGACGCCGCCAGCATCCCCCTGCACCTCGAGCTTCTGGATCGCGAGCAGGTTCCCATGGACCTGCACCGCGAGATCGGCGGCGGGGCGCGGATCCGCGCGGGCATCGAGTTCGATGCTGCCGGTCGCCGGGTCGCCTACCGGGTCTTGTCCTCCCGCCTAGGCGATCCTTTGGGGTCTCTCCGCATGGACCCGCTCCGCGTCCCCGCCGCCGATTGCCTGCACCTGTTTAAGCCGCTCGCCGGAGGCCAGCTGCGCGGGATCACCTGGCTGGCGCCGGTGCTGCTGCGGCTGCACGAGCTCGACCAGTTCGAGGACGCCGCGCTGGTGAAGGCCAAGGTCGCGGCGTTGTTCACCGGCTTCATCACCGATCCGGACGGCACGGCGGGCGGGCTCTCGGGCACCAACACCGGCGGCGCGCTGACCGTGGGCATGGAGCCCGGCAGCCTGATCCCGCTGCCGCCCGGCACCGACATCCGGTTCTCCAACCCCACCGAGCATGACGCGTACGCGCCCTTCGTGAAGAACCATCTGCGCGCCGTCGCGGCCGGGCTGGGCCTGCCCTACGAGCTGGTCTCGGGCGACCTGGAGGGCGTCACCTATTCCTCGATCTGAACCGCCCCGGGTTTACCGGAGGGTAATTGTTTCAACGGTCAGGCGGCTCGGTCAAGGGTGTTGAGGTTTGCGAAGTAGGCTTGCTCGGCCTCGGCGGGCGGGATGTAGCCGATGGGGGCGAGCA
>Ga0210044_10010126_pt1 | contig 11313 bp, 10 predicted proteins | sample CryGey13umfilter_2_FD_183959 | JGI IMG/M metagenome (GOLD analysis project Ga0210044, IMG submission 183959) | Groundwater microbial communities from aquifer in Utah, USA - Crystal Geyser 4/9/14 3 um filter (SPAdes) (version 2) | ecosystem: Environmental > Aquatic > Deep subsurface >...
AAGTTTTCCACCCATGCTATGCCCTATGATTGTAGCTGAGTGAATTTTTTTTTCTTCCATAATATTTAAAATATCTTCTGACATTTCTGGATAACCAAATTCATCTGTATGAGGACTGTTGCCATGATTTCGAAGGTCAGGAATTATTACATGGAAGCGATTTGAAAAATGCTTAGCTATGCTTACCCAATTATCCGACATCCCAAAAAGTCCATGTAGAATAATCATGGTTTGTGGTTTTTCGGGACTAAATTCTCTGTAAAATAGCTTTATTTTATTCATGGATATTTCTAAAATTTGCCTATGATATGCTTTTGAAGCATGAATGTATTTAAGAATAGTTTGAATATCAAATTAATAAATATTTAGAAGACCTCGGTACATTTGAATTGTGTTTTGCAAACCAAAATATAAAGCATCGCAGATTAGAGCATGTCCGATAGAAACTTCGAGTAATCCTGGAATATTTTCATTGAAATATTTCAAATTATCGAGATTTAAGTCATGACCAGCATTAATTCCTAAAGCTAATTCATTAGCAGCATTTGAAGCTCTAACAAAGGGAGAAATTGCCATTTTTCTATCTTTAAAATATTGATTAGCATAGCTTTCAGTATAAAGTTCCACTCTGTCAGTGCCAGTTTCTTTTGCATGATAAATCATCTCTTCATCGGCATCAACAAATATTGAAGTTCTAATCCCATTTTCCTTAAATTTTCCAATTACATCCTGAAGAAAGCCCTTATTAGCTTTTGTATTCCATCCGGCATTTGAAGTAATCGCATTTTCTGCATCGGGAACAAGGGTAACTTGAGCTGGCAAAATCTCCAATACCAAGTTTACAAACGATTTTATTGGATTGCCTTCAATATTAAATTCTGTAGTCAAAATTGGTTTTAGGTTTTTTACATCATCATATCGAATATGTCGCTCATCTGGACGCGGGTGAACTGTTATTCCTTGAGCTCCAAATAGTTCGCAGTCCAAAGCTAGTTTTAAAACGTCGGGAATATTGCCGCCTCTAGCGTTTCTGAGTGTTGCTATTTTATTAATATTTACGCTTAATTTAGTCATATTAGTTTATCTTTGTCATATTATTAGCTAATTTCAGTTGTTACATACGATGGCAAAAGTCTGAAAAAATAACGAAATAATTAGATTTTAGTAAAGAAATATTTTATAAAATAATGGTAGCAAAAGAATTATTGAATAAGGCGATTTTGCCTATGTATAGCGAGTATTCTCCGATGGAAATTCTTAGTTGGATGGAGGAGTATAAAGTAAGTCATTTGCCTGTAATTAAGGGCAAAAAATATATTGGACTATTATCGGAGGCAGATATTTTTAACATTGATGAGCCCGAAAAGCCAATAGGTAAGCAGAAAGTATTTTTAAAAAATATCTCTGCAAAAGCGAGTCAACATATTTATGAGGTTATTAAATTAATGTCGGAGCAGAATATTTCTGTGGTGCCAGTTGTAGATGAGAAAAATAGTTATTTAGGCATGATTACTGCCTCCACAATAATTGAAAAATTTGCATCCTATTCTGCTGTAAACCAACCTGGTGGAATAATTGTTTTGGTGATAAACAAAGTTGATTATCTTGCTTCACAAATAGTTCAAATTGTTGAGTCCAATGACGCTAAAGTTCTAAGTCTGTACTTGGCGTCGGAGGATAATTCTTCCAAAATTTATGTTACCATCAAAGTAAATATCACCGATATAAGCCGTATTCTGCAAACTTTTCAGCGATATAATTATGAAATTAGTGCTTCTTTCTTTGATGAAGACATTGATGATTTGCAAGAGCGCTACGATTCATTAATGAACTATTTATCAATATAAGTGAAGTTTAAAATCATCATATTTTTTATAGCTCTTTTATCTTTACCAATCTTGGCAAAAAATCAAAATACTGTCATCATTGGTAAAATTACTTGTTTGGGAAATAATACAACAAAAAAATCCATCATTTTACGAGAGCTTCTTTTCAAAGAAGGCGACACAATAAAATTCTCCGACTGGAAAATAATAAAAGAACAAAGCACAAATAATTTGATTAATACGCTTCTTTTTCACACTGCATTAATAGATTTTGCTAATGACAGCGTAAGCGCCAAAGAAATAAAGATCAAAGTAATTGAACGCTGGTATTTTTGGCCTGCGCCAATATTAGATATCGATGAAAGAAATTTTAATGTTTGGTGGCAATCAAAAAGTTTGTCGAGGGCAAGCGCTGGTATTAATATTACAAAACAAAATTTCAGAGGTAGAATGGAGAAGCTAAAAATAAATGTTATGGCTGGTTATAACCAGAAAATCGGATTCTCCTATGATGCCCCCTATTTAAACAAAAAAAAGACCTTTGGCTATGGTGCAGAAGCTATTTGGACATTAAAACATGAGGTAAATTATGCCATTGAAAATGATATACAAGTATATCTAAAGCAAACAATTCCAGTTCAAAAAGATTTGCTAACAGCAATTCATTTTCGCTATCGACCCGACTATTATGTTTCTTATCTGCTTCAATTTAGATTTCAAAAATATTATTTTTCCGATAGCTTAATAGCTAAAAATCCAAATTATGGCGACGGCAACAGTAAGGAATTTTCATTTTTATCGGCATATTATAAATTAAAAATTGACCACCGTGATTTTCGTCCGTATCCATTAGAAGGTTACTATTCAGATTTCGAAATTTGGAAATATGGTTTTGGAATGATGGAAAATTCAAATTTAAATATTTGGTATGCAAAATCTAATTATAGAAAATACTGGAGCATATCCAATCGTTGGTATGCAGCTGTTGGCTTTGTTGGAAAGGTTTCTAACTCTACCAATCAACCTTATTTGTTGGAAGATGGTTTAGGCTACGGTAGAGATTTTGTGCGCGGTTATGAATATTATGTAATAAATGGAAGGCATTACGCTGTGATGAAAGCAAATATTAAATGGTCTTTGCTGCCGCAAAAATCTGTTAAAATAAATTTTATAACGTCAGACAAATTCAATACAATACCATATTCATTTTATATAAATTTATTTTTCGATGCTGGATATGTTTCAAAAAAAGAGATAATTATATCTAATAAATTGCCAAATTCCGCTCTTTATTCTACTGGAATTGGGATAGATTTTATTACATATTACGATAAAGTTGCTCGATTTGAATTTACAATAAATGGCAAAGGAGAAAGTGGATTATTCCTTCATTTTATTGCCCCTATTTAAATTTTTTTCATACAAAAAAGGCCACTTAAATATAAGCAGCCTTTCAGATATTGTAATCAAATTTTACAGTGAAATCCTATGAAATTCAGTTACAGTTAGGTTTTTATTTGCACTTTTTAAATATTCGTCAACAGTTTGTTTATTGTTACGAACGAAAGCCTGATTCAAAAGTGTATTGTCTTTGTAGAATCTGTTAAGTTTGCCAATTGCAATTCTTTCCAACATCTCCTCAGCCTTACCTTCCATACGAGCTTGTTCTTTACCAATTTCTATTTCAGAAGCAATAGTTTTAGCATCAACGCCATCTTTATCAATAGCCACAGGTGCCATAGCAGCAATTTGCATATTAACTTCTTTGCCAATAATATCAATATCCTTAACGTCGCTCATATTTACACCCATTATTGTGGATAAGCGGTTGCCAGGATGAATGTATGCGAAAACTCTCTCAGCAGAAATGGTTTTATATTCCACAATTTCAATTTTTTCGCCAATTTTTCCGAGCATTTCTAAAACTTTATCAGCAACGGTAACACCATCCATTTTTAAAGATTTAACTTGCTCTATATTTTCGCAGCGATTTTCAATAGCTAAATTGCAGATGTCGGTGCAAGATTTAATAAAATCAGCGTTTTTAGCCACAAAATCTGTTTCACAACTTATTTGAATAACTGCCGCAAATTTTTTGTCGTCAGAAACTTTTCCAATAATACATCCTTCGGTGGCTTCACGGTCAGCACGTTTGTCGGCGACTTTTTGTCCATTTTTACGAAGATAATCTATAGCTTTTTCAAAATCTCCATCAGATTCGGTAAGAGCTTTCTTGCAATCCATCATGCCGGCACCAGTTTTTTTTCTAAGGGTGTTTACATCAGCAGCGGTAATATTTGCCATGTTAAATTATTTTATAAATTAAAAAATCGTTTAGTTTTCTTCGGCTATTTCATTTTTAGCCTCAGTTTTTGCAGCTTTTGCAATCTTTACAGCTTTTGCAGCTTCAACAGCTTGAGCTTGTTCGGCATCTTTAGCAATCTTTTTCTCGTTAGCTAATTTTTTAGCTTCTGCCTCGTCAGCTGTCTTTTTCTCTTTCTCGAATTTTCTTTCAGCAAGTCCTTCTTCCATAGAACTGCACACATAATCAACTATCAAAGATATCGATTTAGCTGCATCATCATTTGCTGGTATTGGAAAGTCAACAAGATTTGGGTTTGTGTTAGTATCGGCCATTGCAAAAATTGGAATATTCAATTTGCGAGCTTCAGCAACGGCAATTTTTTCATTATTGATATCAACAATAAATAAAGCGGAAGGAAGGCGCGAAAGGTCAGCAATACTACCAAGGTTTTTTTCGAGTTTAGCTCTTTCACGAGTAATTTGAAGTTTTTCGCGTTTTGAAAGGCTATCAAAAGTTTTGTCGGTAATCATTTTATCTATGGAGCTCATCTTGCGAACAGCCTTTCTGATAGTTGCAAAGTTGGTGAGCATGCCACCAGGCCAACGTTCAGTAACATAAGGCATCCCTGTTGGATTAACTCTTTCTGAAACAATTTGTTTAGCTTGTTTTTTTGTGGCTACAAAGAGAATTTTTTTGCCAGATTTAGCAACTTGTTTCATTGCATCTGCAGCTTCATCTAACTTGGCTGCTGTTTTATGCAAGTCAATAATGTGAATACCATTACGTTCCATAAAAATGTATGGAGCCATGTTTGGATTCCATTTGCGTTTGAGGTGACCAAAATGTACACCTGCATCTAAGAGTTCGTCGAAATTTGTTTTTGACATTTTTAAATTTTTAATTGTTTACATTCCTAAAATTTACCAATTGTGCAGTAGTTCAGAATTATAAAATCATGAAGTCTGCACAATTTGGATACTAAACTTAATCTTAACGTTTTGAGAATTGGAAACGTTTTCTTGCCTTTGGCTGTCCAGGTTTTTTTCTCTCAACCATACGTGGGTCGCGACGCATAAGACCTTCTTTCTTGAGCAAAGTCCGATTTTCTTCGTTGATTTGTACAAGTGCTCTGGAAATAGCGAGACGTAAAGCTTCTGCTTGACCATTAACTCCACCGCCATCAAGATTAACTTTTACGTCGTATTTGCCAACGCAATTTGTAATCTCGAAAGCTTGTTGAACTTTATATTGCAAGCCACCAGTAGTAAAGTAATCTTTATAATCCTTTTTATTTACTGTGATAATACCGCTTCCTTCTTTCAAATATATACGAGCAACGGCAGTCTTTCTACGACCTATAACATTTATTACTTCCATGTTTATTTAATTTCGTTTAATTCTAACTTGATTGGTTTTTGTGCTTCATGCTTATGCTCTGTACCTACAATAGCATAAAGATTACGAAATAAATCGTCGCCTAATTTGCCTTTAGGAAGCATGCCTCTGACAGCTTTTTCAATTGGAGCAATTGGCTTTTTAGCCATCAGCTCATTAAATGATCTTGTTCTTTGGCCTCCTGGAAAGCCAGTATAACGCATATAAATTTTGTCAGTAGCTTTTTTGCCCGTAACTATAACTTTTTCTGCATTAATAACGATTACGTTATCACCGCAATCAACATGAGGTGTATAATCTGTTTTATGTTTGCCGCGTAAAAGTATTGCTACTTTCACTGCTAAGCGACCTAAAACTGCACCCTCGGCATCGACTATAACCCAGTTTTTATGTGCTGTAGCACTATTGGCCGATTTTGTTTTATAACTTAATGTGTTCATCCTTATTTAAATATTCAAATAATTAATAAATTAAGCTCCTCGTATATTGTTCCGGGCTTTATCGCAAAAGATTTTCACCATCAAATCTTTAAGCAGGCTAAATGCGATACTAAAAAAACACTACGATAGAACAACTAATCCCTTGTATATCAAAACTATCAATAGCCTTGTATTTTTGGGGCTGCAAAAGTAGAATATTTTTTTTAACCTGCCAAATTTTTATTACTGAAATACAGCTTTTTACAAAAGTTTTTTTTGAAGCCCAATTTCAAAATTAATTCTGTTGCCAATGTATTGCTCTACTTTATATAATTGTTGAAATACCTTATTATTATTACAAGTATAAAAAATTCATAAAATGTTAGCTATTATCCGACTTTATTTCTTTCGAATTAGCTTTGAATTTTTTGAAGTGATAAACTTATTTGCTTTATGTGTTGCAATAATAAGGAACCACAAAAGACACAAAAGCAAAAACATCAAACACAAAAGGCATATAAGGCAATAAAACTTATGTGACTTATGAATTTCAAAAAAATGAACCACAAAAGACAAAAAAAATATTTGAACTTCTTGAAGCCATTGATAAATATATAAATATTTGGATTCTAAGGGTTAGATTACTTATTGGCTTTATTTCTTTTTAGGAAGGCTAATTTATTCATATCTATTAATTGAATTAATGCTATCTCAAAAAACAAGAGTGGTATAACTCGATATCGAGAGATTGCCCCAAGGATAGGTGTAGAAAGCCCAATGAGTGCAAATAAACTTATGGAAATGGCAAGGCAAAACCAGAACAAATTGGAATTAAACTTATGATGTGAATAATAAAATATTGCCAAAAAAATTAAAATCAGCAGCAAAATATTTTCTATTGAGGCCATAATTGATAAACTGTTTTTTGCTTCCCATATCCATGGTCTGGCAATTACATTGAAAATTGCCTTAGGTGTATTTTTTGCAAAGGAAAAAGTTGTTGCGTCCAAATTTGGCATCTCAATAAGACTGTTCGACTTGTCGGCAATCGCAAGATTTACAAATTCCACTTTTTTTTCTATAATCATTTGATAAACACTCCTCTTCATAAATTTTGATGACTCCGCTCCAATGGAAATAATTATTAGAAACACAACGAAATAACTAATAAACGCCATTTGCCGTGGATGAAAATGATTCCAAATATATGCAACGGTCGCCAACAATAAAGCTATTGCTACAAAAGCTTTTATTTGAAATATTGCCACAAAAGCAAGTAAAACCATCAAAATTCTAATTTGTGGATTTCGTTTTTTAAGTGCAAAATTTCCACAGTTTAAAACCAACCCTATAAAAAATATTATTATGCTTTCTTTGAGAATAGAAGAAGTCCAAAAAAGTACTGAAGGAGTAAAAAATATGACGGCAAAAATCCACCATTTTTTGTTGGGCATTTTATGATAAAAAAATCTGAATATCCAAAAAAGACCTGTAAATGAAAGAAAAATTGTTATAATTTAAATAGCGAAATATGAGCCGAAAGTCAACAGACTTAAAAAACATAAATATCTAATTATAAATTTATTATTGGATGATATTTGAGATGAATCGGGTTTATCCCAATTATTCATTTGCATATAAATTGGCTTTAACTGAGCATTATTGCCATCTATAGAAGTTATTATTTTAAAGTAGTTTATAGGACTTTTGCCAAATTGTTGATATGCAATTTGCGAATCATTATAATACCTAAAAATATCCGCTTTAGATATATCTCCATAGTAAAATGAATAAATTGCCCACAAGCATATTGCAGAGAAAAGTTTCGCAGAGAAAGCAAAAAGAAACCATTTTTTATCTATTCCGTTAGCCCCAAACATCTTTATTTTGATGATGGCGAAAAAGGAGATTATGATAAAAACGGCAGCAATTATTAAATTCACCTCAATAGAAATATATTATTAGATGCAAATTTAAATAAAAAGCAATGCCATTCGATATTATTGACTTACCTTATCTCTGAGCGATTTGAAACCTCTTCCCAAAACTTCATTTGCATTTATGACAGTTAGAAATGCCATTGGGTCAATTTCATGAATAAAATCTTGAAGTATAGATAGTTCTCTACGGTTTACAACTGTGAAAATTATAGTTTTGTTGCTATTATTGAATAAGCCTTTGCCTTGAAACGAAGTTCCTCCCCTATTCAAATCGTGAGTTATTTTGTTTTCAATTTCCTCAAATTTATCAGAAATAATGAAAAGTGTCTTGTCGTAATTTATCCCTTCGAGTATCACATCCACCACTTTGCCTACAATAAAAATAATAACCCATGAAATAAGAGGAATTATAGGGTCTTTAAAAGCAATCCAGCTAATGAGAACAATAGCTGAATCTACATAAATCATAAGTTGACCTAAAGGTAATTTTGTATATTTTGCAAGTATCATAGCAATTATATCTGAGCCGCCCGAAGTTGCTTTTGCCTTGAAAACAAGTCCTAAACCAAGACCTATTAAAACACCGCCATACAAAGAACTTAATAGCGGTTGCCCTGCTACAAATGGCTCATAACCATGAAAATATTCTAAAACGGAAATCCACACCGATAACATAACAAATCCAACGATGGTCTTTGCGCCGAACCTTGGACCGAGAATAATAAATCCGATAATTGTCAACGGAATATCCATTATTAAACCCATAACACCTATTGGCAAGCCCATAGTGTGGTGTAAAACAATAGCAATTCCATAAACACCACCAGGAGCAAAACGGTAAGGACTTACAAACAAAACGTAAGCAGTTGCCATTATAAGTGTACCTATTATAATAAGCGAATATGACTTGAACCAAGCCATAGAAAATACTTTTTCTTTAACTAAAAATGCCATGATAAAATAATTTAATATATTGATAATCAGCAATAATTATGTTGCCAACAATATAATTTCAAAAATGGCTGCAAAAGTATTCTTTTTCGCTTATCACAAAATTTTATTTCAAATAAATGTAATAAAAAAACTACAAGCAAAGATAACTTGTAGCTTTCATCTTAATAAAGTAGAATTTATGACATAGATTGGTTAGCTCTTGAACTTATTTCAATTACTTTTTCATATTCTTCTGGACTTAAATCTTGATAGAAGAAATTTATAGGATTAATTGGTGTGCGTCCTTTTCTAACTTCATAATGAACATGAGGGCCTGTTGACATTCCAGAGTTTCCCACGTAAGCAATAATTTCACCACGTTTCACTTTTTGCCCAGGTCTTACTATAATTTTACTACAATGAGCATAAAGTGTTTCATAACCAAACCCATGGTTAATAACTATCACATTGCCATATCCACTCATACCAGATTTTGGATTTTCGACAATTCCATCACCAGTAGCATAAATTGGAGTGCCCACTGGAGCGGTAAAATCAATGCCAGCATGCATTCGCCAAGTCTTATAAACAGGATGAATACGCAAGCCAAAACCTGAGGCAATGCTTGTCAAGTTTTTATTAGAAATCGGTTGAATAGCTGGAATGGCAGCCATCATTTTCTCTTTATTTTTTGCGAGATTGTAAACCTCATCATAAGATTTTGATTGAATATATAATCTTCTACTTAGTAAGTCGATTTTCTTGGTGGTTTCTACTACAATTTTGCTGTTTTGATAGCCTTCCAAATTCGCATACCTATCAGAACCTCCAATACCAGCCAAACGTTTTTCCTTTGAAATTGGCTCAGCTTCAAATATTGTTCGATAAATATTGTCGTCTCTATCTTCTAAATCTCCTAAAACGGTAGAAAGTTTATTAACCTTATCCGTCAGCAGTTCATATTGAAGACTCAATTGTTTATTCTCACGTTTCAGGGCTAATTCTTTTGGAGATGGAAAAAAATTATAGGAAATGGAAAGTACCATACCAGAAAAAACCAGCATACTAATAAATGAAATGGAAATCTTTTTAAAACGCTCCCTCCAAGTAATTTTTACCTTAACAAACTCCAAGGAATGAGGGTCGATTTTAAATTTTGTTTTTGGCATTTTAATTCCTTTAATTCGACGCCAAAATTAATTAAATAAATTAACTTTGCCGATTCTTATAAATCCTATAAAGATTTAAAAGATTAAATAATGTCTATACTATTGTAAATCAGAATAATAAATTTTAATTTAATATATGAATTCTAAAGAAATTAGAAATAGGTTTATCAAATATTTTGAAGATAAAGAGCATAAAATTGTTGTTTCTTCGCCCATGGTTATCAAAGATGACCCAACTTTGATGTTTACAAATGCAGGTATGAATCAGTTCAAAGATATTTTTCTTGGCAATAAACCATCTACTTTCAAACGCGCTGCCGACACTCAAAAATGCTTGCGTGTTTCTGGCAAGCATAATGATTTGGAAGAAGTTGGCCATGATACTTACCATCATACGATGTTCGAGATGCTTGGTAATTGGTCTTTTGGCGATTATTTCAAAAAAGAAGCAATAAGTTGGGCATGGGAGCTCCTTACCGAAATTTACAAAATAGATAAGAACAGACTTTATGTTACAGTTTTTGGCGGCGATAAAGCTGATAACATGCCTAAAGACATGGAAGCCTACAACTTATGGAAAGATTTAATAGCTGAAGACAGAATTATTGACGGATCGAAAAAAGATAATTTCTGGGAAATGGGCGATATTGGCCCTTGTGGTCCTTGCTCAGAAATTCATGTAGATATAAGATCTGACGAAGAAAGAAAGCTTATTGATGGAAAATCTTTGGTAAATCATGATCATCCTCAAGTAATAGAAATTTGGAATTTGGTTTTTATACAATTCAATCGAAAAGCCAATGGTAGTTTGGAGTCTTTGCCAAACAAACATATTGATACAGGAATGGGTTTTGAAAGATTAGCCATGGTTCTTCAAGGTGTTCGCTCAAACTACGATACCGATATTTTTCAACCAATTATAAAAGCTATTGCATCTATGGCTGCAATAAATTATGGCGAAGATGATAAAAAAGACATAGCCATGCGCGTTATTGCTGACCATCTCAGAGCCGTTTCCTTTGCAATTGCCGATGGGCAAATGCCATCAAACAATAAGGCTGGCTACGTAATCAGAAGAATTTTAAGACGTGCAGTGCGCTATGGCTATACATTTCTGGGATTCAATAAACCATTTATTCATAATTTAGTACCATTACTTATTTCTCAAATGGGAGATACTTTCCCTGAGTTGAAGAGAAATGAAAACTTGATTAAAAATGTTATAAAGGAGGAAGAAAATTCATTTTTGCGCACTCTTGAAACTGGACTACAACTTCTGCAAAAAATTATTGATGAACTCAAATCAAATAATATTAATAAGGTAAG
>Ga0210044_10010132_pt1 | contig 11304 bp, 8 predicted proteins | sample CryGey13umfilter_2_FD_183959 | JGI IMG/M metagenome (GOLD analysis project Ga0210044, IMG submission 183959) | Groundwater microbial communities from aquifer in Utah, USA - Crystal Geyser 4/9/14 3 um filter (SPAdes) (version 2) | ecosystem: Environmental > Aquatic > Deep subsurface > Groundwater...
ACGTGGTTGCGAGTAATCTATCGAAACCGCTTTCGTTAAGTAAACCCCTAAAATTACGTGGCCGTCTTTGTCCGACTGCGGTGTGATTTTTACTACGCGCACAGCACCTTCCGTATCGGTGCGAACATTGCGCAGCCTAACCGCTACTTCCTGCCCAAGCTTGCCCACCAACGCAGCACGAAGGTCTTTAACGTCAGAAACTACAACACCGTCTATATCCAAAACGGCGTCGCCTACTAAAATACCGGACTTTGCAGCGGCAGAGCCGTCCATGACCGCGCCTACGACTGTACCAACAGTGTGCTCGGTTCCAAACTTAAACTTATAATCAAATATAGTAGGAATATACTGGGTATGAAAATTGCTAAAAAACAGTACAACATAAAAAACAACGACTGCCAAAATCATATTCATAAAAACTCCTGCCGCCAAAACCATCGCGCGTTGCCCCGGAGTTTTTGAGGCAAAACTTCTAGGATCCGCGACTGTGTCGATACCCTCAGTGCTATCCTCACCTGTAACCTTAACAAAACCACCAAAAGGCAGTAAATTTAAAGAATAAAGCGTCTCACCAACTTTCTTGCCAAAAAGCCTCGGTGGAATACCGAGTCCAAACTCCTCTACTCTAATGCCTAGTTTTTTGGCAACAATAAAATGCCCAAATTCGTGGACTAACACCAACACGGATAAAATAATAAGAAAGATAATTAAAGTCATTTTAAATTGTCATCAGATCGGTTTTTTTTGCTTCGGACAGTTCGTCAGCCTTTGTCACAAAATCTTTCACAACCTTTTCAACTTCCTCTCTATGTGTAAATTTCTCGTCCTCCCCTATTTTTTTATCAGCAAACTCCTTATCTATGTCTTTCATTGCTTCCTGGCGGGTGTTGCGCATAGCATTTTTTGTTTCTTCGATTTTCGTAGAAACTATCTTGGCAAATTCTTTGCGGCGTTCTTCTGTCAAAGCCGGAACAGGCACTCGCACGCGCTCTGGCTCTGCAATCGGGTTAAGTTTTAGCTCACTTTCGCGGATTGCTTTGGCAATAGCAGAAAGTAAAGTGCGGTCCCAAGCTACCACAGCCAGATTTTGGTTATCCATCAAAGTAATCGAGCCCAACTCAATCAATTTCATTTTTGAGCCGTAAGCCTCAACTTCAATGTTTTCTATTAAAGCCGTTGTTACACGGCCGGTGCGTATTTGGGACAGCTCTTGTTTAAAAAAATCTAAACTTTTTTCTAGACGAGCTTTTAGTTCTGAAGTTTGCATATATTTGAAATATTATCACAAGTAAGACGGCTTAGTTACCCCCTTACGTCAAACTTCGAAAACCCGCGGATCTCAATCTTCTCCCCCACTTTTGCAATAACCTCATTAATCAGATCAGAAATCTTTTTTGAGGGGTCTCTAACGTATTCTGCACCAAGCAGGGCCTCGACATCAGCAAATTCCTCGGTACAAACCTGCAAAGCGACTTCGTGAGCTAATTTCTTGAAGTCATCGGTTTTAGCAACAAAATCTGTTTCGCAGGCAATCCACAGTAAACTTCCGACTTTTCCGCCGGCGTGAATGTAAGCTTCAACTAGCCCGTCTTTGGTCACGCGGTCTGCTTTTTTAGCAGCTTTGGAGGCAACTTTTGCCATCAAAACTTCGCGGGCTTTGTCATAGTTTCCGTCGCTATCAGAAAGCGCGGTTTTGACCTCCAGTACTCCGGCTCCTGTTTCTTCTCGCAATTTCTTTATTTCTTCTATGTTGATTGTCATATTATTTTGAGCGAGTGGCTAGCCCGCGAGAAAGAGGACGCAAAGTGCCTCATTTCTTAACTTTCTTTGCTTCGGGCTCAGCTTTTTTGCCCTTTAACTCCTTTGTGATTGTCACCGGCTCTATTTTTGTTTTGGTAAGTTTTTCTTCTTCGGCAACAATTATCTCATCAGCAGCATCGGAAGTAACTATTAAGGGAGCCGGCTCTTTGGCAGCATCAAGGTCTGCTTTAGCCTTATCGGCGTCAGCTTTGACTTTATCTGCAAGACGCACCGATTCTTTGTAACCTTCTTCGACCGCGTCAGCCAAAGTATTTATGATTAAGGTAATTGATTTAATAGCGTCATCGTTACCGGGTATAGGATAGTTTACTAACGTAGGATCGGAATTGCTATCAATCAATGCCACAATCGGAATTTCAGCGCGCACCGCTTCGCGCACCGCAGTTTTTTCTTTTCGGGGATCTATGACAACCATTGCCTGCGGGGTTCCTTTAAGGGGCACAATACCTCCGACGTACTTTTCGAGCTTTTCGATCTCACGATCAATCATAAGCCTTTCTTTTTTAGTATATTTTTGTAACGAACCGTCCTCGCGCTTTTTTAAGTAGTTTACAAGCTTGTCTACATTCTTTTTTATCATTCTAAAGTTGGTAACCGTTCCACCTAACCAACGCTCTGTGACGTACAAGGCACCGCTTTTTAGTGCTGCCTCTTTTACCGGCGTACTTGCTTGGCGTTTAGAACCCACAAAAATTATCTGGCCACCCTTTTTGGCAACTTCAAACAGAAATTCGCAAGCTTTGCTTAATCGATCTGAAGTTTGCTCGAGGTCAAAAACATGAACCTTGTTTTCTGTCGAATAAATAAACGGCTCCATCTTTGGGTGCCAGCGTTTGGCCTGGTGCCCAATGTGAACGCCTGCCTCAAATAAATCTTCGGTTTTTGGTGTTTTATATTTTGTCATAGTTGGTTTCCAAACATACGAGGAAGCGCAGCAAAGCGAGCAAGCTCGTATATTTCATATTTGTATTTCAAATACATGAGGAAACGCAGGTGCACCAGCACCGAGTAAGCTCATATATTTCATATCTTAGGTTTTTGTTGGAAGAAGTTTAAAAAGCGGTCAAACACAAAGATATCGCAATTAAAGTTTCTTCCTTTTCTTACCTCCGCATGGCGACAAGGCAGGCACTAGACCTGCAAATGAAGACTCCTCGGACTAAAGTCCTCGGTTTCTTCTTTCTTGGCGGGCAGTCCCGCTGCAGAAAAAAAGCCTGAAAGGTTTTGTTGTTAGCAAGACCAGGAAGTCAGGCAGGCTGAATAATAACAGGTTGTTTTAGTTGTGGCAATGTTTTCTGGGAAAAGAAAAGCTTTCAACAGCAATAGATGCGGTTGAAAGCTTTGAGAACAACGTCACGGTTTATCGGCAATAAGGTAGTAGGTTTTCCAGAATTTAGGCACCTGTCTCGCACCTGCTTCCTCGAAGTAAACATACACCCACTCCTCGTCCGAAACGTAGGCGTTACGAATCCTGTAGGAATTCGATACCACGCGGTACGCGGTGCTATCAAAGGTGCTCTTAGAAATTTTCCCCCAGTACGTGAAATGGGCAACCCATCCGTCCACAGCACAGGTGGGAAAACCATTCGCGCCTTGAACACTGTTTAGAGCCTCCGCGCAACGCGGGTACCCTGTCACCAGCGAAACCACACCACCTGAAGTAGCATAGTCAATGACTCCGGAGACAAACACCACTATCGCCAGAACAATTATCACTACAAAAAACAATCGGCGGATCATAAGGTATCTCCTTTTATTTTTTCGCCACATTGGCGTAGTTTTTGATTGTGACGATTATACCCTGATGGTTTGAATTTGGCAATTGCTATAAGCTTGCATCATTTGAGTTAAAAGAAGAGCCAGAAAATTTTATTTCTGGCTCACAAAGGTTAAACTTATTCGGCATCTATGCAGTAGTAAGAAGCTTTGTCGGCCTCTACCTCAACCATGACCATCTTGACGCGTTTTTTGAACTGATCCGTGTCTTTAACAGTAACTTCCGGATCAGACACATCGCCAACAACAACAGCGGCCAAATCAAGATCGATATCGGCCCAGTCGTTACGGTTCAGATCGCTGTCGGCACCGCGGAGCAGATCTTTTTCGTCGTCCGACGCCGTCTCAAACGTCCATGTGAGATAGCTATCCTCACCCTGAGGATGGACAACGTTCACTGCCACGCCTTGTACGTCAGCACCAAATTTGGCTTTGAGTTTCCGCTCAAACACCACTTCTGGTTCCGCATCTTCGCAAGTAAGACTGTAATTGTCAGCCACGTTGCCTTTGATACGTATTTCAACCAGTTGGATCCCGCAACCGCCGTAATCTACGGGGCCTGCGATCTCGAGATCTTCGTCCGAAGCTTCTCCCTTGAGGAACGCCAATATGTCCTCATCGAGGTCGCTCACGTCCAAAGTGGTGTAGTCCCGCTCGGGATTTTCGATATCGCTGCTGCCGGTGTCGTCGTCGAGGACACAAACCTCGTCCTCAAAGTTCTTTTCCAACGATGGGTCAACAACCACGATCACGATACCTTTGACGTTGTCATCGTACTTCTCCTGTAAACGGCGCAGAACAACGTCGGAGTCTTCCACTTCTTCAGGCTGAATGTCGAAGGTATCTTCGGCATCAGCGGCGGTGATGGTCACTTTGAGCACATCCGGTCCTCCTTCGAACATATCGACGGTAACCGATACAACATTGCTTTGGTAACCACTTCCCAACAGGTACTCCTCGATAGCCGTGTAGGTGTCATCAAGCTCACAGGTGTTGTAAAAGCGTTCTGACTCTTCGGCCAGATCTGCAAGTTGATCATCATCGGCAAACGGGAAGACCAGATCGGGAAAGTCCTTGTCATCCGGTTGGCCGACCACGCTCACCCACACACCTGCGATCTGCACGCCGTGTTGTTTGCGTACGCGCCTCTCAATGACCTCCGCAGTCTCCAGCTCTTCGCCTTCAAAACCAAGGTCGTCCGCAGAATCCGCATCAATCTGAACTTCGATCAAACTGGTCCCATGATAATCCACTGGACCGATGATCGTAACACCGCGCGTGGAAGACCGGCCCAGCATAACATCATCAAAGTCGCTGGATTGGTCATCGATATCCTCGTCTTTCACCTCGTCTTCGTTCGCGTTTTCCAGGCAGGCAATTTCGTCCTCGCCCGGGTACGCTAAAACAACGTCGGGGTAGACTACGTTGTCCGGCTGATTGGTAATTCGGACCAATAAACCTTGTTGTTTACCCGGAAACGTCGATCTCATTCTCTTGGCGATCATTTCGCCTACCGGAACTTCTTCCGAAGGGAGACCGTATCGCTCAGCAGCGTCCGCGTCCATTTCGATCTTGAGCAGTTGCACACCGGCATAACTTGCGGTACCGGCAACTTTTGTCCGTGAAGGCACCCGATCGCCTAGAAGCGCTTCGACAATTTCTCCGGGCATATCGTCAAAGCCGCGGATCTGTCCGTGAATATTCTCTTCTTCAAGCGGCCGTTCCGAATCAGTATCAAACGCGAAAAACTGTGGTTCGTATATCACGGTGTCTGGAAAATCCGTGACCACAAGAGCGATGCCCTTAACATTGGGGTGTTTTCTGCGCAGTTTTTTCGCAATACGCGTTGATTCGTCCTGGTATTCCGGCACGATATTGTAAAGTGCAGCATCTTTGGCCTCGACCCTAACCTCAACAAATAACATATCGCCGACTCGGGTTGTACCAAAGTCCTTGGCTAACGTGCTGATGGTGGTCGCAATTTGAGCAGTGGAACTACCGCCGGGATTTATAGCATCCAAAATTCCGGGGTCTATGTTGGAGATGTTCTCCACGCGATATCCGTCAGCAAAGTTACGTTCGGTGCGACCCTCGTTGAAAAGAAAGGCACGCGGTAGGTAAGTCTCGTCGTCGGTAACGTTTGTCACAACGAGCAACACACCTTTGACAAGATTTCCATACTTTGCCCGCACAGCAGTCTCTATGGACGAGGCAACACCGGAACTTACTCCCAGCGTACTCCTGATTGCGATCGTCGCTAATCCAGCGATAATTGCTGCCACAACTGCAAACAGCATTACCAAGACCAACAGGGTTCCCGTGTTTATCTCCACGAAACCCCTTCCTAGCTGGAACACCCCCCACATAACAACGATCAGTGCCAGTGTCCCAACAGCAAAGAAAATAGTTAGCTTCTTCACGATAGTATTCTCCTTATCTTTGTGTGATGTTTAGTAGACGAACCCGATTTTACTACGCGATATGGCATGTGTCCATCCAGCCAGATGCCTCAAATCAAGTGCTCTATAGGTTGACAATTTTCAACACATTTGTTAGGATTGCCCGCGATAACAAAAATACAGGGAAAATAATACCCATTTCAAAGAAAAGGAGAGGCACATGGTACTTCAGTGGGTTTTTGGCGTGATCACCGTTGTAGGAGGAGGTTTTTTCTTAATTAGCCTCTTTCTAGGCGGCATCGGAGACTGGCTCGGAGATGTTTTCGACGGGCTAGACACCGCACTCGAAGGTATCGGAATTGACGTGATACCAGACGATGTCGACACCGACGCAAAAGGAGCAGGATGTACAACCTTCCTGGCTTTTCTGACCGGATTCGGTGCCGCAGGCTTGATTGTTTCGCTTTCAGGAGTCGGAGCCACACTCAGCATTTTGGCAGGGATCGGGTTTGGCCTTGTCGTCGGCGCAATTTACTTCTGGACCATCCAGTTGATCATGCGTCAGCAAGCAAACTCGATGGCTACAGATTCCGACATCGTAGGTAAGACTGGCCGCGTTTCGGTATCAATACCGGAAAACGGTATCGGCCAAGTTACGCTTACAGTACGCGATGACATCCGGCCGTTCCCGGCTTGGTGTGAGAATAGTCTAACGATTGAAAAAGGACAGGCTGTCAAAGTCGTGTCCGTGGAAGGAGGCAGACTCTTTGTAGAAAGAGTGGCTTAAATTTCTGCTGTTCCCTAACTTCAATCAAATCGATTTAGACTTAACAAGGAGAATTGTAATGGACCTATCAGGTGCTCTTCCCTTAATTGGGACTGTGCTAGGCGTGATCGTCGTGCTGCTGGTCGTGTTTTTCGCACTATCCAGGGCCACTCGTCTATATCACCGCGTCCCGCCCAGTCAGGTACTGGTTGTGTTCGGCCGTGGCAAGACTTCGTTCGACACAAGTGGCGCCCAGGATAAGACTGGCGTACGCTTTGTCACCGGTGGCGGTACCATCGTCCTACCGGTCCTCGAAGAATGTACGACACTTGACCTCACGGTCATGACGATCTCTCAAAGCAGAGACCGCGTCTATTCTGTTGACGGCGTACCTATCAATCTGGACTGGGTTGCCCAGGTCAAGATTGCGGAAGACCGCGCGTCGCTATCAACCGCCGCCCGCTCTTTCCTCGGCAAAGGACCTCAACAGATTGTCCAGATTATCACCGAAACCCTATCCACCAACTTCCGCGCCATTGTTGGCCAGATGACAGTGGAAAACGTCCATCGCGACCGTGACGCTTTTGTTCAAAAAGTGCAAGGTTTAGCGGCTGATGAAATGTCAGCCATGGGCATCCGCGTGATCTCCATGGGTGTCAAGGAAATCAACGATGACCAAGGCTATTTTGAAGCCATGGCCAAACCAAAGATTGCCGAAGTCAAGCGCATCGCGCGTGTTGCCGAGGCCGAAGCCGATCGCGTCTCCCGCGAGAGTGAGGCTAAAGAACAGCTTACAGCACGGCAAGCTGAACTAAGCAAAGAAAAAGCCGTAACCGAAGGTGAAGAAGCGGTTGAGCTTCAGAAGGTCGAAAAGATCAAGAAGATTGGTCTGGCCCAAGCCGCTTCTGATATGGAAGTGCAAAAGAACAAGGCGCTTGCTGCCGCACAGCAACAAGAAGCCACTGTTCTCGTTCCGGCGCGCGCAGAAAAAGAGGCCATTGAGATCAGAGCGACTGCCGCGAGGTTCAAAACCGAAACTGACGCAGAAGCTTCCGCCAAGGCTGCCGAAACCAGCGCCCGCGGTACTGCCAATGCTGCCAAGCTCGCCGCTGAAGCAACCGCCCAGGCAACCCGCCAAACCGGACAGGCTTCGGCCGATGCTGAAAAGGCGAAACTTCTCGCTACCGCTGAAGGCACGAGGGCCACTCTGTTGGCTGAAGCTGAAGGCAAGCAAAAGATCGCTGAGGCCACCGCGGCTGAAGGTGAAGTTAACCTCCGACAATTCGTCGCGGGCAAGCTCATCGAGGCACAACAGGCAGTGGGTATCGCAATGGCTACAGCCATGGGACAGATGGGTGAGAAAATCAAGATCGTTCAGATCGGCGACATTCCTGCCGAAAACAACGGGCTTCTCAACATGCTGCAACAGGCCCCTCGCCTTGCCGTGACTATCAACGAGCAGGTGAAAGCACTGACCGGCGGTACATCGATTGAGCAGGTTTTAGCTCAAGTCATGGCCACCCTCAAGACGGCTGGACAAACGCCGGCATCTGCTGCGCCTGAAACTGCTGTCGAAAGCACTGCCACAGCAAAAGCCGCTCCCAAAAAAAGCGCCTAATGCCGGCAAGTAACACGTATATGTAACACTGCGAGGATAAGATTGAAAAATTTTATCCTCGCTTTTTTATTATTGAAATTCCTTGCACAAAAAACGGAAGTTATGAAACTGGCTTAAGAGCCTCTTCAATCTTAGCTTCATCAGCAGGCTTCGTCCAACTCGCAAAATCACAATCCGGGTAGCGACTGCAACCGTAAAACAGCCTTTTTTTAGTTTTTTTAACAATTACATCCCCTTGCTTACATTTAGGACAAATCATGCCAATTTTTTGCAAGAAAGGTTTTGTGGTTTTGCATTTCGGATAGTTGCTGCAAGCTAAAAATTTTCCAAATTTCCCGTGTTTTAATATCAAATGCCCACCTTCGCAGTTGGGGCACGCGCCATAGTCAACCGCCTCTTCCCCGGCCTCTATCGCATCCGTGGGTTTAGCAAAAGTACATTCCGGGTAGCCCGAGCAGCTTAAAAACTTGCCATACTTTCCGAGTTTAAATACCAGCGCTTTACCACAATCAGGGCATTTTTCGTCGCTCTCACCCAAGTTTGTTACATCGGCTTTCTGCAATAACTTATCTTTTTCTTCTACTTCCTTGGCGAAAGGCTCATAAAACTCCCTAATCACCGGAACCCACTCTTTTTGGCCTTCGGCTATTTCGTCCAGTTCCTCTTCTAAATGTGCGGTAAACTGATAATCCACAACATCCGGAAAGTGCTCTACCAACAAATCGTTGACCACAAAGGCAACGTCTGTTGGGAAAAAGTATCGTCCGTCTTTTTGCACGTAACCCCGGGTCTGAATTGTTGTAATAGTCGGAGCGTAAGTTGACGGCCTTCCAACACCGATTTCTTCTAGCTGTTTTATAAGTGTCGCGTCGCTGTACCGGGCCGGAGGTTGCGTAAAGTGCTGTTCCGGCTTAATTTCTTCTAGTAGCGCAGGCTCTCCTTCAGCAAAGTCGGCCAAAGGTTTAACTTCGTCGTCTTCTTCTGAAATATTAAGCGACTTTCCAACCGCAAGCCAACCGTCAAACTTTATTACCGACCCTGCTGCTCTAAATTCGTAACCTAACTCCGAACCTATCGAAATCTGAGTTTGATCGTAAATAGCCGGCAATATTTGACATTCAAGGCTTCGTTTCCAAATCATGGAATAAACCTTTAGTTCTTCAACCGACAGTCCGCTTTTTTCCGGAGATACGAATTTTAAATTTGTAGGTCTGATGGCTTCGTGAGCTTCTTGGGCGTTTGCTGACTTAGTTTTGTATAAATTCGGCTCTTCCGGTAAATATTTGGCACCAAATTCTTTTTTTATGTAGCTGCGGGCCGTGTCGATAAATTGTGGCGACAAGTTAAATGAGTCTGTTCTGTGGTAGGTTATATAGCCTTTTTCAAATAAAACTTGGGCGGCACTCATTGTTCGCTTTGCGGTAAATCCAAAAACATTAGACATTGCCTGTTGCAAAGTTGAGGTCTTAAACGGAGGGTACGGATTTTTTTTGCGTTCAGATTTTTTGACTGAAGTTACTAAATATGAACCATTCTTTAGCTCGTTCTCCACTTTTTGGGCTTTGCTGCTTGAGTCAATCTTTAGCTTCTTCCCTTTAAACGTAGCAAGCTCGGCTGTTATTTTTCTTTTTTTGTCTTTGGAGGTGAAATCCCCTTGTATTGACCAGTATTCCTCAGGTTTGAAAACTTGCCGCTCACGCTCGCGTTCAACAATAATTCTTACCGCAACGCTTTGCACACGTCCGGCAGACAGTCCGTAGCGTACCTTTTTCCACAGTAATGGGGATAACTTGTACCCAACAAGACGGTCTAAAACCCTTCTTGCCTGCTGAGCATCCACAAGAGCCATGTTTAACTTACCCGGAGTTTTAAATGCTTCCAAAATCGCCTCTTTGGTTAGCTCATGAAACACAATTCTTTGAAAATCAGCTTTTACTGCCTCCAGTTTTTTTACTTTTTTAGGCTTTGCTTTATTGGCATCTTCTTTAGCCTTTTTTCCTCGCTTTTTTTTAACTTCGTCTTCAAAAGCAGCCTTTCCTTCTAAAATCTCGCGAATATGCCACGATATAGCCTCCCCTTCCCTATCAGGGTCTGTCGCCAATACTACAACCTCAGCTTTTTGCGCGGCCTCGTGCAACGCTAACATGGTTTTTTGTGCTTTTTCGGAAACTATATATAAAGGAGAAAAATCGCGCTCAACATCTACACCCAGCCCGCTTTTGGGGAGGTCTCGTATGTGACCCATCGACGCTTGTATTACGTAATCTTTGCCTAAAATCCCCGTTAAGGTCTTGGCTTTTGTCGGGGACTCGACTATAACCAGTTTCATACATGGAAAAGTATAGCACAGGAGCACGTAGACAACGCGCTGCTACTTAAACCACACATCCAACAATTCGCGTGCAATCGGTGCCGCGTCGTCGCTTCCCGCTCCCCCACCCTCCAAAAACACTGTTAGCGCAATTGTCGCTCTATCAAATGGCCCAAACACCGTAAACAACGCATGCGTGGCAGGCTTCCCGTTGCTGTCTATAAACTCGCTGGTCCCGGTTTTACCTCCCAGCTCAATTCCGTTGTGTTTTTGCGGGAAGTCGTAAACAGGGTAACCGGTTCCGCCGGGCTGCACAGCTTTTTTCAAACCTTCACGAATGATGTCATAGTTTTTCTTATTTATCAGATTCTGGGCAACAACTTCTACATCGTATTCCTCTACACCGGAGATCGATTTTACTATCCGAGGTTTTATTAAAAATCCCCCGTTGGCAAAGTAGCTTGTTACCGTATTCATTTGCAAAGGTGTGGTTAAAACATCTCCTTGTCCGATCGAAGTAATGTAAGTGTCCCCTAGATACCAAGCACGGGATTTTCCGTCGGGCATATTTCCGGGCACCTCACCGTCGATGTCAATTCCGGTCAAAGATCCT
>Ga0210044_10010135_pt1 | contig 11302 bp, 10 predicted proteins | sample CryGey13umfilter_2_FD_183959 | JGI IMG/M metagenome (GOLD analysis project Ga0210044, IMG submission 183959) | Groundwater microbial communities from aquifer in Utah, USA - Crystal Geyser 4/9/14 3 um filter (SPAdes) (version 2) | ecosystem: Environmental > Aquatic > Deep subsurface >...
CGTGTCTGGAAAACTCCTTACGAATGGTTACAATTTTATAATTTTGAAAGAATCCATCTAACGCTTAACGGTCTTACTCCTCAAGAAAAACTACTCCAATATGTAACCCTTGACTGTTAACTATACATCAATTGACTTAATTAATTAAAAGCTATAACATTATGGAAATCCAAAAAGAGGAGGGACCGAAGATGGAAATCGAAAAAATTGCCCGGCAAAACTTTGCCCGGTGGGCGGAAGCTCTTTTAGCAAAAGATGCGAAAAAGGCGGCTGAACTATATGTCGAAGGGAACACCTTCTTGCCGACAATGTCACCGGAATTTAAGCGGGGGAAAACTGAAGCAAAGGATTATTTCGAACATTTCTTGGAAGTCAATCCTAAAGGTGAAATCAAGGAGGAAGAAGTCCAGGTGTTGGGTGAAAAAGCGTATATTCATTCTGGAATGTATAATTTTGAAGTTGACCAGGATGGAAAGCGGTCCGTCATAGAGGCCAGATTTACCTTTGTTTGGGAAAAAGATGCAAGCGGAAAATGGAAAATCGTCCATCATCATTCTTCGCAGAAGCCGAAGGCATAGCAAATCAGTAGCACTGAAGCACGGAGGGGTCTCAAAAGACTCCTCTTATTTTTTCCCTAAATAAGTGGTATTATAAACTTGTAACAAATAAGCAAAAAAATGTTATGCCCAGCACCAAAAAAATAATAATTGGATCAGTTATCTTTCTCATCTTGCTAGCGGCCTTGCTGACAGTGCTCGGCAGCAGCACACTGGGTCCGAAAAGCACTACTTTCGAGAGCGTCAATCGGGGCGGAATTTCGACGCCTCTGTCTGGTGTATCCGACAGCATGACCTTGGAAGCGGGCCTTCCAAGCAGTCGGAATTTAAGCAAAAACATATCAGAAAGCGTTCCCTCGGTTGGTTCTGAAATTGCTTCCGGTCAAGATATCCCCGATAAAAAAGTCATCAAAAACGGGAACCTGACCTTGAAAGTGGATAATGCCGACAAGTCGGCAGAAAAAATATCGCAAATTACCAAAGACAATGGCGGCGAAGTATTTTTCTCTAATTTTTATGAAACTCCCAGAAATATAAAAAGCGGCAGCATTACAGTTAAGGTACCGGTGGCTAATTTTGAAAAGACATTCGCGGAGCTCAAAAAAGTCGCGACGCTGGTGGTTCAAGAATCGACGAGTGGTCAGGATGTGACAGAAGAATACACCGATCTGCAAGCGCAACTAAAAAACAAACAAGCAGAGGAGGCGCAATTCGTGCAAATTCTGGGCCAAGCGCAGAAGATACAGGATATTCTGGATGTTACGCGCGAGCTTTCAAGAGTGAGAGGGGAGATAGAAATGCTCCAGGGCAGGATAAAATTTCTGAATTCCCAGACCGACATGGCCAGTATTTCCATAAGCCTGTCCGAAGATGCTGAAATAGCCATGATCGATTCCTGGCGGCCATGGCAAGTGGTGAAGAATTCGATCAACGCCTTGATCAAAAAAGCGCAAGGATTTGTGGATTTTGTCATCGTGCTGGTGATAACCGCCATACCGCTCATTTTTCTCTATGCCCTTCTCTTTTATGTGCTGTATAGAATAGGGAAAAAGATATATCTTAAGATAAAGGAGAAACAGCAAAATCCTCAATAGAAACTGCAATGAAGCCCCCGCTAGCTCGGGGGCTTTTTGAATTGACGCAGGAATTGAAAAAAAGCGAAAAATAAGCTAGAGTAAAGCAGTATTAAACAAATGTATGGACAAGTATAATCCGCAAAAAATAGAGCCGAAATGGCAGGAAATCTGGAAAAAAAACCCTGATATTTATATTGCCAAGGAAGACTCAGATCAAGAAAAAAAGTATATTTTGGACATGTTTCCTTACCCGTCCGGAGAGGGCCTACATGTGGGACACGTCGAGTCCTATACGGCGACAGACATAATTTCCAGATTTTTGAGGATGAATGGGAAAAATGTGCTCCATCCGCAGGGCTGGGATGCTTTCGGGTTGCCGGCGGAAAACTATGCCATAAAAACCAAGATCCATCCGGCGGAAACAACCAAAAAATCCATCGCCACTTTTAAGGGCCAGATGAATAAGATGGGATTTTCGTATGATTGGTTCCGCGAAGTCAATTCTTCCGACCCGGAATATTATAAATGGACACAATGGTTTTTCCTGCTTCTTTATAAAAATGGACTAGCTTACAAAAAGAAGGCTAAAGCCAATTGGTGTCCGTCCTGCCAGACCGTTCTGGCCAATGAGCAGGTGGTCAATGGAAAATGCGAAAGATGCGGAACGGAAGTTATTCAGAAAGATTTGGAGCAGTGGTTTTTAAAAATTACGGATTTTATTGAAAATAAGGGAAAGACATCGGGTCTTATTTCTGGTCTGGATAAAATTGATTGGCCGGATTCAACCAAAGCGGCGCAGAAAAATTGGATCGGCAGGAGCGAAGGCACTCAATTTAAAATGCCAATAACGGGCAGCGATTTATTCATTGAAGTTTATACCACGCGACTGGATACGGCATTCGGGATAACCTATGCCGTAGTAGCTCCGGAACATCCGATCGTATCTGAATTAAAAGAAAAAATATCCAACTGGAAAGAAGTAGAAAAATATCTTGAAGATGCTAAGAAAAAAACCGACCTAGAAAGAATGGAAGCGAAAGTTAAAACTGGCGTGAAACTCCAAGGAATTAAAGTTGTAAATCCGTTTAATAATGAAGAAGTGCCGCTATTCGTTGCTGATTATGTCTTGAGTCACTATGGCACCGGCGCGGTCATGGCAGTCCCGGCCCACGACGAACGCGATTTTGAATTTGCGAAAAGATACAATTTACCGATGAAGATAGTTATTGAACCTTGTTTTAATCAGTTAACAGAACCGGGAAAAATTAAAGATGGTGAGCCTTTTGAAGAAAGAGATGCGTTGGCAATGGTGGTTAAGCATTGGGAGAAAGATGAATATATAGGGCTTAAATGGAAGAAAGTGGCATGGCAAACATTAATAACCGGAGGAGTAGAAAATGACAAAAATGCTGAAGAGGCAGCCAGGAGAGAGGTTTTGGAAGAGACCGGATACAAGAATCTAAGATTAATCAAGGAGTTGCCGATGGTGCACAGCAAGTTTTATCATGTGCCTAAAAAAGTAAATCGGTTTGCTCATTTCCATGTATTTTATTTCGAATTAGAAAACGGGGAGAAACAAGAAATTTCCAAAGAAGAACAGGAAAATCACGAAGTGGCTTGGGTGAAAAAAGACAAAATGGAACAATTTTTTACGGCTGAATCGCATAAATATATTTGGCAAACGTTAGATAAGTCAGAAACTGCGTATACTGATGACGGAGTTTTGAATAATTCTAAAGAATATAATTTCCTAACTTCTGCTGAAGCTCGGAAAAAAATTACCGCGTGGCTGGAAAAAAACAAACTGGGAGAAAGAAAAATAAATTACAAAATTCGCGATTGGCTGGTTTCCCGGCAGAGATACTGGGGCGCCCCCATCCCGATAATTTATTGCGAAAAATGCGGAACGGTGCCAGTTCCGGAAAAAGACCTACCGGTAATGCTACCGACAGATGTTGATTTCAAGCCGACCGGAGAATCGCCGCTTAAATACTCCAAGAAATTCCAAGATGTAAAATGTTCCAAATGCGACGGAAAAGCACGGAGAGAATCTGACACCATGGATACCTTTGTCTGTTCCTCCTGGTATTATTTCCGCTATGCCGATCCGAAAAACGCAGAAGAATTCGCTTCCAAAAAACAAATCAAAAAATGGCTACCAGTAGATTTGTATGTCGGGGGCGCGGAGCATTCCGTGCTGCATCTTTTGTATTCTCGGTTTTTCACCAAAGTTTTGCACAACCTGGGTTATATTGATTTTGACGAACCATTTTTGAAACTTCGTCACCAGGGAATAATTTTGGCAGAAGACGGGCGGAAGATGTCAAAATCATTGGGCAATGTCATCAATCCTGACGATATCGTGAATGAATTCGGCGCTGATTCTCTGCGGCTATTTGAGATGTTCATGGGACCATTGGAAGATATGAAGCCATGGCAGACGAATGGAATTGTTGGGGTTTATAGGTTTCTCGAAAAAGTTTGGAGGATACGGACTGAACATATAATAGAAGATGCAAAAAAGATTCAATCCGGCTCGGTCAGTTTCGCATTGCGACATGATAATTTAAAAGAAAGACAACAAGAGGCGGCAAAACAGGAAGTCGCATATATTAATACACTTCTTCATAAGACTATAAAAAGGGTTACTGAAAATATAAACAATTTAGCATTTAATACTGCTATCTCTCAGATGATGATTTTTGTTAACGAGGCAAGCAGAGTTGAGCTAAGCCAAGAAAAATTTGAAAAATTTTTAATTATCCTTTCTTCTTTCGCTCCTCACATCTCCGAAGAACTTTGGGAAAAACTGGGGCACAAGGAATCAATATTTCTCGAATCGTGGCCGAAATATGATCCAAAACTAATTAAAGACGAAGAAATTGAGCTGGTTATTCAAGTTAACGGAAAACTCCGCGACAGGATAAAAGTCGCGGCGGACATAAGCGAGGAAGAGGCGAAAAAAACAGCCACGGAAAGCGAAAAGGTGAAAAACTTCATTGCGGGAAAAGAAATAAAAAAAATAATTTTTGTGAAAGGAAAACTAATCAATATCGTCTTATAAAACTTATGCAAATTGTCATTCTGGCGGCGGGCAACGGCAAAAGAATGGGGCAGCTTACTAAAAAAGTTCCCAAGCCGATGTTGAAAATTAAAGGCAAGCCGCTCTTGGAACATAAGATAAACGCTTTACCGAAAGAAATTGACGAAGTGATACTTGTTATTGGCTATCAAGGAGGCCAGATAATGAATTATTTCAAAAAAAGTTTTGGCGGCAGAAAAATCCAATATTTTTTTCAAAAAGAACTTAACGGAACGGGTGGAGCGCTCTATCTGGTGAAGAGCGTACTGGATGAAAGATTTTTGGTGATGATGGGGGATGATCTTTATCACAAAAGGGATGTGCGAAAAATAATGAAGTATGAACTGGCGGTTTTGGCTCACGCGGTGGATGATCCCGGAAATTTTGGGGTGCTCAAAGCTAATCGGAAAGGTTATCTGGTTGATATCGTGGAACGTCCGAAAAATTCAAAAAATAATCTGGTCAACGCGGCTCTCTATTCATTAACCCGTGAATTTTTTGAATATGAGCCAGTGTCGATCGGTCAGGGAGAATTTGGTTTGCCTCAGACACTGGTTAAGATGACCGATAAGCATAAGGTAAAGGTCGAAAAAGCTACGCTGTGGCACCCAATCGGATTTCCCGAAGATCTGGAGAAAGCCGAAAAAATAATTCATAAATTTTTCTAATAACACGCGATTTATTATGGACATCAAAGAGTTAGAGAAACTGCTCGAGCTTCGCGGCGAACCTAAGTTTCGCCTGGAGCAGATAAAAAAGGCCATCTTCCAAGACGGCGTTTTTTCTTTTGCGGAAATTTCCACAATCTCCAAAGGATTACGAGAAGCACTGGACGAAGAAATTAAAATATTATCTTTTGTTCCGAAAAAAGTCCTGCAGGCGCAAGACGGACAATCGATCAAGGCGTTACTGGAGCTTACGGACGGAAATTTAATTGAAACGGTTCTGATTTCTCCGAAACCCGGCTTTTGGTCGGCTTGCATATCTTGCCAAGTCGGCTGCGCTATGGGCTGTCGGTTTTGCGCCACCGGTAAAATTGGATTTATCCGTAATTTGACGGCCGAGGAAATCACCGACCAAATTTTGTTTTGGAGACAATACATCAAAAAAAATTTAAAATTTAAAATTAAAAATTTAAAATTAACGGACATCGTTTTTATGGGCATGGGTGAGCCGTTTCAAAATTGGCCGGAAGTCAGAAAAAGCCTCAAAGATCTCATTGATCCGAAACTTTTCGGATTCGGTTCAAGAAACATTTCTGTTTCCACTTCCGGAATAGGAGAAGGCATTGAGAATTTTGGAAAAGAATTCCCGCAGATCAATCTGGCCATCTCACTTCATTTTGCCAGCGACAAAAAGCGGAGCAATTTTATGCCAGTCAACAAGAAATATAACCTGGAAAATCTGAAAAAGGCTCTGCAAAAATATTTTGAAAATTCCAATCGGAAAGTTTTTATAGAATACATAATGCTTGACGGGATAAATGACTCAAGAGAGGATGCGTTGGAATTGGCTAATTTCCTGAAGTCAGTCGGTAAACTGCAGCTTCTGCATGTCAATCTGATCCGCTATAATACAACCTCAGAGAACCTAAAGCCGTCTTCGGGAAACGCGACGCAAAAATTCAGAAATTATCTTCTGCAAAATAATATCAATGTGACGATAAGAAAAAGCCTTGGTTCGGAAATCCAAGGCGCTTGTGGCCAGCTAGCAGGGAAATGATTACCTCCCCATAATTTGGAGAGCAATTTGTCGGGGACGGGAGCGGTCAAGTTCTACCGCGAAAACTCTTTGCCATTGACCGAGCTGAAGGTCGCTTCCTGTGATGTTCATCATAGTAGAAGTGGGCAAATGAATGGCTTTGTTATGGGAATGACCATTAGCGCATTCGCCGTCACACATATTGACAGTGCGAATTTCAAAATTATCGTGGGCGTATTTGTAGGTTCTGGGAGCCAGTTTTTCCAAGAGCTCCTTCATGTCGGCGATGAGCAAGGGTTCCGCTTCATTCACGATAACGGCCATGGTCGTATGCAGGCTTTGAATATTGATAACTCCATTAGTCACCCCAGCTTCTTTTATTTTTTCGCGGACTTTTTCCGTGATGTCGATGAAATCCAAGGTGGCGGCAGTTTTCAGGTTGATAATGTGATTGGTTATTTTCATAATAAAAAAAATTAGTTACAAATCAATTATAGTACAAAAGGCCCTTGGCGCAAGTGCCAAGGGCCAGAAAGGCTTTTAGAAGCCAAAATGTTTGAGAGTGGGAAGTATATTGGGACCTAGATTTTCCGGCAGACTTTTCAGATCAAACCATTTCCATTCCCGAATATCACTTCCTGGTTTTATTTCGCCAATGCGCTTGGCCAGATAATGAACTAGAATAACATCCACATTTCCTTCCGGAGTTTTTTTGACCGTGTGCATGATGAATGGGGATTCATCCAGAACTTCAATTCCAATGCCCATTTCCTCCTTCACTTCCCGACGGGCGTTTTCGATCAAGTCGGTGTTGAAATCCTAGACTTTGCCGCCGCAAAACTTCCAGAAGTCAGTATCTCCGTGCTGGTTGAGAAGAACTTTGTTGTTCTCAACAATGACCGGACCGGACGCAATGATAATTTTTAGCATAAGAACTTCTTTCGCTTAATCTATATGGGTTTTACCATATAGGTATCTTTTTGTCTATAACCCAGCTTTTTGTAATATTCCCGGACCCCCACTCCTGAAATTACTACAACCTTATCAAGGCCAAATTCCTTTTTTGCAATTTTTTCCGCTTCCAGCATCAGTTTTTTACCCAACCCGATATGTTGGGGACCCGCCTGCAACGCTTCGCGTAGCGATGCGGGCAGGGAATGCTTTCTTTCAGTATTTATCGGTTTAAGTTTTCCGTATGTATGAATTTCGCGGACAATCGCCGCGTTCCGAAGTGCGGGGATAAAATGTCCGCGATTATGATTACTCGGAATCCTCAAACGCAGGAGGGCGAACAGCTTTTTTTTATCTTGCGTAACGTATTGTAAAAAAATTTCTTTTCCTTTTGATGCTTCATAATCAATGCGGTCTAATACAACTTTTTCCCAGATATCATAATGCGCGCCCACTTCCCGGCAGCGGATGCACCGGCAAGCGGAACGGTGGGCGATCAACTGGCGGATATTGGAAATTTTCGGACCGTCCACAATAGAAGTAGCGGGAACATCGCGCACTAGGCGGGCAATCCGCACGTAGGGAGGAATGAACGACTTTTTTATTTCCAATATGAATTTTTCAAATTGTCGATCAGTCAAGGCTTTGTAGTTTCCTTTTTTCCAGAGATTATATAGGGCGCTGTTTTTGACGACAACCGTCGGATAAATTTTGAGCATATCTGGCTGAAAGCTGGAATTGCGAAAAAGTTCCTTGAACATCTTTAAATCCATCTTCAAACTTGATCCCGGCAGCCCGGGCATGATGTGGTAGTTGATCTTGAATCCGGCGTCTTTCAGTAATTTTGTCGCGTGGATAGTCGCCTCTACTCCATGGCCGCGCCGATTGGCCTTGAGCACCGGATCATAAATGCTCTGAACTCCCAATTCCACCCGGGTTGAGCCAAGATTCCTGAAATTAATTATTTCTTTTTCATCAATATAATCCGGCCTAGTTTCCAATGTCACTCCGATTATCCTGTGTTTTGCCTTTTCGTTCCTGTGCTGTTCTCTCAAAAGTATTTCATCTATGCCCTTGGACCGTATAGACTTTCTAACTTTACGAACTTTATGAACTCCGTAATCATTGCATGCCCGGAAGCATTCCGTGATAAACCACTTCTGATAATGCTTCGGCAAAAAAGAAAACGTTCCGCCCATGACGATCAGTTCGATCTTTTCGGTTTTGTGTCCATTGAGTTCCAGCGAGCGCAGGCGATTTTGCACTTGCCGGTAAGGATTAAATTTAGCGCTGATGGCGCGCATTACCGCTGGTTCATTAGAAAGATAGCTTTTCGGCATGCCGGATTCTGTCGGGCAATAAATACAGCGCCCAGGGCAGGGATAGGATTTAGTGAGAACGGCGACGATAGCCACGCCCGATTGGGTCCGGATTCGCCGGCTCAAAAGCAATTTTTCCAATTTCGGCTGGCGCCGGATTTTTCCGGCAGCAATCATTTTTTCGTAGTGCTCACGCAGATCGGCATTGGTCGGCAAAGGCAGTTGCATTTTTCCACACAATTCTTTTTTTAAATTCAAAAATTCCTCTGAATTTTTGGGTCCGCCACCCGGCGGATTGATTGCTAAATTAATCAAATTATCGTAGGATTTAAGCATAGATGCGCTCAAATATATTTTTATTTTTTGCTCGAGGAAACCTCCGTCAAATCTATAGTTTTATTAAAGGAAGCATCCTTATGCAAAAAATAAAAAACATTCTCGCTTCAAAAAAATTATTTTATGGAAAAAGCTGAGGCAATCAGAATTTTACAGGAAACGGAACAGGGCTATAATCGGATAGCGGAAAAATTTTCCGAAACCAGGAAGCATTTCTGGCGAGGTTTGGAATTCATCCAAGATTATGTTTCCAGAGGAGAGAATGTTTTGGATTATGGTTGTGGCAACGGACGCCTGCTGGAGCTATTCTCGGGGAAAAACATTGACTATACAGGCCTGGACATTTCCGGCAAGATGATCAATATCGCCAAGGGAAAGTATTACGATCCGCTGATTAAATTCCGGAAGATCACCAGTTTTGACAGCTTAACATTTCCGGGTAATTATTTCAATGCGGTCTATTCCGTTGCGGTTTTCCACCACCTGCCCAGCCGTGCACTCCGCCGGAAGGTTGCCAAAGAGCTTTATCGGGTGACGGCACCGGGAGGATTTATAATAATTACTGTTTGGAATTTGTGGCAGAAAAAATATCTGAAAAACATATTGATCAATTGGGCGAATAAAATAATTTTTAAAAGTTCATTAGACTGGAACGACTGCTGGATAGATTTTAAGGATAACAAAGGCAATGTCTTTAACCGATATCACCATGCCTTCCGGAAAAACGAATTGAAAAAACTATTTCTCGACGCCGGATTCAACGAAGAGAAAACGGCCATATTGAACGGGAGAAACATAATTTTTATCGGTAAAAAATAATCAGACCAGAAAACTATTATGCAAGATATTTTTCAATCGATCGTACTCGGCATATTGCAGGGAGCAGGGGAGTTTCTGCCGATTTCTTCCACCGCCCACCTGACTCTCGCGCCGTACTTTTTCCATTGGCAAGATCCGGGTTTGAGTTTCGACGTGGCACTACACCTCGGGACTTTGATTGCGGTAGTGGCTTATTTTTGGCGCGATTGGATAATGATTTTTGAATCGGCATTCAAAAATCAAGTTCAAAGTTCAAAGTTCAAAGTTCAAAGTTATGGAAGAAACATTTTATGGTTCATAATCATTGCTACGATTCCGGGAGTGATGGCCGGATATTTTCTGGAAAAAGAGGCGGAAACAGTATTTCGAAGTCCGTTGCTTATCGCTTCGGCTTTAGCTGGTGCGGGACTCATCTTGTATCTGGCGGACAAGTATGCCAAGCAAGGGGAGGGGATGGAAGGAGTAAATTTAAAAAAATCTTTGGTCATCGGTTTGGCGCAGGCAGTGGCGATTATTCCCGGAATTTCGCGCTCGGGTGCCACTATCACCGCCGGACTGTTTGCGGGACTGGATCGTTCAAGTGCGGCGCGTTTCTCATTTCTGCTTTCTACGCCGATAATTTTCGGAGCGGTCGCGCTCAAAATTCCATATCTTTGGCAAAGCGGATTGAACCCGGGTGTCATTGTCGGAATTTTGACTTCGGCAGTCAGCGGGTATCTCGCCATAAAATACCTCATAAAATTTCTGGAAAGTTCCAGCTATAAGGTATTTTTCTGGTATCGCCTGGCCTTGGCGGTGGCGATAGTGTTGACAGTAGTGATGTATTAGTAATCTTCCGAGAGCCGAGCTCTCGGAAAGTATGCTATAATAAAAATATGCGTAAAACTGAATTTGCTTGCGGAGAGCATTACCACATTTTCAATCGCGGAGTAGATAAGAGAAAGATATTTTTAAGCGATAGAGATTATCAAAGGTTTTTGATTTCCATGGAACTATTAAATGATGAAAGAGACGGTTTGATGGAAGAATGGAGAAATTTTAAAAAAAATAATCCCAAGGCTACTTTTCCTGACTTCCGAGAGCTCGGCTCTCGGAAACCACTGGTGAGCTTTGTTGTTTTTTGCGCAAATCCAAATCATTATCATTTTATTTTGAGGCAAAGAAAGCAAAAGGGGATTGAAAGATTTATGCACAAACTCGGAACTAGCTATACTAATTATTTTAATGTGAAAAATAAAAGAAAGGGATCACTTTTTCAGGGAAAATTTAAGGCCATTTATATCGATTCCAATGAATATTTATTGTATTTGTCAGCGTATATAAACAAAAATAATTTTATCCATGGATATAATAAAAATGATAGTTGGAAGTATTCCAGCTTGCAAGAATATCTAAGTAGTGAGGGCAGGGGGTTGTGTGATAAAAAGGTGGTGTTAGGGCAATTTGCCAACAGAAAAGAAT
>Ga0210044_10010143_pt1 | contig 11298 bp, 8 predicted proteins | sample CryGey13umfilter_2_FD_183959 | JGI IMG/M metagenome (GOLD analysis project Ga0210044, IMG submission 183959) | Groundwater microbial communities from aquifer in Utah, USA - Crystal Geyser 4/9/14 3 um filter (SPAdes) (version 2) | ecosystem: Environmental > Aquatic > Deep subsurface > Groundwater...
TTTTTAGATAAATTTGAGATAAAAAGTGAAAATCTCATTCGACACACGAGTAAAATGATTTTTTAGAAGTCGAAAATAGCTACAATAAAAAACTAGCTACTTGGTTGGATTTGAATTTGCAAGGGGCTCTTTAGAAACAATTTTTTATTATATCAAGGCGGAGATCAGTGAAGTGTACACTCGTACATGAGCTGATTGACAACGAAGATAGAATGAAAAAGTGTGAAGAAATTGGTTGCGGAAACAGGATTTGAACCGCCAAAGGCTGTTAAGAAAAGGTGAACTGCTTCACCTTTTTAAGCCGACGCGACATGATGATATGCGAAGCATCATTATGGCCGGTGACTTTAGTCGCAGGTGGGGTTTTTGAGCATAAAAAGTATTTGTATGAGAATTGCTTTGAAGGATTGGTTGCGGAAACAGGATTTGAACCTGTGACCTTCGGGTTATGAGCCCGACGAGCTACCGAACTGCTCTATTCCGCGACACTTAATTTTTTTGCTTTTAGCTTTACTCGTCGTTAGTTCTTCCTTCGGATACCTGGTGCATACCTCAGTCTTAACTGCCTGGATTAAAACAAAAATCAATAAAAATTATATTTTTGGTGGATGGGGTGGAGGGATTCGAACCCCCGAATATCGGTACCAAAAACCGAGGCCTTACCGCTTGGCGACACCCCAATGTGTCTGTAGATCTTGTAGAATTGGTTGCGGAAACAGGATTTGAACCTGTGACCTTCGGGTTATGAGCCCGACGAGCTACCGAACTGCTCTATTCCGCGACATGTTGAAAATTTGAAAGCCTTATGCGTTCAAAGGCCGAAATTATAGGCTAAAAGGGGTTTATTGTCAAGTTGTTGTTACAAAAAAGCAGAAATTTGAACTAACTTATCGGCTTGAGATGGTTTTATGATGAAATTGACTATAATCCAGCCCAAGAAAGGAGACGTTTAAAAGTCTCCTAAATACTGAGTAAAGTGATTTGAATGACACCTATTAAACGCGTATTAGAGGCAATCGAAGAGATCAAAAAAGGCAAAATGGTCATCATGGTCGACGATGAAGACCGCGAAAACGAAGGTGACCTTGTCTATGCTTCTGTCTTTTCGACACCGGAACATGTCAATTTTATGGCTATGGAGGCGCGGGGCCTGATCTGTGTCGCTGTCAGCGGCGAGATCGCGAAGCGGCTCGAACTCAATCCGATGGTCAGCGCAAACAATTCACAGTATGAAACGGCATTTACGGTCTCAGTCGATGCGGTGTCCGCATTGACGGGCATCTCTGCTGCCGAGAGGGATATGACGATCCAGATCCTGGCCAACCCTTTGAGCAGAGCGACAGAGCTGGCCCGTCCGGGTCATATCTTCCCCCTCATCGCCAAAGACGGCGGCACACTGGTCCGAACAGGACACACGGAGGGATCGGTCGATCTCTGCCGTCTGGCCGGGCTGAACGCATCGGGTGTGATCTGTGAGATCATCAAAGATGACGGGACGATGGCGCGGCGTGACGATCTGGATCTGTTTGCCGAAAAACACAGCCTTAAAACGGTCTATATCTCCGACATCGTAGAGTACCGTCTGGCCAACGAGATCCTGGTCAAGGCTGTTGAGGAAGAAGAGGTCGAATTTTTCGGCGCGCATGCCAAAAAACAGACCTTTATCGATCATGAAGGGCTCGAACACACAGCGGTCGCTTTTTATCATATCGGCGAGACGGCCAATGTTAAAGTCCATAACATCATCTCCGACGTCGATCTTCTGCTCAACGAGGGGCGATACAGACAGCTGATCGACTCTATTGACTACCTTAAGCAAAACGGCGGCGTCATCGTCTTTATTAACAATCCGCTTCAAAATCACGGTAACATGAAAGAGTTTGGCGTAGGTGCGCAGATCTTAAAACTCTACGGCATCAAACATATGCGCCTGCTGACCTGTTCAAAGTTGCCTGAGTTTGTAGGCTTGAGCGGGTTTGGCCTTGAGGTATTAGAGACGATCAACCCCTCAGAAAAGTAGTATGACACCCGAGCAGCAGCTGAGTCTGGCGGCCAGGGTCGGCGATGACCTTCGATCGCTTGCCGCAGAGCTGAAAGCATTTGAACTTCAGCTCAGACCGATCGCACCGGACTGTTCACTCGGCGATCTGCTGCGCTCCGAGATGATGCAAGATCAGGAAGTGCTCAAGAGGGCCTTTCTGGTGGCCAAAAAGCGTTATAATCGTCTTCTATACGTAAAAGAGCATCTTCATGACGAGAGGTATGGGTTTTGTGCCGATTGTGAAGATGTCATCGTTTTCGAGAGACTGTTGCTGATGCCAGAATCGCGATATTGTGTCAGTTGCGCAAAGGAGAATAATTTATGAGCAATCTATTTAAAAGAATGTTTTCTTCGAAATCAGAAGAGACTCCTGCCATAACTACCGACCTGCACTCGCACCTGATCCCCGGCATCGACGACGGTTCAAAAAGTATGGAAGACTCCATCGAGATGATCGAAGCGTTTATCGCTCAGGGCTACACGAAACTTATCACGACACCGCACATCATGAGTCACCGTTATCCTAACACGAGAGCGATCATCGAAGAGGGACTCATCGCCCTTAAAAAAGAGCTGAAGGCAAGAGGTGTCGTTATTGATATCGAGGTCGCTTCGGAATATTATCTCGACGAAACAGTGATGGAGCTGGTCGAAAAACGCGACATCCTTACCTTTGGCGACAACTACATGCTTTTTGAGATGTCGTATGTGCAGCCGCTCCATTTTCTTGAAGAGATGGTCTTTGAGATCAATATCGCCGGTTACAAGCCCGTGCTGGCCCACCCGGAGCGCTACCTCTATATGCATGACGATTTCGGCAAGTACGAACGTCTCAAAGAGCTTGGACTGTTTTTTCAGGTCAATATTCCCTCATTCGGCGGTTTTTACTCCACGCCCATCGAGAAGATGGCTAAAAAGATCGCGGAAGCGGGAATGATCGATTTTTTGGGTTCCGATGCTCACAAGATCGCTCATCTTCATGCACTGGAAAAGGTGAAGGCGGAAAAAGTGTATGCCAATATCTTTGAGAACAACACTATCTTGAACAAGACTCTTTAAGGCTGGCCATGAAGTTACGAAAACTTTTTCTGACTGCGGTGCTATCCGTTTCGACACTGTTCGCCCAGCAGGGAACCATCAAGGAACCAACGCTGGAGAAGAAGATCGCCGCACTGATCGTCATCGGTTTCCACGGTACCGTGATCACGCCCAAGAGCGTGATTGCCGGGGAGATCAGACAGGGGCTCGGCGGGGTGATCCTTTTCGATCAGGACCCGCTCAACAAGATGAAACGCAAAAATATCGTCAATGCTCAACAGCTCAGAGAGCTCGATGCCGATCTTCAAGGCGTCTCCGAGAACAGACTGCTGATCTGTGTGGACGAAGAGGGGGGCAAGGTCGCCCGCCTGAAAGAAAAAGACGGTTTTGAGACCTTTCCTTCGGCCGAAGATGTCGCCAAAGGCGGTGTAAAAGAGGCGGGGTTGTATTATGGTGCGATGGCAAAGATGCTCGCATATAACGGCATCAACACCAATTTTGCACCGAGTGTGGACCTGCTTTTTCCCTACAATCCTATCATCGCGGGCAAAAACCGCTCTTTTTCAAACGACCCTGAAGTTGTCAGCAGGTACGCCTCCGTTTTCGTGGACGAACACCGCAGGAACCGTGTACTGACCGTGATCAAACACTTCCCGGGGCACGGCTCTTCCAAGGGTGATTCGCATAAAGGTTTTACTGATGTGACAGCGACCTGGACGCCGCAAGAGCTGGAGCCGTTTCAGCAGATGATCGAGTCTCAGAAGGCCGATATGATCATGACCGCGCATATCTTCAACAAAAACCTCGATACCGAGTATCCTGCCACGCTCTCCTACAAGGTCAATACGGAGCTTTTGCGCGACAAGATGCACTATGAAGGGGTTATTATCACCGATGACCTGCAGATGGCGGCGATCCACAAACATTATACGCTCGAAGAGACCGTCACCCTGGCGCTAAACTCCGGCGTCGATATTCTGCTCTTTGCCAACCAGCTTGAAAAACCGGTCGGGCTTGATACAATCGTAAAGGTCATCATAGCCCAGGTCAAAGCGGGAAAGATCAGCGAAGTGCGCATCGACGAAGCGTTTATGCGGGTGAAGAAGCTAAAAGAGAGACTCTAAAGACAGCTAAGCCGGTTAATCGTGTTGATCGGCGCAAACTACCGTTCGTTGACGCAATCAGTTTGCTGAATCCGATTCTTTTCGTCGCGTGTCAGTGACCTGGCGGTAATGCGGCGCCAGTTTATAGGCAAAGGCGTCTGCCATGGTATCGGCCAGTTGTTGTGTCGCCGCCAGCTTGGACGGCAGTGTCCCGGTGTCGTCGGCGCAGTGGTCCCACTGCTGTTGGCGGCTTGCGTTTTCGGCATAGATGGTACTGCCTGTAGAAACATCGATCATGCGGATCTGTGCCGACAGTGCGACAGTGCGTTTATAGCAGGAGACTTTGGCTTCCCAGCACCGCCTCTCTTCCCCTTCGCCTTGACATTTTGTGCGTTTGACATGGTAATAGTCGTCGTGCATCGAAGGAGCGTCGACCGAACCCGCAATAATTGCCTCTGCCCCCAAAATCCTTGCTGCCTCTGCGGCGGCCGATCCGTCCGTCAGGCCGCTGTTTTGTCTCTTCTGTTCATCTATTATTTCGGAGAGGTCGGTCCGGCTGATGAGATTAAAGCAGGGTCTGTCATCGAAGCGCTGTTTGGAGATCGCCGCTTCGATCCTGTCTGCAAGATTGAGATAATCGTGTTGAAAGGGGGTGATGGCGATATTTTTGGTTTGGGCTGCCCCGCTGACCGCTGCCGGTTCCAGAATTTTTGCCGTTTCTTTCTGCGCACACCCGCTCAACAGCAGAACAGTTGAAACGGACAAAAGGAGCTGAGAGGATTTCATTATATATAGACCTTGATTTGAGTGGAAAAACGATGGCGTTAACTTAGCACATAAGAGCAAAAAAAATGGTGAGCTGCGTGCATTGTACATAAGTGCGAAAGCATAGTAGTAATCAGAGCACATAGCTCTGCTCAAACGCAAAGCTTAACAAAGCGACAAATTGATGAGCGTTTTCGGTCACCCGCGAAACGGCAAATGCACTTTCTGTTCAATTAAATTAATAAATATTGACTATCATGCCCTGGCAAAATAAGTTTGTCTGTTTTTTGTAATATTTAGAGTAAAAAAATATAAGATTAAACTAATATCAATATAATACCCGACTTTATTCCTTTTATAAAATTCATCAAGGGGCAGTATAAATGCGACCTATTAAACTTTTGTGGCTTTCTTTTAGCCTTTTTTTGGGTGTGAATGTCAATGCCTTGACATTGCAAGAGAGCGTAGAAGAAGTCTTGAACACCAACCCTTTGGTACAAGAGCGGTTGAAAAACTACAGAGCAACGCAGCAGGACCTGACGGTCTCCGAATCTGAGTATTATCCAAAACTGGACCTTAGGGCAGCGACCGGCTATAACAACCCGGGCAAGCTCAACCCGGATGTCGATTTTGATAAAAGCTATACGAACTACGAAAGCTCGCTGGTCCTGACACAAAACCTTTTTGACGGTTTTTCGACAATGCACAAGGTCGGGTATCAGGAGACACGAATTTTAGCGGCAGCGTACAACTATTTTGAAGTCGCCAGCGACACCGCATTTAAGATGACGCAGGTCTATCTCAACGTCTTGCGCCAAAGAGAGCTGCTGCAGATCGCCAACGAAAATGTACAGATCAATATGGGTATCTATAACAAGATCAAAGACCTTTATGACGCGGGTTTGGTGACAGACTCCGAGGTTAAAAAGATTCAGGCGTTTCTCTCGCTGGCGCGTTCGAATCTTACGGTCCAAAAAAACAATGCACGCGATACCGAGTATCTGTTCAGACGCGTGTTGGGACGCATGCCCGAACCGAGTCTGATGCAGCTTCCTTTAGAAGAATTTCTAATGCCCGAAAGTATTGAGCGCGCCGCCATGTATGCGGTCAAACACAACCCTTCGATCCTTGTCAGCACCTATAATGTCAAAGGGGCGCAGGAACTTTGGAAACAGCGTAAAAAAGAGTATTACCCGAGGGTCGATCTTGAGGTAAGCCAGAACTACAATACTGTCAGCAGCTATCCGAACGGTTTTGATCAGCCCGATGACCGTTTCCGTGCGCGTCTGGTGCTCAACTACAACCTTTTTCGGGGCGGGGCGGACCGCGCGGAAACGCGTAAACAGATCAGCAAGATAAATCAGGAGGTCGAGGTTAAACGTGACTTGAAGCGGCAGGTTATCGAAGGGCTGAACCTCTCATGGAACGCGTATGAAATGATCGGCGCACAGCTTTACGACCTTCGTGATTACAGGATGTACAGTGAACAGACGCTGGCGCTTTATAAGGACGAATATGACCTGGGACAGTGCTCGCTTCTCGACCTTTTGCAATCGCAGAACGATGTTATTAACGCGCGTATGCAGCTGGTCAATGCCGAATACGATCTCAAGTTTGCAAAGTACAGGATCTTGGATGCTATGGGACTGCTTATTCTTGCCGTTACCGGAGACAGCGAAGCGTATACGGCGCGTGTCAATCTCTATAGCAAGGCGGAGGCCCATGAGTTTCTTGATACGCTGCCGATAGAATATGATGCCGACAATGACAAGATCACGGACAACCTCGACCTGTGCGACAATTCGGGTGACAGTGCCGATATTATGGCTGACGGCTGCCGAAAACTCAGCACCGACAGTGATGGCGACGGTGTCATCGACGCAAAAGACATCTGTCCGTTTACACCGGCAGGTACTTCGGTATTGGCAAACGGATGTCCACTCGATACAGACGGGGACGGTGTTGAAGACAACATCGACATCTGTCCGAATACGCCAACCGACCATAATGTCAACAGCGAGGGGTGCAGTATCTCCATGGAGATGCGTATCGACTTTGGCGATCAAAGTGCAAAACTTCCCTCTTATCGAATGCCCGAGATCGGACAGTTGAGCGCATTTTTAAGCACACGGCCTGAATACAAGGTAACGATCATCGGTTTCAGCAACAGCCGTAATACGGCAGATGCAAACGGCCTGCTTTCGAAACAGCGCGCCGACGCAGTACGATCCGCACTGCTTAAAAATGGTATTTCCGAAACACGCATCACTGCCGAGGGCCGCGGTGCAGAGAAGCCTATAACCACCGGCGAGGCGCCTGAAGGGTTTGATCTTAATCATCGCATTGAAATAAAGTTCAGCAGAGACTGATGATGAAAGAGTTATTGATGAAACTGATCGTACTATTGATGCTGATGAGTGTATTTGCTTATGCCGGGACATACGATTACAGCTATTCGCCTCTCGGCAAGGCAGAGGAGAGCAACAGTACGGCTGACGCCTTTATGTACGGCGATTTTGAGAAGATCATACGTTTTAAAGCACTGCTGTTCGAGGGCGGCACGTTGAGTGCCGATTCAAAAGAGTACCTCGGCACCATCGCCAAAACAGTGGGTGAATTCAAAAACAGCGGCCAAAGCGTCGCCGTGAGCATTATCGGACACACGCAGGCGTCGACAGACGATCCCAATGAAAAGGCGATCAAGTCGCACACCTATGCCGAAAAAGTGATAAGCTGGTTCAGCAGAGAGCTGAGTCAAAATACGAGTGAAGGCATCAGCGAAGGTTATGCAAAGGATGTCCAGAAGCTGCTGGTCGAGCAGGGTGTCGATAAAAACCTGACAAGGCTGGAGTACCGCGGCGGACAAGACGAGGCCTTCAGCGATGCGACTTCTGAAGGACGCGATCTCTCAAACCGTGTCATGGTGACTCTTTACCTGTTTGCTCCCGAAGAGATCGACAGTGACGGTGACAGCGTTTTGGACAAGAGCGATGCCTGTCCGAAAACGCCAAAGGGCGTGGCGGTCAATACCAAAGGGTGCCCTTTCGATATGGACGGCGACGGTGTCTATGACTATCTTGACCAATGTCCCGGCACACTCAAAGGCGTTAAAGTCAACAATATGGGCTGCCCTTTGGACAGTGACGATGACGGCGTCTATGACTTCAAAGACAAGTGTCCGAATACGCCGCAGTCATTTAAAGTGGATAGCATCGGATGCCCGTTGAGCAAAAAACTGATACTCACCTTTGCGTCACGTTCCTATGATATTCAAAAAGAGTCCTATGCCGAAGTGCTCGCCTTCGCCAAGTTCTTAAAAGATAATCCACAGTATAATGCAGAGATCGTCGGGCACACGGACAGTGTCGGAAAAAAGGCATTCAACATGACTCTTTCTGAAGGGCGCGCCAATGCTGTCAAAGAGGCACTTGTCAGAGAGGGCATTGCTTTGTCACGTCTCAAATCGCGCGGCCGCGGCGAACTTGACCCGATTGCCGATAACCGGTCAAGCGAGGGGCGCCAAATGAACCGCCGTATTGAAGTGAAACTTTATTATTGACATTTATGCCCAAAAAAACAGTATGACAAGGGTACGGCGAAGAGAAACCTGCTGCCGACGGCGAGGCGCAGAAGACTTCAAACGCAATCGTCAGATTGCGTTTGAAGTGAGCAGAGACTGATGATGAAAGAGTTATTGATGAAACTGATCGTACTATTGATGCTGATGAGTGTATTTGCTTATGCCGGGACATACGATTACAGCTATTCGCCTCTCGGCAAGGCAGAGGAGAGCAACAGTACGGCTGACGCCTTTATGTACGGCGATTTTGAGAAGATCATACGTTTTAAAGCACTGCTGTTCGAGGGCGGCACGTTGAGTGCCGATTCAAAAGAGTACCTCGGCACCATCGCCAAAACAGTGGGTGAATTCAAAAACAGCGGCCAAAGCGTCGCCGTGAGCATTATCGGACACACGCAGGCGTCGACAGACGATCCCAATGAAAAGGCGATCAAGTCGCACACCTATGCCGAAAAAGTGATAAGCTGGTTCAGCAGAGAGCTGAGTCAAAATACGAGTGAAGGCATCAGCGAAGGTTATGCAAAGGATGTCCAGAAGCTGCTGGTCGAGCAGGGTGTCGATAAAAACCTGACAAGGCTGGAGTACCGCGGCGGACAAGACGAGGCCTTCAGCGATGCGACTTCTGAAGGACGCGATCTCTCAAACCGTGTCATGGTGACTCTTTACCTGTTTGCTCCCGAAGAGATCGACAGTGACGGCGCTTTGACAGTTGCCACTTTGAAAGCACCTCCACTGTTTAATGCGGATGCTGTCGGATACCCGTTGATAGCCACCTTGCAGTTGAATTTTGCAACGAACAGTTATGCCATTGACCCCGGTTCACATCCCAAAGTAGCGGAATTTGCTGAATTTTTGAAAAAAAACAGCCGTTATAAAATAGAGATCTCATGGTATACAGACAGTATCGGCGGTGATATGTATAATCTGACACTCTCTTTTTTACGTGCCAATGCCCTTAGAAAGGCGCTTGTTAACGAAGGAGTCGATCGGATGCGGCTCAAAGCTACGGGATTAGGCAAGAGCAGCCCGATAGGCGATAATCAGACTGCCGAAGGCCGTTATGCTAACAGACGAATTGAAGTAAAGCTTTATTATAATGAAAAGTAATATTAATGGTACTGAAGAGAGGCGTATGAGTGAACGGACACTAAAGGTCAAACAAGACGCCCTGCTAGATGCTTTGGTGCTTTATACAAAGCTGTTCCACAAACCTTATAGCGCCGAAGCTCTGATGTCGGGTCTTCCGGTACATCACCTGCAGGGCACGCAGGAACTCTTCTCCTTGCGCCGGTCCAAATCGCTTTTCTCCCGTGCTGCAGGCCGCGCAGGACTGAAAAGCACGCTGGTCGAGCGGTCTGTTTCCGACATGCTTCAGCTTCAGCTGCCGATGATCCTGCTGCTAAGCCATGAAAATGCCTGTATTTTAGAACGTTTTTCCGAAGACCGCACGCAGGTAAAGATCATCTACCCCGAAGGCGAGGGCCTGGAGCAGTGGCTAAGCGTTGAAGATCTTGAAAAAGAGTACCTCGGTTTCGGTTTTATGCTTAAAAAAATGTTTGAGTACGGCGATAAGACCACCCGCACGCTGCAGCTTAAGCAGCGTCACTGGTTCTGGAGCACGCTGAACCTTTCACGCCCTATTTACAGGGATGTGCTGTGGGCATCATTTCTGATCAACCTTTTTGTTCTGGCGACACCTCTGTTTACGATGAATGTCTATGACCGCGTCATCCCGAATAACGCCGAGGAGACACTGCTGATCTTTACGATCGGTATCGTTTCCGTCTATATTCTCGACTCTTTTTTGAAGTTCGCCCGCGCCTATATGCTTGAACTTGCGGCCAAAAAAAGCGACATTATTATGTCTTCGATCATTTTCGAGAAGGTGATCGACTTAAAGATGGCCGTTCACCCGCGTTCGGTCGGTTCATTCGCCAATAACCTTAAAGATTTTGAGTCAATACGTTCGTTCTTTACGACTGCGACCATGACGGCAATGATCGATCTGCCCTTTGCCGTCATCTTTTTGATGGTGATCTATTATATCGGCGGTCCGCTTGTCCTTGTCCCGATCATCACCATCTTTTTAATACTCTCTTACGCCATGATGATCCGTAAACCGCTGCAGGAGAGCATTGAGAGTTCGCATGAGGCGAGCGCGAAGAAAAACGGTATTCTTATCGAGACCTTGCAGAATATAGAGACGGTCAAGACGATGAATATGGCGGGAAAACGCCAATGGGCGTGGGAAGAGTCGACCGGCGAGATCGCCGAAAAAAACCTGAAATCGCGTCTGCTCTCTTCTTCGATCCCGACCATCACCAACTTGTTCATTCAGTTAAACACGATCTTTGTCGTTGTCTTCGGCGTCTATCTGATCAGGGAGTTTGAATTGACGATGGGGGGCTTGATCGCGGTAGTGATCCTGACTTCGCGTACGGTCGGACCGATGGGGCAGGCTGCCGGGCTCATCACCAATTATGCGGATGCAAAGACCTCCTATGAGACCCTTAACAGTATCATCTCCGAACCGGCTGAGCGCCCGGTGGGAAAAGCGTTTTTAAAACGCAGCGATTTTATCGGAAAGATCGAGTTCAAAGAGGTGAGTTTTACCTATCCCGATGCCGATATACCGGCACTGGAGAAGGTCAGCTTTACCATCAATGCAGGAGAAAAAGTCGCCATCATAGGGCGTATCGGTTCGGGAAAAAGTACGATCGCAAAGTTGATCCTTCGCCTCTATGAGCCTGACAGCGGCAGCATATTGATCG
>Ga0210044_10010145_pt1 | contig 11295 bp, 10 predicted proteins | sample CryGey13umfilter_2_FD_183959 | JGI IMG/M metagenome (GOLD analysis project Ga0210044, IMG submission 183959) | Groundwater microbial communities from aquifer in Utah, USA - Crystal Geyser 4/9/14 3 um filter (SPAdes) (version 2) | ecosystem: Environmental > Aquatic > Deep subsurface >...
CAAAACCGAGAACCGAAACTGTGAACTGATGCACTCTCATTGCGACCACTCCTTTCGAGGTTGCGAACTTGCTGAACACTGACAGAGACTCCGGGAAGACGAAAAGCGGAAAGGCTGCGGGAAGAAAAGGGCCCTGCCGGCGCGTCTTCCAGGGCTGCGTTGCGACAGTTGAGTGGAAGTGTCCGGACGGGCAGAACTCTGCGACATGCTGGCCTTGGCCAGAGCAGCACAGGGAGCTGCGCCGCTGAGCGGGGGGGCTTCAGATCTTGTGCGCGGGGTCGCGCCGGGCGGTCGCCCAGCCGAAGGCCGTGCGCAGTGCTGCGTCGACGCCTTGCAGGTCCTTCGGAGTCAGCTTGCCAACCTTGCCCCCGATGTGGTGCCGCTCGACCGTTGCCAGGGTTGCCCGGACGACGGAAGGCTCGTGCAGGCCGGCATCCTGCCACTCGCGGAGCAAGTGGTCCGTCTTGCCCCGGTACTTGGTGGTCTTTGTCGTCACCAAGGCTGCCAGGATGTCCTGCGGCCGCTCGACATGGTAGATCTCAGTGCTGACGATCACCATCGGTCGAGACCTGGTCGCGCGTCCCGGGCCGGCTGTAGGAGGCCGGTAGACCACGAGAATTACGTCCCCTCGGTCGTAACCCATCAGCCTTCCTGCGCCGTCATGCTCAGCAAGAACACCTCGTGCTGCCCGACTGCGTCCTCCACATCCCCCGCCCTGACCAACCTGGGATTGTGCGCGTGCACTCGCACCTTGCCGGTCTTGACCCAGCGCCTGACATTCGCCGGGGTCGTGCCGAGAGTCTTCGCCGCCTGGGAGGCAGTGAGCCATTGGCTCTCCCAGTCCGGCTGCGGGAGTATCGCCACGCGGGTGCCCTCGCGCAGCCGCGTCCTCTGCGTCGGAACTACAACGCCGTTGTTCACGATACCGTAGAGAGCTTCCGCCATGGGATCGCTCCTCGTCCAGGTTCGTAGCCGGTGAGTCCGGCTCTCTTGAGGTCAGCAGTCAGCAATTGTACTTCAGTTGCAGCAACATCGCGGCGCCCCGTCGAGGTCGGTCCAGCCCGCCTCGACCACGCTGCCATCGCCGGCGCCGAGGCAGGGCCAGGTGCGCGCCCGACACGAGGTTGGCGCCTGACACGAGGAATCCCCTCCCGCGCTCTGCGGCGAGCGACGGGCTACCGCACCCAGAACGCCCGCACCGCCCTCACTGCCCGCCCCGTCTCCTCGACGGCCAGGATCTCCAGCAGGTAGGGTCCCTTCGGCGGCGCTCCACCGTCGCGGCTGCGGCCGGTCCAGGTTAACTGGTTGACGCCGGCGCGGGGAGAGGGGGGCGCGTCCGACCAGGCCGGAAGGGGGGTTGGGAGAACGCGGACCCAAGCTGTCTGTGGGAGCGCGGCGAAGCGCTCGAAGGTGATCTCATCGGCCGGCCCTCCAGCCAAAGGACTCGTAGACAACACCAACAACAGTGGACGCGATTGTGCCAGCCCACCGCGTTCGGGGCAAGTGGGCGAGGGGAGGGACCCTGCAGCCTGCCGTAGGCGGACTTGCGCCGCCTCTCCAGCGTTTCGTCGCAAGCGTCTCGCCAGCAATCCGCAACTTGGAATCCCCTCAGAATTCACCCGCCCCCACTTCCACATGAGCTCCGTAGGTTCGCGCCTCGTCGTCGTTCCAGATCACTGGGAAGGGTCGCCAGACTCCGGCCCGCTTCGCTCCTCGCCCAGGAATCGCTCCACGCTCAGCCCTGTCCCGCGAATGACTGCGCGCAGAGTTCCACGGGGCAGAGCGCCGGGGTGGCGAGGCACGGTGGTACGGCACTTGGTCGTCGGATTACGCCAGATCTCGTGACTGCCCTTTGCCTGGCGATCAAACTCGAACCCCAACTCCCGCAGTCGCCCGACCACGTCTCGGTACGTCAGGGCGGGGAGCCGAGTCATGCCTGGATCGGCTCCCACGACAGACCGACGGGCACTTTCACGGTCGTCGTTCGAGGCCGCCGCCGGAGGGCGGCTGCCACCTTTGGCGGAAGGGGATCGCCATACTGCTCGTAGGACTCGATCAGCTTCCGGGCTACGTCTTGGGCGATCTCCATGGTCTCGGACACCGTCCGCCCTTGAGCCACCAGCCCCGGGAGGTCCTCAGCGGTTGCGAGATAGCCGCCTTCTTCCAGTGCTTCGATACGGAGGGGCAGAAGAAACTCATCCATGGCTTGTCTCGCTCTTGATTGGGTTTGCCGCCGGCCACAGGGCACAGTCCTGTGAACGCCACTGTAGCACTCCCAACAAGCGGCGTCAACTCCCCGGGGGTGCGGGTTGCCCGAGCCGGGAGACGACCGCCGCCCTTGCCGCCCGTACTCCGAGCACTGTCCGCCCCGTCTCCTCGACCGCGGCGATCTCCCACAAGTACGCTCCCTTGGGCAGCGGCTCGCCATCGCGGGTCGGAACGACGGTCGAGCTTGGAGTCTGCTCCGAGCGAGGCCCACACCGCCACGCGAGGGCGTTTCTTTGATGTGCACAACCACGTGATTCTCGACTTCCATCCGGTCCAGCCGGCTATGGTGGTGGGAAGGCGGCGGCGAGGGCGAGGAACCGCGCGCGACCAGGCGCGGAAGGGGGTTCGGGAGAACGCGAACTCAAGCTGTCTGTGGGAGCGCGGCGAAGCGCTCGCAGGTGATCTCGTCGGCCGGCCCTCCAGCCAAAGGACTCGCAGACCACACCAACAACAGTGGACGCGATTGTACCAGACCGCCGCGTCCGGGGCAAGTGGACGAGGGGACGGAGCCGTAGACAGCGCGGTCTGACGGGCTGTGGAGAAGGCACGTCACCTCGGCGGACTTGGGGAGCGGGTAGAAGAAGCGCAGCCCGCCGCCGAGGGGCAGGACGTTGGCATTGGGGATGCGTAGCGCGCCCGCCGTAGCCTTGCCCGGCTATGCCGGAACCAGTTCGCCCCGTGGTACGGACACCGGTTCGGTCACATCACCATCGGTGTAGTCGACCACGGCCAGCGGCTTCCCGGACGAAAGCACAGCTCCTTGGATGAGCGGTTGTGCCAGCATCTCAATCCGCCGCACCACGCCGGCGTCGAAGTACTGCTCTCCGCACGACTGGCAGACGCCGCACGGGACATTCTCCACGAGCACCACGTGGTTCCGTCCCCCTCTGTAGTCGTCCGTAGTGGTGCTGTCTGTCACCGTGCCGCCACATTGCACGCACTTCGCATTCATTTCGCTCTCCCGCTGGGCTTTCGTTTGCGCTCAAAGACCGTCACGAGGACCAAGTAGGTGTCGTCGGCGTCTTCGTCGAACTGCAGGGCACACACAGACTCGACCACCCGGTCTGTGTAGAACGTGCCACCTTGGACTCGGTACTTTGGTCCGAGCTGCCCCGGTTCTGTGGCAGTCATCTCCCCGCAGAGGAGGGACTCTCGCACCTCGGCTTCGCAGAGACGCGCGGCAGCCATTTCCCGCCGAGCGTGGAGCGTCAGGCGCAAGCGATCCTGGCGCACGTGCTCCCGCAAGGTGTCGATGTCCATCTGCTCACCGAACTCCAACTGTACCTTTCCGGGCCTGATCGGTCAACCCAGTGTTCGTGGCGTCCGGACCTGCGACCAACCGGAGGCGGGGCGACCCGACGACCCGATCGGGGAGCGGTCCCGGAACGGTTGACGTGCGAGCCAGGTCACCTCACCGCCACTGCCCGCACGGCCCGCACTGCGCGCCCGGTCTCATCCGCGGCGACGATCTCCCACAGGTACGCACCCTTCGGCAGCGCCCCACCGTCGCGGCTGCGGCCGGTCCAGCTCAAGTGGTTGGCGCTGGCGCGGGCATGGGGGTGCTCCCTTCGGTTGCGGTCAGTGGGGGGAGAGCGGGAGTCGTGGAGTGTGGGAGAATTGGAGTGTTGGAGTGCCGCTGAAAGGCCCCCTCACTCCATTACTCCACTACTCCATCACTCCGCGCCTCATCACGCCGGCGGCGGCTGTGGCGCCTCGTCATCCTCCTCGTCGTCGGCCGCGGCCTCGCGCACGAGGATCGAGCGGACCTGGCGGCCTTCGGGGGTGTCGGCGGTGAAGACGGCGCAGGCGTCCTCGTACCACTCGACACAGTCCTGATGCAGGTCTTCCAGCCCGCCGGCCAACTGCTGCTGCGCGCGTTCCTCCTCGGCCTCGGCCGCCGCCAGCGCCTGGAGCTTGGTTTGCGCCTCCTGCAGCAGCGTCAGGAACGCCGCTCTTGTGTTCTGGGCGGTGGGGCTCCAGTCGGCGTCGGGGAGCTGACCCCACGCCTCGTACCACGCCACCGCCTCGTCCATGATTCGCGACCGGCTGCGGCCGCCGGAGCGCAGGAGGCGCAGCGTCTGGTGGGCGACGGGGTCTTCCCGCCGGTACTTCGACCGCGCCATATCCAGCCCCTGCCGCATCCGGCCGCGCAGGTCGGCCTGCGTGGCGTCCAGCTCGTTCCGCGTCGTTGTCAGCGTCCTCCGCTTTCCGACCAGAGCCTGCTGCAGGGCGCGCGCGGCGTCGATCACTGCCGGCCAGTCGGCCACCGCTCGGCCTGCCCACACCCACTGCGCGCTCAGCGTTACCTGAGTCGCATAGGTGATGTCCGCCCGGGCTAACACTCTTCCGTACGTCAGCTTCACTGCACTGCCTCCAGATGAACGTCTGTCTGCCTTTCCGCCCCCTCAACCGTTGTCGCTGCGCCCCTCCTCCCGCTCAGCGGACCGGTTCCCCCGGTTACGATACCGGTTCCCCCGGTTACGATACCGGTTCCCCCGGTTACGATACCGGTTCCCCCGGTTACGACACCGGTTCCCCCAGTCACGACACCGGTTCCTCTGGTTACGGGACCGGTCCCCCCAGTTATGACGCCGGTTCCTCCAGTTACGAGACCGGTCCCCCCAGTCACGACACCGGTTCCCCCAGCTACGGCACCCGTTCCTCCAGTCACGGGACCGGTCCCCCCAGTTACGAGACGGGTTCCTCCAGTCAGCAGACCGGTCCAGCCGGTTTGGCGAGTGGTCCAGCAGGTTCGGCGACCGGTCCAGCCGGTTACGGCGGTAGGAAGGCGGCGGCGAGGGCGAGGAACCGCGCGCGACCAGGCGTGGAGGGGGGTTTGGGAGAACGCGGACTCAAGCTGTCTGTGGGAGCGCGGCGAAGCGCTCGCAGGTGATCTCATCAGCCGGCCCTCCAGCCAAAGGAGTCGCAGACCACATCAACAACAGTGGTCGCGATTGTACCAGACCTCCGCGTCCGAGGCAAGCAGGCGAGGGGACAGAGCTGCAGATCGCTCGCGGTGTCGCAGTCTGGGGTGCCCGCTTCGGGCCACCACGACACCCCCTCGACCGAAGGACCCCCGAAGACAGGAGACCGTGCGGTCCGGTCAGGGGACCTGCACCGAGCGAGTGTCGGCGAGTTAGAGAGGCGAGAGATCCGTGATGCTGCGCACCCTGGTGCCAACGTCCGCGAGGTCTTGGCGAACCTGGCCTATGCCCTTCATTGTGCTCTGATTCCACGCCTTGGCTGCCGTCGCGAGGATGAGGAGGTCGGGACGCAGCTCCTTGCACAGTCGTCGGTAACCCCTGATCTGGGTCGCCGAGATATGGTCTGGCTCCTTGGCCTCGCCAACGCAGAAGCGGCCAGCCTGGCTACACATGATGTCGAGCTGGACCTTCTCTGCGGAGTCGTCTTGAGTAAGATCCACCTCGGGCACGAACAGGAAGCCGTTGGGCTCCTCCTCACACAGCTTGGCCAGTGCCGCAATGGTCACCCACACTCCGTTCTTCCAGCACTGGTACACCATCTCGTCGAGACGGTAGGACCACCTGGGCTCTGTTGGGCGTTGCGCACCGCTGAAGGCCCACGTGTCGCGCCCAACCACGTTGTCGTCCCGACAACGACGGCAGCGGTAGCGCTCCCCCAAGTCGTCAACGGGGTACCACCCGCAGTCGCGGCAGGTGCAGCACTTAAGCAGCAGACCCCGGTGGAACGCCCCCTGCGTCACAAGGGCGTCCAGTAGCGCAGCCGCGGACTCTCGGCCTTCCTGGTCGACGTCACATGCATTGTCCTTTGCGAATGCGGCTCTTACCACTGACTCGAAGTCGAGATACCGGGGTTCTCGGTTGGAGATGAACGTGCCGTTGTCGTGGACCCCCTGCACGTTGCCACTCGTGTCGATGGCCTTCTGCAGTAGCCGATGGATCTGCGCATCCGCGATGGAGCGACCAGCCTCCCTCAGGCTGGAGAACACCTCGATGGTTGCTTTTTGGTATTCCCCCTTCTCGGTGACCGCAAGGCGGAACTGCGCCCTCTGTGCGAGTGTCGTGAAGATGCCCAGCGGCGATGGTGACTGGATCCGGGGGCTGATCGTGGCGGATGCCAACGTTTCCCCCGCGACTATGGCGCGGTCTAACGGGAAGAAAGTGACGCTGCCGTCCGTGCTCACTCGGGCACGGGTGTGGTTCGGCAGCACCTGCTGCACAAGTCGGTTGTAGCGCGGCAACGCCACGCCTTCGAGCCTCATCTCCCGCAGCCAAAGGGCCGCTCCCGCTCTGGAGGGGTCGGCGCAGCGAGGGGGTCGGGACGTAAGTAGTGACGAGCCAGAACGGTCGACGAACTGGACCAACTGCTGCTCGACAGAGTCCAGTTCGTACACTCTCGGAGTCGTGGGTACCAGATCCATGGGGTCCCGGCACGCGATGAACTCTCTGGGCAGCCCGTCGGAGTTGGGGAGAGAGATGACCCAACGATGGAGACCGGCAGCCTGCTCTTCGGTTTCCGCGATCGACAGGCTGGCGCTGGTGTACAGCGGCCCAACATCGGTGTCAGGGCACCAATCGTAGTCCCCAATGCTGCGAGATATCCAGAACACGAAGCTCTGGACGTCTTGCGGGAGCTGCTGCCACGCGACCGGATCTTGGTCCGAGTCGAGAGGCGGCAGTTTGGGCAGCAGGGGGAACCAACACACGTTCAGGTGCAGCCGTGAAAGGCAGAAGAACAGGCACAGATCGGGCACCGAATCTCCGAGGACGACAATGGGCGCAACCGTCCCCCACGCGCCGTCCTGCCAATGACACAGCCCGAGGTCGTGCATTGAGATATCCTTGGGTGTGACACGCCCGCTGCCGGCTGTTGCACGTGCCCGTGCCGCGGCGTCGATGCTGTCACAGATGCCGTTCCCATCGGCGGGCACGTGGAGCTCAACGTTCACCGTGAGGCCGCCGCCGATAGCCTGCTGGAGTCTGGCAATTGCCTCGTCGCCCAACAATCCCTCAAGAGCCGCCAAGACGAGCGCTTGCTCGCCGCCCGAAGGGCAGTCGATCTGGCGCACTGTCAGGGAAGTCACCGGAGGGTAGATCTTTTCGACGGGAGTGGAGAAGAATGCCCGTTCGGGTTCGCTGAGCCGCGTGGGCACCACCCCCCCATCAAACGTGTTCGTGATCCTGGCCAGATCTCGACGCAGGCGATCGCTGGGTGTTCGGTCAACGACGGCGACATAGTCCGGGTCATACCGCCAGAGTATGTCCCGGAAGGGCGGAGGGATCGTCCAGTCGTCATCCATTGGGACGATGGGCCATTGCCATCCACCCCACACCGCGCAGGCGTGGCGCATCACCCTGAGGACGTCCTCTGTTGTGTCGTCCTTGCGGATCACATAGGCCACACGGGTGGGTCTGTTCCCACTCCACACTTCTCGAGTCTCGACTGCCGGAATTGGGCTTTGGCGTGCCAAACCTTGATCGCTCCTTTCCTGGGCCGCTCTAGTGGCCGGAGTCACCTACGCTTCGCTGTGTCGCGGTGTCGCGACCGGGAGACCCCTTTGGCTGAGGGTCTCCCGAACATCACGAGACCGTGCGGTCACGCGGGCGGCGCGGTGGCCCGAGGCGGGCACCCCAGACCTGCGCCGGGCGAGTCGCGCGTTCCACGACGGCGGACAACAGTGTGAAGTGTGAAGGGCGAGAGAGCAAAGGGGAAAGGGCTAAGGAGTCCTCGCCACGCGGAAACCAACGTAGAGGCAGCTAGGAACGCCGTAGCCGAGGCGGCCGCCGACGCGGAGGTAACTCGGGCTGCTGCCGTAGAACGAGCCGCCGCGACACTCTGGCTTCCCTGACAGCCACTCCCACACATTCTCAGTCATTCCGTACAAGCCGTACCCGTTCGGCTGGAACGACCAAACGGGAGCAGTGTCGGCAGACCTGCCGTCGTTGCCGTCGATGATCGGCGGCCAGTCCTCACCCAAGATGTGCGTCTTCTCGGCCAGTCCACCTCGGGCAGCGTGTTCCCACTCCTCACGGGTCGGCAGCCGGCCGCCGACCCACTTGCAGAAGGCATTGGCATCTTCCCAGGACACGTGGACCACAGGGTGATCGTCCTGAGCCTTCTCCTTCAGGCTTGAACGGTTGCGCCAGGTCAGACCATCGATCTCGTACCACTCATCAACTCCCATGCAACCGAAGCTGTAGCCCTCCTTCTCCGGCGTCGTCTTGTGGCCAGTCGCGTCGACGAACCTGCGGAACTGGGCGACCGTCACTTCGTACTTGCCGATCTCGAAGGCGTCCACGCCGTTGCCGGCGGGCACGGGGACGAACTCGTAGTCGGTGCGCCGCAACGCCCGGTCGAGACGCTTGGCGTCGCCGAGGCGGAGATTGAGTGGCTCTGCCTGAGTCTGGAAGCCTCTCTTGCGCAGTTCGACAGCGAACTCCCTGGGTGTGTCGGTGGCACCCGGAACCGTCACCACCGCCGGCGTCACGCCTACATTCATCCCGTCCACGTAGATCTCGGCTCCGGGCGGACTGCTCACGACCTCCACCGTCGCCCCGTCGGGCGGTTTTAGCTCGAGGTCCCGCAGCTCGCCGCCGCGCAGGTCCAGGCTCTCCGTCCAGTCCGGCTGGCCGGCCGCCTTCATCGCCAGGCGGTGGGCGCCGGCCGAGAGGTTCCTCAGTTCCAGCGCGTCGGCCTCCGTCACCTCGCCCAACTCCTTGCCGTCCAACGCCACTGTGACTTTGGCCAGTCGCGTGGTGAGCGTGAGCACCGGCAGGTTGGGCAGTTGCGCCTCGACCCGGATGGTGGCGCCAGGTTTCGCGGTCACCCTCTGCGAGAAGGGGACGCGGCCGGCCAGCCACACCTTGAGTTGGTGGTCGCCCGGCGCCAACTCCTCCAGCCGGAGGGGCTGGTTGCCCTCGATGACGCCGAGAAGATCACCGTCCAGTTCCACCTGCGCGTCGGCCTCGGCGACGACCTCCAGGATCGGCGATGGCTGCAGTCGCACTTGGAGCGGCCGGGTCTCCCCGGCAACGCCCTTCACGGCCTGCTCGAACGGGATGAAGCCCTTCCGGGTGACGCGCACGGTGTGCTCCCCCACGGAGAGCCGGGTCTTGCGGACGGGCTCGCCCGGCTTGCTCAGACCCAGGTCCTCACCGTCGACCTCCACCAGGCAGCCGTCCGGTTCGGTGGTAACCTCAAGGGCAGGCAGCTTGAGCAGGCGCACCGGGATCTCTGCGACGCCCCCCGCGACGCCGTCGAACTCCTGCGCGAAGGGCACATAGCCGTCTCTGGTCACGCGGACAGTGTGCTTGCCGACGGTGAGGTCGCCCTGCTCCAACGGCGCGTCGGCGGTCAGGGTGCCGGCGGGCAGACCGTCGATCTCGACGGCTGCGCCGAGGGCGTCTGCCTCACCCAATAGCTCCAGACACGGCAGCCGCTTGAGCCCGAGCGCCACCTCGACCGTCTTCCCCTCCTCGACCGCGACGGTCTGGGTCGCCGGCACGAAGCCGGCCTTCGCTCCGCGCAGGCTTCTGCGTCCTACCGGCACGTCCGAGAGACTCAGCTTCCCGTCCGGCCCGGTGACGCCCCGGTCTTGGTTGTCCAATTGCACGGCGACGCCGGGCTCACCCGCGTCGACGGCGAGGGTCCCCAGGCGCTTCCGCGTGCCGACCACTGGCCCGGTGTCCCCGACGCGCCGCAGCGTCAGCTCCACCGGCGTCACCTTCCCGCGCTCGGCCGTCACGTCAACCTTCTCGGAGCGGTACCCGTCGGCGACGACTTGCACTTTGAAGGTCTTCTGCTCCGCCTCGCCCAGGTCCAGGTCGAGGTCGCGCGGAGTCACGCCCACAGGCTTGTTGTCCACCAGGATCGCAGCCCCAGCCGGGGTCGAACTGATGCGGAGGTGGGCGAAGGTATCCACCCGCTCCACCTTGCCGCCGATATCCGGACCGGGGCCGGCGTCCGGCTTCACGCGACCCAGGAAGATCTCGCCGGTCACGTCTTCTTTCTTCACCGGCGTCTGCGCGTTTCCGGTGCGCCCGCACCAGCGCCGGACCCCCTCGACGGTGTGGGTATACGTCTCGCCGACGCTCACGTAGCCGTTCCGGTCGCGGTCCACGTCCGCGCCGCCTGCGAGGGCCTCGGTCAGGTAATACGAGAACACCGACCGGCCCTTCTCCTCCCACTCAAACGACTTCTCATTGACACTGCAGGAGGCCAGCGTGACCATGCCGGCGCCCTGCTCCAGGGCGCTCTGCGTCGTGGCGGTCATCGCCTCGTCGCCCTTGCCCCCGCTGTGGCACATGTCGAGTACCAGGATCTTCCGCTTCGCCTTGCACAGCTCCAACTGCTGCCGCACGTACGAGATCGGCACGCCCGTCAGGAGCAGGTCACCTTCGATGACATCGCAGGGCAGCAGGAAGCTCTCGTTCCCGTTGTCCTTGCCGTGCCCGGTGAAGTACACCAAGACGAGGTCCTCGGGTCCCGCCAGGCGCAGCCAGGAACTGAGGGCGGCGATGAGGTTGCTCCGGTTGGGGAGGCTGTCCCCCTGTGCCCCATCCACCAGCAGGCGAATGTTCTCAGCCGGGAAGCCGCACGCGGCCGAGGTCAGAACCTCATTCAGCGCCTTGGCGTCCGCCACGCTGCAGCGCAACGACGCGGCGCGCTGATACTTGTTGACGCCGATGATCACGGCCCACTTCTGCCCCTTCACCTCCTGCCCTGCGGCATCCACACCGACGACGTCGATGCCCTTTGGCGCCTCGGCGCCGAAGACGTGGGCCGGCGAGAACCACACTGACAGCAGTAGCACGCACAAAGGTCTCATCGTCACCACTCTGGAGGCACCGGAATCACAACGCCCCTCCGCCACCGGCGCCACGCACGGATGATAGCACAGCCCGGCAAAGGCGGCTACCTCGCCTAAGACTCGTTCGCTCGTGGAAGCGGAAACGGGTCCTCGCTGTTTCGCGGTCACCCGTCAGGTTGTGCAGGGGCAGCACCGCCGCGACGAAGGCGGTTGCGCCGCGGCGACCTGCGCCCGGC
>Ga0210044_10010150_pt1 | contig 11292 bp, 6 predicted proteins | sample CryGey13umfilter_2_FD_183959 | JGI IMG/M metagenome (GOLD analysis project Ga0210044, IMG submission 183959) | Groundwater microbial communities from aquifer in Utah, USA - Crystal Geyser 4/9/14 3 um filter (SPAdes) (version 2) | ecosystem: Environmental > Aquatic > Deep subsurface > Groundwater...
AAATAATGTCGGTATGGCACAATTCCATCGGTAGCCTTTTCCTTGAGTAGGGTTTTTGATCGAACATCTACTTTGAGGCAAGGCTACTATTTTGTCAATACCTTTTTGCGTTTTCAGAGATGCACCCATATAAGATCATTAAGTTATTTTGCCAAAATTGAACCTCATTACACTCCTTTTTCCTTAATTGCTTCAAAAACGATACCATTGGGTCCGAGGATTCCATTAATAGGGGAATACAAATGATACATATTAGTTCGAAAGCCAAGCTTTGCGAGTTTACTCAACATTTCAATCGAAAAAATATTAAAAACCAATACTCCGTCGCTTCTCAAAGGATCAATATGATATAAAGGCTCCTTGTGAAAGACAACCTCTTTTTCGCTATTTATAGAAGCCCTTACTTCATCCAGGAAATCGGCTTGATAAAATGGAACAGTAAATATATGACGGCCGCCCATCTTTAGTACCCGGTATATTTCCTGATGCGCACGGTAAGGATCAGAGACGTGCTCAAAAACATCTGTAGAAATAATAATGTCAAATCGATCGTCTTCAAACGACAGAGACATTAAATCCTGATGCATTCTATTGTTGATAAACTCACCACTCGTATACTTCTCCCCGAAATACTCTGAACATACATAATTACTCATCTTTGATAAATAATAATGTAGTGTACCTCCTGTCTCTGTATTGTAGACAGATAAATTATTTATTTTTATAAATTCTTTAAGGGTCTTAATTTTCCCGTTTATTACAGTATTGCATAATACAAATGCTATTTGCCTTTGCCTATTAAATGAATGGCACTTAATACAATAGCAGTTTTCCCTGAAATTGTCGTTAGTAATTCTAATTGCCGTAACGAAGCCGCAAATATTGCATTTTATTGGCATCACCTTAAAAGTTGCGGCGAATTTTTCAGCCGTTGTTAATGGTCTGGCGTAAATGGGGTATTTCAAATGGTCAAATGAATGATTTTTTTTCATTGTTTAATATCTCGCGTATGGTTACACAATTTCATATAGATATCCAAATACTTTCTGGCAATTTTATCAAGATCAAATTTGTTTTTTAATAACTTAACTGTATTGACGCATTCTTGATAGTATTGTTTATCATTGATCATCTTGATCAGAGCCAAAGCCAGTTCATCTGATTTTACTTTACCCTGGTGGATGCCAATCAAAGCTCCTCCAATTCTTTGGTCATCAATCACAATCATGTCAGGTATTTCACCGATTTTACTGGCTATAATCGGTTTTTCTGCCATAAAGCATTCGATCAATACCAACGGAAAACTTTCTCCTTTGAAATATGTAGGAAGAAATCCTACCTGTGAGACCGCAAAATAATCAACCAGATTAGATTTATAACCAAGTAGGTGTATGTAATCTGGAAGGATTGTATTTTTTAATGATTCGTATACTGGTCCTTCTCCAATTAATAAAAGATGAATATCTTTTTTAGTTGATTCTCTTGCGATAGCAATTGACTCAATTGCCTCAAACCAACCCTTATCATATCTGGCTCTGCTAGCCATGCATACAGTAAACGAATTGCTGGTTATACCAAATTGATCAAGATCAACCCGATGAATTTCCGGAATACGCATTCCATTATCTATCTTTGTGAATCTTACCGGATCATAAATTTTATTTTTTTTGAAGGGAATAATATTTTTGTCAGCCGTGTAAAACCAATGGTCAATTTTACCGATAAAATCTCCAACGTTCTCCAGGAAATTTTCCATCATTTCATACATTCCATGCATGGTGGTTACATGTTTCGTATTGACAACAGACGATAGCAATCTATCCATCGATGCGTGGTGAGTGTGGGTTATTTCTATTCCATACTCCTTCACTATCGCGTTTAAATCCATTGACGGGTTGTAATTAAGGACAGGAATTTGTGGATAGAGCATCTCTCGCACTTTGGGGTGAACCGGCTCGAAATTCCCATTAATTACAATAACACTGCTTCCTTTTTCTTTCAGAACATTGGCTAATCGAATAGGAAATATTTCTCCCCCGCCAAAAGAGAAAGCAAAAACACCCATCAAAATATTAGGAGTCCTTTTACTTTTACATTGTCTTATTTTATCAAGATTAAAGATGTTCTTGAAACGATGAATATCGCCGTTTTCAACCGTATTCAAATAAAAGTTTTCGAGCAAAAGATAATTCTTAAAAAGCAATTCGTCGGGAACATTATATAAAGTGGCAATAGCGCAGGCAACCGTTTCGTGTTCCTTATAGTATATATCTTGAATATGCGTCTTCTTTGATGAACTGGTCTGATGAATGCGGTAATAATTATGGGTTTCATTACAATATGCTATTCTTCCCCCTCGAATAACATTAAGGTAGAAGAGCCAATCTCCACAGACTTTCATCTTTAGCCAGTCCGGATTATTTAATATGGGAACATTTCCCTTTGTTCGTCTAAAAACTACGCTGCTTACGTTTGGAATGGAATTTTTTAGTCCAAGCGATGAATTCACCTCATTGTGCGCTGAGGCTACATAAGAAGTGTCCCATTTGTGCGGGTCAATTTCGGATAAATAGTGTTCAAAAGTAAAAACAAGTTTTTGCTCATTTTCGTCTACGAAAATTGAATGGGCATAACTCAATAAAACTGTTTCATCAGAAAACAACGGTACCAACTTTTCCAAAAAATCCAGATCACAAAAATCATCGCTTTCGGCGATCCAGATTAATTCACCATCCGCGTTTTCTATCCCCTTTTTCCATTGTGAAAAAGCGGAGCCTGAATTTGATACATTAAATAAACACCGAGTAATTGCTGGATATTGATTCTGATAATCTAATAATATTTTTCTGCTTTGATCGGTTGAACTGTCATCAAGAAGAATGACATCATAATTCTTATATGACTGATGATAGATCGAAGATAGTCGTTTTTCTAAATAAACAGCATGGTTGTAGTTAGGTACGACAATGGTCACTTTGGGTTTGTAAGAACTTTTCTTGTCAAGATTAATTCCAATGGGAATGGGAGTATGTGTTGGAATACCAGATCTGCCTTCTTTTTGTCCAAACTTGATAAAATGAATCAGGGGATTTATTCTGACTTTCTTAACATCAGAATAAACAGAAAAGTACAAACTGCTGCTAAAATTTGGTCCTGGGTCGCGGCCTTCAAACCCACCGTAACGCAGGTAGTGGAGCGCTGGATCAATCTTTGTCTGGGCGACATCAGGATTATTAGTCAGATACCAATCCTCATCGAATAAGCCAGAGGATCTAATCAAGGCCAAATCTTTCTTTAATCTTCCGATTTTCTTAAATGGGACAAAAATAAAAGTTATAAATTGCCGTAGCACACGGGCGCGGCGACTGTTATGAGGGGCAAGTATGACCCTGATTCGGCGGAATAATAATGCGATCTTCCATGCCTTACTACTAAAAATTTGGTTAAGTTGATTTTCTTTCTCCGCCACCTGAGCGGAGAGCGACTGCACGGTCTGCTCCTTCTCGGCCACGTGAGCGGAGAGCGACTGCACGGCCTGCTCCTTCTCCGCCACCTGAGCGGAGAGCGACTGCACGGCCTGCTCCTTCTCCGCCACCTGCGCTATGAGTATCTGTTCTTGATTTTGGGATGCCTGTATCAGAAGACGAAATTGAAAAGAAATATCCGACAGTCTTACTTCTTTCGAATCGCTTTCCGCAATCTTATAACCCGCATAATTTGCTGCCAACCCAAAGAAACGCTCGAAGGCATGCGCCAGGGTGCCATCCTGTTGTCCTTGTTCAAGATCGAAATCCTGTGTGAAAATACCTGTCTTCAGGAGAAAATCAAAAGATTGGGGGCGAAACCAAAACATGGAGCCAGCAACAAATGAGAACTCAATCATATCCGTTGGAATGTCAACGGAATGCGCCAATTTAATCACATTCGCAGTGTTCGCCTTCCAAAAATAATTGGAAGGCGTCACGTGCCCCTGCGGGGCAATCAGCCCCCAATCAGCATGTTCATCAAACGCCTTTTTTATTTGCGAGATTATTTTTTGCGATCCAAGTAGCTTTCGCAACATATCCTGTTGCCATTCAATTCCGCTTACGATATGTGGACTCTTCTTGGTATGAATTTTGCATAGATATTTATAACCAAGTTTTGAAATGGCTGAAAAAACAGCCAGAAAAGGCGCGATATCGCGTCCGCGGTTCTCACAACGATAAATCTGGGCGTCGGGAAAATTTGCCCTAATTGTATTCTCTGAAATATCCACTTCGTAAGGGATTGTCACAAACAGATCAAACTGTTTGCCCAAATTTAAAAGATGGGACAACATATCGTTCCACATATCAGGATAATACAAATGTAAAATTACACCTGTATCATGGCGTTTGACTATATTATTCTCTTGGGATTCAATCAATTTCAGATCCACAGCTTGTTCCTCTAAAAACGGGATAAATTAACATCGAAGTTTTCACGTTCAAGGGTTAGGTTCGGATTGTAATAAGGGTCGCCTGTTTGTAAAAACTGCGCCCATGTCCGCTTGAAATATTCAATTTCCTTCTCGAATCTTTTTGACTTTTCGATAGTATATTCTAACCCGGGAGTTTCTGGTTTGTAATGATAAAGTTCCGCATAAGGCGTCCAGACATTTAGATATCCTTTTTGCAAAATGCGCAAGCATAGGTCAACATCCCCAAATGCCAGGGGATAATTTTCATCGAACCCGTTAACTTCCCGAAAAGCTTGCTTTCGAAGCATTAAGCAAGTTGATGTCACAGCCGATACATTATGTGGGAGTACTAGCTGACAGAAATATCCCGGGTCATTTTTTAGGGAGTGCCTGTGGGAATAGCCTGCGACACCGCCGATACCAATAATTATCCCGCCGTGCTCAATCGTTCCGTCCGGGTAATAAAGTTTTGCACCCACCGCTCCAACATCTGGACGCAGTGCGAATTGCAGCATCTGCTCCAGCCAGTCTTTATGGATAGATTCAGTATCATTATCCAGGAACAAAAACACTTCGCCACTGGCTTGCGCGGCGGCCCAATTATTCACGCGCGAGTAATTAAACGGCCAATCCCATTTTATTATATGAACCTTGGGATCCTGTTTAATCTGTTCGTATAGCTTAAAAGTCTCTTGTTCTTTACTTCCATTCTCGATAAGAAAGATTTCGAAATTTGGATAAGCCGTTTTTTGCAGGATTGAGTCTATACAGCGTTTCAGGTCCGCAGCGCGGTCGTGATTTGGAATAATGATCGAGATCAGGGGAGTATTGGAGGAACGATAGTGAACGCGATAAAGAGTTGAGGAGTAACCATCTTCGACCTGGGCCGACAGCCCAACTCGTTCAAGGTGATCCTGTAATGCTTTCTTGCCAGATGCGTTGGCATAGGGTTTTGCCTCAACCCCACCGGCAGTGGACACTGCCCATACTCGCCAATGATATAAAACCTTTGGAATGTGGGCGATAACTCGCGCTTTTTCCACTAACCGCAATATCAAATCATAATCTTGAGCGCCATCGTAGCCTTCCCGAAACCAGGCGACTTGATCCCCAAGAGATTTACGCACAACCAGGAAATGCGGCATGTAGTTTATGCTGCGCAAATAATCAGGACTGAAATCAGGTTTGAAGAAAGAATCAAATCTCCGTTCTTCCTCGTCCGTTTTATCTTCGTCGGAATAAACCACATCTATATCTTTATCAAATTGAAGCCGGCTAACAATTTCAAAAAGCGCAAAAGGCGCAAGCAAATCGTCGTGATCCAGAAATCCAACAAATTCACCCTGGGCAAGCGCTATGGCCTCGTTGGAATTGATTGCTATGCCCTTATTCTCATCGAGAAACTTAATCTTTATGCGCTGGTCTTTTTCTGCCCAATCCAACAAAACCTGTTTTGTTTCAGAGTTTGAAGCGCCATCTGCTATGCACAATTCCCAATTCTGATAAGTTTGCTGAATCACTGATGAAATAGTTTGCTCTAATATTTTTCTGGGCGTATTCCACACAGGAACAACAACACTGATCAGCGGGGTGTAGCCTAATTTTAGCGCCTTTGTGCGCTGTGTTTCTAGATCAGATGGTGAAGGTTCGTGTATAGCAATCCATCTATCGTAATCAGATGGAACTGAGGAAACTTGCATTTGTATGGCCCGTTCCGGCTGTGCTGAACGTCCTTCATTCCGACCATATTTGACGTAGTGAATAAGAGGGTTCATCCCCGCATTTTTGACATCCTCATAAGCATCCAAATACCAATTGCTACAAAAGCTGGGACCTGGGTCACGCCCTTCGAAACCGCCATGACGCAGATAGTGGAATAATGGTTCTATTTTTGCCTGGGCAACATCCGGGTTATGGGCCAGGTACCACTCCTTATCGAATAAGCCGGATGAATTGACCAAAGCCGCATCATCTTTTAATTTTCGGCTTCTCACGATATTCTTTAAGGAAAAAAAAATTATTAATCGCCGCAGGAAGCGGTCACGATGGCTATTAGGAGGAAGGATAAAAACGCGAATTCGACGAAACAACAATGCGATATTCCATGCCTTACCGCTTGTAATTTCCTTTACTTGATGCTCTTTCTCTTCAGCCTGCTGTCTTAACATCCGAATTTGCTCAGCCTGTTCACTTAAACTCTGGCGCATCTCGGCAGACAATGCGCGTAGGTCTGTGTTTTCCTTCCATAAATACCAGAACTTGCGCTCATATTCTCGAACAAGCCGGGGGTTCGATCGATTGGTTTTTACAAATTTAACCGCCCAAGTTGTGATGAACGACATGTCGGCTTCCAAGTCTCTGTAAAAACCGCAACGCGCAAATTGCTCTGCCCAATATTCAGGAGGCTGAACATTAAAATGAGTTGACTCTTTATAGTCAAAGGGTGTCGAAGAAAAAATAATTTCGTTGGCATGCGCGCAAAGATTGACGATTGCCTTTTCAGAATCGGCCTTTTCCAAATGCTCCAATACCTCAATGCTGGTAATTAAATCATACTTTTGCGGGAAAGGTTCACAAACCGAGCCAACCCAACAATACGACTTGATACTGGGATGAATGTTTACGATGGCAAACTCGGAAATATCAACCCCGAAGGCCTCCACTCCATGGTTACGAAAGGCATCCACTAAAAAGCCCTTCGCACAGCCAGCATCCAAAACGGTTTTCGGTTGAGATTCTTCAATAATTCTTTCTGCGATTCCATCGAAGAAATTCAGCCAGCCTTCATCTCGTTCGTACGGGCGGCCACACCCATGTTCATAGTAATATGCATCAAAAAGGGAAGAATTGGTCATAAAGCGTACCTTTTGTAAATGAATGAATTTAGGCCAGTTACCCAAAAATCATGTGCTGATAGCGCTCGCTGACCTCATCAATTGGGCCAATTTCCACCATATTTCCATGTTCAAGTAAAAGCGCTCGTTGGCACAATGAGCGCACCGTGTCTATTGCATGAGAAACCAGCAACACTGTGGAGCCGCTTTCGCGGAAGAGCCGCATTCGGTCTGAACATTTTTGAGCAAAGGCCGCGTCACCTACAGATAAAATCTCATCCAGAATCAAAATATCGGGTATCCAAGCAGTGGCAACTGAAAAACCCAGGCGGGCGAGCATCCCGGAGGAGTAGGTACGCAAGGGCGCTTTGATAAAATCCCCAATTTCAGCAAAATCAAGAATTTCTGGAATTTTTTGCTCAATCTCTTTATGTTTGCGACCAAGCAGCGTGGCGTTGAGATATATATTTTCCAAGCCAGTTAGCTCTGGGTGAAAGCCCGCTCCCAGTTCCAGCAGAGGAGAAACAACTCCACTAATCCAGACTCGCCCTTGAGTAGGAATCAATACGCGTGAAATTACTTTCAGTAAAGTTGACTTACCAGCGCCATTTCGCCCCAGCACCCCAAATATTTCTCCTCTTTTGATATCAAGGCTGATGTCATTCAAGGCCATAAAAGAGTTGTAACGAACCTTCCCCTGAATCGCCCGGATCATATATTCTTTCAGGGTACCCATTTTCTCATTGGGTAAAACGTAGCGAACTGATACGCTGTTTAGAAAAATTGCGGTATTGCTTTGTGGTTCAGCGGGAAATTTAGACATGATATGCAAAGGATTTTGAGCTATATGTGAAAAACAGCCAGCCAATCAATAACGTTCCCAGGCTGATGCCGGCGGCGAGACCCCATTCAGACGCAGATGGGGAAATACCATCGAATATAATCATTCTGAAAACTCTGATGACGTGGAAGAGTGGATTGAGATATAACAACCAGCCGTTTAAGATATTGGCTAACAATTTTTCCGGGTAAATAATGGGGGTTAAATACATCCAAGCAGTTAAGGTAATTGGATACATTTCGGCAATATCTGGAAAAAACACAACAAATGTTGAAAGAATTAAACTAACTCCTAGCGAAAAAGCGGCTACTGGAAGCAGCGCAAGCGGAAACAACAGCATGGTAGTGTGAAATGGGGATTTGGTGATTGCAAAAATGAGGATAAGCGGAACCAGAGAAAAAAGTATGTTTACTATTCCTGTTCCGATGGACGAGATAACAAAGGATGTACGCGGGAGATAAATATGCTGGAACAGGCTGCTGCCCCACAACATAGCGCTTAATGAAGCGGTTGTCGTTTGAGAAAAGAAGTTCCACGCGATTAGGCTGGTAATGATGAAAGCAGGGTAAGTGCCGCGCATGTTAAAAAGCTGGGAAAACACAATGGATAGAATGATCATCGTTCCCAGGGGATTTAGCATCGTCCAGAGAATACCAAGAACAGAACGCTTGTAGCGTGTCACAATATCACGGCGAATCAATTGAAAAATCAAGTCGCGGTAGTGAAAAACCGAACGAATTTCCTCCAGCGCGGGGTTATTTTGTTTGGCGCTGTCATAGATCACAGCCATTTTTGGGGAGGTTGGCACGTCACTCATGTTCAATTCACCGATGAATCAGGGGGAGAAATACGCGCACAGGAACATACCAGTGAAAAACCAAATTTCCACCGTATTGGGCATTTACTTCGGATGACGCGTTGATATTGATATTAAAATGCGAATTTTTTACCCCTGTGAATTCTGCCACTTCAATCAGGTAGGTTGTTCCTGTGGTTGCGTTCAATATATAAGAAGATTGACTTCCCCCGGCGCTGTCATCCGAGCAGTAGACTTGTGTCAAATTATTGCCTCGCGGGTTGGGATTCGAGGGATTGGTCAGAGTATAGACCACCAGATAGGTGTCGTACTCAGAACCAAAAGTGTCAAAAGCCACCGCTACGTCGCTGACCGGGGTAAAAGAGTACCAAACTGAAGCAGGGCCCGCAGTTAAGTCATTGCCTGCTGGGTTACTATTGTTCGGGTCGCAGCCAAGGGGCTGTGGATCATCCCAGGATTGGGTCATAGCGCTAGTGATCCAAGTTTCGGTTCCGGACGAAGTGGGGGAAATAATCTTTGGCCCGGCAGAATCGTCACCGCGATAGATTTCGTTTTTTTCTATGCTGTCGGCATAGGGAGGCTGCGCGTGGTTCGTGAGCAGATCCGCCGGGCCACTGCCGCTTGTATTACGGTAGGCAATAGCCTCAATCGTGTGAACGCCCTCTCCGCTTACACCAACGGTGAAGGTAAACTCTTCGTACTGGCTATCGTACGTGCCGTCGGCTGGCGTCGCATTAACATAGACACTACTATCAGCCCGGGCTTGAATATCGCTAATGTGCGTAATACTGACATCGCTGCCGTAGCAGAAATCTCCCCCCGTGCAAACAACGTGCGGAAAAGGAACTTCTTGCGCGGAACCCGTGTAGTAAAGAACGCTGGCGGCGGTAAAATGAGGGTCGTAAGCAAGAACGGTAAACTGAACGGTGGTATCCACAGGGCCATAAACAAAATCGTTATCGCTGTCACGCCAGCCAATTTGCTCTCTGGTGGTTTGATCTGGGTCACCTAACACAGCCACATCCCGCATCAGACGGTCTATCCCGTTGTTTGTTGGGTCTACGCCACTGACAACGCAATTCGCATTGGCAATGCCCAGATAGCCAAACAATTGCGAAGTGCTGGCGCAGCTGCCATCGTTTTGATAGCCTGCGCCAAAAATATGTGCAGTTTCGCGCGCGACAGCAATATCCAATGTTTGGGTTCCGTGCGGGCCGTTGTCGTAAGTGATGACGGCGTAAGGGCCAAAAACACCGCTAAAGGCATATTTCCCATCCGAAAATGCGCCATCCGTATCGTTAAAACTATCCACCACGAAAAGCGTGAAGGCCCAGTCGGTGGAATTCGCCAGACGCAACTGGTTATCAAACGAATAGGCGCGCTCGGCGTCGGTTCCACCGGTGACTCCGGGGATAGTTCCCAGCGCCTCGTACTCCCAAGATGTGTCGGCGCTATCCAGGGTGATGGGTTCCTGGTTGACTCCAATGGCGCGCGTGTCAACGACAAAACTCAGTCCGGCATCCATACCACCCCAACCTTCCCACTGATCAAGCGCGGCAGTAATTTCACCGGAAACTTCCGCTTGTCGGGGCGCCGACCAGGTTTCGCCGGAACCAACGCTTTCGATAAAAACCACACCAACCGTGGTGGAGCCAATCATATAAACACTGGTGTCAGAGGCGCCAGGCGCATATGACGAACCCGCAGGAGGGCGGGCAGCGTTAATCAAGGCTGGCGTTTCAGACTGGGAACGTTGTCGTGATGCAGACGCATCCCCAGCCATTACCGGCTGAACAGTCTCCAAACCCAGAGAAAGGGACATTAAAATCGCCAGCATAAAATTGAGAAAAATACGGATCATTTTCATTTGAGCCTCTTATGCAACAAAACAAGGCGCGAGCTTAGCAGTTTTCTTGGACATGGACACAGTTTACCAGATTTTCATGGCAGATTGCCAAAGAAACAGCCTCGTCGAACTTGTTACTGTTGAGTATATACTGCTGCTGACATTTCATGATGGCTATTTTTTTAGGTACAAAGCCGCTTTTGTCCGCAGGACGAAAGTTGGCGACTTGTGGGTAATCACCAGTTTCTCATCTGGTGATTACCCACAAGTGGTTTTAACCACCACCTGTGGTGGTTTCTGAAACGCACTTTCCACCACCAGTAGCGGTTAAATATAGATGTGTACAATCGCCAGAACAATTGACGTGAAATTACCTCGCTTCAGAACTGTCTATTACCCACATCTAGGGTAGAAGTGGAGTAAACTACGCCAAGAAATCAAAAACAGGAGTGATCCGAACATTGGCAACGAAACAGAAAAGCAAGGATATTTCTTGGGCAAAAGAAGAATTTT
>Ga0210044_10010153_pt1 | contig 11290 bp, 13 predicted proteins | sample CryGey13umfilter_2_FD_183959 | JGI IMG/M metagenome (GOLD analysis project Ga0210044, IMG submission 183959) | Groundwater microbial communities from aquifer in Utah, USA - Crystal Geyser 4/9/14 3 um filter (SPAdes) (version 2) | ecosystem: Environmental > Aquatic > Deep subsurface >...
ATACGGCAACTCGGCAATAATGATTGATTCACGCTTGGTTTTCGGATGAACCTCGATCAGCGCCTTGGCACGCATGGTGACCGAGCCGCGACCGGTCATAAACGCTTCACGAATACCCTTGCGACCGTAGATAAAACCGCCGGTAGGGAAATCGGGACCGGGCATAATCTGCATCAGCTCATCGTCATCAATATCCGGATTGGCAACCAGTGCAATGGCTGCATTGATCGTTTCAACCAGATTATGCGGCGGAATATTCGTTGCCATACCTACGGCAATACCCTGCGAACCATTGATCAGCAGGTTCGGATACTTGGCCGGCAATACCTTCGGCTCTTTCAGCGACTCATCATAGTTGGGAGAGAAATCGACCGTATCCTTGTCAATATCAGCCAGCAGTTCAGCGGCCACGCGACTCATGCGCGCTTCGGTATAACGCATGGCTGCAGGTGAATCGCCATCGACCGAACCGAAGTTGCCCTGCCCGTCGACCAGCAGATGGCGCATGCTCCAGGGCTGGGCCATACGTACCATGGCATCATACACGGCTGTATCACCGTGCGGATGGTATTTACCGATCACATCACCGACCACACGCGCCGATTTTTTGAACGGCTTGTCATGCGTACAACCCAGATCCTGCATGGCGTAGAGAATACGACGATGCACCGGTTTCAGCCCGTCGCGGGCATCCGGCAAAGCACGCCCCACGATTACACTCATGGCGTAATCGAGGTAAGAGCGCTTCATCTCATCTTCAATCAGTACGGGTATAGAAGAATTCGGTATCTGGTCCATGTATTAAGCCTCTTTTGTTCAATTAAAACTGGTGCCCTCGGCGCGATTCGAACGCACGGCCTGTCGCTTAGGAGGCGACCGCTCTATCCTGCTGAGCTACGAGGGCGAAAGCGGGTTGAATCATAGCGTCAACCATACGGAACTGCACGGTTAAACACACTCTTTTTTAACCTCAAATAACCTGAAAATGATCTCATCACAGAGGACGCAGGGAACCAGGCCTGTATGTGCCTGATGCACGGGCTTTTTTTCAGGATCAGTTAAGTCCCTGCTTTAATCACAATGCATCAAACTGTGCACTTTAATCTCCGGTATGACCTTGCGGCCCTGTAGAAAATCAAGCTCGATAACAAACAGACAGGCAGCCACTGTAGCGCCGAGTTTCTGCACCAGCTCTACTGTGGCCGATACAGTGCCGCCGGTTGCCAGCAGGTCGTCAACAATAGCTACCCTGTGTCCAATACTGAGCGCATCCCTGTGAATCTCCAGACGATCCACGCCATATTCCAGCTCATATTCCACACTGTGTGTTTGTGCTGGCAGCTTGCCGGGTTTCCGCACAGTCACCAGACCGAGTCCGAGCTTCTGCGCCAGAGCAGCACCAAAGATAAAGCCGCGTGACTCCACACCAACGATGGCATCGACATCGGGGCCGACCAGCGCTGCCATCTCTTCTATGACGGCGGCAAAGGCCTGACCATCGGCCAGCATCGGCGTAATATCCTTGAATATAATGCCGGGTTTGGGAAAGTCCGGCACATCACGGATAAAATCCTGCCAGCGAACTGTTACATCACCCATCAGATGATCTCCTCAAAGTTTACATCTTCATGTTCAACCATGCGCCGCAGCTTCTGCAACGCGGCCACCTGAATCTGGCGGATACGCTCGCGCGTCACGCCCATGTGTTCACCGATGGCTTCCAGAGTCCAGGGATCATCATCCAGACCCAACCCGTAGCGCAACCGCACGACCTCCCTCTCCTTGCCGGAAAGTTTGTCCATCCATCGCTGCAACATTTCATCACGCGTATTGTGTTCCATGCGTTCACTGGGTTCACTGGCCGATTCATCTTCGGTCACATCATAAATGGTGAAATCACCATCCTCGTGCAACATGGCATCGGCACTTTCAGTGGTGACCGCACTTCTGAGCAGTGTTTGCACCCGCTCCAGCGGAATATCCAGCGCCTCGGCAATTTCCAACTCATCAGGATCACGCCCGAGTATGCCGCGCAGCCTGTTCACACTGTTTAACACTGTTTAACACTGCATTATACTCTTTGGCAATGTGTACAGGCAGACGAATGGTACGCGACTGATTCATGATAGCCCGTTCCACTGCCTGCCTTATCCACCAGGTCGCATAGGTGGAAAAACGGCAGCCGTGTGATGCATCAAACTTCTCAACCGCACGCATCAACCCCAGGTTACCCTCTTCGATCAGGTCCCCCAGCGCCAAACCACGGTTCATATAACGACGGGAAATCTTTACCACCAGACGCAGATTGGTCTGGATCATCTGCTGCCGCGCCTGTTCATCACCGGCGGCTATAAGCTTTGAGAGATCAACCTCTTCCTCTGCAGACAGCAACTCATAACGGGAGATCTCCCGCATATACATCGCCATAGGTTCAAGACTGTGACTTTTACTCATGGGCCCCTGTACCGGTTTGATTTTTAGCGAAAAAAGCTGGTGTGGACGTAAGCAGGACTATCTCATCAGCGGGGTAAATAGGCAAGCGGGTCAACCGCCACACTGCCCTGTCTTACCTCAAAATGGAGATGCGGCCCGCTGGCGCGGCCTGTCTGCCCTACTCGGGCAATCACATCACCTGAGTTCACCTGCTGCCCCTTTTTCACCAGGTTGCGCTGGTTGTGGCCGTAGGCGGTAAACAGGTTGTTGCCGTGCCTGATAATCACCAGATTTCCATAACCGCTCAGACGATGATCCGAGTAGACGACCACACCTGAAGCGGCAGCATGAACCGGCGTTCCCTCTTTGCCGCTGATATCAATGCCATCATGCATGCGGCTGCCCCGGCGGCCAAAACGACTGCTCACCTTGCCGCGCACCGGCCAGAGCAGCTTGCCGCCGGTCGCTTTTGACTTGTGAGCCGACTGGGCAGCACTCTTTTTTTCAGCAGTTTTTTTTACCTCGGGCCGGCTGGGGGAGGTACTGGCTTTTTTGATCTTGTCCGCGGTCGCATCATAGCTCCCCTTGGGAGCCCATCGATCTATATACAATGGCTGGCCGACAAAAATATTGTAGGGATATGCAATCCGGTTGCGCATAGCGATCAGCTTGTAATCCACGCCGAACTTCTTGCCGATGCTGTAAAGGGTATCATGGGGCCGGACATAACGGATCACCGGTTCACTTTTACTGGCTGCTGAGCTTGTTACAGCAGGGGTACTACTTTTACTGACAGGCTTGAAGGCACCCGGCTTGCTGCGCGGTACCGGTGTGCTGTAACAGCCGGCAACGGCCAGCAACAACAACAGGCATAGCAGCCGCCGGGCTATCAGAGCCATAACAGGGCAAACCCTCCAATGACTGCCACGGTTACAGCAACCGTCAGCAATTCAAAGTGTTTTTCAACCCAATGGCGCAATCTGTCACCGCCCCAGTACATCAGCGCAGCTTCGAGGAAAAAACGCGCACCACGTGAAGCAAACGCAGTCAATATGAATGGAATAAACGGCATGCCGAATGTGCCTGATGCGATGGTGATGATTTTAAACGGAATCGGTGAAAAGCCGGCGATGGCAACCACCCAGATGCCATGTTCATGAAACAACTGCTGGACATGGTTGAAGGTTTCGGTGGCATGGTAAAATTCCAGCACCGGCTGGGCAACAGCCGCAAACAGAAACATGCCGATGGCATAACCGATAGCGGCCCCCAGAATTGATCCTGCGGTGGTCACTGCGGCAAGACGGAAAGCACTGGTCGGGCTGCTCATCGACATGATCAACAGCAGCACATCAGGCGGTATCGGAAATACGCTAGCTTCTATGACTGCAATCAGAAACAGCGCTCGGGTGGCATGCGGGTGGTCCGCCCAGGCCAGCGTCCAGTGGTACAAACGCCGCAGCCAGGAGATACGCGGTTCGTTCAGTTCTCCATCAGAAATGGTTCACCCCTTCAAGCAGAGGTACGAAAGTGCAGGCATCGAAATACTCCTCTGAATAACCGTCATTGAGTTTACGTCGCCTCACCAGCCGATGCGAACCGCCTTCACCTTCAGGCAACAGCAACAGACCGCCGGGCTTCAACTGCTCCAACCATACATCAGAAGCGAACCCCCCCGCTGTGACAATAATCGCATCATAGGGTGCATATTCTTCCCACCCCAGACGACCGTCGGCACATTTCAGCATGACGTTGGCATGACGCGCTGCCCGCAGGTTTTTGCGTGCCCGCTCATGCAGAGCCTGAATGCGCTCGATACTGTAAACCCTGCGACACAGGCGTGAAAGCACAGCGGTCTGATAGCCGCAACCCGTACCGATCTCCAGCACGCGTTCATGCCCCTGCAGTTCAAGCAGCTGGCTCATGCGTGCAACCATATATGGCTGGGAGATGGTTTGGCCGGAGCCAATAGGCAGTGCACAATCATGATAGGCACGGGAAGCCAGAGCGGAATCAACAAACAGATGCCTGGGCACCGACAACATCGCATCAAGGACACGCTGGTCAGTCACCCCCCTCGCAATCAGTTGCTCAGACACCATGCGCTGTCTGGGGCGCTCATTTGCGAGGATGGAATGCGACTGCATCAGTTGATATCTCCATGATTGTAGAAAAAATGGTCGGGACGAGAGGATTCGAACCTCCGACCACACGGCCCCCAGCCGTGTGCGCTACCAGACTGCGCTACGTCCCGATTCATGGGCGATGAAGCATACTGAATTGAACAAATAATGATAGTTGTGATTGTCGGGGTAAAAAACGGACGCGAAAGCGTCAATCGAGCAGTTTATAAATTGCGCTCAACTCCTCTTTAATCTGACGAAGCTGGGTCTGACTGTCCTTCTGCTCAACGATATCGTCGAGATCATCATTCACCAGCCGCTTCTTGGCACCGCGAATGGTAAAGTTCAGATCATACAACAGATGTTTAATCTGCAGCACGGCATAAACATCACGATGGCGGTAGAAACGGCGATTGCCGGTTTTCTTTACCGGCTTGATATGTTTGAACTCTGTTTCCCAGTAGCGCAACACATGCGGCTCAACACCACAGATGTCACTGACCTCGCGAATAGAGAAGAAAAGTTTGTCCGGTAAAGCCGGAACCTGTAGCCCGGCTTTGGCCAATGCCTCAATCGAACTCATTTGCCACCCTCAAGCAGTTTGTTTTTCAACAGCGGACTTGCACGAAAAGTGACTACCGAACGTGGCTCAATCGTGATATCTGAGCCTGTCTTGGGATTTCTCCCGCGACGCGCATGTTTTTGACGCACAATAAAATGACCAAAGCCGGACAGCTTCACATTATCACCCTGTTCAAGGGAATTACGGATAACGCCCAGTACAGATTCAACAATCTCGGCTGACTCTTTTTTCGTCAGCCCGACACGTTCGTGAACGATTTTAGCTATCTCAGCTTTGGTCACTTCCCTCACCCTCTAAACCGGAATCAAACAGCTCGCCGCTATTTCAAGCTAGAAACAGCTTATGAACATTAGCAGAAGCCCTTAATCTGTCAAAGCTTTTTTAAAGTTTATGTAACGCAACAAGCACAGCTGCCCGGTAACGGGAAAGATGCATAAAATGCTTCAAAACCGGGCAACCAACGTTATGGATACTCTGAATAACTTCGTCCTGAAGTTATTCAGCCCGCAAAGGCAAAAGCGTGGTTTTTTCTTTGCCGCAGAATACGCTGAGTTTTTCAGAGTATCCTTATATGGAAATCAACTGACCTTCATGCAGGCACAACATGCGGTCGCAGGCTGTGGCCAGCGCTTTACTGTGTGTCACCATCACCACTGCAGCATTTTCTTCTCTGCACATCTGCTGCAACAGTTCGAACACCTCATGGGCTGTGCGCTCATCCAGGTTACCGGTCGGTTCATCTGCCAGCACCAGACGCGGTTTCGCAGCCAGAGCACGGGCCACAGCGACACGTTGCGCTTCACCACCGGATAACTTGGCCGGCGTATGTTTTTCCCGTTTACCCAGCCCCAACCGCTCCAGCAGCTCCATGCCGCGCCTGTTCGCCTGATCAGTTGCGACGCCCTGCACCATCAATGGCAGCATGACATTCTCCAGAGCCGTCAGCTCAGGAATCAGATGATGCGCCTGGTAGACAAAGCCGATTTTCTCATTGCGCAGTTGAGCCTGTTTATTGGAGCCCAGATTCTCAATCGACTCCCCGGCCAGATATATTTCACCACGATCAGGTCGCTCAAGTGTGCCAAGCACCTGCAGCATCGTGGACTTGCCGCTGCCTGACTCACCGACAATGGCAAGAAACTCGCCTTCAAGCAGATCAAATTCAACCGCCCGAAGAATCTCCAGACGTCCGTCCGGAGCATCAAAACCTTTACACAGATTTGTGACTTTCAGTAACGATTTACTCATATCGCAAAGCCTCGGCCGGTGGCACACTGGCTGCGCGCCAGGCCGGATAGAATGTGGCAAAAACACCCATAATCAGACTGGCAATCACAATCGTCACTACTGAAGAAGGATCAATAACCGAAGGGACATGATCAATAAAATAGACCTCACCGGACATGAATTTCATGCCCAGAACCGTTTCAATCCAGGCCAACAGTGGATCGAGCTTCCATGCCAGCAGCAACCCCAGCGCGGTCCCCAGCAGTGTCCCGACACCGGAAAGCATCATGCCCATAAGCAGAAATACGCGCATAACTGAACTGTGTGTTGCACCCACCGTTTTTAAAATCGCAATCTCTTTGCGCCGCTCCATCACCACCATCACCAGGGATGCCACCATATTGAATACAGCCACCATGATAATCAGTGACAGGATAACACCCATAGCCACGCGCTCGGTTTTCAGCGCGTTAAAGAAAGCACGATGGCGCTGCTGCCAGTCGGTTACCCATGCACCCGCAGGCAGAACCAGACGTGCCTGTTGTGCCACTTCAGTCGCCTTGTCGCGGTCATTGAGGAACAACTCAATACCGGATACTGAATCACCCATGCGAGTGAGACGCTGCACAGCCTGCAGCGGCGTGATAATCACACCGATATCATATTCGTGAAAGCCGGAGTCAAAGATACCGACCAGTTCAAATGCCCGCATGCGCGGTGATGCCCCCGACGGACTGATGCCACCGCTTGGCGACATCAGGCGCACACTGTCACCGACATCCAGCCCCAGTTTTCTGGCCAGCGTTTTGCCCATCACCACTTCAAAGGGATTGTCCTGACCATTGATAAAACGCCCTTTGACAACATGGGCCGCGATATCGTCATTGCTGCGTGATGTATCAACACCCTTCAGAAGAGCACCGAAAGCACGCGAACCGAATGAGGCCAACACCTGAGCCTGAATATAGGGAGCCGCTCTCTTCACACCGGGTAAAGCTTCGGACTGCTGCAGCCATGACTGCCAGCCGGAGAGCGTATCGCCCGGCCCCTGCACATCAACATGAGAGGAAAATCCAAGCAGTTTATCCCTGATCTCAACCGCTGCACCGTTCATCACGGAGAGCACAACGATCAGCGTCATCACGCCAATGGCAATGCCGATACCCGAACTCCAGCTGATCAGGGAAACAAATTTCTCACTGCGTCGTGAACGCAGATAACGACGCGCCAGCATCCATTCAAAAGAGCGGAAAAACATTTAACTCAAGCTCCTTGTTGCCACAATAGAAAGTAAAGCTGCATTCATTCCGCCTCTCATAGGTGAGCGATCAGCCAAGATAACGAAGGTACAGATAGATATGCGAAATGACGATAGAAATCAGCATCAACCCGAAGGCATGTTTCATAAACACGAGAAAGGCGATCGGGTGCCCTGCCCGCTGCGCAAAACCAGCGACGATCAGATTGGCTGATGCACCGATCAGCGAACCGTTACCACCCAGACAGGCTCCGAGTGCCAGCGCCCACCAGAACGGCACCAGCGCTTCAGGACCGCCGAATGTCGGAGCCATACTCTGAATCAGCGGAATCATGGTCGCCACGAACGGAATATTATCGATCAGAGCTGAGGCAATCGCAGAAACCCAGAGAATCGCTGCCGCAGTGGCGTTAAAATCGCCACCGGTCAATTCCAGTGTTTTGTGCGCCAGCATCTCGATGACACCGGTATGCTCCACACCTGTCACAACAATAAACAGGCCGACAAAGAAGAAGATCGTAGTCCACTCCACTTCGGCCATGATGCCTTCGTAGGCGTGATCCTTCTCATGCAGCGATTGCCCGAGCGTTTGCAGCAGCAGCAACAGTGCAGCACCGAACATGGCAATCGAGGCAGGCTCCAGATGTAAGCTGTGGGCAACGGTAAAGCCGCTAATCACCAGAAACAGCACAGTCAGGCTCTTCTTCAGCAACGGTACATTTTTGATCGCCTCATTTTCATCAAAGCGCATCACCAGCGCCTTATGCTCATCGGTTGCATGCAGATCACGGCCAAACATAAACCAGATCGCCAATAGCATGACAGCAAAAATGACCGGAGTAATCGGCATCAGGTTGACCAGAAAATCATAAAAACTGAGATTGGCTGCTGAACCGATCATGATATTCGGCGGATCACCGATCAGGGTTGCCGTACCACCAACATTGGATGCAAGAATCTGGGCAAACAGGTAAGGGTAAGGCCGCACTCCCAGAGCATCGGTAATCAACAGCGTCACCGGCGCAATCAGCAGTACGGTCGTCACGTTATCCAGGAAGGCGGAAAATACAGCTGTCACAACGGAGAGCATGACCAGAATGCCCCAGGGACTGCCCTTCACACTCTTGGCGGCCTTAATAGCCACATACTGGAACATGCCCGTTTTCTGACTGATGGCCACAATGACCATCATGCCGGTCAACAGCCCGATGGTATTGAAATCAACACCGGCTACCGCCTGCTGCTGGGTCACTACGCCGCAGAGGATCATAAGACCTGCACCAAGCAGGGAGAGCACGGCGCGATTAAAACGCTCCATCATAATAAATGCATAAACGACCAGCAGAATGGATACCGCAAGCCAGGTCGGATCCAGCCCGAAGATTGCCGAAGCTACGATCTGTTCTCCTGTGTTATGCATCATCACCGCCCTGAGCCTTGCGCTTTAACCGGTCAAGAATATCACCAGCCGAGACAATACCGAGCAGGTGATGCTGTGCATCAATTACAACCGCATATTCATGCTTTGTAAATGTGATCATGGCTGCAGCCACCGACAGCAGTGACTCTTCCTGCTGCACAGTCAACGGCTTTGAATCCATGATTTCTGACGCTTTAATGCCCGCAATCTGGTCATAATGACGCCTCAGAATCCCCATATCAGGTGCATAGGAGATCTGATGCAAATCGCCACTGACAATATAACTGGGCACCACTTTTTCCAGCACCGTATAAGTAGAGATCACTCCCACAACATTCCGGTCATCATTGATCACCGGAATCATACGCAGCCCGGATTCGCGCATGCGGTCAAGCACAACGCCAACAGACTCGTCCTGATGCGCCGTCACCGCTTTGGTAACCATAACGCTTTTAACCAACATAACAGCTCTCCCTGTGAGGGAGTTACTCCGGCCTCATATGAGGAAACAGCAACACATCACGAATTGTCTGGCTGCCAGTCAGCATCATGACCAGTCGATCCACCCCGATACCGACACCGGCAGCAGGTGGCATACCAAATTCGAGCGCGCGCAGAAAATCTTCATCGACACCGGCAGCTTCCGGGTCTCCGGCAGCCTTGGCCAGCGACTGGGCAACGAGGCGACCACGCTGATCATCCGGATCATTCAATTCAGAAAAACCATTGGCCATTTCTCGACCGGCAACAAACAACTCAAAACGATCAGTCACTGTCGGCTCATCGTTACTGCGACGCGCCAGCGGTGAAACATCAACCGGGTAATGGGTAATAAATGTCGGATGATCCAGTTCGGATTCAACCAGCTCTTCAAACAGCGCCACCAGATAATGCCCTGCTTTCCAGGTAATCAGCGGCTTGAAATCGGGAATCACCTGCAAACAGACCGTCGCCAGCAGCGCCTTGTCATTGGCATGCCCTCGCACGTCCGGACGTTTTTCAAAAACAGCCTCGTCCAGCCTGATTCGCTTGAACGGACGGCTCAAGTCCAGTTGAACGCCACCCCAATCCACTGTCGTAATACCGAGTGTGTCCGCAATACCGCGAATCAACGCTTCCGTGGTATCCATAGCATCATTGAAATCGGCATAGGCCTGATAAAATTCAACCATGGTAAACTCTGGATTGTGTGTTGCATCCAACCCTTCGTTGCGGAAATTGCGGTTGATTTCGAACACACGCTCAAAGCCACCTACCAGCAACCGTTTCAGATACAGTTCCGGCGCGATTCGCAGGAACAGATCCATATCCAGTGCATTATGATGCGTGACGAAGGGGCGTGCTGCTGCACCGCCGGCCTGTGTCTGCAGCATCGGTGTCTCCACCTCGATAAAATCGCGCGCTTCCAGCCCCTGACGCAGCAGTGAAATCACTTTTGAGCGGGTTTTGAAGGTTTCGCGGGATTCAGGTGTCACCATCAGGTCGACATAACGCTGGCGGTAACGTGTTTCAACATCAGTCAGGCCATGCCACTTTTCAGGCAGCGGACGCAGGCATTTGGCAACCATTTCAATATGCGAAACTTTTATCGTCAATTCACCGGCATTGGTGCGGAACAGTGTGCCCCTGACGCCAATAATATCGCCCAGATCCCACTTCTTTGTCGGATTATACACTTCGGCACCACCGACAGCATCACGACTGACAAACAGCTGAATCTGGCCTGTACCGTCCTGAAGCTTGATAAAGCTGGATTTGCCCATCACGCGATGGGCAAGCATACGTCCTGCTACCGCGACTTCATGGCCAAGTGCTTCCAGCGCCTCTGTTTCGACAGTTTCAAAACGACTGCAGATATCGGCAGCTGTATGATCGGTACGCCAGGTATTGCGATAGGCCTCACCCTGACTGCGCATGGCTTCCAGTTTACCCCGGCGAACGAGAATCTGCTCAGATAGCTGTGCTTTTGGCTGTTGTTGCTGCTCGGTGGTTTCCGAAATGTTATCACTCATAGTAGTTATCGATTAACGGCTGTGCAGATCCAGATCGGAAAAGAAAAAGGCGATTTCGATAGCTGCATTTTCAGCAGAGTCAGAACCATGAACGGCATTGGCGTCGATGGAGTCAGCATGGTCGGCACGGATCGTACCGGCTTCGGCTTCTTTCGGGTTGGTCGCGCCCATCAACTGACGGTTCAGTGTCACGGCATTTTTTCCTTCCAGACACATGGCCAGGATCGGACCGGA
>Ga0210044_10010157_pt1 | contig 11284 bp, 7 predicted proteins | sample CryGey13umfilter_2_FD_183959 | JGI IMG/M metagenome (GOLD analysis project Ga0210044, IMG submission 183959) | Groundwater microbial communities from aquifer in Utah, USA - Crystal Geyser 4/9/14 3 um filter (SPAdes) (version 2) | ecosystem: Environmental > Aquatic > Deep subsurface > Groundwater...
AGCAATACTGCGGCGCCTTGGCGGCCAAAGGCACCCTCAATATAGTAGCCGTCAAAGCCCGCGTCGATAACAGCGGCCTCGAAGGCGTTCGACTCGGAGGGTAAGCGCAGCGGATTGCGTGCGCCGTCGTACAGGTTGTGCAGCTTAACGATGTGCTCTTCGCGGCCTACGCCCTGCTCGGGGAAGACGCCATTACCCTCGTCCACATAGAAGTGCACGCGATCCCTAATGCGCGAGTCGGCGCTGGACATCACACGGCGGGCCTCTGCGCCTCGCACGCCGGTGCCGTATTTGCGCCCATCGAGGATAGGGCGTCTCTGCGGGGAGAAGTGGCTTCCGATTACACTGACAGCTCCTTCCTTTGCGGCACCTCCGGTTTGCTGATAAAGGAGCCGCTCGGCTCCGGGTAGCAGTCCCACGCTGAAGTCAGCGAGTGCACGAAATACCAGATGTCGATGTTCGGGCCGCACCCGGAGGATTGAGCTTGCAATAGCTGTTCTTTTAAGCGTGGCGACGCCAGCCGCACCTTCTCTTGCCAAAGCGTCAATGTCCCTTGAGGCCTTGGCTGCGAGTCCAGCAAAATCGGTAAAAGCAGCTCCTGTTCGGGAATCGACAAAGGACCGCGTGGTGAAATCGAAATAGACATTTTTTATCTCCGGCTGAAACTTTATGGCCAGATTATACGACGCGTTTAGCATCTGTTCAATGTTTTTTTCATGGGCGCCGTTAACCCACTGAATCTTTACACCAGTTTCCTGCTCGATAAAAGCAAGCTGCTTCGGGTGCAGGCGCATGTAACTGGTGTCCTGCGTCTGCACAGCGTGCGACAGCAAATTTTCCAGACGGCGCTTACTGCCCGCCACGGAGATGCCTTGGTTGTCGCCGAGGAAAACGAAGCCATTGTTGCGCGAAAAGTCAAGAACTGCTTTGTAGATTGCAGACCCCCGGCCCCCTTTTCCCCACTGCGACACATTCAGTTGGATTGTCTTGTCTGACAGGTCAACCATAACGTCCGCCGTGCGCGTCTTTGTTTTACCGTTTGGCAGCGGCTCCAGCGTTGTCAAAGACATCGCGTAGCTGCCATAGGGGATGAGCCCGCCTTCCATCGTGCGCGTAATGTCGCGGACAGCAGGCACATAATTCGGCTCGATGTTCGCGTATATCGCGCTGATAATCTCCTGCATGTTGGCGATTGCGCTTGCCGCGTTGGTGGGGTCTCCCGCCTTTGCGGTAGAAGTGCCAAACTGTGCGACCTCGCCATCGCTTAAGGTGTACCTCTCCCACATGACGCGCAGGTCTTTTAAATCGCGCGCGTCGAGGGAACCTTCAGGCACTTCGCGCACTGCGGCGTCGTGGGCCACTTGAGCATTCTGCGAAAACGTCGCAGCGGGGTCCATCGCTTCGTTTCTCGGACGCTTCACAAAATTGAAGTCAGCGTCCATTTCCATGTCGATCTTGAATATGGTGCCATCAGGAAGCGTGGTGAAATACTGCTCCGGCGCGGTATCGTACACCGTTACGCCCTGCGCGACGGTGTACATGCCGTCACTGTAAATAAAACCGTTGCGGGTGATTACCGAATCCTGCTCGTACTTTTGGCCCATCGCCAGCGCGTCTTCTTCGGATATGCCCAGCACGATGAAAGAGTTCTCATCGGGGCGGTCATAGACGCCCTTGACCGGAATGACTTCGTACCCCGCCGCTTCAAGGTCGCTGCGCATTGCATCATTACGCGTGGCATTTTCCTCCGCAGACAATTCCAGTTTCATCGGATTCTCGGCGGTCAGGATTGACCAGTCGCTTTTGTGCAAGATGTCAGCTATACCCGCCGAGGTGAAGTCTTCCACGGTGGCCTTGTTTCCCTCCTGCGGGTTGTTCCCCGACATCTGCTGCGCGAGGAAGCGGAGGGGTATCATCTCCATCAGCTCCGAAGGGAGCAGGTCCAAGCGCGCGGAGTTCAGCTGATACAGCTCGACGAGCGGCGTGGCGTATGCGTGAATCGCGGACTCTGTGTACACGTTCATGGCGCGCATGCCCTCGATCACGCCGCGGCGCAGATTCTCCACCTCGGCGGCGCGCACCGCGCCTTTATCTTTGCGGGCGTTCAGGTATTGCGAATAAGCCGGTTTGTCTTGGACGAGCTGCACGCCGAAGTGCTGCGCGCGCGCTTGCGCATCCGCAGTCGCAAGGAACGCTAGCTCCTGACTCTGCTCCGGTGTGATGATGCTAGCATCCAGAGGGGTCAGCTCCGCGACGCGCGCATTGGTGCGTTGGTCTATCTCCGCGGGGGTGGCGGAGCTTTGTTGGGCGGCTTCGTATTCTTCGCGGGTTGCCGCTGGTGCCTCACGATCCGCCAGTTCCGTGGCCTGCTTTTCCAGCTCTTGCGTCTGCGCTTGGAAGAAAACTTGCGAATCGCCGTAGTTCATCCCTTCGGGGGCCCGCTTCAAGAGCGGAAGCAACGCGTTTTGCATCGCAGGATCGGTGACGTAAGTGACCAAGTCCGCTGTGCGAATGCGCACGGTGCTACCCTCAACGGAGAGCCCGTCCTGCAACTGCGCCACAACGTCAGGCATCTGTGTTTCCAGCAGGTTGAGGTCCGCCCCCGTTTGGGTGAGGACTTCATTCAATGCGGAGGCGTCGATATAAACTTCCGACAGGCCGCTATCTGGCAGCACTTCGGTCAGGTACTCGTTGAACTTCCCGGGGTGCCGCTGGCGTAAGGGGTGCTCATTCGCAGCGGCCACCACGTCGGACAGGCGGCTGAAAGTATCCTGCGCGTCTTGTGCCTGCCCCGCGAGAACGCGCTGCGTGTGCCGAGTGATCGCTTCTTCTTCCGTGAGTCCAGCGTCAGGCTGCTGGCCCGCGCGCCCCGCGAGCTGTACAGGACCCGCTGCGGCCACGCCGGTGAGATACCCTTCCAACGCTGAACCGAGGAGGTCAACGCTTGCGTCAGCGCGCACGACCCGGCGCCCTTGAAGCGTGGCCACCTCTTCCAGCGCGCTCTGCGTGCCTTCTTCCCCGCCCTCTCTGTGCAGGTTCTTCAGCACACCGCGTATGTTGCCGGTGAGCGCTTCCGCCGAGGCGCGCGCCCCGCCGGTGATGCGCGAGCCCGCCGCGGTGGCCAGCGCGGAGGGGAGCGCTGCGCGCCCCCAAGCCTCCGCCGCGAGAATCGCCCGCGCCGTAGCCGGGCTGTTGCTTTGCAGTAGCGTCACATACCTCGGCGACACTTTTATCAGCTCCGCCTCGGGCATGCTTTCAACCTGTGCCTGAATTGAAGACAGGGTAACAAGGCCCCCCGTGGCCGCTTCAGAGGCGATCATCCCCTGCGTCGCTGCCGCAGTGCGTGCTTCACGGCGCACGGCAGCCTCGGCGAGGGCTCCCGCTATTTTATCGGTGCCAGTGGCCTTCACAATTTTTTCGGCTTCAGCGATTGCTGCGGCAGCTTCCGCGCCCGTCTTTCCTTCAGCGGCCAGCGCGAAGGCTTTCTGTCGGGTTTCTTCCGCAGCGCGCGCGCCAACTTCTCTGGCGGTGCTTTCTATTGCGGCTTTGTTGACGGCAACCCGCGCGAGCGAAGACCCCGCACCCATAGACGCGAGGGATGCAGGAATGGAGGCCAGCGCGCTGACAGCAAAGCCCGCCGGGTTTTCAGCAATCGCGTTCAGCTTGCCGAGGCCGCTCGCCGCTGCGATATTTTGTTGCTGCCCCCGAACGTAATCGCTGGTGTACTTGTCCCAGTACGCACCCGCTTCCGCCGCGAGGGTTTCCAGCCCCAGTCCCGTGCCCTTTACGATGCCGAGCTGCGAGACATCCTGCGCCGCTGTGGCCGCTGCATAGTCGCGTGCGTGGCTCTCAACCGCCGAGGTGGTATAGGGGCTCGCCGCCGCGCCAATTATGTGCAGGGGCTTGTTGATAAAGTCCGTGATAGGGTTGCCCGTCGGGACTGCTTTAAGCAGCCCTGCCACGGTGTCAGCGGCGCCAGCGGCAAGAAGCGGCAGTGCCGTGGTGGGTGAGCGCAGGATCATACCCCCCGCGCGGGGGATCGCAGCAAGCTGGGACACCGCCTGCCCCCCAATGCTGCTCGCTATGCCCTTACCCTTCAGCTGCTTTTGCAAGAGCGCTTCAAGGCGCGCAGACTGGGGCAGCGCGTCCTGAATCAGCGAATAGTTGTCTGGATTTTTGGTGGCCCAAGCGTGCCCTTTGGGCGCGTCGGTTGCGAAGGCAGCGTATGCCTTTTGGATGTCGCTGCGCGCAATGTCCCCGGCGTATTCGGAAACCGACGCAGCGGGGATGCCCGTCTTTGCAGATAATTGCAGGTTGCGCGCTACCTCATCGGGTTGCTGCGTGCTGATTTCATCTATAAGCGCCGGGGAGAATCGGGGTGTCTTGATGCTGCTCGCGTAAGTTTGCAGCTCTTCTTTGGTGTACGGCATCCCTGCTCCTTCAAATTAGTGCCGCAAGTGTACCCTGAAACGCGCCGCATTTCAACGCACAAAGAAATTGAAAACTTCGTCTTCCGAAGGTGCACGTCCGAGTTCACGCGCTAAATCCGCGCGAGCCTCTGCAACCTCCTCGGGGGTGTGCCCCCCTGCTGCTAGCGCCCTCGCGCGGTCTTCAGGACTCGCCTTATAAGCCCGCACCTTGGTGTCCCAAAGGAAGCCCTTGTCCGTGATGATCTCGCGCATCCCCTTGCGGTAAACTTCTTTGCGCTCTGCGGAGGTCAGCTTCCCCTGCTTGGCGGTTTGCTGCTCCGTCAGCTTTTCACGCAAATAAACTTTCGCGCGGATGAAGTCTTCGGCGGTTGTCTTTGGCATGCTGCCGGTGTAGAGGTCGAACGCCACCTGCAAGTCGGCGTTGTCTGCCGTTGCTTCCATGACCTTCGCAGGTTTTTGCAATTCATCGCGGGCTTTGAGCAGTGCCTGTGCCGCCGGGGTGCCGATTGCGTTTTGCTGCGCATACGCAAGCACCGCTGCGGGGGACATACCGCCAAGCACGCGGGGGTTGCTCAACAGCGCATCCGTTTTTGCAAGGCGCGTGTAGCCCCTCGGGTCTGCTTCCGCTTCGCGCAATTTATTCTGCGCATCCTGCGACAGCGCTTGAAATTCAGGGGTGCGCTCCACCTCGGCGAAGGACCTGCCTGTCAAAATCTTTGCGTACACCCCTCCGACTTTTTGGTCAAGGCTGTCTCTGCGCTCTGCGATGCGCGTCTTCACAACTCCCTCTGCGGCGCGTATCGCAGCGGGGTCGCCTGCCAAACGGGGATCATCTCGCAGCGCTTTGGACATGGCCTCTACATCCCCTGTGCTCGACGGGGACTCTAAAAAGGAGTCCGCTACCTCATGCCCCACGGTGAACGACAAATTGTCCTTGCGAACGTTCTCAATACGGGAGCTCACGTCAAGGTCATCTACAAGGGTGCCCTTTACCTTTGCGTAATACTCCGCCGCGGCGGCGGTATCCTTTTCCGCAAGCATCTTGTTTATCACGTTCGTGTGAAACTTCGATGTGGCTGCGCGCTGAAGCGAGGTGACCTGCTGCACAGGAATTCCGTCAACTGTGCGCATGCGCTCAAACACCGCGTTCATCTCCTTGAGGGCTTCGTCTCTACGCCCCGCGTCGAGAGCGTATATTGTCGCGTTTTGCATTTGTGTGTTGATGGTGCCCTCTCGGGCGGACGCATTGAAAGCCTCCGTCTCGCGCATCGCGTGCGTCAATAAGTCCGCTTGAAATGCAGTAGCATTGCGCTGCCGTGCAACGCTGAACGCTGCGCGCTGCCTTGGGGAGGAGAGCTCCTGTTCAATCTCCTGCGCGGCAGTGTCGAAGCGTTCTTGATAATCTTGCAGGAAGGGCTTACCCCCCTTTGGGGTGTTGATTACGCCATCGCCCTTGACCGACGTGTAACCCCCTTCGGCCATAGCAAGTTCCGCCCTGCGCTGCGCCAGTTTGTTCGTTGCCACTTCTACCTTCGCATCGTCGATCCGCGCGGATTCTTGTTCCACAAAACGCGCCATCTCCGCGCCGAATTGCGCGAGAGCGTTACCTTCCACGGCGCCGTCGTAGGTGGACACCCCCGAAACAGCGCGGAGGCCTTGGCGTGCGATATTGTCGGGGCTGGGGAGCCGTCCGCCGTAGGTGGACACCCCCGAAACAGCGCGGAGGCCTTGGCGTGCGATATTGTCGGGGCTGGGGAGCTGTGCCATTTTTGCTAGGCGAACTTAATAACTTTAGTAGCTGACTTAACAAAATCATCAGCGGACAGCTTGTTTGCTTTAGTTTTAGTTTTAGTTGTACCCCCAAGCGACCCGAAGTCTAGGGCGTCGAATATGCCCTTTGCGCCGGTGAGCAGCGTAGAAGATGCCTTCAGCCGCGCGGCTTTTGAGGCAACGCGGCCTTCGTAATCCTTTGTATCGGCTTCGAGGTTGAGCCCGCGCGCACGCGCCGCCCCTTCATACAGGTCCGACATGGCCGCGATGCGGCCTTCCGTTTCGATGCCCGCCATCAGGTTCAGCACAGTGGGATCGGATGCGCTTCCCCCACCGGCGGCGGCAACGGCCAGCGCACGGGACATGAGCAACCGCGTCTGCCGTCGCTTTTCTTCGGCGCTGAACTGCGCGACAGCGTTTTCCTGCCCCGCGTTGTAGCGTAGTTGCTGCGCGGCGAAGCTGTTCGCTTGCTGCTGCCCTTGGCCCGCCTTGTTCTGCCCGCCCGCTGTCAGCAGTGGGAGCACAACCTTTCCGATGTCAATTAGCGTTTCGTAGCCCATACGTACAAGTCTCCTGAAGGGGTTCGGCCCACACGGCTAAAGCCGATGTGTCGTAATAGACTTTCCGAAGTGGGCTCTTCCTCGCTTCGGAATGCTAACACAAAGGGATAACGCTTGAATAGTTTTTTGCTTTTTTCAATCAGGGCTATCACATCCCTCTTTCTGCGGCGCATTTCAGGTGTCGAGCCGCACACTGCGACGTAGTTATCTCCGCTGCGGTACACGCCGGAAAGCGCCACCACCACGCCGTCCAGTTCGGCGACGAGGGCTCGCAAGCCGAAGAGGGGGCGAGCGCCGTACCACTTATCCACGTCCTTTTGCGTCGCCGGTCGGATAGTCATCCCCGTCATAGCTTTTCGTGCGTCGTTATAGACATCACCAGCCCAAGCAGGGTGCACGGTCTCGGGGCGTTCGCTTCAAGGCATAGCCGCGCGTCGGTGTCATACACCCCGTTCAGCTCAAGTGAATGCGCATCGTAGGCCGTCCAGATGGAAGTGGGGTCCACAAGCGCGCCCTTTTCCATGAGCGGGAGGTCATCCATGTGCTCGAAGTCCGCGCCATATTTCAGCCCCTGCGCATGCGCGTTCGCCATAACAATCCCGAGGTGATCCACGCGCCGTATCTGCGTAAGCGCGGAGCCACCTTGCGCAGCGTAGGCCAACTTGGTGCTGCGCGATCTTGCGCGATAGTGAAGCCCAGCAACCGCTTTACTTACCGCAGTGGGGAGCGTGATAGCCCCCGAGGCTACGGTGTACGTGCCAACGTCCGCGCCGTCCGCCCAGCAAACCACGGTCTCGCCTTCAAGGTGCCCGAGGCCGCTTATCGTCGTGGTAGGCGCGCCGTCGTACACAACGAACCCGTCGGCGTGCTTGGTGATTGGGCCCCCCACGCATTCGTCGAACCTAGCGAACTTTTCCAGAGTGCGAAGGGTGCTACCATTGATCGTGCGGCGCACCACGTAGTACACCTGATCCTCCAGCGCACCGGGCAGCACAACCACGTCCTCCACCGCGCCAACGGTCTCAAATTTAACCCAGCATCGAACTTCTTCAATGCTGTCCAAGATAAACACGGCTACCGTCCCGTCGGACAGCACGAAATGCACCCGCGTGTCTGGCTGTCTTTGAACCGCAACGCGGAGCACACTTGGCTGCGTAACTTCGGGGGAAATAGTGGATACATCCGTAGGGGCGTAGCGCCCCTGTACATCCTCAACGAGCGAGACAACGCGCGACCCAGAGCGATCTACAAAAAACACCTCGCGGTCCACCGACGCGGCATCGGTGGCCGCGCTGCCCCGCGTGGACACTGGCCGCAAGTTGAAGTTGCTCGGCGTCATCGGCTCCTCAAAAGAAGAGGAACGCGCGGCCCACTCGGCGCCCTGCCCCCCGAGCAGCAACTTTGAACCGGCTTCCATCCAACTTATCTTGTCAACTGGCCCCGTTCCGATGCTGCGGGAGATTGGGCCTGCATCGCCTTCAAAGTCCTCATCAAAGCTGGTGTACGCGTCGGATATAGACGCGTCCACCTGATCCTTCCCCGCGAACCACAGGCGCCCCTCATGCAGCGCCACAACGGAGGGATAGCCCCTTCGGGGGGACCAGCGCCCCTCTTGCCACAGCCTCGTGGCCACAGTAGCGCCAAGGGTTTTTGTAACCACAGCCGTAACCACCGTCGGCGAACTGTACCCCACGACGCGAAGCCAGCCCGAAATAGAACCCGAAGCGTAGGACATGCGCAGCGTCGCGGCGCCCGAGGTATAGTCGCCTACTGCTACACCAATGCGGTAATAAATAATCTGATTGTCGAGAGTATCGTTGTAGCTGATCGTCGCGTTTGTGGTGTACGTCGTAACGTCCGTCCAGTCTCCCGGTGCGCCGATGGAGCGCTGTAAGGTGACCGTTGCGGCCCACGTACCCGTGCGGATTACCGTGACGGCGCGTTCAGCGGCCACGCCCGTCACCCGAATGGGGTCCGACCACGTATCCTCCGCCGTTACGGTCACAAACACGTTCTGCCCGACAGAGGCGAGCTTCATTAAAGAGCCCACATTTGACGGGCGGAAGTAACTGGACGACGCGGTGAGGTTAATCTCCCCCGTCAGGGCGCTCGCGGTCATCGTGATAGGTGATGTGTTCATCGCCATGAAAGGCCCGTCGTCAGTGATGAACTCTGCAACAGACCATGAGTGGACGCCACGTCGTTCTACTCTCATCGGCGCGACCCCCTCGCAGGCGATAAACACCACGTCCCCCGACTGATCGAAGCGCATGTCGTCGAGATTGCCCGATGTCACCCAAGGGGTCGGTAGGCTTAACACTCCCGCAGAATCGACCGTGATGGAGTCGATGAGCGTCGGGTACCCCTCGCGGCTTAACACCCGTACATAGAAGTTGCCTGTGGGGGTGAAGGCAAGCGAATGCACCCCGGGGTATAGAAACGTCTCACTCACGTATTCATCTCCGCCCGACGTGCTCCCTACGCGAATGTAGCACTCACCTCGCAGTATCGACACCCGTATAGCGTGCTCCACTCCGCTATAGGCGCCAACAGTAACGAGCTGTTCCCTGACGGCGGCCAGCGTGCCCGTACCTTGCAAAGATAGGTAACCCCCCGTGCGCCATGCGGAGACTGCGCCTGCTTCGTCGTAATTTGTCCAGTTTAACACGTCGGAAGTGAAAGTGCCGTTTACAGTTTGCGCGGAAACAGCGGGGCGGGTGACCAGCGCATCGTTCACAAGCACGCGCATCGCGCCGCTGGTGAATTCCAAAAGCGCTGTGTCGTTTGTGGCAAAGATGAAGGGCAGGTAGCGCGCGTAAGCGTCCCCCGCCGTGCGTTCAACCAGCCCGAGGCCGGGGCGCAGCCCCATAGGCCCCAGCACCCGAGGGAGCCAGTTCGTGCTTTCCTCGAACATGAGTCGCACGCGTTCGAGGTCGATGCGCGCGAGGGCGAGGGGGCTGATTATCCCCCGATTGAAAGCCAGTATCTCTGCGTTTTGCCTAGCCATATAAATTCGCTTTGCTTCCGCGATCCACAATCGCACCGCCGCGAGATTGCACCCACGCCCCCTGCGGGAAGAACTTCGTCGGCCCCTGCAAGGCGTCCTTGGACTTTGCCGCGACGAGCAAGCGCGCGGCGATATTGTCGAGCGCTTCTTTGTCCGTGCCGCTTTGCTTTAGCCTGACGCTTGCGCGCGCCGCAAGGGACGCGGCCACATATCTCACAAAACTCTCGGGCCACAGGCTGGTGTCGCCCCCGTAAGCGGGATCATTCGACACGTAGCTGATAAATATCTGGTCGTAGTCCGTGTACCAAAAACCCGTTTCTTCAGTGTATTGTAGCAAGGGGCTGTTCAGCCACTCGTCTGTGCAGAGCATGGAAATTTTTATAAAATCCACTGGCTTTTCAAAAGCCCTGCGGAAGCCAAACGTGGGGGTGATGCTTGTAGAATAGTCAAGTCGCGCAACGCGCTGGGCAAACTTCCAGTTCCCCTGTTCGAGGCAAAACTTCACATGCCCCGCGCCGGTAGTGGAACCCCACAGTGCATCAAGCACCCTTCGCGGTTCACGATTCTCCGCGAGGGAGGCCAGCTCGCGCTCCCCAAGGTGCTCGACAAGTGCTTCGTTGTATATTGCGAGCTGGTCGGCCATAGCTTACCCCATGTCTTTCGCATTGTCCCGCAGCCACGCCTCGGCGGTGCCACGGTCATCAAAGCCTTCTTTCACGTAGGTCTTGTCTTTGCTGCGGATCACAGACCACTTGCGCTGCGGCCCCTTGAATTCCACAATGAAAGGTGCCTTGGGCGCGTCCTTCACTGCGACGGTCGGTTCGTTGATCTGTGCCTTGTTCAGGACGTGCAACTTCACATGGATGTTCGAGCAGGCGACCACCAAGGCTTCCGCGTACCACGCGCCGCCTTCGGGGAATATCTCCAGCTTGTCGCCGACGCGCAGCTTGGGCGCGACGTGCACCCAGTATTCGGGCTGCATGACATCCTCAAGGGTGTCTGTTGCTGCGGGGGAAACACGGTGTACGTTGCGCACGTAATCCGCTGCGCGGATGCCATCAGGAATCAATTTCGACATGTAGGTGTGCTCCTTTGGGTTGTTAAAAAGAAAGAGGCTCCAAGGATACCCTGAAGCCTCTTATTTTGCAACCGTTACGCTTTAGTCGGTGTTGGTCGCACTGCCCACGACGGTGCCATCAGACAGGTTAACGGCGCCCGGTGCGGCAGCACCGACCGTGACAACCTTGTGCATGGTCAGCGCGGCGGCATCGGTGGTCGAGTCTTTGTGGTAAACGATGTCGTTTACCTTCATGCCCAGCTCACCACCATTAGTGATGAATCCAGCCGTGTCGGCAGCTGCGGTAGCGTCAGCGGAAGAGTGGAGCCAGATGCGCGGGCCAGCGATGGCCTGTACGATGAGCGCCGGGGGTGCGGAAGTAGAGTAAGCCATGGTGATTCTCCTTTATTCAAAAAGTTGTCAGGTCCCCTCCCGAAGGAGGGGAAGCCTATTAGGCTGC
>Ga0210044_10010164_pt1 | contig 11281 bp, 10 predicted proteins | sample CryGey13umfilter_2_FD_183959 | JGI IMG/M metagenome (GOLD analysis project Ga0210044, IMG submission 183959) | Groundwater microbial communities from aquifer in Utah, USA - Crystal Geyser 4/9/14 3 um filter (SPAdes) (version 2) | ecosystem: Environmental > Aquatic > Deep subsurface >...
GGAGGAAGGATTAAACGATATAGGAAGTCTTCTTGATGCGGCAAAAATAGACGCGGGTAAATTCGTACTCTACAAAGAGATGTTTGATATAAATAGTCTTGTTCATCAACGCGCACAAGAATTTTTGGTTCTTGCCGGTCAAAAAGGGATAACACTAAATACAAATACGCAAGTTGGAATTCCGGAATTTTCTTTTGATCCGCTTCGAATAGGTCAGGTTCTAAGCAACCTTTTTTCAAACAGCCTAAAAGCAACCCCTGTTGGCGGAACGATTACCATAAAAACCATTCTAAATGGTGGGAATTTAGAGGTTTTGGTATCAGACACGGGGAATGGTATTCCTAAGGATAAGATAGGGCTTCTTTTCTCAAAATTTGGGCAAATTGGCAATACTGCAAACAAGGACAGTACAGGGCTCGGACTTTTTATTTCAAAAGGAATTGTTGTTGAGCACGGAGGGAAGATTTGGATAGAGTCTCCTGTTCTGTCTTCTCAAGGCGAAGGAGAAGGAAAGGGGACGACCGTACATTTCACTTTGCCGATTGTAAAAGAAAAGAAAGAAGAGGAAAGAGAAGCCTTAGAAATTCCCCAGACGTTCGTGAATTGATCTTAGTTTACTTTCAAATAATTTCTTCTGTACTTTTATTTCGCCGATTTAAACTACGGTACATTTATACAGGTATACTGGTATACCTGTAGCAGACGAAAAGTTCCGTTTAGAGAATAACTAAAAGATTATTGCGTAGAGGTTGTTTCAGAGCCAGATGCAGGGCTTGTTTTTTTCTTCTTTCTCTCCCTCATGATGAAGAGCAGTACTAGAATTATTACAATAAGCGTTATAACTGTTGCGATTTTCCATGGAAATACTATAAAGCTTACTACGGCAACTAATGGAAGGTTATTATCTCTGCCGTAGGTTGCCGAAAGCCGCGCGGTGTAACGTCCAAGCATAAATTTTGTTCCAAAAGAGTTCTCGTTCAAAAAGCTTTTCTCTGGAAAAATATTATGTTCTTCAAGCGGAAGAATAGTTCTTTGGCCAAAAATATTTGTTACGGTAATTTCTCCTTTCGGTTTTATATGCAGGTCACCGTTGTTGAAAATTTCAGTTTGTACTTTTACGGGTCCGTATTCTGAAAATCCTTTTGCGCTCATAACTGCATTTGCGGCTTCTGTAATTGGTCCTTTGACACCAAGATAAAAAAGAGTACCGATTTGAGTTTGGACTCCTGTTCCTGTTCCTTCAACAGGAATTGTTTGTGTTGGTTCGTAAATAACCGCAGCGTAATGTCCTCCCGGAGCAGCATCCAACGGAACTTGTAAAAAGTAATTTAGCTCCTGTTTTTGGTGGGGTAGAATTGTAAAAGTTGAAGGGGTAACTCCCAGCCAAGCTGCAGCCGAACGCTTTACAGAAAGATCGTTCGGAGCAAGAATTTGTGGTGTTCCATGATTGTCTGACACAACATAATCTCTTACCATTGCTGTGAAAGTGAGAAGTTCATTGCCATCATTTATTACTTTCATGACTCCTTCTTTTTTGTCTCCCGGAGCTAGAGAATATTCAACAGCCGGAGGAACGATAGTCATTGTTCTTATTGCCTGGGGTGGTTCTTGAGCAAAGGCGTGAAGAAAAAGACTTGCCGCACCAAGCGCGCCCGCAATGGTTGATGCAGTTATGATTTTGGGCAGTTTGTTTTTCATAAATATTATTTAACTAAAACGACGGTGTTGCGACATAGGTAACAACAGCTTGATAAGTACCGGCGGGAACACGTGCATCAACGCCTGCGGCATAAGCAACGCTCACAAGACCGCTTCCAGTGGTAATAGTATTTCCTACAGGACCTGTAGTTCTATATGCTATTGTTACAGGTGACGTTTTTGTAGGCCATCCGTATTTGCAGATTGGATTGGTTGATCCGGTAATGTAGGTATTACAATTACCGCCACCTCCGATTGAGTTCCAAAACGTTGAAGCGGGATTTGTATCAAGACCGCAAGCATGGAGACCAAACCAGTTTTGCCCGTTTGGAAATACTGCCGGAGTAGTGCTGCTTCCAATATCAAAACCGGTTGCTAAATTACGCAATGGTCCGCTTGACGTTGCAACAAGGCTGTACCCGTTTATAGCATTAGTAGAAACTGTCAATAGCTGTGCTGCAATATTTCCGACCTTTGTATCAGTACTCGTTGGAACATTAGCAAGCGTTCCTAGGTTTACGACTGTTGCGGTTGATGCAAGTCCTGCATTTGTTGTTTCAGTCTGTAGACATCCTGTTGTATTGCCGTTGTTGATAGCTGTAGCATTTGCGATACCGGCTATTGTAAAAGTTAGAGTTGGGTCAACGTTTGCAAATACCTGAACAGATTCAATGGTTCCCATCGCGACTTTAACAGTATCAAGTGCAACGCTGCTATCATCTTGCGTATCAATGGTTACTTTCCAGACGTCTGCAGTTCCTGCAGTTGCGGTTTTTGTAGGATTTATAAGGGTTGGAACTTGGGTTGTGCATTCGCCGTCTGTTTGAGCAGAGCACCCGACTAGAATAGTGACAACCGTTCCGGCGCCGACAGGAGCGGATAAAGTACATGTAATTGAAGGAGAACTGACTGCAAACGTGCATGTTGCATTATTTGCGACAATATTTCCTGTTGTAAGACCGTTAAAAGCAAAGGTGGTTGCGGAAGGAGATGCGGTATTATCAGCCGCACCCGGGTAAGTAAGAATAATCTTTCCGGCATTTGGAATAGGATTTGTTGCGATAAACCTAAATTTATGCATTGCGCTTATGGCGGTAGTTATTGCATCTCCTTTGTGATGGGTATTTGCTGCAGTTCCCCCAAAATACACAACTCTTTGATTAGCAGCAGGAGTATTTGCCGCTGATAAAGATGCAACCGTTACGGTATTTAAAGTTTCTCCCGTGTCAGGTCTTAAAATAGCAGAGTCAGAAGCCAGATAAATGGATCCGTTATCTGTAATTGTTACCTGTCCTGCGCTTGCCGCTTGGTCTGCCCCTAATGGAGCAGAAGCAGAAGGGCGTGAAGTAGTAAGGGTACCTGAAGCGCTTGCAAGAGTTGCCGCGTCTGCGCTCTTCACAGAAAAAAAGAAAAGCATAAATACTCCAACCAATAGAAAAAACAGAGTATAAATACGTGATAATATTTTCATTCCTTTACTATTTAATACACTTTTTAGAATAGTTGTCAAGTAAGTAAGTTATTACTTTTTTGTAACATTTTTTTTGTCTGTATCTACCAGTTTTAATAACCAGTCATGGTGTAGTCCTTTTTGTCTGTGTAATTTATCAAAAATGCTGCGAAATAACTTAGGACGCAAGATAAGTATAATAATGATGATAATTATAATAATTAACAATAAAAGAAGAATCAAAAAACCGATGATTGTAGATGTGAGCAAAGCAGTTCCGCTAGTTGTAATTTTTTCAATTTTTTTCCCTACCTGTTGTGGGAGTGAAAGAACAGTTAAGTCTATGCCTTTTTTTGGCGGAAGAGACTCTTTGTTATCTAATTTTCCGTATGCAAGAAAAGAGTATGTTCCTGCTTGAACATTTTTTATTGTTATAGAATAGTAACCGGTACTGTCTGTTTGTGCCGTATAAGCGTTTCCGTCTTTTGATTTTATGATAACCGTGCTGTTCGGCCTGCTGTAACCGTAAATTACTGCTTGGTCTCCCGCGCTTATTTCTTTTTTCAAAAGTCCAACAGTTGGAGGAAGGAAAATATTGTCAATAGTTGTATCGGTTGTTACAGGATTAATATCAAGACAGGCCTCAGCTTCTCCAAGACGTTTAAAATCTGTTACCGAAAGACAGAAGTTTGAAAAATTCTCTCTCACCAAAATCTGGGAGATAAAAAAATTTCCAAGTGCATCGGCAACAACTGATCTTATAAATTGCCCGTTTGATGTCATAACAATCGAGGCATAAGGCGAGGTATATCCGGAAATAGAAAGGTAAACGCCTCCAACGCTTGCGTTAACTGTTGTTGAAACATTCCCGGGATATACGATGGTTTGGGCATTTGCGCGCAGCGCAAAAGTCAAAAAGCAAAATGCATAAATCAAAAGAAAGAAAGCAATTTTGAATTTTGAGTTTTGAATTTTTAATTTGAAACGGGCAGCGTTCATAGTATTAGAATACCACAGTTAGGTTTTGGGTTTCTAGGTGGTAGGTTATTAGGAGAGTTAGGGTTTAAAAATTATCTAACAATCTAACGATCCCGTCTAACGATCCCGTATCGTTAGAGTCCTTTTTCTTTGCGTCTTTTCAAAAAGACGCCCAAAACTTCTTGCGAGTATTATTCTTTGTACTTTCGTTCCGGCGAAAGTACCAAAGCCTATCGCCGAGTTTTGTTCCGTGCTTTCAAAACCTCGTTACTCACTGAATTTTCGAGTCCCCTTCGGCGAAAATTCCGGGCGCTTGCTCCTGGGTTTTTCATGCACTTCACTGCAAATCGGCGATTAAAAAATGAGTATTAGAATATTGATAATTGATTGAAAATTGCTTGCCCTGAGGGAACCCGAAGGGAAAATTGTAAATTGAAAATTTCTGTCGGAATATTGGTAGGATTTGTGATTGAAGAGGTAAGAAATGAAACATGAGGCACTAAGATATGTTTTGATACCCTAGTTATTGTAGTCCTAGTTTATAAATATTATATGGGCTTCCAGGGTTGAGTCGTGTAATTATTGCAATGCTTGTTCCGTCCGGCCAAGGAAAAATATAATTATCCAAAAAAGGTCCTGCATAAACAGTTGTTGGATTTCCTCCGTCGTATTCAAGAATAGTGATCTTGTTGTATTTGGCAAAAACCAAATGGCGCGAATCCGAATTCCAGAAAAAGCGGGGTGAAGTTTCACTTTCCTTTATGTCTGTTTTGTCAAAGATAATATAATTCCTGTCGTCCTTAATGTCATAAACATAAGTATTTCCTTTTGTAAGCTTTCTTTGTTCTAAAGTGGAATTGCCTCCGACTATACGAGGTTTTTTAACAATAGGCAAAAGTGCGCTCTGGCTTGCAGTATAAAGAATTTTGTCTCCTTCCGGAGACATTGAAAAATCCGAAAAATTATCAATTACGATTGTTCGAAGTTCTTTTGGAAAAGAATCAAGTATTTTTTTGTTTTTATCCTGCGCTTGTTGTTCCCAGTCTTTTTGTACTTGAAAAAGCGATGTTGTAACGTCTTGTGGCGTATCGATAAAGTTTCTTACCGGAAGAAGATATGATGTTATGCCGCTTTGAGTTTTTATTTGAGCAAGCATTTCTTTTCCGTCCGGGGAAAAAGAAAGAGTAGCATCGGAAAACGCGTCAACTTGGTTATTGGTAATTTGTGTTGTTTGCCCGCCAAAAGAAATAAGTGGCCGCGCATTCATGTCCAATACATAAGCACCATTTTTGGTCGCAGAAGAGGAAGAAACAGTATAGGCGATAAGAGTTCCGGTGGTGTCAAGGACCGGATTTGTTGCGCCGGTTGAAGTAATTGCTTCGAGCTTTGGGGCTGTAGGATAAAGAAGCGCGTTGACTTCCGAAACTACTTCTTTATCTACAACAATTTGCTTTTTCCACGGAATATAGCCATCTTTTTCAATAACTACGTCATATTTTCCGGGTGAAAGATTAATTGTGTTATTGGTTGCTGTTGTGAGGTGGTTATTAATTTCAACTCGTGCTCCTTCAGGCTTGCTTGTCAAAACAAGAAGTCCTGTGCCTTCTATGTGTGCTCTACCGTTTTCAGGGAGAAAACGATAACCCCTGGCATACAGAATTGCGGCAATAGTACCTATTGTAATAAAAAATAGGATAAGAACCATGCTTACCCAAACCCGTTTCATTCTCCTAATTATATATTTAATTTTCCCTATTGCAAGTTTTTTTAGACACTAATATAATCAGGTAAGATTATAAGATAATTGATATATATAGTATATATTTTGATATAGTTAAAATTAGGTATGTTTGGATCTTCAATGTTGTCAAAAAAAATAGGGATTGATCTCGGAACAGCCAATGTTTTAGTGTACGTTGCAGGTGAGGGGATTGTTCTTAATGAACCAACGGTTGTTGCAGTGCGGGCTGATGATAATAAAGTTGTTGCGGTAGGTCAAGAAGCAAAAGAAATGCTTGGAAGAACGCCCGGAAATATTATAGCGACCCGTCCATTAAAAGATGGAGTTATTGCCGATTATGGAATAACTCAAAGTATGCTTTCTTATTTTATAGATAAGGTCTCCGGACCGACGAGATTTTTGAGCGGATCTTTTCTTCGTACAAAACCTGAAGTAATGGTTTGTATCCCCTCCGGCATCACGCAAGTTGAAAAAAGAGCCGTTCTGGACGCAACCTTGGCCGCAGGAGCCGGCTCTGTATATCTTATTGAAGAGCCGTTGGCCGCGGCAATCGGTGCAAAACTTCCAATTGCCCAAGCGACAGGACATATGATACTTGATAGCGGAGGCGGAACTACTGATATTGCCGTCATTTCTCTTGGAGGAGTTGTGGAACATAAGTCAATTCGCATTGCCGGAAACAAAACAGAAGAGGCAATAGCAAACCATATCCGTAAGCGTTTCAATCTTTTAGTTGGAGAAAGAACTGCCGAAGAAATAAAAATAAAAATAGGAAATGCTATTCCGGATGCTTCTGACCCGCAAATCATGGGAGTAAGAGGCAGAGACAGCGTTACCGGTCTTCCTCGGTCAATTGACATTTCAGACGAAGAAGTAAACGAGGCGATTTTACCTGTTCTTAAGCAAATAATAAATGCAATCAGAGAAACTTTTGAGATAACGCCACCGGAGCTGGCATCAGACATTATTGACAAAGGTATTGTGTTGTCAGGCGGAACATCGCTTTTAAAAAACCTTGATAAATATATAAGTAGGGAAACAGGAGTCCCTTCGTATGTAGCTGAAGATCCGCTTTTTTGTGTTGTAAGGGGTACCGGAGTAGCCCTTGAAAACCTTGAATTATACAAAAGGTCAATAAATAAGAATGAATACTAACGCTTCATTTTTTCGTTCGTCCGGCAAACGGACTTCCAATAAAAATGAATACTAGAAAATAGAAAAAAGCTTATAGTTTCATTTAAATAATAATAAAGCAGATACTTTTTCACATAGAAAATTTTGGAGAGAAAAGCGAGAGAGCCTATAATAATAAGAGCAAAAAAATAAATTTTACACAAAGTAATAATTAAAATACAGAAAAGTGTAAATATGACAAGAGATTTTGAAGAGTAAATAATCTATACAATTGAGCATACATTTTTTATATTCTAAAATTTGATACTATCATATAATATTTAAAAAAAATGGACAAAAATGATATTCTTGGAGTAGGAATAACAAAAGCATCTGAAGATGAAATCTTAGAGTATATTATTAAAAAGTTGGAAAAGACCAATGAAAAGATAACAATCTTTACCCCAAACCCCGAAATTATTGTAAAAACTTACAAGGATCCGGCATTCAAAAAAATCCTAAATAGCGCTGATATTTCGTTACCTGACGGAGAAGGCGTTGTTATCGCAAGCCGATTCATGCGTAAAAACATAAAAAAACGTATAACCGGAGTTGACTTCATGGTGAGGCTATGTGAATGTGTTTCACAGCATAATATAGGCGTGAAAAGGGTAGCTTCCAAAGATGCAAAAAAGCTTATTACGACGGGCTTTATTGGTGGTCAAGAGGGTGTAGCAGAAGAGGCTGCCAAGTGCTTGAAGAAAAAATACCCAACTCTTTGTGTAAATATGGCAAAAAATGAATGGTCTGAAGCGGATTTGTATAAAAAAACTGATATATTGTTTGTTGCATTTGGCGCGCCAAAACAAGAAAAATGGATATGTGATAATATTCAAAAACTTCCGGTGAGGGTTATGATGTCGGTTGGAGGATCTTTCGACGTATTAAGCGGGAGAGTAGCCCGTGCTCCAAAATTTTTTCAGTTTGTCAAAGGAGAATGGCTTTTTAGATTGGCCATACAGCCATGGAGATGGAAGCGTCAATTAGCCTTGATTGAATTCATTTTTCTCGTTGCGTCAGATTTTTTCAGAAGTATTTTTAAAAATAGGCCCTAATTTTGCGTTTTTAGACCATATTTTCACAAAAAGCATCAACTAACCATCTAAAAAACGATAAAAAAAATATTTTCACAGCTTCAATTAGCTTTAATAATTAGTTTAACTTCTTAAGTTTAAGTTTGGATTTTACCAAATTAGTTGCCCCGGATGAGCAAAATTAGATTTTTATAATTTAGCCCCTTGACAAGTCTGATGCGTTTTGCTAGTCTATTTATAGATACGATATAGAGAGGCTCTAATCGTACACAGTATGCAGCAGCACAACATATCAATAGAGAACTTACCAGATCTACTTACGGTTAGAGAAGTAGCAGAACTTCTTCGTGTTTCACCACTAACTATTAAAAGATGGGGGAAAAGAGGAAAATTGCCAGCAATCAGAATAAATTCGCGCGGAGACCGCAGATACAAGAAGGAAGCAGTGCTTTATCTACTGGGAATTCAACAAAAATCCACGATTTAAACTCATGGGCGCAGAACAAAGACCACCAGCCCCTGAAGCAGAACAGCCACGATCAGAGTTTTATCAAACACTTGAAAACAGATGGAGTAAGGGACTTTTTGTTTGTGTGGGACTCGATTCGGAATTCGCAAAAATCCCCGATTTTCTTAAAAACAGTGTGTCTAAAAGTTCTGAAAGTGAAGCAATTTACAGGTTTAATAAAGCAATTATAGACGCAACAGCAGATTTGGCCTGTGCATTCAAGCCAAACTCTGCTTTTTATGAAGCAGAGGGTAAAGGAGGTATGGAGGCTTTAAAAAGAACAATTTCTTATATAAAGGATTCTTATCCCAATGTTCCGGTAATTCTTGATTATAAAAGAGGAGATATAGGAAATACTAATCTCGGGTATGTTAAAGAGGCTTTTGATGTTGATGGTTTAAACGCAGATGCGGTTACGGTTCATGGATACTTAGGAAAGGAAGCAATGAAGCCATTTTTAGATAGGAAAGATAAGGGGATAATAGTTCTGGCAAAGACTTCGAATCCCGGAGCGGGAGAGTTTCAGGATTTAATCGTAGACGATTGTAGCTATGGAGATACTCCTCTTTTCGGAATGGTTGCGGCAAATGTTTTTCGTGATTGGAACGAACATGGGAATGTAGGATTGGTTGTGGGAGCAACATATCCTGAAGAACTTGAAAAGGTAAGAAAGACAGTAGGGGATATGCCGATTTTGATTCCGGGTGTTGGGGCACAGGGTGGAGATTTGGAAAAAGCAGTCAGAAATGGTAAAGATAGTAATAATCAGGGAATGATAATAAATTCTTCAAGAGGGATAATTTTTGCTTCCGGCGGAGAGGATTTTGCAGCAGCCGCAAGAAGAGAAACGCAAAAATTAACTAATGAAATAAACACCCACCGTCTCGCCTAATATTTCTCAATTGAGATTCGCAAAGATGAAAATATAAAATAACGATCCCGTATCGTTAGGCTCGTTAGAGCTCATTAGGGCGTTAGAATACTTTACGGCTTAACTTTTCTCCTTTCAGCTTCTTTTTCCTTCACTCACTCGATTTTTCATGTGCTTCACGGCGAATCGCCGATTTTAATTGAGCGCAAAACGACAAATTAAGCGAGAAATTGCGCACAAAACGACGAATAAGGTTCATGCGTAAGTTTAAATTGAAAAAAAACTTCGAACAGAAAATGCTAGTGGAGCGAATAGCTTGTGAAAATTAGTTGATGAGTCGTTTTGATGCCTTTGGAATGAGTAATTTTGCAACAAAAACAAAAAGGCCTGTTGCAATTGCCGAGTAAAATGCAATCATTGTCGCGCAAGAAAGTTGCCCTTCAAGTCCAACCGTATTGCTTTCATTTAAAACAGATATACCATTCATTCTTCGTATATTATAACAGATTTGTCAATGGTTTGTGCCTATTTACCCACAAATAAGTTGATTACTTTCCAAAGAAGAAGAGGCCAAAAAGAAAAATTGCAACTGCAATCCTGTAAATTCCGAATGGAATAAAGCTGTATTTTTTGACGTACGAGAGCAGCCATTTGATAGCAAAAATTGCAACAACAAATGATGTTATAATTCCTATACCAAGCGCAATCCATTCGTTTGTACTGAAATAAAAGCTCGTTTTGACAAGGTCAAGTCCTGTTGCCGCAAGCATTGTAGGGATTGCAAGTAAAAATGAGAATTCTACGGCTGTTTTTCGATCCATTCCCATTAACATTCCGCCGAAAATTGTTGCGGCAGCTCGTGAGACTCCCGGAACAACAGAAATTGACTGGATAATGCCTATAATTACTGCGTTTTTATATGAAACAGTAGCAATAGATTGATGATTTATGACCTGCCTGCCGGCAGGCACGGTTGATGATTTCTGATTTTTACGTTTGAGGTAGAGTTCGAGCGCAATAAGAGCTATTCCTCCAAGCGCAAGTGACCACAAAACCACGCTTGAATTTCCAAGTAAATACTGTTTGATGAGTTTATATAGTAAAAATCCTATAACTCCGGTTGGGATAAAAGCGGCCAAAACCTTTTTTAGCGATTCGGTTTTTGTCATAATATCTTTCCAATACAACGCGATTACGGCCAGAATTGCGCCTGATTGTATGGCAATTTCAAATGTTTTGACAAAATCTGTTTGGCTAATACTTAAAAGTTTGCTTGCTAAAATAAGATGGCCCGTTGAGGAAATAGGGAGGAATTCGGTGATTCCTTCAACAATTCCTAAAATTATTGCTTGAAAGATATCCATAAGCGTTTTTTGTTTAGCGTTTAGTTAATTAGCGTTTAGGGTTTAGTTGACCAATCTTTATAATCATAACATGAAGCATGCGTGAAACTTCATTAACCAAGCTTTCAATATCATTGTACGAGTTTATATTACCAAATTTTAAGTCTCTTGCTATGGTTAGTTGAGTTTCCAGTTCCAGCAATGATCCGTACGCTATTGAATAGAACTGTGAATATTCCCTAGAAGATTTTCTTGCATAACCCTCTGCTATATTTGATGGAATTGAAACTGCGGCTCGGCGCATTTGAGAGCTTAAACCATAAATTTCCGATTGAGGAAAGTTGTTTGTTAGTTTGTAAATTTCTTTTACAAGAGAAATTGATTTCTGCCACACAATTAGTTCTTTGTAAGATTTTATTGATGACATAACTAAACGCTAATTCCTAAATAACTAAACCCTTATCGCATCACAAGTGATGCGATTG
>Ga0210044_10010171_pt1 | contig 11278 bp, 7 predicted proteins | sample CryGey13umfilter_2_FD_183959 | JGI IMG/M metagenome (GOLD analysis project Ga0210044, IMG submission 183959) | Groundwater microbial communities from aquifer in Utah, USA - Crystal Geyser 4/9/14 3 um filter (SPAdes) (version 2) | ecosystem: Environmental > Aquatic > Deep subsurface > Groundwater...
CGCCCACCGTGGTCTTTTACGACTCGCCGCACTCGTTGTGTTTGCCAGTCGAGGGGTTAGAGGATACGTACGCGTGTCCCAAAGCCCACTCGTAGTCATCGTTGGGCAACGAAGGGTTAACTAACTAACGTTCAGGCGGGCGTCTCCGTTGTCCCGAGTTCGCTGGAGCGTGCAGCACAAACACAACAAGCCTCCTGCCATGAAGATCGCCGGGTTCGAGCGGTATGTTATCGATATTGCTTCGATCTTATCCTTATCGCAAAGGCGCAGAGGGCGGCCGAGGCGCAGAGGGTTTGAGATAAGGAGCTGTCTCGTCGTGAGTTCATGGTGGCAACGTTGAAGAAAGGCAGAAGGGGGGTCCGGGGGGCAAAGTCCCCCGGCGGGTCAGGGCGGAGCCCTGCCCCAAGAGCGACGCGGACTTCACCATGGCGTACAGCCGCAGGTGTGAGCCCGGTGGCTTGTCTTTCCGCGACAAGAAACCCGGAGACCCAGTCAGAACCCCTCTTTCTTTGTCTTCGTCGCGGGCGAAGTAGGATGCATATGGGGGAATCACGTTAGCCACGGATTTGGCCATGACTTCCGCAAAAATAGCCTCACTTCTCCTCGTACTCATCGGGGTCTTCGCCCTTTGGGGAGCGACCAGCTGTCGTGAGCGGGCCATCACCTTCGAGCGCTCGGCCGAAGCGGGCGCCCTGCCGTCTTCAGGGGCGCCAGGGGCACGGCGAGGGGCGCCGGAACCGAAGAAGGTGCTGTCGCCGGCTGTGCCGGCGGCCAAACGGGTGCGCGTCCAACTGCCTCGTGAGCACGAGGCGTTCACGGTGGCGGTGATCTCGGATCTGAACGCCAGCTACGGCTCGCGGTGGTACCCCGAGTCGGTACACCGGGCGGTGGACCGCCTGATCGAGCTCGACCCCGACTTGGTGCTTGGCACCGGCGACATGGTGGCCGGCCAAAGCGCTGGGCTGGACTATGGAGGCATGTGGGAGGCCTTCCACACCGTGGTCTCCGACCGGCTCTTCGACGCGGGCATCGCCTTCGCGCCGACCCCGGGCAACCACGACGCGTCCGGCTACCCTCAGTATGAGAACGAGCGCGCCTGGTACGAGTGGGCTTGGTCGTACCGCATGCCGGAGGTGGACTACGTGAGCGCCGAGGCGCTTCCCTTCCGTTACGCGTTTGTCGCTCGCAACGTGCTCTTCGTTTCACTTGACGCCACGGTCGCTCGTCCCATGCAACAAGAACAACGCGAGTGGTTGCGCGACGTCCTGCGTGCTCACGCCGACGTCAGCGCGACGATCGTGTACGGACACCTGCCGCTGCAGCCCTTTGCCGAGGGGCGACGCTGGGACACCATCAACGACCCGAGCCTCGAGCAACTGCTGGTCGACGAGGGCGTCGACCTCTACCTCTCCGGGCATCATCAGGCCTATTACCTGGGGCGGCATGGGGGCCTGCGCATGTTGTCCACGGGGTGTCTTGGCAACGGCGTTCGGACCTTGCTCGGCGACACACAGCCGTCGTTCAAGACCATCGTGCTGTTGCACATCGCGCCCGACGGGACCATCGCCGTCGAGACGCTGACGGGGGAGAACTTCGACTTGGTGGTGCAGAACGAGCTGTTGCCGCCCTCGGTCGGTGAGGGGCTTCATCGGGTGGTGCGCGACAGCGAAGTGGCTCCGCCCATGCTGGCCCGTCAGCGCGACGACGACGGCGGCGATTGGGACCGGCTCGAGGCGGAGATGACGCTGCGGGCTCGGATGATGGAGTAGGCTCGGGCGAGCCTGGTGGGGCTGGGCTTCGATTTCGACGCAAGGACACAGAGATCGCCAAGACGCAAGGGAGTCTTCTTGGTTTGGACTTCGGATTTGCTCTTGGGGTCTGGGGTTGGGTGGGGGTTCTGGTCCTTAACGCAGAGTCGCGGAGCCGCGGAGCCGCAGAGAGTTTTCTTTGTTTGGACTTCGGATTTGCTCTTGGCGTCGGGCCTAGCAATCTTGCAGTCGCCACCAGACTCGAAACTACCACCAGCCATATTCTGGCGGGGCCGGCGTGGTCGCCATGGGCATCGCCTGCGCGGTGGGGAGGTGCTCAGGGTAGGAGTTGATGGCGACGGTGCCGCTGGTGCCCCCGTTGGTGCCGATGATGAAGGTCCGGGCTTTGTCGATGCTGGCGCCTTCGTAGGCCTCGATGTCGGTGGTGGCGTTGCCGTAGGCGGCGTAGAAGGTGGCTTGCGCCTCGGTCTGGACCTTTTGGATGAACTCGCGCTTGTAGGTGGCCACGCCCCCTGAGGTGGGCAGCGCCTGGGCGTTCGTGTCGGTGAGGTGCACGGCGCCAGCGGGGAAGCCCATGTCCACGAGCCACTGTTGGCTGCGCTCGCGCAACATGTCGGGTCGACCGGTCACGTAGATGGGCAGGTATCCCTTGTCCGACCAACTCCAGACGACGTCTGGAGCGCCAGGATACATCTCGGGGACGTGGCTGCCGTTGTAGATCGAGGCGGCGAGGTCGAGGATCAGCTCCGAATCGCCGGTCGTCAGGGTGCCGTCGATGTCGCAGACGACCGCTTGGGTGCCCGGCTCGACGACGATGAGGGTGAAGGCGGCGACGCTGTGATCGCCCTGAACCAGCATGCGGATGGGGGTTCGCCCGACGGGGCGCACGTGCTGCGCAGGGAGCTCGAAGAAGATACGGCCGCCGTCGTCAGCGATGCCCCAGACGGTGCCCATTTGGCCGTCGGTGGTGGTCGCGTGAATGCCCATCGAGACCCAATCCCCGCAGGGCGGGTCGACTTGGTAGAAGAGCTCGACGTCCTCGTCCTCGAGATCATCGTCCAGCAGGCCGTAGGCGAACTTGCCGATGAGCCTCTGCGGTTGACCCGCAGCGACCACGACGTCTTGGCCGCGATGGTTGCCGTCGCCCTGCAGCGTCACGATCCATTCGGTGTCCCAGTGGCGCCAGGCGGTGGTCGCCCCCGTCGCCACGAACGGGTTGCGCGGTTGGCACTCGGCGACAGTGCTGGTGTCCGTCTCCTCGAGGTCTTGGGCGACATCGAAGGAGCTCGTGTCGACGCTCGTGTCGGCGGAGGCGTCTGCGGTCGTCAAATCGTCGGTGCTGTCAATGACTTCGACTGCGCTGGTGTCGGCGCTCGTGTCGGTCAGGGTCGTGCCGTCGCCGCTGTTGAGATCACCGGACGTGTCGGAACCAGTACCATTGCCGGACCCGGAAGAGTCGTTACAGGCGGCGGTCACGACCAGAACGAAAGACGCGGCGAGCAGAAGAATCAGGTGACGCATTGGGACCTCTGAGGAGACCGGTTGAATTGACGGACCGAAGGTACAAGCTTGTTTTGACTCGTGCAAACCCGGAATTCGGCTCTTGTGATGCTGCGTCAATATCCGAAGCTGACTGCTGACGCGAAGTTCGGGCTGCTCGGGGCTCCGGATTGCAAGCCAGGTTCAGCCCTGAAGTCTGGAGTGTGGAGCTTGGTCCGGCGGCGCCATGGGCTGCAGGAGCTCGGTTGTGCCAGGACAGTCGCAACGGTTTTCACCGCCAGCGGACACACTCCGCAAACGCGCGGTTGCGGGCCAGGACTGCGTCGCCAAATTCCTGCAGCTGGGCGACTCGCTCGGGCTCGAGCGGGCCTGCGCGCAGGGCGCGCAGGCCCGCTCCGAGTTCGTCTATCGAGCGAGGAGCCGACATCGTGCTGGTGACTCCAGGCTGCTGCATGCTGTAGCGATAGCACTCGGCCGCATCGGGCGGCGCGGGCGCCGCCGGATGCGGCCTCTCGAGCATGCGGCTGTAGCACAAGGCGCTGAAGGTGAGCAGCCCACACCCCGCAGCCTTGATGGTCGGAAAGACCTCGGCCTCGGCGCCGCGATGGGCGCCGTTGTGCCGCAACATGAGCGTCGGCCAAGGCGCCTGTGACTGGACGTGCTCGAGGGCGAGCGCCCGTTGGTGCGTCGAGAAGCCGTAGGTCTTGACCTTCCCCTCGCGCTGCAGGGCCTGCAACGTCGGCAACAGGGGCTCCAGGCGGGCCGCGTCTCGCACCCAGAAGAGCAAGTAGACGCCGAGCTGCTCGAGGTGCAACGAGCGCAGCGCTCGCTCGGCGTCGGCACGCACGCGCTTCGCATCGGCGTGGAAAGTGCCAGCGACCACCTCGGTCTGTCGCCGGTGCTCGGGCGTCAGGTCGCGAAAGAAGCGGATAAGGGTGCTGTAGTTCGGCTCCCAGAAGAACGTGTTGATGCCCGCCTCTATGCCCCGCCGAAAGCCGAGTTCGGGGAGCCCGTAGTGGCCTGAGAGCGCCAGCGGGCTCAGCAGCAGCCCCGTGTTTCCCAAAGGCCGCTGTGGCGGCCTTTGGGAAACACCGGTCGGCGAGTCGGGCTCGCAGTCCGGCGATGGCGAGTCGGGCTCGCAGTCCGGCATTGGCGAGTCGGGCTCGCAGTCCGGCATTGGCGAGTCGGGTTCGCAGTCCGGCATTGGCGAGTCGGGCTCGCAGTCCGGCATTGGCCCACCTGTGGCCGACGTGCGCGCCTCCCGGGCGAGCCGCTCGGCGGCCTCTTGCACTTGCGTCAACAGCCGTGCGGTGACCTGCGGGCTCGGCGGCGCCGAGTCCGCGACGATGCTTGGCGCAACCTGGCCGAGGACTCGCTCGGCCCACCGCTGCACCCGAGGCCCATAGCCTCCGTCGAGGATGCGCTTCGCGGCGGCCACGCGTCGGTCCTCGTCGAGACGTGTGGTGAGCGTCTCGACGAGCTCGGCGACAAAGGGAACTCTTGGGTCGGCGAGAAGCTCGACGCAGCGGACGCAATGCTCTGGCGTGCCCCACTGCAATAGACGCTTGAGAGCCCAGGCGCGAACGCCCTCGTGCTCGTGAGCCAGCATCGCCGGCATGGCGTCCAGCAGGGCCCTGGCTTCGTCGGGTCGGAGCTCCTCGAGGTGTTTGTGAACCAGCGCCGGATCTCGGCCCGACAAGCCCCATGACGAATCCTCAGGAGAACTCTCGTCCCTGTATGCAAAGTCGGGGGTCTCGTCGGTCAGGTTGCGCAGGTAGGCGACCGCGCCTCGGGTGCGCGGGTCGGTTCCGTCCGACAGGCCGTCGGGGTCGGGGGCTGGGACGCGCTGGGCGAGGGCTTGGATGGCGCGCTCGCGGGTACGCCAGTGGGGGTCGTCGAGGGCAGCGCGGGCCAGCGGGTTTGCTGCGCCCATGGCGAGTTCTAAACCGTCGATGAGGTCGGCCCGGACCTTCCACGAGGGCTCTTCAAAGTAGTGAGCGGCGCCCTTCTCGAAGGACTCGGCGGCGAGCAACGCCTGCAGCGCCGCGGAGCGGACACTTGGTGCCGTGGAGGCGAGGCCGACCTCGGCGAGGCGAATGAGGGCGGCGCGGCCCTCGGCGCTGGTGGAAGCGCACTGGCCGGCGAGGTCGAGAGTGCGGGCGGCCTCTCGCACCGACGCGGTGGCGAACTGCTCCGCGATGGCGTCGAGCAGTTCGGCGGTCCAGGGTGGCTCGACGAGCTCGAGGAGGGCGTCCATGGCGCCGCTTTGCAGAAGATGGGCAAGTCTCGCCATGGGTTCTCTTGACTCAGTTTTGCGCCGGTTCGTGGCTTCCAAGTGCGCGCATGAACGGGCTCGACGTGGGAGATTTTTGATAAATTTCCACCGCTGGACAAACTTCGGTGGCACTGAAGTGCAAAGATGGATTTGCGGCGAGGCGGGACGCCTCCGGTCGCCACTCCGACCTTGCTTGACTGCAAGAAAGAAGAAAGCAAAAGGGGTCCGGGGGACAAAGTCCCCCGGCAGGTCAGGGCAGAGCCCTGCCTCCCCAAAGGAGCGATTTGGTCGGGAAGCTCGGTAGGCGGGGAGGCTAGTTGAGTCGGCACCGCTCGCCGAGCTTGCGTTCGCGGGCCGAGGGGGAGAGATTTGGTGGAAAGTCCGTCTCATCACCCTCTCGCGCAGGGTCGTTCATGACCTCGTCAAAGAGCAAGAATCCCGCGAAATACACTGATTGGCTGCCTGTAGGGGCGGTGCACGACGAGGTGCTGCTCGGACGAGTGCGCAGCTTGGTCGCCGCGCTGCCAGGCAGCTTGTCCGAGCTCGGCGCCTGCCTCGCCGAGGTCGAGTCCTTCGCCGAGTTCGATTCAGCCGCAGTGCTCGCGGCCCAGGCTTTCGACGCGCGGTTGGACGACTTGTTGCGGAGGCCGCCCAAGGGACTCTTCGAGTTCATGCGCAGCAACCTCCCCGTCGATCAGCAGCTCCAGGTCTGCCGACGGTTGGTCAAGCACCCCAACCTACCCACTCGGCGCCGGGCCGTGACGCTCTTGAAGCGACTGCGCCCCGACGATGTGGCGTTGCCTTTGAGCGCAAAGGGCGAGTGGAATTGGCGAGGGTGGACTCGAGGGACAGAACCCGGACGGCTGTTCAAGCACCGGCGAGGGGTGAAGCGGCAGGCCGAAGTTGGGGTGCCGCAGCTCAAGGACCTCGAGGCTCTGCGGAGGCGCTTGGCGATCGACAGCCTGAAGCAGCTGGGCTGGTTCATGACGGCAACGGCCGGTGAGGGGGCGCCTTATTGCAGCTTCGAGATCCCCAAGCGCAGCGGAGGGTTGCGGCGCATCGACGCGCCACGAGGGCAGCTCCGCGCGCTGCAGCGCACGGTGCTGCACGAGATCCTGTCGAAGGTTGCAGTGCACGAGGCCGCACACGGCTTCGTGCCTGGCCGCTCGACGTTGACCAACGCGGCGCCACACCTCGGCCGCAAGTTGGTGCTGAAGTTCGACCTGCGGAATTTCTTCCCGACCATCTCGTACTGGCGAGTGGTTGGGCTGCTGGCCAGCCTGGGATACGACGTGGGCACTGGGCTGAACGTCGTCGAGGACTCGAGCCGGGCGGTGGCGCCAGTCCTGGCGCGGTTGTTGACGTTCCGCGACGACGCCAAACTGTTTGGTGCGGGTTACGCCCCGCAAGGCGCACCGACCTCGCCGGCGATCTCCAACCTGGTCTGTCGCGGGCTCGACGGGCGTCTGAGCGGGCTCGCCGCCCGCATCGGCGGCACTTATACGCGCTACGCCGACGACCTGACGTTCTCGATGGACGCCGAGCCGGCGGGTGGACTGGGCCGCTTCCGCTGGTGGGTCGACGGCATCTGCCAACAGGAGGGCTTCCTGCTCAACCGCGAGAAGTTCCGCGTGCTGCGGGCGTCGAGGCGGCAGCAGATCACGGGCATCGTCGTCAACGACTCGCTGCGCGTCCCGCGCGAGGTGCGCCGAAAGGTCCGCGCCATGGTGCACAACTGCCAGAAGAACGGCGTCGAGGCTGAGTCCAAGGGCGATCCTGGCTTCGTCGACCGGCTGCGCGGTCTGGCCGCCTACATCCACATGGTGCACCCCGAGGAAGGCCGACCTTTGCTCGATGCCATCAAGCTCTTCGGCGAAGGAGGAGAGGATGACTGAACACGGGCACGCTCGGCTCGCTTTGGAGCGACACGCCGAAGAGGGAGACGTCGAGGCCATCCGATTACTGCTCGTGTTGGCTCGTCGCTCCGAGAACTACGAGACGCAGCGTCGACTCGCTTTGAGGCTCGCTCTCGCTGGTGGCGAGAAGCTGTGGCGAAATCCCATCGATGGCTTGGAGATGATCTGCATCCCGCCTGGGTCGGTGTCGGTCTCGATGCCCCGCCGCAAAGTAACGCGGTTGGAGCTTCCCGCCTTCTCCATGGCCCGCCACCCCGTGACCAATGCTCAGTTCGCCGCGTTCATGGAGGCCACGGGTTACCGACCGCCGCGAGAACATCTGCACAACCATCGGTTCTTGAGTCACTGGGAGGGAGACAGCGTTCCTGACGGGCTTGCCGAGCATCCGGTGGTCTTCGTGTCGGTGTATGACGCGCTCCAGTACTGCGAGTGGGCTGGGCTGTCCTTGCCCAGCGCGACGCACTGGGAGTATGCCGCCTCGGGCGACGGCCGCCCATACCCCTGGGGCAACGCCGCACCGAGCGCGGTGTTGTGCGCCATCCAGGGATCGAGCACGGTGCCCGTGGGCTCTTTTCCGCGCACCCGCACGGCCTTTGGCTGCCAAGACATGATCGGCAACGTCTCCGACTGGTGCTGGCCGACCAAGGCTGGTGTCGTCGACGGCGAAGTCGAGGCTCAACGCCTCGACGTCGAGGCTGCCGTGCGCCGTTTCGAGCGTTCCTTCGCGGAGGTGCGAGGCAGCAATTTCATGCGCAGCTGGACTCAGAATGCGTCGATGAGTTGTCAGCACGGCCGTCAATTGAGAGTCGAGCGCCGCAATGAGTGGGTGAGTTTCCGGCCGGTCTATCTCCCATCGTGAGTATTCATACTCACCCGTGAGTATTCATACTCACCGTGATAGTTTTCTCATCACCAGTGCAGCATCGGCGCGATACGCCGGGGCTTCGGTGAACATGTCAGGGCTCCGACCCATACCAATTCGTGAGTGTTCTCACCACTAATCCACCATCACCAGGACACATTATTCATGGTGACTCGTTAGGATTCTTCTCGTGAGAAGACGGTGGTGGTTGGGCGCGTTCTCACAGTTTACCTATGGTCCAGAGTAGGCTTCGGTGAACATGTCAGGGCTCCAACCCGCGCCAATTCGTGAGTGTTCTCACCACTAATCCACCATCACCAGCCCCCATTATTCATGGTGACTCCTGGGATTATTCTCGCGAGCAGACAGTGAAAGTCCTTCGTCTTGGGGGGTTCGCGCATTGTTGTAGGATGGAGTTGGTCAAGTGTACCGAGCAAATCGGGAGCGCTGTTGCGACTATTTTGCGGCGAGCTCCAGGAAGAGGTCGGCCAAATGGTGCGTGCCATAGGGTGGCGCGACCGCGCCGAGTTCAGAAAGCGCCGCGACCGAGCGCATGAGGTCGGCCACGAAGGGGTTGACGAGCCCCACCAACGGTGTGCTGCCGTTGAGCAGCCAAAAGGGCAGTCCGCGCACTTTGGGCTTGCGGCGCAGGGCGTCGAAAGCCAGCTCGAGGATCTCACGAAAGGTAAAAGTGTCAGGTCCGCCGACGGAGCGCTCCTGGCCGCGGCTCCTAGGGTCGTCGAGCGCGTCGCCGATAAAGTCGGCCAGATCGGCGCCATGAATGGGGTTAATCCGTTGCGCCCCATCGCCGATGACCCAACCGGTGCCTTTGGCGGCCATGTGGAAGAAGTCCTTCATATCGTTGAAGAACCCCGTCGGCCGGATGATGGTCCAAGTCAGCCCAGACGCTTTGATGGCGTCAACCACGTCCTCACGGCAAGCGATTGAGTCGATGCCCCGCTCGCGCAGAGCGCCGCCGTTGAACACGGAGACGAAGACGACGTGTTCGACGCCCCCTGCGACGGCCCGCTGGAGCAGGTTGAGGTTGGCTTGGTAGTCGACCTGGCGCGCGGTGGGCTTTCGCTTGAAGTCGTGTTTACCCAGCGAGCTGACCAAGATCTTGGCGCCATCGACGAGGTCGTTGAGTGTCCCGGGGTTCGTGGCCTCGGCCTCGACGACCTCGTCGCAGAAAGGGCGGTTGTCGCCGAGCCGTGATTCCTTTCGGGCCAACGCACGAACCCAATAGCCACGTCCGTGCAAAGCGCGGACGATGTTTCCGCCGAGGTAACCCGTGGCTCCAGCGACCAGAACTTTCGTCTTCGTCATGACATCTTCCAAGAACCCTCTGCGGTCCCGCGTTTCGCCGGGATCGAGCGGTATATCGCTGATGCTGCTTCGATACTGCTTCGATCTGGAAACCCAATGGTCTGAGTTGGCAAACTCGAAGCCGACCACCTTTGCGTGAAGGGCCCTACTTCAAACTCTCTTCGCGCTCCTTGATCCGCTTGATCAGCTCCCAGTCGTAGTCGCTGAGCATGGACTTGTTGTAGTCGGGGTTGGGCTCGTACCACCACTGTGCGGCGAAGTGTGACTTCATGTCCTTCGTCTTGAAGATGTAGCCGTAGCGGGCGTAGACGGTGTTTCGCAGGACCTTGAGTTCGTCCTTTCCGAGACTGTCGAGGTTCATGTCCCCCTCGCTCAGCAACTTGTAGGCAAAGCTGTCTGCGTAGAACATGCAGGCGTCGAGGTCCTCTGTGGGGGCGAAGTCGGTAAGGTCCCAGCTGATGAGCTTCGCGGAGTCCTTGCCGGTGACCGTGTAGCCCGCTGGGGTCGGCTTGCCGCAGTAGTCGTAGATCTCGTGACAGAACTTGAAGGGGAGGTTGGGTTTGACCTCGAGCCTGGAGCGCCCGATCTTTCCGCCCTTCCAAAGCGCGCCGGTCTTCAGTACGTACGGGACCCAATTCGTCATGTCGGCGCTGGCGCTCTCGCCGGTGATGTAAACGTTGCGCACCGCAACGGCCTCGTCGGCGGCGAACTTGACGTCCCAAAGGTAGCCCTTGGTGTAGTAGAGCTCGTCGCTGGGGGCGATGTCCTCGATGTCCACTTTGACGACTTTGCCGCGCACCTGGGCGACGAAGTCGTAGACCAGGGCTTCGTTGACTTCGCGTCCGGGCGGAACGGTCACCTCGCTCTCTTCGATGGGCGGGAAGGGGAAGCCCATGCGCACGGTCTGCTCCTTGTCCGAGGTGTTGTGAAAGGAGAAGTCGCAGGTGATGGTCCACGTCCTCTCGGCGGTGCGTTCGATGACGACGTGCTCCTCGACCATCTCGATGGCTTCGTTCTTGATAGGTATGGGCAAGGCGCCGGCGCCGCCGAAGGCAACGTCGAAGCCAGCGTCATTGGCCGAAGCAAGGCTCGGCGTGGCGAGACAGAGCGCGAGGAGCGCGGCGAGAAGGGTGCGCTTCATGGGGTTCTCCCTTTTTCAATGAGTGCACGAGGGGCGCGGTCGGAAGGTGGACGGCGAGACGGCGGCACGTCTTCATTTCGAGCCAACCAAAGCTGATTGAGCAATCTTGTGTGGAATCCTGTGTGGAATCTTTTGGATATCACACTCACGCACAGAGGTCTCGGGGCGCTTGCTCGTGGTTGCGGAGCGGTGCTGCGCAGGGTGGCGCGGTCGAGACGACCGGGCCAATTCCCAGATGCCGTCGGCGATTGGTGTCGCGGTCAGGCGCGTGGCCGTCTTAGAGGGCGTGTCGACCTCGGTCGGGATCAACAAGAACGCGGCGAGCCCCAAGGCCTACCACGAGGGTCCGTGGCGAAGCAACGTGGCGTCAGCGACCCACTTCCTGTTCTCAGATTCAAAATGGGGATCGTTCGCGGCTTCTTTTTGTAACCAGATTCAAAAGCTTCGGCGTCAGCGACCCACTTCCTGTTCTCAGATTCAAAATGGGGA
>Ga0210044_10010173_pt1 | contig 11276 bp, 8 predicted proteins | sample CryGey13umfilter_2_FD_183959 | JGI IMG/M metagenome (GOLD analysis project Ga0210044, IMG submission 183959) | Groundwater microbial communities from aquifer in Utah, USA - Crystal Geyser 4/9/14 3 um filter (SPAdes) (version 2) | ecosystem: Environmental > Aquatic > Deep subsurface > Groundwater...
CGCGTTGCCGAGACGCTCGTCGTAGCGGTCATCGCCGCCTACGTTTCGATCGTGCGCCCGCGCGCCCGCGCGCTTGGGCGCTTCGGCGCCCGCGCGCCAATCACGCGATAGATGGACACATCTTCAGAAGCAACGCTGCGGCGATTCCGGTTCGATGGATCGTGTTCATCAGAAGCTGCCTTGGGCCGCGAGGCCGGCTGTATCGGGTCCCGCGAAGGGCGCCACACGGAGTCGGGCCTGGCCCGGATCCTCTTCGTCGTCGGTGGCGGTCAGCAGGAACACCAGGCCCAGGCCGACGCCGACGACGGCGAGCCCCGTTCCGACGTCGCTCAGCAGCGCGTACGTGTCCATCTTGGTCGGGTTCGCGCCCGGCACGTCATCACAGCTCATCGTCTCCGCGCAGTCGAGTGTCGACACCCGGTTCCGCTCGCCCAACGCCATCACGCCGAAGCTCACGGCCATGGCCAAGCCCACGCCGCCGCCGATGAAGCTGGCGATGGCGGGCACGTTGGCGCCACCCTCGTGAGCTTGGGGGCGATCGATGTCCGAGCCGGCGCTCGTGTCATCGGACGTCGTGGTGTCGGACGTCGTGTCATCGGACGTCGTGGTGTCGGTGGTCGTGGTGTCGGTGGTCGTGGTGTCGGTGGTCGTGGTGTCGGACGTCGTGGTGTCGGACGTCGTGGTGTCGGACGTCGTGGTGTCGGTGGTCGTGGTGCCGGTCGCCGCCGCCGCCGCGCGCTCCGCTTCGAGGCGCTGCGTCAGGTTCTCTTGCCTGCGCTCGAGGGCGGCGCGGTTCGGGATCTCCTCCACCTCGTTCAGGTAGCGACCCAAGAACTCGACCGCGTGCTCCAGATCCCCCAGCTGCTGGTAGCAGAGGGAGATGTTGTAGAAGAGCTGCGTGCGCTGGCTCAGGTCGTAGGCGCGCTGGAATTCGCCCAAGGCGTGCTGGTAGTCGCCGGACTCGTAGTCCGAGGCGCCAGCCTGGAAGTGGATGCGCCCCGGGTCGTCCTGCGCCGACGCGACCGTCGGATATGTTCCCAAGCCCCAGGACGCGAGTAGCAGCGATGCTGACCAGAGAGGAATCATCAAGCGTGAGAACAAAAGTTCCCTCCTTCGTTCGAGCCCGAAGCATGCCATCAAGCGCTCCGCGACGCGAGTGCGTGCGTCGGGACTCAGCGCTTGCGTGTCAGCGGAAGTACGGCGTCGGAGAGCGTGGCTTGAATCTCGGCCGGTGGTCCCGTCAGCGGTAGCCAGATCGAGAGGCCCGCGCCGCCGTCGATTCCGTCGCCGAAGCTGAGGCGTCCGCCATGGTCGCCGACGATGCGCTCACAGATGGCGAGGCCGAGGCCCGTGCCGTGGGATTTGGTGGTGAAGTAGGGCTCGAACACCTTGAGGCGATCCTCCGCGGGGATGCCCGGACCGTTGTCGAGGACCTCGATCGAGACGCCGTGCTCGTCCGGCTTCGCCACCACGCGCACGCGTCCGCCGTGCTGTCCGTGACGCGCCGCCGCCGCGTCCGTGGCGTTCTGCACCAGGTTCATCAGCACCTGCGTGAGCTGCTCCGAGTCGCCGAGCAGCTCGAGGGGCTCGGTGGTCTCGGCCTCGACGGCGACGTCTCCGCCCGCGTGCAGGCCGACCACGTGCTCTACCAACGCGTTCACGTCCACGCGCTCGGCGCGCGGCCGCGGCATGCGCGCGAAGTCGCTGAACTCCGTCACGATGCGCTTCATGCGACCGACCTCCTCGAGGATGGCCAAGGTCGACTCCTCGAAGATCTCCTCGAAGTCGGGGTGCTGCTTCTTCCAGGTCTTGCGCATGGTCTCGATGGAGAGCTGGATCGGCGACAAGGGGTTCTTGATCTCGTGGGCGATGCGCCGCGCGATCTCGCGCCAGGCGGCGATGCGTTCGGCGCGCAGCATGCGCTCGCGCGTGGCGCGCAGCTCCTCCGTCATCTCGTTGAACTTCGCCAGCACGCGTCCCGCGTCGCCCTTGCCGTGGATGTCCACCGTGGACTCGAGGTCGCCCTCGATCACGCGCTGCACCGCGGCCTCGACCTCGCGCAGAGGTCGCGACACACGCAGGCCCGCGAGCAGCGCGAAGAGCAAGGCCAAGGCTCCCGCCGCGCCCAAGCCGAAGCCGAAGCCGCGCGTCAGGGTCGCGAGCTCCTGGCGTTCGCGCGCGTCGTCGGCGACGGCGACGAGGCGCACGACCGTCTCGCCGCGGGCGTCGGCGAAGGCGTGCACCAGCCGAGTACCCCCGCCTCGTCGGGCGCCTTCGGGCAGCTCGCCGCCGCTCCCGGTCCACCACAACCCCAGCTCGTCACCCGGACCCGAGAGCCCCGTGAGGTAGTCGGCGTTCAGGAACCTCGCGCCCACCACCGCGACCTGGACGCCATCGCGCGCGGCGGTGCATCCCAGCGCGAGCTCGCTCTCGCCCGCGAAGCGACCGTCGGCGAGGACGCGTCGCGCGGGCACGAAGGCGGTGCCGTGGGCCTGACGCATCTCCGCGAGCAACACCCGGTCGACGGCGCCCGCGCGATCGGGGTTGTCTCCCGCGCCCAGGATCGTGCCGGCCTCGCGGCCCTCGCCCGCGCGCAACACCGTCAGTTTGTCGAAGCCCAGCGCGCGCATGGAGGTGGGCAGGAGGCTGACGAACTCCTGCTCGCGGTCCGGTGTGAAGCTGCCGGAGGCCAGGTCGACCAGCAGGCGATCGATCAACAGATCGTGCTCGCACATCCGACCCAGGGCTGCGCGATCGCGCGCGACGCGGGCGTCCACCCGTGCCTCGGCCGCCTCCGAGAGCTGAGCCAGCCTGCGCTCGAAGTCCGCCTGCGTCGTGGTGCGCAGGCGCTGACCCGCCCACAGGCCAAAGGCGCCGAGAGGCAACAGCGCGGCCGCCGCGAAGACCAGCAACAGACGCGCCCGTAGCCCTCTCATGGCGCGCTCCCGTGGCCGGACGCGTTGGGGCGGCGCAGGTAGAGATCCGCCAGGTGCAAGAGCCCGTCGAAGGCATGCGCTTCGACCCCGCCCAGGTCGCGCGGGTGGGTGAGGACGTCGCTGCGTCGGCCCAACACCAACGCGTCGAGACGCGCGGCCGCCTCCCGAGCCGGTTGGGGCACGATCAGGTTGGGCAGTCGCGCCAGGGCGCGGGCCTGTCCTGCCTGGCCCGTGGCCGCGAAGGCGGCACCGAGGATGCCGCTGGGGTTGAGGAGCGGCGGCACGATGGTCTCCAGGCGAAGATCATAGCGCCCGCCCGCGAGAGCCTGGTCGTAGGCCTCGGCGTCGGCCGTGCGCACCTCCACCAGCACGCCGGCGTCGTCGAGCATGGCCGCGAGGGCCTGGGCCAGAGCCGCCTCCAGCGGATGGCCGGCGCGCGCGAGGAGCGAGAGTCTCTGCGGCAGCTCGCCACCGCCTTCGGGGATGGCCGGCGCCGGGATCGCATAGGAGACGGTGTCGGTCGCCTCCAGGCCGAGGCGTCGCAGCCGGCGGCGATCGACCAGGCTGGCCACCTTTCCCCAGGCGTCGTCGCGCGCCAGTGGCCCGGCCGCGCGATTGCGGATCAACAGCACGGGCGACGAGCGACCCAAGGCGCTGCGCGTGCGCTGCGCGAGCCCGTAGAGTTCGCTGCCCACCCAGGAGGCGTCGAGGCGGCCCAGGGCGAGATCGCGTGCCTCGGTGTTTCGCGGCGTGGGCGCGACTAGGTGAAGCTGGCGCAGATAGGGCTCGCCGCGCAGCGCGGCCGGGAAGGCGCCGAGGGCGAGCTCGCCGTCGCGCATGCGCGGTCGATAGGGGCCGGTGCCGAGCAGTCCGCGTCGTCCGACCGTGATCGCCAGCGGTCGACAGGCGAGCAGGTGCACCAGATCGGCGTCCGGGTCGCTGAGCCGGATGGCCAGGGTGTGCTCGTCGGGCGTGTCGATGGCCAGGCCTGCGTCCCGTCGCGCGATGGGGGCGAGGAGCCAGGCGGAGCGTGGATTGCCGAGCGCGCGGTTCAGCGAGGCGACCACATCCGTGGCGCGCAGCCGCTCACCGTCCTGGCGCAGCACGTCCTCGCGCAACGGGATGCGAAAGAGCTCGCCCTCGCGAACGGGCATGCCCGCGGCCAGCATCGGCGTGACGTGGCCGCGCGCGTCCGAGGCGTAGAGCGTGTCGAAGACGGCGTCGACCACGGAGGCTTCGAGCGGCGTCGTGACCTGCCGTGGATCGGGATGCTCGGGCGTGGCCTGGGCGGGCAAGGAGAGCGACCCACCGAAGGCGGGAGGAAGCGCGCCCCACGCCGGCGTCGTCAGCGCGAAGGCGAGGATCGACGTCACGGCGGCGCCCACGGCGGCCCTGCGCGCGCTCATGGCAGCACCCAGAGGCGCGCCGAGCTGTCGTCCTCGAACTCCTCGATCGCGAACAGCTCGTCGTCGCCATCTCCGTCGAGGTCGCCCGAGCCAGCGACCAGGACGCGTCCCGTGAGCGGCGCCGAGCGGTAGAGGCGCGTGAGGCGTCCGTCGCGCAAGCGCAGGCGGAAGAGCAGCAGGCGTTCGTCACCGTCGGGACCCACGTCCTCGCTCGTGAGCAGCTCTGGCTCATGGTCCCCTTCGAGATCCCCAAGTGCCAGGGCGGCGCCCACGCCGAGCAGACTCGCAGCGCGGTCGCCCACGCTCACCGAGAGTCGACCGCTCGGACTCACCACCGCCTCGACCTCGGTCGGCGCTCCGTCGTCGCGGGGGAAGCTGCGTGCCCTGCGGCTGTAGAAGGAGGAGCTCGCGGCGCGAGGCTGTGCCCGACCCGGCAGCGGGAGCAGCTCGGAGGCGAAGTAGTCGCGGCCCTCGACGCGCACGCCGCACACGTCTCCGAGCGGGTAGCTGTGGGGGCCACAAGGCGGAGGCTCCTCGCGCAGCGCGATCGCCCCATCGTGCAAGCTCAGCTCGAACTCCGTCGCTCGCTCGCTGATGCGGACGCGCGCCACGCGTTCGCGCACCCGCGCCGTCGCGAACACGCGTCGGCCGAAGAGCGGAGCCGTGACGACGGGCAACGCCAGGCTCGCGACCTCTTCCAGGCTCGCTCCGTGTAGAGGAACGCGCACGACACCCACGGCGCCCGCGCGCACGAGCAGGACCTCGTCGCGTCCGTCGGCGTCGAGGTCTCCGCCTTCGGCTGCCAGGTAGTCGTGTCCCGAGAGCGTGAAGCTGCGCGCGTGGATCTGCGCGTGGCGTAGCGGTCGCGGCGCGGGCGCGTCCGTGACCCCGGCGTCCGTCTGCGCGTTCACGTTGGCCACTCGGGCCGAGAGCAGGCCCAGAGCGAGCACGCAGGTCAGCGCCAGGAGGACGCTCCTCGCCCTCCGCGTCATGGCGAGGCGCCCTGCCTGGCCGCGCCTGCTTCGGGCGCGTCGGTCTCCCCGAGTTGCTCCATCAGGAACGCGTTGGGGTCGGTGTCATCGGGCGGAGAGGCGACCTCGGTGGGCACCGTGCCCTCGAGGAAGACCTCGTCCATGGCGTTGGTCTGTCCGTCCCAGGCGAGCTGCCCTGACGCGGGATCGATGCGCGCGTGGACCACGCCCGGCGGTTCGGGGAAGTCGACGTGTGGCGCGCCCTCCGTCGCGGCGCGCATCAGCTCGATCCACACCGGCAGCGCCGTCGTGCCACCGCTCTCCCGTCGGCCCAGAGGTCGGTGATCGTCGTAGCCGACCCACACGCCCGCCACGAGCGTGGGGGTGAAGCCGACGAACCAGGCGTCGCGGGCCTCGTTGCTCGTGCCGGTCTTGCCCGCCGCCGGGCGCCCCAGCCTGCGCGCACGCCGCGCGGTGCCGTGGTCGACCACGCTCTCGAGCATGCTGGTGATGAGGTAGGCCTCGGCTGGAGAGAGCACGTCCCGAGGCGGCGCTCGCTCGGGCAGAGCCACGTCGTGTCCCGACCCGTCCTCGATGCGCGAGACGAGCAACGTGTCTTGATAGCGCCCACCGGCGGCGAAGGTCGCGTAGGCGTTGACCAGCTCGAGGGGCTTCACCTCGCTCGCGCCCAGCGCCAAGGAGAGCGAAGGATCGAGCGCGCTCTGGATCCCGAGCTCGCGGGCGAAGTTCACGACCGACTCCGGGCCCACCTCGTCCATCACGCGCACGGCGACCAGGTTGATCGAGCGCGCCAGCGCCTCGCGCAGGCGAATCTCACCCTCGAAGCGCCAGGTCTCGTAGTTGTCGGGCCGCCATTGGTCGTACACCGCGGGCGCGTCCACCACGATCGAGGCAGGCGTGAAGCGATGCGTGCGGATGCCCTGCCCGTAGACCAAGGGCTTGAACGTGCTGCCCGGCTGGCGCAGCGCGCGCGTCGCGCGGTCGAAGCCCGGCTCCGTCTGGTAGCCGCCGACCAACGCCAGGATCTCGCGGCTGCGCGGATCGATCAGGAGGACCGCGCCTTCGGGCCCGGCCTCGAGGCGAGCGTCCGCGGGTTCGTCGCCTTCGCCGAGCTCGAGGATCGAGACGTGCATGCGCGCGCCTTGCTCCGCGAAGGTGCTGGCCGTGTGGCTCTCGGGGTCGTAACGGCCCGCCGAGCGCAGGTCGACGCGCACCGGATGACCCCCGACCGAGAGCAGGAGCGCGGCGTCGGCGTCGTCCGCGCCCGTGACCTCGCCGACGTAGTTTCCGCCGACGCGTAGCTCGTCCACCGCGGGCAAGGGACGTGGGCGACGGCGGCCGGTTGGGCGGGCGAAGGGCGCTCGCAGGTGGTGGCGCTCGTCGACGCCCTCAAGGCCAGCGCGCAGGGCGCTGCGGGCCGCGCCCTCGAGCTGCGCGTCGATCGTCGTGTGCACGGTGTAGCCGCCGCGCCCATAGGCCTCGTCGCCCACGGCGTCGCGCAACGCCTGACGCGCGATCGCCAGCACCTCGGGCGCGATCTGGTCCGCGTCGGACGCCGGGGCCAGCGTGACCTCCGTGTCCCGCGCCGCCTGGATCTCTTCCAGGCTGAGATCGGGCCAGTACTCCGCGCGCTTGGATTCCAGCTGCGCGAGCACGAAGCGCTGCCTGCGCCGCGCCGCCTCGGGGTGACTTCGGGGCGAGAGCCGCGCCGGCGACTGGGGCACGCCCGCGATCAGGCTCGCCTCGGCCAGGGTGAGCCGATCCACGTCCTTGCCGAAGTAGTAGTGCGCCGCCTCCTGCACGCCGTAGCGACCGCGTCCGAAGTTGATGCTGTTCAGGTAGAGGTGGAGGATCTCGTCCTTGCTCAGCTGGTTCTCGAGTCGTCGCGCGAGGATCAACTCCCGCACCTTGCGCGAGAGCGTGCGCTCCGGGCTGAGCAGCAGCAGCTTCACCACCTGCTGGGTGATCGTGCTCGCGCCCTGGGCGCGCCGGCTCGTGAACACATCGAGCACGACGGCGCGTAGGATGCCCGGGTAGTCGAGGCCCGCGTGCCGGTAGAAGTCCGCGTCTTCGGCGGCCAGCACGGAGAGCACCATCACGCGCGGGATGCGCTCCATGGGCACGACCGTGCGCCGCTCGGTGAAGATCTCGCCCAGCAGCGCGCCGTGTCGATCCACCACGCGCGTCGTCTGCGGTGGATCGAAGTGGCGCAGGCCGTCGATGGAGGGAAGATCGCGTCCGTAGTACCAGAGCGCGCCCGCGACGGTGGCCATGCCCACGATGGCGCCGACCAGGCTGAGCATCACCAGACTGCGGAGCCAGCGCAGCGCCCAATGGCGCTTGGTGGGCGCCGGCGCCTTGCCGCGCGGGTTCGCGCTACGCCTCGGGGGAGGTCCGCCGCGCTCTGGCTTCTTGCTCGCTCGCTTCATCGTGCTCATGCCACACGGGCCCCCGACCCCAGAGCGTGGATCCGGTTGTCTGCAAGGCGATCGTGCGCCGGGAGCGGCCCGCTCCCTGCCCCGCCCGCTCTCGACAGGGGATGAGCCCTGTCTTCGAGCGTTCGGAACAGAGTTCGAACCACTCTCGACGCGAGCTCATCCCTGCAGAAAACCGGCCTCACGCTCTAGTCAACCTTTCGTCGGGTGGGCTGGATTCCCCGCGCTCTTCTCGGGCGCGCCGCCCAGGAGCGATTCTTCCACGATGCGGTCCGACTCGGTCACGGTCGCCATCAAGAGATGGGCCACCACGCGCGTGTACGCCTCGGGCGTGAGATTGCCTTCGCGTCCACGCGTCGCCTCGAACAGGGTGACGGCGGCCGCGACCGACACGTTCAGGCTCTCGACGAAGCCCGCCATGGGCACGGCGTAGGTTCCGTCGGCGGCCTCGCGCAGCGCCGAGCTGACGCCCGCGTGCTCGTTGCCGAAGACCACCGCGACCTTCTCGTGCGCCGCCAGATCGTGCGGACCGAGCTCGCCCTCCATGGTCGCCACGAAGATCTCGTAGCCCTCGTCGTGCAAGGCGCGGGCGCAGCTCTCGCCGTCGTCGTGGCGGCGTAGCTCGAGCCAGCGATGGGCGCCCCGACTGACCGGCGCTACCAAGAAGTCCTCGCGCTCCGGGATCACCTCGACCCGCTGCACCCCGAAGGCCTCCGCGGAGCGCAGGATCGCCGACGTGTTGAACGGATCCGTCAGGTGCTCGAGCACAGGCACGACGTTGTAGTTGCGACGAGCCGCGACGCTTCGAATGCGCGCGAGTCGCTCCGCCGTCACAAACTGGGAGAGCAGCTCCACCACCTCGGCGGCGCGCACTCGAAGGCTCGGCGTCAGGCGTACGGCGAATACGTCGGGGTCGTTCTTGCGCATGCTTGCTTCAGCGATTCAGCTGGATTCGTCCGACTCTTTGAACCGGATGTCCGCGTGCACGAAGGAGTCGCTGATCTCCGTCGGGTCTTCCGGTCCCGGGCGCAGGATCTGCGAGACGTGCAGCTCCGACATGGTGCGTTCCCCGATCTGCTCGCCCAGATCGATCTCGATGCTGGGGTGCTCCGCCGTCGGGTTTTGCTCGAGCTGCGCCTGAGACAGCTTCGCGCTCGCGAGGGCCTCGAGCATCTCCTCCGCCGTGGCGTAGCGTTCGTCGGCGTCGTGCGCCATGGCCGTCATGATCACGGCCTCGAGCGCGGGCGGCAGCGTCGGGCGGATGCGCGAGGGGGGCACGGGCCGCTGCTGCAGGATCTTCAACAGCAGCGCGTTGTAGTTGTCGGCGTTGAACGGGAGCATGCCCGTGAGCGACTCGTACATCACCACGCCCGCGGCCCAGATGTCCACGCGGCGGTCCATCATGCGGTCGCCGCGCGCCTGCTCCGGCGCGAGGTAGTAGGGCGTTCCCACCACGGCGCCGGTGCGCGTCAACGACATGGTGTTGTCGTCCACGAGGTTCTTCGACACACCGAAGTCCAGCAGCTTGGCCATCAGCTCGCCGCGTTCCTCGGTGAGGAAGACGTTGTCGGGCTTGAGATCGCGGTGGATGATCCCGCACTCGTGCGCGGCGTGCAGCGCCGAGAGGATCTGCTCCATGATCTGGATCGCCAGCTCGGTGGGGATGGCGCCCGAGAGCTGGAGGCGATCGTGGAGTGTCTCGCCGCGCAAGAGCTCCATCACCAGGAAGGGCGCGCCGTCCTCGAGCGTGCCGACATCGAAGACCTGTACGATGTTGGGGTGACCGATGGAACCGGCGGCGCGGGCTTCACGCGCGAAGCGACGGGCCGCGGCGCTGCCGGAGCCGTGCCCCGCGAGCAGCACCTTGATGGCGACCGGCTTGCCGAGCTTCACGTGCTCGGCCTGGTACACGGCGCCCATGCCGCCTTTCCCGATCAGCTTCTCGATCCGGTACTTGCCCTCGATCAGGCGGTTCATGAAGCGCGCGACGGGGGGCGAGGTCTCCTCGTTGGGCGGGGGCGCGTCCGGCATCTCCGGGGCCTCACGCTGGAAGCCGATCATCGGTGGCGGGACGGACGCTCGCCGCGGCACCTTCGCCTCGATGGGCAGGTGCGTGACGGGGCATTGCGTTGCCGTCGCCTCGTGCGGCATGCCGCAATGTGTGCAGCGGATGAAGCGTTGCTGACTCAAACCGACTCCACGCTACGCGCAGACTGACCCGTCGACAACCACCTTGGATGGCGCTGCGGTCCATCGCGGCCCTTGCCAGGGAGCGCGCGCGGCGCATAGAAAGCCGAGTGGTTTCCGAGCATCGCCTGCGCGCCGATATCTGCCATGCGGCCCGCGTGCTCTACGAACGTGGGCACAACGCCCCCGCGGACGGAAACGTCTCCGCGCGCCTCGGTCGCCGCTACCTGCTCTGCACCCCCACGGGCGTGCACAAGGGCGAGCTCTCGAGCGACGCCATCGTGAAGCTGCGGCTCGCGGACGGCCTGTCGATCGACGAAAAGCGCCCCTCGAGCGAGATCAAGATGCACCTGGGCATCTACCGCGCGCGCGCGGACGTCGGCGCCATCGTGCACGCCCACTCTCCCCACGCCGTGGGCCTGACGGTGAGCGGCCAGTCCATGGCCGAGCCGGTCGTGCCCGAGGCCATCCTGGGCCTGGGCGGGATCCCCACCGTGCCCTACGCGAGCCCGACCACGGCGGACGTGGCGGCGGCCGTCCTGCCCTACGCCCTGCGCTTCAACGCCTTCATCCTCGAGCGTCACGGCACCGTCACCCTGGGCGACGACGTGGCCATGGCGCTCAGCCGCCTCGAAGTCGTCGAGCACACGGCGCACATCACGGCCGTCGCGCTCGCCACCGGCGGAGCGCCGCCCATCGACGCCACCGAGGCCGCCCATCTGCGCAAGATGGCGGAGGACGCGGGGCTCTCGCGTCCCCTCGACGGCGGCGCGCCCATCCGACTGAGCGCCGCGGAGGAGTCGCTGGCCGAAGCGCTCGCGGAGCGCGTCCTGGCGCGCCTGCTGGCACCCGGCCGAAGCTGAGCGTCCGGCGCGAAATAAACTGGCCTTCCTGCGCCGATCCATCCCCGCTCGCTGCGTTGCTCGTCGCTCACATACCCCGGTATGCTCGCTCCTCGCGCCTTGCGAGCGGGGCGCCTCGACGCAGGAAGGCGATCAGTTTATTTCCCGCCGGACGCTGACCCACGACCATTCTCGGTAGGGCCCCGACCGTTCGTCTTTGCCAGTACGCCCGCGCGACCACGACCATTTCGCCGCAGGGCCCCGACCGTTCGTCTTTGCCAGTACGCCCGCGCGACCACGGCAAGTGGGCCTAGGGCCCCCACGCGCAGCGTCGGCGGAAGGCCGAGCGGCAGCGGGAGAGGGGCCTCACGGCCACCCGCCGTGGGGAGAGGGGCTGGGGCCAGCCCCTCTCAGGGAACTAGTGCGCGGCGCCGAGCTCGACGCCGATGATCAGCGTGCCGCCGCTGTAGCCCTGACC
>Ga0210044_10010174_pt1 | contig 11275 bp, 9 predicted proteins | sample CryGey13umfilter_2_FD_183959 | JGI IMG/M metagenome (GOLD analysis project Ga0210044, IMG submission 183959) | Groundwater microbial communities from aquifer in Utah, USA - Crystal Geyser 4/9/14 3 um filter (SPAdes) (version 2) | ecosystem: Environmental > Aquatic > Deep subsurface > Groundwater...
TAAATATTCGGGTCGCTTCGACTTTGCTTCCACCGTTTTCAATAAAGGATAAAACGGCAATCCTGTGGGGGGTGTGATAGGTCATGTGTAAATATAACACGTCATATTCTTATTCTAAAGTACTATAATGCAGCCATGCCAAATAAAAAGCCTGCCGGAAATTGGCAGGGTTTTTTTAATAGCGTTTTGATCAGAACCTAGAACGATGTTACGAGCGCATATGTTCCTGTGTAAGAACCAACAAGTTGTGTTGGTTTGAAATTCAGGATACCACCAATAGCAGCCGTTGCCACACCGCCAGCGTGAACGATGACAGCACTTGTATTCGTATTACCATTCTGGATAAAAGTGGCTGAACCGCCAGCCACACCACCAAGCTTCATTTTTGTGGAGGCGTTTAATGTTAATTGCTCCACTTTCATGGTTTTCTTGGATGAGCCGCCTGTACCATTTTTAATCACAATCGATTTTGTTGCCAGAGCAGCGATTTCAATTGTGAATGAGGCATTCTGCGGTGCTTTAATCGTCACTTTTCCAAGGACATTGGCACCAAGGTCAACACCGTTATTCATCACAACGGCACCGCCGTTAGCTGGAACCACGCGACTTCCGGCAACCGCGCTGACGGCAAATGATCCGAAATTGAATTTGGTAACCTCAGTAACTTTCAGAGGATTAACAACGTTAGCAGTAATGTTCATGGTATCGGATGCTGTGGCCTGCGCCATGGCTTCACCGATCATAAACGGGTTGGGGACGAAAGCACGCAGCGTGATAACCGCCGCGCCTGTACTGAATAGTTTTTTATTTAAATGACTCATTTTGACTACACTACCTTGCTTCATTGATATGTAAGCCTGCCAACTACAGGAAACTCCTGTTTCCCTTTGCAGTTTAACACAGATACAGATTACCATGTTTAGATTATCCTGCAAAGGGGTTATAAGCGGTTTTCATGAGCCGATCAGAACCTTTTCTGGCAACTGCACCTGTACCTGCAACTATATAAGGGTTTACTGAATATTTTATTAACGGATATGGAGATTATTCCACGCAGCCTTTTTCTTTCAGTCTTTTATAAAGCGGCTGGAGCTGTTCTTCATAGCACCGCCAGGCTTCAACCGAGCTCTGATAGACAGGCTGAATCACCTGATCCTTGCTGGCTGTGAGAACGGCGCGCTTTTGTTTATGTGGCTTCAAACACGAATCATTCCATGGCAATCCGACATAATCAATAAGGAGCCGTGCCTGCTTCTCGAAATTCTGGACAGTTTCCTCATAATCAATTTCTATAAAAGTGTTTTCCGGCAGTGTGTCCCGCCAGAAGTTCATAATATCCCTATAAATGGCATACTGATCCGCCAGAGAGTCAAAATCATAAGACCAGTGATGCCCTACGGCAAAATTCTGCTTATAACAGGAAAAAAGATTATCCATCGGATTACGGCGGCAGTGAATAATTTTTGCTTTCGGTAACATACAATGGATCAACCCAAGACTGGTATAATTCCCCGGCATTTTATCCGTAATTCTTAATGCCTTTCCCGATATATCACGGGCTTTTGCTTTATTGACATAGGCCTCGCCCATTGCTGCGGCGTTCTCGATTGTCAGCGGCCCCATCTCGCGAATGACGGTTCCTATATCATAAAGCTCTCCTGCCCCATAAATATCAGGATGGGAAGAAATAATCTGCTCGGTCAAAGTTGTGCCCGAACGAGGCATTCCGACAATAAAAACAGGGCTATCGGACTCAAACCCATAGTTTTTATATTGATTCATCATCTCCGCCGGAAACAGGGTTTTTTTCACTTCAACAGCGTGCTGCATATTTTCACTATTAAATTTTCCAAGCTGTTTTCGGGCGCTGGCAGCTATTGTCAGATGCTCGAAAGCTTTGTCATACTCTTCCATATCTTCATAAGCTTCGAAAAGAGCATAATGAAGCGCACTTTGTGCTTCCTTACCAAAAGTATCTGCTTTTATCTGCAATTCCTTGAGTTTCAGAAAATCGGGATCATCTTTTGTAAAGTTTTTGAAAGAATGAAGCGTCACGTAAAAACCGGGAATCTGTTCCAGATGCTCCCGTGAAGCTTCAAGAACCTGAAAGGCTTCATCTTTCCGGTTAACAGTTAATAAAAGCTCTGATTTTGTCAGCAATGCCCAAGGATTATGCGGTGCCATATCGAGAGCTTTATTAATGATATCAAGAGACTCGCTGACCTGATTGGCATGCATTAGGGTGCGGGCTTTTTCAATCAGGAGCGATGGCGTTATCTGATTTATTTCCATAGCTTTATCCAACGAAGCGATGGCCTCCTCCAGCATATCAAGGCTGCGCTGAACTTCTGCCAATTTTACCAGAGCATCCGGCTCATCCGGCTTTAAGTCCAGTGCTTTGCGTAACACGGCCTCGGCTTCATCAAACTGGTCTTCTGCAATCATGATATCGGCCAGAACCAGATAACAATAAGGTTTATCCGGCGCAATATTGATGGCCATGTCAGCGGCATGACGTGCTTTATTACGCTCTCCTATGCCGCTATAAGCAAGACTCATGACAATATAAATATCAGAATCATCTTTTTTAAATGAGATGGCATACCGTGCCGCAATGAGTGCTTCTTCATGTCGGTCAAGAACCATAAAAACACGTGCTGCATTCATATGAGCCGGGACGTAATCAGGCTTGATGTCCGTTGCTTTTTTAAAAGCTTTCAAGGCCTCTTCCATCTCTCCCAATTCTTTGTAAACACAGCCCAGATTACTCCAGCTCTCATGATCCTCAGGAGAAAGTTCAATGGCTTTCAATCCTTTGGATTTGGCTTTTTCAAGATGACCTTGTGATCGCAAAGCCTGACACCAGTTTGAATAAGCGCGTCCCGAATTCGGCTGGAGGGCGATCACCTGTTCCCACATTTCTTCGGCAGCCTTCATTTTCCCCTGTGATGCCAGCGCAATGCCGAGATTTAAATAACCCTCCGGTCTGTCAGGATCAAATAATGTTGCCTGTGCTGCCGTTTCCTCGGCTTCTTCAAACCGGTTCAAAAGCCAGAGCGTGTTTGATTTGTTGATATAGGTTTCGACCATTTCCGGATCTAGCATCAGCGCCTGATCATAAGCATCAAGAGCGTCTTCATGGCGATCCAGCGTTGATAATATTGCCGCATAATTTGACCAGCATCCTGCATTTTCCGGTTCAACATCTGTGGCAATTTTTCCAAATTTCAAGGCCTCTTCCAGATTACCTCGCTGGAATAGAATCGCTGCCAGGAGCTGCACTGTCGGATAATGATTCTCGATCGTACGGAGAATATCACGATATGTCCTTTCAGCAATTTCCAGATTCCCATTGCGATGGTGCGCTTGTGCAAGCTTCATGGCCTGATCCAGCGTCACTTCGTGAGAGGGTAGGGGATCTTTCTCCTGTTGTGCTTTTTGGTTCTGAATCATTGACACTGAAGACGCTCCTGTATGATTTTATCTGATTTTAAAAAATAAGATCCTAATTGATGCGAGTAAAGCATAAATAGAATGATTACCATCAATATGGTTTCTGTTTGACTGACTGTCATTGTTATCCCCATCTTATCCCCACTTATCCCTGTTTCCGTTTGACGATTTTACCCTATGAAAATATTCTGTTAGATGGGTGATAATCCCAATTTTGGGTGCAGATAAGATCTTTTAGGAAATACACCATGTCATTTGGTGCCCTGCGGTTCTCAGGCCGTGTTCGGGAATTAAAGAGTATTGTAGTTACAACTTGTCTGATCATAATGATTTTGGCATTGGCCGGGTGCGGATTTTTGCCATTTGGAAAACAAAAGCCTTTACAGGAAGCTGTACCCCCTCCTTCCGCGAGCCAATCCATATCTGGCAATATCATTGATACAGAAGATTCTCATACGGAAATCGTAATCGATACCGAGGATTTTGTTCAGGTTCCTGCACGGGAAATGCCCCGTGAACAAATGGATCCCCTGATTGCTGTTGGCCCCTTGCAGCTCGGATCAGAAGGCAGTATGGGCGCGCTGGGACTTAATCTTGAAACCTATTTCGATGATACCGGTGACCCGCCGGAGCGTCTGAAAAAACTTGAACGCGCTGTTATTTCTATCCAGCGCGACTTGAGAACTCTTGCTCCCCCGATTCAGCGGCTGATCACCGTTGAACGCGATATACAGGCCCTGATTTCACAATTGGGAGAACTCACACAAGGCCTGCCACCACCCCCAGCCGATACGCAAACCGGTTACAGCGACGCCTCACCCCCGTCTGCTTCTCTTTCTACACCCACCCCTATCCCTATTTACGGCGGTACAGGAGGTGCCGCCAGCCCGCCTATCAGATCAGAAGAGCCGGACAGTAATTCTGGTCTTAGTTATTCACAGGCTCCTGCCGGAGGTGTGGATACCATTATTTTTGCCTTACGAATAGGCGAGCATGCCGATGTGACAAGACTGGTTTTCGATGTAAATGCGCCGACATCCTATCATTATGATCTTGATAATGAAGAGAATCTTCTTGTGATCGAATTTCCCGATGCGGACTGGAAGGGATCAGGACAATGGCACTCAGACAAGTCACCCCTGATTGCTTCCTATAATGTCGATACTTTGAATGACAGAAAAAAAGGAAGCCGGATTGTCCTCCAGCTTAAAAAAGCAACCTCGGTTCGTTATGAGACTGTTATAAAACCAGAAAATAATAAAAATTACAGGATTGTGCTTGATCTGAAAAAATAAAAAGCAAAAAGACTGACAAGACATAAGTGCATTCTACGCTTTTCGAGAGAGCATTTGAGAAAGAATTGATATTAGACAGAAGGGCGCGATCCAAAAAAAGCTGTCCCCACACGAATATAAGTGGCGCCCAAAACAATAGCTTTTTCAAAATCAGCACTCATCCCCATGCTAAGATCAACAAGATTATTCTCATGTGCCAGTTTTTTAAGGAAAGAAAAATGCAGGGAAGAAGGTTCGTTCACAGGAGGAAGGCACATAAGCCCTTTAATTTCAATGTGGCATTCCATCCTGCAATACTCATGGAAATCAGAAAGCTCATGAGGCAGAATTCCCGTCTTTTGTGCTTCTTCTCCGGTATTGACCTGAATAAAACAGGGAATATTCCTGTTTTGTGCGGCAATTTCCTTCCCGATTGCAGAAGCCAGCTTCGGACGGTCAAGTGTCTGGATACAGTCAAACAGGGCGACAGCCTCCTTAACCTTGTTCGTTTGAAGCGCCCCGATCATATGAATACAAAGATCGGGATAAATCTGTTTTAACTCTGTCCAGTGTTCCTGCGCTTCCTGTGCCTTGTTTTCTCCGAAAAGCCGCTGTCCGGCAGAAATTGCTTCCCTGATTCGCTCGGCAGGCTGCTTCTTGCTAACGGCAACAAGATGAATTGTGGCGGGATCCCGGTTCCCCGTTTTTGCCGCCCGGTGGATTTTAGTATGAAGGGACTTTATATGATTATGAATCTGCGTCATAAAAAATATATAGCACAGGAAACTCTGTTTTTAAAAAAAACTATAAACTCCGGCCTTATTTATGCCTATAATCAAGACTGGATAAATTGAAAATGGGCTGGCTGTTTTCAGGAAAGGATTCATTCCGATGTATAAGTTTGCGCTCTCTTTAATAATAGTTTTAATAATGACAGGGTCAGCTCTGGCAGCAGATCCTGTCAAAAAAGATGACTCTGCATCACAGCAGGAAATGAAAGACGAAAATCCTTATATCAAAGTCATGAATGATAAAGCTAAGAAGCTCGCTGATAGCCTGACAGAAAAAGAGGCAAAGACACTGGGATTAATCCGCGAGAATTTCGGGTTTCTCCATAGTGTGGATATAGCCCGAAAAAGTGTTAAGGAAGCCGCCACGCTTTGTATGAAGGAAAACTCTTCTCTCAAAAAAGCGATGAAGACCCGTCATCAGAGTTGGGATACAAAGATAGGGGATATTCTTGTAAAACAGGAAAAAAATCTCCATGATTTCATCAGTAAGGACAATTTCAGTGATCCGGCACAAATTGAGGATTACCTTGGTTCAATTGATGACATGGCAGAATATGCCGAGAATAAAATCCAGAAAAATATTGTAACAACACCGGAAGCCTGCAAAGGTTTGATAGATTCTATGGATCATTCTGAAGAAGTGATCGTTCGTATTCTGGAAGGCATGACATGGCCTGATGTTAAAAATTCCGGGAACGGAGAAGCAACTCCTTGAAAATACTTCAGGTTATGGCAGGCGCCACCCATGGGGGGGCAGAAACAGCTTTTGTCGATATGTGTATCGCACTGTCTGATGCCGGAGAACAGATCGAGATTGTCACCCGTCCTAATCCCTTGCGTGTGGGAAGACTGGAAAAAGCGGGTATAACAGTTCATGAGCTGCGTTTTGGTGGGATGTGGGATATTTATACCACGCTGCGTCTCAAAAAGATTATCGGGAAATTCCAGCCTCATATTGTACAGACATGGATGTCCCGTGCTTCCTGGAAGACACCGTCATGGAGCAAAGAGGATAAAATCCAGCGCTATTTTACCGTGGCGCGTCTTGGTGGTTATTATAAACTCAAATATTTTAAAAATATGGATTATTATACAACGATTACGCCTGATATTCGCCGTTATCTGGTTGAATCGGGCATCCCACAGGAACGTGTCTTCCACATTAATAATTTTGCCGAAGTGGAAGAGGTGACAAGACCTGTCCACCGTTCCGATTTGGATACACCGGAAGACGCAATTGTTTTATTGGCATTGGGTCGTCTGCACAAAGCCAAAGGTTTTGATACGTTACAGCAGGCGGTTAAAAATGTTCCCGGTGTCTATCTCTGGATTGCAGGCGAAGGGCCGGATCGCGCCGAGCTGGAAGCGTTATGTGCGGAACTGGGATTATCAGATCGTGTTAGATTTCTGGGCTGGCGCGATGATCGCGCCGCTTTATTTCAATCTGTCGATATTTGTGTATTTTCCTCGCGCTATGAACCTTTTGGTACAGTATTTGTGCAAGCCTGGGCGCAAAAAGTACCTTTAATTACGACCTCTGCTGAGGGCCCTCTGCAATATGTTAAAAACGGCGAAGATGCCTTGATGGTTCCTGTCGATGATGTTGCCGCTTTAAGCAATGCAATTCAGTGTCTTGTGAGTGACAAGGAGCTTACGGCCAAACTGGTCTATAATGGTTACCAGCGATATCTTGAGGAGCTCACCTGTGAAAAAACCGTGCGTTCCTATCTCACCATGTATCATGGCATTCTCGAAAAACATGGGCTTGTCGCTACAATTTAAGACGTGTTATCCAGAGTACAGATTCAGGATTAGTGACTCTGCAGATGTCTTTAGACTCTCTTAATTTCTTATTAAGTATCTGTTAATACAAGAAAATTTTTCATATAAAAAATAAAATAAATTCGCTTTGGTAGGGAAGCGTTAATAAAGCACGTGCATAATAAAAATATGAAGCGCGAATCGTGCGGATTTTGGGGAATGTTCTAGAGAGTGATTCAGGTTTTTCTTATGAGTAATACAACAGATAATATCTTTTCCTATAAAGCAGCACAAAAGTCACGATGCCGCATCGCTTATGTGATTAATAACAGGCAGCCGGTGAAGTGCTCGATCATTAGCGATGAACCTCTTTTCTTTATGGATTTTGAAGGCGATGTTGGCTTTGATGAGGATTATAGTGATATTTTCGATTTTACGGCTATTGAATCAGATGTGGCTGATTTACAGGCTCGAATCGAGAAAATGGCACAATTCGAAAATCATTTTCCTGAAAATTCTCCGGAAGAGCGTTTTTCACAGTTTCTGGACGATGCCAAAGAGATTACGCAGCGTTCCGGAGATAAAATAGTGGAATCAATAGAATTTCTGGAAAAAACATTACAAAAAAGTCGTCTGGCGGCGGCCTTTCTAGATTTTTCTAAAAGTTACGGCACGGTGCTATGTTATGATGCCCAAATTACCGATGCGGTCTATGACCGGAAAAACGGGAAAATTCTTATAAATCCGTATTTATCGTATGAAAACAGGATTCTGCTTGCCGCCCGTGAATTACGCCGTGTCTGGCAGCACCGTAATGGTGTGTTGCTTAATCCGCTGACCTTCCATCCTGATCAGGCCATTCTGGTCAACAGGGCACAGATTGCCGATTTAAGCGTAATTATGATCCGTATCGCCTGGGAGCTACAACTTGCTGGAGAAAAAAATGTCTGGGAGCGTATAGAAAATTCCTCTATGGCTGATATGGCCAGAGCCTTTGCCCGTGAATCCTATCTTGATTTCCGGACACTTAATAGCGGTATTGCTCAAAGCGCAGTCTTTGAAAGCTGGTTTCTGTCCGAACGCTGCCGTACCGAGGATAAAAAGCTGATCCAGCATATGCTTGCTGATTATCAGGGCTATGTTTTTGATACAGCGCAATCTTCACGTTATATTACAGCAGAATTGATGACAGCTCTGGGAAGTATGCCTTTCGGCAAAAATTACCTGGCGCCTTATGTGACCACCATAATAAATGATACAATTTTTACCGAAGTCAGGGATCGCTCGAACGCCAATTTCCTATGGTTTATCAAATTCGAGCGCTCTTTCCGTGAAACGGAACAGGAATTGCAAACCGATTGTCATGTCTCCGGTCATGACAACGATCATGATCGTCTCAACAACAAAAACATACGGTTTGGCGACCATGAAAAAAAATCTGAAATCATCACCCTGCATAAGGGTGGGGCAAGCACCGCACCTTCCAAAATCGGAAAAACGTCTAAAATTAGAAAAGCCGCAAGTGGCACAGTTATACAGCTCGGTTCCTTCCGGCAGAAATCCGGTGACGTATGATACGGAAAGCGGAAAGAAAGCGGAAACTGTTATGAAAGCAGATAGGCTTAGTAGAAAAACCTATTTGAAAAAACATCAAGTAAGACCTGATGGTGAAATTACAGTCTATGATCTCACACAAAAAGAGGATCCAAATCCGGAAACAGTTTTTCTTCACCGGATCAAAATTGCAGAGAATATTGATTATGAAGAAATCTCTGCGTTGCCCTGCTATTTTGAAACACAGGATGATATTTTGTCATGGTGTGCCGCTCTGATGGCGGAAAGCCCGACAGCAAACATGCTATGGAAAAATGCACAGGCGCAGGGATGGTGTGTCACGACGATTGATCTGTGCAGCAACGGGTTCCATCTTGATATTCCTGCAAAAAAATTATTACTTGATAATTTTGCCATGACTCCGGCGGCGATGGGGCGTTCTGCCTATTTTCGCTATACACTTTTAATTGTTTTTATCAGGGCATTGCGGGATATCTGGCATGAGGGATGTCATGATCCTTTTGAAAATGAGTATTGCCCTGAAGATGTTCTAATGCTGGAGCGCGTTCGTGCTGCGGATTGTGACAGTGTCACCGTACTGGCTGTATGGGAGTTGCGGGGTGCTGGACACGCCGATATCTGGCGGCATTTGATTGGCTCGGCGGAAGGTGATATGGCGCTCGTTTTTACAAGATTTCTGGAACGGGATCCGGCATCTGCCTTTGACGGCTCTGCATTGGCCTATGCTTTCCGGCAGTGGTATGCGGATGAATCCCGTGTAGATGGTTGTGACCATGAAACATTAGAGGCATTGGATGATGTCTTGTTTGACGCGGGAGAAAATAATGCTTTTGGAGACCGGGAACTGACGACACAGATGCTGGAGTCCATGACCTGTCTTCCTGACGGGATCTGTTATCTATCCGGATGCGGAGAGATTATTATGCATGATCCCTTTTTTGCCGGTCTGCGTGATGAGATCAACCAGACACATTTTTTCCAGTTGATGTATGATATGGAAGTGACAATGGTGAATAATGTACCTTTTCGTGATCGTACACTGGCTCGTAAATTATTTCCGCACGAAGAAAGTTTTAAAAACTAGATGATGTTCATGAAGGGCAATCTGTTCCAGAGTTAATCTATGAAAACGCAGTCTCATACAGAATCTGGCAGTATTCTTTTCTGGCTTTTTATTGCTGTGGCGCTTTTTGCTGCGCTGGGTTTTGCTGTGGCCAATATTAATCGTGGCGGCGGAAATAGTAGTCTGGGCGAGCTTTCAAAGATGAAAGCAACCGATATCATGCAATATACCAGTGCGATACAGCGTAGTATTCGTATTATGAGAATTGAAAATGTTGATGAAACAGCACTTTGTTTTCATACAGTGCAATGGGGTCATACAAATTACGAATTTAATCCACAATGTACGGAAGACAGGAACAGGGTTTTTCATCCTGCAGGCGGCGCAATTGGTTTTCAGGAAAATGTCAGTGACTGGTATGATTCCGGAATTAGTCTTGCAGAAGGCGGTGAATGGATTTTTAGTGCCCGTTACGAAGTTGCCAATGTGGGCACTGATGGCGGTACCGCTAATTCTGAAGATGGAAGCGTCGACTTATTGATAATAACAGCGCCGCTCATTGATACGGTTTGCGAAGGAATCAACAAGCTTCTGGGGTATAATCCTGCAACGCCTCCGGCTGTCCCCGCAACGACTTATAATGATTTACGTACGAATAAATTCACCGGCACCTATGTTGGCGAAAATGGAAGCCGGATTGGGGATCTGGGTCGGGAGCGATGCGTCACCGTTCCCGATAGTCCCGCATTCAATATGTATTATAAGGTTATTTTAGCTCGTTGACCGATGGCTTTAGTTGTAATTGTACTTTTTTCTGTTGCGCTTGCCAAATTCCAGACGTGATATTTATATATGCTTGTAATGAATCATAATTTTTTATACGGGGTCCTCTATTTTGATGCATGACTTTCGTTAATTTATGCCTCTTTGGGCGGGTTAAGTAGAAAGTTGATAACGAATAGATTTTATAATCATCCGAGACATTGATGATATTGAGCGCGGTGCAAGATTTTCCCGTCAATGGCAACAATTTCCGGATCATTCAGCGTGGAAAAATGATCAAGTATGTTTATGTTCTTCATAGAAAGCGTTCGGTTTTGCACTTTCTATGATTGAATCACAGATCTCTATAAATGTGAATCAGAAAAATTTTCAAGCGATTTCCGTGTTTACCAGAACGCTCAATTGACGCTCTCTCGTGGATAATATAGACTTTGATTACTATAATTTCTATAGAACCCTCTGCAAAAGTTTGAAGTAACGGTGGTGGAGCGCCATTTTGGACAATTTGAGGAGAGGATTTTTGAGTTTTATATCCTGAAGCGCATTTTCTGGTTCGTTTCAGGCGCAATTATCCT
>Ga0210044_10010178_pt1 | contig 11271 bp, 9 predicted proteins | sample CryGey13umfilter_2_FD_183959 | JGI IMG/M metagenome (GOLD analysis project Ga0210044, IMG submission 183959) | Groundwater microbial communities from aquifer in Utah, USA - Crystal Geyser 4/9/14 3 um filter (SPAdes) (version 2) | ecosystem: Environmental > Aquatic > Deep subsurface > Groundwater...
ATTTTTATAAACAATTGTTTCCTTAGCATTAAGTATATGTTTTATGTCATCAAGCTGAACATCGATATTATAATATACTTTTTGCTGAAAATATTCATTTTTAAGAACTTGGCTTTTTAATGAAAAAGAAAAAGTCAGAATAATTATTAAAGCAAAAAATCTACTTACCATTTGCCTCAATATTTATTTGATTTTGAAGGTAAGTTTTAACCGAATCAATGCTTATATCTTTGGCTTCAATAAGTCCATTTGAATTAATAAGAAAAAGTCGCGGTTGATCTTTAATATTATAAATTTTTGAAGTATTTTCGTCAGCGATAACATTTTTCCATGCCAAATTATCAAGAGCTATAGTGTTAGCCCACTGTAGTTTATCGTGATCCATGGAGACAGACAAAATCTCCAAGTCTTTATCTTTATAATCTCTGTAAATTGTCTTCAATTCTTTATTTACATCCCAGCAATCTTTATTAGTAGCATACCAAAAGTATAGAATTACATTTTTTCCTTTGAAAGTTGAGAGATCCATTTTTTCGCCTGTGGGATTATTTAAAATTAAGTTAGGAGCAGGTTGTCCAGCATTTAGAGTTGTTTCAACTTCTGCCAAGCGCTTTTCTTCTTGCAACAATTCTTCAACAATTTTGTTGATGTTTATTGCGTGAGTATTTTCTGGATATTTAGCAAAAATTGCCTGCCCAATAGTTTTAAAAACTTCTTTATCGAGCTTAGAATCCAGTATCAAATTATCGCCGTATTTGCTGTAAAGGCCAATAATTGAGGCTAAATTGTCTTTATTTTGAATACAAAAATCAGCAACGAAATCATGAACTTTTTTAAAGTATGAATCCATGATGCTATCAATTTGCATAGGTTTTATAGTGTCTTCCTTAACTTTTTGTGACCTGTAAGCAAAAAACACTGAATCGGCTTGACTCATAAAATGCTTAATTCCTTTATTGAGATTTCTTATATTTTCTGATCCTTTAGAACCACTTACAATATAGGTTTTATTTAAGTACAGTGCGTCGCCCGAAATATCTACAACTTCATCATCTTCAAGTAATAAAGTAATACGTTCTGGATAATCTTTAACTTTTAAAAGAAACAATTCAGGAGATTGATTTGCCTTAATTTTCAATTCAAATCTTCCACTGTCATCAAGTTTAACTGAGTCTATTAGAGTTGAAGTTTCAGGTGTAAGTTGAGAAATCATTACCCATTCATTGTTAGAATTAGAAAGTGTTCCTTTAACGGTAAAGCTATATTTCTTACTATTATTATTGCATGAGGACGTTATAAAAATAAGGCTCATCATTATTGAGGCATTAAATAGTCTTTTCATAATTTTTAATTTGTTATTTTATTCATCTTAAACATTTTATAAATACGTTTAATTGTTTTTGCTTTTGTAAAATATGGTTTAAAAAAAAGGAAAACAATTGAGCAAAGGTAGAATTTAATAACAAGCTGAAAAGATTCTCCTTAAATATTTTTGCCAATTTATTTTAAAATTATAGTAGTACAATAAAATATTAGTTTTGTATTCGTCTATAAACAAGAAATTTGAGATTCAAACTTTCAGTAATATTATTTATTTTCGTTTTGGCAGCTTTGCTAAATGCCTGTTATCCAACGCGCAATGTGCCAAATGGTGAATATTTGCTGCTAAACAATAATTATAAAATTACACAAGGTAGCATCATAAAGCATAATATTCCAGCATATATTTTGCAGAAACCAAACAAAAGAATTCTGACCTTCCGTTTTTATTTACGTGCGTATAATTTAGGAACAATGTTCAAAGAAGGTTCGCTAATCAATAAAATTCTAACACAAAATATAGGCGAAGCTCCAGCAATTTATGATTCACTTCTACTCGAAAAATCGGGCGCAAACATAAAAAAACATTTAAATAATTTAGGATATTATAATAGCTCAGTTTATGCTGAAATTAAGACTAATAAGATTCTTAGAACTGTAAAAGTAAACTATCTTATTGAGGCAGGACAGCCTTATATATTGCGCAATATTAATTACACAATTGCAGAGGCCAATATTAAAAGATATGTACAAGCCGATTTAGCAAAAACTTTTTTGAAAAAAGGAAATAATTTTACAGTTGATGAAATAATAAAAGAGCGTGATAGAATTACGGAAGATCTTAACAATGATGGTTTTTATTATTTTATTAGCAACCAAATAAACTTTACTGCCGACACCAATTTGATGACGCATGAAGTGGATTTAAATATGATTATTTCGCCTTTAAAATCCAAGGAACAGTTTCAAGATTCTGCAATTTTTATTAAAGACAAACAATTTATTATTAATGATTTATACATTCTTTATAATATATCTAAAAATGATCTTGGTAAAGAAGGAACCGACACTACCGATGTGATAACAGATGATTTCAACAATAAAGCTTATTTATACCATTTTATACATAAAGATAAAATTGATATAAAACCAAAAACCATCATCAATGCCTTTTTTGTAAAGCCCAATAATATCTATAAAAAAAATGATATAATAGAAACATATAAAGCCCTAACTTCCTATTCTACTTTTAGATATATCAATATTGAGCTAATTGATGTATCAAATTCTGAATCTGAAAAAGGGAAATTAGATTGCTATATTAATATTTTGAGAGACAAAAAATTTTCAATTACTTCTGAGTCGGAAGTAAAAAATACTGGTGGTGATTTTGGATTGGCGCAAAATTTTGGTTTTAGAAGCTTAAATACTTTTAAAAATGCTGAAATATTGAATTTGAATTTTAATGGAGCTATGGAAATGCAAGCCGTAAGCAATTCACCATCAACATCTAAATGGCCTTTTAATGTTTATGAATCTGGTGTTAATATGTCATTAGATTTTCCTAAATTTATAAATCCTATTAAATCTCAAAAACCAAGCAGATATATTCGTCCAAAAACCAAAATAACATTAGGATACAATTTCCAGCAGCGACCTGACTATACAAGATATATCACCAACGGATCTTTAGGATACACTTGGCAACCTTTAGATAAAATTTCACACGGGGTTAAATTATTGGAAGCCAGTTCTGTAAAAATTTTTCCAGCGGCATCCTTCAAACAAATAATCGATGGATATTCCGATTTACGAATAAAATACTCATATCAAAATCATATTGTTCTTTCATCGTCCTACAATTTCAACTATAATGAGCACAGATTCAAAGGATTAAGCCCTTTCAAATATTTATATTCTAAAATTGAAGTAGGAGGAATTCCATGGAATCTTATAGGAAGCATAAATCCCAGTGTCTTGGATTCTTTAGGACAACGTCATATTTTTGGTTTACCCTTGTCGCAATATGTTTTATTTGTAAATGATGCCCGATATTATTTGCCTATCGGGAAAAATATTATGAATGTTTTCAGAAGTAATTTTGGAATTGGCATTCCATTAGGCACTACAAAAGCACTCCCATTTGAAAAAAGTTTTTATATAGGTGGCGCCAACAGCCTTAGAGCATGGACAATAGGAACTCTCGGCCCAGGGTCATACAAAACCAACAACAACTCTTTTGAAACAACTGGCGATATAAAAATTGAGTTTAGTTATGAACTTAGATTTAGCATTTCTGGAAATTTTGAAGGAGCACTTTTTACCGATGTTGGCAATATTTGGTTAATAAATAAAAGCGATGCTAATCCTGGAGGACATTTTGTTTTTCCAGATTTCTTGCAACAATTTGCCGTTGATTTTGGCTACGGAATCCGCTACGACTTAGAATTTCTTATTATCAGAATCGACTTGGCTCATCCCATTTACCAACCATATCTTCCAAATAGCTCCCATTGGACGGCCTTGAACACCAAAGGAAAACTTATCACAGGTTTCAATTTTGCTATCGGATATCCATTCTAAACAAGAAAATGGGATTATATTATCGCGAATACTACGAAAAACTTAAAGAAAATTTTGTGTTTCAGCCTACCGAAGATCAAGATAAGCTTCTGATGTTGATAGCAGATTATGTTTTTGATGATAAATCTGACGACATTTTTTTGATAAGAGGTTACGCAGGTACTGGCAAAACTTCTATTCTCTCATCATTAGTTAAAACCTTAAGAAACAGAAATTTACCTACTGTACTTATGGCGCCAACAGGTCGGGCTGCCAAGGTATTATCAGCATATTCCTCCTTTCATGCATCCACCATTCATAGAAGAATCTATTTTGCTGCCACCAATTCCGAAGGTCATTTGGTGCTGCGTCTTCAAAAAAACAAATTAAAAAATGCAGTGTTTATTATTGATGAGGCTTCCATGATTCCCGACGAACGCAACGAGGCTTCCAAAGGTGGAAGAGCCTTGCTTGACGACATTATGGAATTTGTCTATTCTGGCGAAAATTGTAAGCTTATATTCGTTGGCGATGTAGCTCAGTTACCTCCTGTAGGTTTGACTGTTAGCCCAGCTTTAAACTCCACTTATCTAAAAAATACTTATAAAAATATTATTAGAAAGTTCGAGTTGACTCAAGTTGTTAGGCAGCAAAAAGAATCGGGAATTTTGGCAAATGCAACAAGACTTCGACAAATTATGATTTCTAAAAATTATGATTTTCCATATTTCGACATCTATGGATTCAAAGATATTATGAGAATCAGCTCCAACGAATTGCTCGACGAAATTACTTCCTCTTACGACAATATTGGACAGGACGACACAGCCATAATAACGCGCTCGAATAAAAATGCCAACCAATATAATAAAGCTATAAGAAACAACATATTGCAACGCGAAAATGAAATTGATGCAGGCGATTTGCTTATGATAGTTAAAAATAATTATTTCTGGCTCGACCAAAATTCTGGTGGAGGTTTTTTAGCTAATGGCGATTTGATTGAAGTTATGTCAATATCAAATAATGAAGACATTCTGGGCTTCCGCTTTGCCGATATTGAAGCTCGACTTATCGACTTTCCTAATGAACCAACACAAAAAGTAAAAATTATTCTCGACACCTTAGAATCAGAAAGCCCTGCTCTCACAAGCGAGGATAACAACCGTCTTTATAAAACGGTTACCGAAAAGTATATGGATATCGCCGACAAAAAAATTAAACTCGAGAAAGTAAAATCAGATAAATATTTTAATGCCCTTCAAATTAAGTATGCTTTTGCCATGACTTGCCACAAAACTCAAGGAGGACAATGGCACACCGTCTTTATCGACCAAGGTTACATCACTCGCGAGAGAATAGATTTAGACTATTTACGCTGGATGTACACCGCTATCACAAGAGCCACGAAAAGAGTTTTTTTGATAAATTTCCCCGATGATATTTTTGTTGAAGATTGATTGGAAAAAGATTGGTTGAAGATTGGTTGGAAAAAGATTGATTGAAGATTGATTGAAGATTGGTTGAAGATTGGTTGGAAAAAGATTGGTTAAAGATAGATTGAAGATTGCTTTCAGATTGATTGGAAAAAGATTGGTTGAAGATTGGTTGAAGATTGGTTGAAGATTGGTTGGAAAAAGATTGGTTGGAAAAAGATTGGTTGAAGATTGGTTGGAAAAAGATTGGTTGAAAAAGATTGGTTGAAGATTGATTGGAAAAAGATTGGTTGAAGATTGATTGAAGATTGGTTGAAGATTGGTTGGAAAAAGATTGGTTAAAATGCGCTATCCCAAAAAGTGTAAACCTTAAATAATGGCAAACGAATTTTGCTTTCATAAATAATATATTTTTGATTTTAGAAAATCCGAATTTATTTTTTAGCAAATAAAACTAAAATTGGACTTAAGTCAAATGAAAGTATAACATTATAAATTTATTCTATAACGAGAAATATAATAACAACAGAAATATGTATTCAATTTCCAAAGAAAACCCCTTTAAGCAAATCATAAGTTTTTTGATAATAATGCTAATATCTTCTTTGATATTCATCGGATTATCATTTCTTACAGCCTATTTAATTTGGGGTTCAGAAACCATGAAAAATCTTGGCGATTTTTCAAATCCTGATGTAATCGCAACTCTAAAATATATTCAAGGCTGGAGTCATATTGGAATCTTCACCATACCACCAATGGTTTTTGCTTTGCTTAGTGGGCATGGTATTTTAGGCTATCTCAACGGCAAAAAGATTCCTGATGTCCAACATTTTTTAATGGCATTAGGTCTCATCATAATTATTTTGCCCATTATTGGCAAACTTGCCGAATGGAATCTGGCAATGAGACTACCACACTGGCTATCAGGCATAGAGCTTTGGATGAAAGAATCGGAAGAAGCAGCAAAAATCGCTACGGAAGCTATCGTAAAAACCTCCACCATCAGTGGATTATCAGCAAATTTGCTTATTATGGCTATTTTGCCAGCTATAGGCGAAGAATTTCTTTTCCGCGGTTTTTTGATGAGATATTTTTCCTCTTTCGTAAAAAATATTCATCTCAACATAATTATTGTAAGCATAATATTTAGCGCCCTTCATCTACAATTTTACGGATTTCTCCCACGCATGGCTCTCGGCATTTTGCTCGGATATTTATTCTATTGGTCGGGCTCTATTTGGCTACCTATAGTAGTTCACTTTGCCAATAATGCTATGACGGTGATAGTTTATTATCTTGCCGAAGTAGGCAAAATAAATATTGATGCAGAAGATTTTGGAAATATTAATAACAACTATCTGCTTATAATCAACATTATAATTCTTGGATTAGGATTTTATTGGTTTGAGAAACACAAAGACAATGCTAATATTTTTGAAAGATAGTTGCTTGTTACTCGTGATAATTTTTTTTTAAATTTGAACTTTAATATATTTATTTTATGATTAAAATCCAAAATGTAAACTCTAAGCCTTTGATGAAAAAATTCATCAATTTTCCATATCAACTTTATAAAGCTGAAAGCAATTATGTTCCCGATTTGCGAATAATGCAAAAAGAAACATTGAATAAAAAGAAAAATCCATTTTTCAAGCATGCCGATGCAGAATATTTAATTGCCGTTGATGAAAATGGAGAGACCCTTGGTAGGATTGCAGCTATCACAAATGATAACTATAACAAACATTGGGGCGAAAATTTTGGATTTTTTGGATTTTTTGAGTGTATCGATAGCCAAGAAGTAGCCAAAGCACTCTTTGATTCAGCAAAAGAATGGCTCACGGAAAAAGGAGTTATTGGAATTTATGGTCCTATGAATCCTTCTACCAACGACACCTGCGGCACACTCATCGATGGTTTCGACACACCACCTTATGTGATGATGGTTCACAATATGCCTTATTACGATAAACTCATTGCTAATGAAAGTTTCGTTAAGAGAATGGACCTTTTTTCTTATGTCTTAAAAGTAGATAATTTCTCTACAAAATTTTTGAAACTATCTGATAAAATTGAAGATAGACTCAACCAGCATGGAATAAAAATTAGAAAAGTTAACTTTAAAAATATTGAAGAAGAAACTGATAAACTTCTAAAAATTTACAATAAAGCTTGGGGAAAAAATTGGGGATTTGTGCCTATGGAAAGAGATGAGTTTTCGGCATTGGTTAAGGAGTTGAAAGACGTTACTCTCGAAGATCTCGTATATATCGCCGAAGATAAAGGCGAAGCGGTGGCTTTTATTGCTCTTCTACCAAATTTGAATGAGCGTCTCATTAGCATTCGCAATGGAAAACTTTTGCCTTTCAACTTCCTGAAATTGTTGAATTTCCAGAAAAAAGTAAAAAAAGTTAGAGTCTTAACTCTCGGAATTATTGAGGGTTATAAAAATTCTGGAATTGATGCCGTTATGTATTCGAGGTGCTACGAGGCTAGTAAAAAGTACGGCTATGAAGAAGCGGAAGCAAGCTGGATTTTGGAAAACAATACTATGATGAACAGGATTTTAATAAATACCAATGCGAAAGTGTATAAGCAATATAGAATTTACGAGCATAAATTCTAATAATGAAAACATTACTTATCACCGGAGCTACTGGTTTTACAGGACATTTTATAGTAGATGAGGCCATTGCCCAAAATTATAAAGTAATTGCTGCCATAAGAAAAAACAGTAGAACTGAATTTCTGATAAACAGAAAAGTTGAAATTATTCAACTAACTATTAATGATAAAAAACTTCTAAGCGAAGAACTAAAATCTTTAAAAAAGAAATTTGGAATCCCACAATTGATTATTCATAATGCTGGTTTGACTCAAGCTCTTCATAAAGAAAATTATATCGAAACTAATGCAAAAAATACAGAAAATCTGATAGAAAATTTGCTTGAGAATCAAATGTTACCAGAGAAATTTATTTTCACTTCAAGTATAGCCGCTGCTGGGCCAGGCAATAAATCTACTATGGAATTTATTACTGAAAATAAAGTAGAAAATCCAGTAACTTACTATGGCAAAAGCAAATTAATGGCTGAAAAAATAATAAAGAAATACAATGCTTTACCATGGATAATCCTAAGACCTACTGCAATTTATGGTCCTGGCGACAAGAATTCATTATTAATTTATAAGAGTATTAAGAGAGGTCTGGAATTTTTTGCCATCAACAGAAGTCAAAAACTCACATTTGTTTATGTTGAAGACTTTGCCAAGGCTATTTTGCAGGTTGCCAACTCTAATAAAATTAGAGAGACTTATAATCTGAGCGATGGAAAAGTGTATGCAGTTTCTGAATTTAACAGTTTGATTAAATGCACTTTGGAATCAAAGACTGTAAAAATCGCATTTCCCAAAATTATTTTAAAATGCATTGCATTATTTTCAGAAATCTTTAGTAAAGTCAGTGGAAATATTTCGATACTTTCGAGGGATAAACTAAATGAGCTTACGGCAACAAATTGGAAATGCGACAGCTCCAAAATTCAGCAAGAAATTGGTTTTAACGCCATCACAGACTTAAAATCTGGCATAAGCAAAACGGCAAAATGGTACAAAGAAAATGGATGGATTTAGACTGAAAAATATTATAAATATTGTTGATTTAGTGGTTATTAGCTATTTATTGGATACACTATTTCTTAGCTTTTTCATTAGAGAGTTAGGTGCATGGCTACAACCTATTTTGTTCAGGTTAATTACTTTGGTGGGCATTGCTACCATTATTTACCACGACAAAAAATATCCATCCAGATTTTCGAGATTTCTCAGATATTTTTATCCAGTTGTTTTAATATCATATATTTACGGCGAAACAGCCTCCATTAATCATATATTTTTTACAAACTCTTTCGACAATATTTTGAGTCATCTGGAGTATTCATTTTTTGGATTTCAACCATCAATGGAGTTTAGCGCAAAATTTCCACAGCTATGGTTTTCCGAATTAATGAATTTTTCTTACTTCTCTTACTATCTTTTCACCGCTGGATTTGCAATGGCAGCCTACTTTTTGAGAAAAGAAGACTCTGTAAAAATTCTTTATATAATAATAAATTCCTTCTTATTTTATTATACCATCTTCATTATTTTCCCCTCAGAAGGGCCTCAATATTTTTTATTACAATCCCCAGAAGAAACTCATGGCTTTTTTGCTTCCTTAGTTAGCTTAGCCCAAAAAATTGGAGAAGCTCCCACAGGCGCATTTCCTTCGTCGCATGTGGGAATGATGGTAATATTTTCATGGATTTCGGCAAAATATTTCCCACGAATATTAGCTCTGGTTTTGCTTGTTTCAATTTTGATTTGCTTTGCAACAGTTTATATAAAAGCACATTATGCTATTGACGTAATAGCAGGAATTATTTCAGCACCAATAATTTTGTTTCTTGCAAATAAATTTTACAAAATCTCACAAACCATATTAGAAGAGAAATTTTAAAATTTTGAGTAAACTAAAATATCATCATATAAAATCATTAAGTCCGTCAAAAAATTAAAACAAAACAACAATTTATTTAAACAATTGAAATACAATTTATTAAATTATGTCATTCATTGATTTTAAAATTAAGCTCTCCGCAGAATAAAGTTGGTTGCATTAATCCATCATAAGTTTTTTGCCAGTTTTGTTGTGGTTTTTCAAGGAAATTAATAGATAAATATAGCCGAATAAATGTATTTTGGTAATATATGAAGCTTCGTTATTTGCCGTTATACCGAATACAAAAATAATATAGTCCAATAAATTGTTTTGTGCATCGGCATTAACCATTGTAACATATAAAAAGTCCGTTAGATAATTTAGATATTTAGTTTGTGTTTAAAATAAAATGTTATATTTGTCTCGTAAATAATTACAAATTTGCTTAAAACCAAAAAAATGGATAAAACCGACAACAGCTGCCCTGAGCAAAGCCGAAGGAAGCATTTAAAAACGGATATAGTATTAAAATACAGAGAATTAACTAAATTTACAAACCTCAAACTAAATACGAAATAACCGCCATATGGTGGATATACATTCGTTATGGGTAAGTTAAGAAAACCAAACGGACAGCGGACAAGAGAGCCACCAAATTATTTTGACGACTCTTGACAGTTATTTACGACTGTCAACTATTTTACATTACGAAAAAGTGGAGTTCAGAAACCACTCAAAAAAACGAGGCGACACCGAAAAGCCTAATGAGTAGGAAAATTTTAAATAGTAATTATTATGAAATCAATAAGAATAATAGCGATTTTGTTTTTTGCCTTAGCATTAAATATTCAAGTTAATGCTTCAAATAAAGTTAATGCCGAAAAAAAGACTGCTGAATCAGTATTGGCTTTTGCAAACAATATGGAAACTTTTAATGCCGAAGTTTTAAAGATAGAAATGAAGCAATTATCAATTTCTGAGAAAATTAAACTTGTAAGACTGTCTATAAAAGACGCTAAAATGGCAGAAGTTTCAGGTTCAGGGAAACCATCTGCTGGTTTATATGTTTTAGCAGTTCTTATTCCACCACTTGCTGTTGGTATTTATACACATTGGGGAATGCCAACTTTATATAATTTATTGTGGACATGTTTGGGTGACATCCCTGGAATCATTCATGCTTTTATTGTTTTAGGACGATAAAGTAAAATAACCTACCCATAACCGCACCTACCCGCAAGTGGGGCGGTTGTGGGTTATTTAACATTTGTAGCACTAATAAACATTTACACAAACTTGAAAGTGAAGTGCCTCTAATGCCCCACCTTCGGGTAGCTGCAGAGCGTCAGACTGTCTAAAAACCTCCTTTTTATGTTAATAAATAATCATCTGATTGTTAACAAATTAATTAGTTTTTATTTTGTTAATTCATTGATTATTAGTATCTTTACATCCTAATCATAAAATCAG
>Ga0210044_10010180_pt1 | contig 11271 bp, 6 predicted proteins | sample CryGey13umfilter_2_FD_183959 | JGI IMG/M metagenome (GOLD analysis project Ga0210044, IMG submission 183959) | Groundwater microbial communities from aquifer in Utah, USA - Crystal Geyser 4/9/14 3 um filter (SPAdes) (version 2) | ecosystem: Environmental > Aquatic > Deep subsurface > Groundwater...
GAAATTCCCAGATCAGAAATGGCCCTCGTCGCCTCTGACCACCTGCCCCTGATTGCTGAAATCCGCATTCCCGTTAAAAATTCAATCATTGAGTAACACCATCAAGTTGCTCATTATGAATCAGTGCCATTGCCAGAAAACACAATTACCCGTTTAATTAAATGGGTTCGCTTTCCTCCTGGAAGGATTTATTCGGCGGGTTTTTGCTTGTGCTTGATTTCTTCGCAAATAAAATTTGTTTCGTCGGTCCAGGTTACTTTCAGGTTAGGAGGGAGGAGGGTTTGCTGGTCGATGATGGCCGATTGGATTTGTTCGCTGGACAGGTTATGCGTCAGGCGAAGGTTAGCCCCCCTGAAATCGGTTCCACTCAGGTCATCATTTCGAACATTCACGCCGCTCAAATTAGCGTTTACAAGAATTGCTTTTCTGAGTTTGGCTCCTCGCAGGTTTGTTCCCCCCAGGTGCGAATTAGTCAGGTTGGCTTCACTGAGATCGGTTCGGATAAGGTTGGCCTTTAGAAGATCGGCGCCGCGCAGGTCGGCCCCGCGCAAGATAGTCAAGCTCAGGTTGGCTCCACTGAGATTAGCATGTTTCAGGTTTGCACCATTGAGATGAGCCTCTACCAACTCGGCTTTGCTTAGATTGCTTCTCACCAGTTGACATTCCCGAAGGTTGGTTTTGACCAACTTTGCCAAACTGAGATTGGCGTCACTCAGGTCAGCGCGTCGCAAATGAACTTTGCTCAAATCCGTTCCACTTAAATCTACTCCGACCATAACCGCATGATAAAAATCCACACCGGCCAGGTTTGCCTGGGTGATATTCGCTCTGCTTAAATCGGCTCCCCCTAAAAACGCGAAACTAAGGTTGCTGTGTGCAAGAATGGAATCACGAAGAGTGGCCTGACTGAAATTCGCATAACTCAGGTTTGCGCCGGTTAAATCCGTTCCGGTTAAATCAGTGTTTCGAAGTATAGCCTGAGCAAGGTTACCGCCGCATGCACGGACTCCATTCAGATTGGCGTTATGCAAGTCAGCCCGGCACAGAGTCACATCGCCCAGGTCCAGTCCGCTCAGGTTGGCATGTTCCAGATTGGCGCCACTCAAATCTGCTCCTGATAGTTTTGCCCGGCTCAAATCAGTGAGGCTCAGGTTGGCGTGTTCCATAAAGGCACTGCTGAAATCCGTTTCCTCAAAAACCGCCTCCGTCAATTTGGCTTTTTGTAAATTTGCATTGGTTAAATCAGCCCGGCTTAAATCGGCCAGGCTCAGGTTGGCTTCTTTCAGGTTGACCCCCGTCAAGCAGGCACCGACGAGACTGGCCTTGCGAAAAACAGTTCGGCGTAAATCGGCCTCTCTCAAATTGGCTTCGTTTAAGTTTGATTCCGTTAAATCGGAGCCCGTCAGGTTTGCCCCCGAAAGGTTAGCCCCTATCAATATGGCCCTGGTCAAATCCTTGCCCGAAAGATTCATACGGGAAAGGTCCTTCCCCGTGAGGTTGGCTCCTCGAAGGTTTGATCTCGCTAGTTCGGTTCTATCCATCCCGTTCCTCGGTTGCCAGTCGCTGATTTTAGCCCATGATACCGCTGAAGTCCTGCAAATTCAAAGAAGGGAATTCGCCGTGACAGTCAGAACGTCATTCCCCGCGCAGGCGGAAATCCAGTAGGGGCGAACGGCCGTTCGCCCTTACATGAATCGCCCCTACCTGTTCAAAAACAGGGGAAGTTCAGTTAGCCATGTTGCCCCCACGGCAGGAAAGTAGCAATAAAAAAACCCAGGAAGAGAAACCGCGTTAGCGGAATCTCCCCTGGGTTAATTTTTTTAGTCTGACGGATTTCTCCGCGTTAAGACCTAGTACTGCAGTTCATTCCACTGAGTAACAGCCTTCTGACCATTTCTTTCCTTGTTCTGACCGTTCCAGATCGCAATCGCCATCGGAGTTTTTCCGCCGGTGAACTGCGTATCATTGGCGTCATTGTTGGTCAAGGAACGTTTGAATACAACGGACCAACGGTTGTTGGACCAGTTGCCGTTACCTTGAACATCCTGATGAGCCTGAGTGGTCAGGGTGCTGAACCCTTCCGCATTCAGATCTTCAACAGGAGAAACGCGCATGGACGCATCAGAAAGCATGTTGCCGGTAGCACGACCCGGGTTGTACACGCCTTCGTTTTTACCCATACCAAAGTCAACATAGGTACCACGCTTGCTGATATCACTCGCTCCACCATCTTTTGCTCCAGACTCTTTTGATCCGGAAGCATGAGCAGGCTCTTTACCAGTCAGCTTGCCATCGGGCTCATACATGTAGTAACTTCCTGAACCCATAGCCATGTACTTATATTGATCTTCCATGTCCTGCATGCCAGCATTGCCAGTCGTTCCAGCGCCTTCTTTGTCCCAGGTCGCTTTCCACTGCCAGATGTTGACGCGCTCGCCCTCACCACCCATTGTGAACGGAGGCTCTTCGCCAGACTGATTCACCGGGAACATGATTGCGGCTTGATCTTTGTACTGTTGTGATCGAACCATGATGTCATTACGCGTAGGATCTGTCCAGCTCAGACGAACCGCGATTTCCTTACCGTTGGTGACAGCCCGAACATTCACCCATTTGGTCGCAGGAGCCGGCCACATGGGGTTGGTGATCATTTGTGGGTCCATATCCACAACCGTATGCTTGTGGAAAGTTGGACCATAACGGGTCCAGAAAGGGTCGTCCGCATTGATCGGAATTTCCCCTTGAACCTTTACGGCTTTAATGGTGGCCGCATTAGCGCTGGTCATACCCAGCACAAATGCAAACAGCATCATAAATACAATAGTCTTTTTACTCACAGGATTCCCTCCTCGTTGGTACCGTTTACGGGAAATTAAAGTTTACGCTCCACGCCCCGCAACCGCATTGGTCCGGGCAGGAGTAGTATTACTCCTGCCCATCCCAAATTGTTTACGCGGCTATCTTCAGAGCGTCGTATCGCTCCTTAGAATGCACCCGGATGTTCTTCGGGCCGTACGTAGAAAGGCTCTTCAACCGTAACACGGATGATTTCTTTACCTTTCCGGTTAAACCCGATGACCGTGTCGTTATACATCTCAAACTTCTTACCGTGAATGTTGGTCTCGAAAATCTTCGGACCCGGCTCACGTTTCCATTTGAAGATGATACGCTGTGTCGTCCGGAACAACTGAAGCACACCCAACAGGTCTCTGTCAGGAACCATGTACTGATCGATCGCGTGATCAACACCTGGTCCAAACATCTGCTGGGAATACGACCGGGGAACATGCCGTGAAGGCACATAGTACCCGTTTGGCTCCGTACCCAGTTGCGGATACAACGGCAAGGCCACTTTCCGGTCCCGAATCAGATAGTACTGTGGGTTATCCGGATCATGTGCCCATTCGCCATTACTGCCGATCTTGACCAGACCCTGTAAACGGATCTTGCCAACACAGGCCGCCATACAACGGGTCTCCATCTGATCACCTTCCGTCAGAGGATCAAGACCCTCAATGCGCGGATAACAGGCGATACATTTTTCGGAGATCCGCGTCGTACCGCGGAACATTGGCTTTTTGTAAGGACACTGCTCCACACACTTCTTATAACCACGGCAACGGCTCTGATCGATCAGAACGATGCCGTCCTCCTGGCGCTTGTAGATCGCCTTACGAGGACACGCCGCCAGACAACCCGGGTACGTGCAGTGGTTACAAATGCGTTGCAGGTAGAAAAACCAGATTTTATGCTCGGGCAGTACAGACCGCGTGCCGTTGTCGCCACCGAATGTTCCCTCACGGGACTGGGTGAACTCACGGCCATGAGCGGTATCTTCACCGAAGTTCGGGAAGCGCCACTCTTCGTCAGTCGGTACATAACCGATTGCTTGCTGGTTCAAACCGATCTTGGCAGGCGCTTCGAAAATGGTAACACCTTCGTAAACACCATGGATCGCCTTGTTTGAGGTCTTACGTATGTTCCAGACGTTCTGGCCCGGATTTGACTGCTCCAGCATTTTCAGGATCTTCCAATCCCAAAACTGCGGATAGCCGCCGTAAGGCTTCGTTTCTACGTTATTCCACCACATATACTCCTGGCCCTTTGAAAAGGTCCAAGTTGATTTGTGGGCCATCGTACAGGTCTGACAAGCAATACAACGGTTCGTGTTGAACACGAACGTGAACTGCTCTTTCGGATGCTTTTCGTCGTAGACGTATGTGGCCATCCGACCTAGCTGCCAGTTATAAACTTCAGGCATTATCGTACCTCCTTATTAACATTGGTTAGACGTTGAAATACCATATGGCGGCCCTCCCAAATGGAAGGGCCACCTTCTACCTAGATTTTCACACGGATATACTGACCCGCCAGATACATCTCGGCAAAACGGTCTTTCAACGGTGATTCCGGGGTATAACCCGTTCGAACGGGCTCCCAGAGTCCTTTACCATGTAACCCACCATCCTCAGCTTTCGAGAATTTAACCAGCGTTTCTTTCGGTGTTGCATTGACCGCATGGTTATCGGCCTCGTAGCCGTGCATGAATTTCATCTTGGATTTTGCCTTATGGAACAGACTGTCCGTCTGATGCATCGGCATCAACCAGGATCGAGTCACTGATTGTTGTGATCCATACCGGAAGTTACTCTGGTAAGGAGTGGTCATGGACATCGCGCGTCCGTCAGGCCGTTCTTCATGGGCTTTAACGCTACGCTCTGTACTGGCCCAACATGAGTGCTTCATCATGGTGGTGTGATACGGATATGCCGGGTTGTACTTAGCTCTCAGCATCAGCCGTGCCACTTTATACCTTGGATCCGAAGGCTTCCAACCCATGTAAGGACGATCCGCAGGATTCGCATCACAATAGATATAGTCACCATCGTTGATTCCAAGATCTTTACACAAGAACGGGTTCATGTGTACCTGCCACTCACCAACACCCGGAGAACGCTTATCCATACGATAAGGATCACCAAAGTTGTTGTTCCAGATCATGTTCCAGTCAGTGGTTGCCCAGGAACTATGCGCTGTATGGCGAGATTTAGGGGTAACACAATAGAACCGGTATCCTTTTTCCCACAAGAAGTTTTTGGTCGTACGAACTGCTGACCAGGGCTTCTTGATGTTCCGAACATGACGCAGATCCGGATCTTGCTCGTCTTCCGGAATCCCGTAATCATCCGGACGGATGTAAGGATTGGTCGATACAATTACGTTCGGCAGGTAAGGCGTAGCTTCAGGGCCTTCCCTGTGAACGATGAAGTTTTCACCATACTCAATCGCTTCCGGCTCATCGTTGTAGAACTGGATTCTGCCATTCGGCGTGTAGTAAGGTTTAGACTCCGTGTACATCTCCCAGAAGGGAGACCGGGGATAGGTTCTGAACAGCAACAGACAACATCCCGGCTCACCGTACTTGCCGTTGATGATATCGTCGATGTTGTAACCCATACCCGTGGTCGATGTCGTGAACAACCGGCGAATCTGAGCTTTGGTGCGGTTTGGCGCCTGACCTTCATAAACCTTCATGAAGTCAGCAAAACGCTTGTCACCGGTCACCTCTGCCATCCGACGCGCAAACTCACGATGCATCAGGTTATCGTCGATGGTATCGAAGATAGGTTTGATTCCCGTGCCACCCCAGATCTGGTGGAACGGATTCGAACATGCAGAAGTGATTTCATAACTTTCGAACTCAGCCCAACTGTTCGGCGCCAATACGATGTCGCTGTATTCGCAGGAACCGGTGAACTCAATGTCCTGAGCCACGATCATGTCTACGTTGTTGTTGGTGTTGAACACCAATTCGTAGAACCACTTCGCATTGTTGATAACGTTAACGTTAACAAACCATACCAGCTTCGTAGGCGTAGGCATATGCGAACGTCCTGTAAATACTTTCCGGCCATAGCGCGGGGTATTTACGATCAGCGCTTTATCACGATGCGCCCAGTAGCTGACTTCCTCACCCTTCAGGTAACCCTTGATATTCTTCCAGTCTACGTTCTTGGATATATCCAGAACCGGGTTGAAAGGATCTTCCGCAACCATGGCCGCGAAGCCAGGCCCCGACCAATGCGAACCCTGGTAGTTGCCGGCCTTGTAGTTACCCGCCCATGTGTGTGAGCCGGAACCTTTAGGACCAACGTTACCCGTCAGCATCAGGGGAACATAAGACGCGCGGTTGTGCATCGTTGCGTGGAAGTAATGGTTGATTCCTTCACCATAATGGATCTCAACAGGCTTGATGGTACCAATGTCGCGAGCCAGACGGACGATCAGGTCCTTCGGAGCGTGACAAATCTGGTTAACCGTATCAATGTCGTAATCCTTCAGGTGAACTTTATACATCTCATAAAGAGGCATTGCCGTGATGGTTTTGCCGTTTACGAGTTTAATGTCAAAAACACCGTCCAACGCGGGATCAATGTTTTTCTTTCTCATCTTGGCGCCGATATCTTCACGCGTGACCGCAACCGGCTTGTCCGTATTGGTATCCCATACGGTAAAGTCAGGCATCATGTCACGGTTGAAGTTCTTCATCCACTTCGTGGTGAAGCCGTCTTTCGGCAATGACTGAGCCTTGTAACCCGGAATAAAATCATCCGGATGCAGGCGGACCAGAGTATCCGTTCGAACCAACAGAGGCATATCTGTGTAGTCCTTCACGAAGTCAACGTCCACAAGACCCTCGTCCATGATGATTTTTGCAACACCCAGGAAAAGGGAAATGTCAGAAAGACCTGCACGAACCGGTACCCAGTAGTCCGCTTTAGTAGCTGGCGGGTTGTACTCGGGAGAAACAGCAACGAGTGTACCACCACGTTCCATGATCTCTGTATACCAATGCGCTTCAGGCATCTTGTTCTCAATCAGGTTTTTACCCCACTGAATGGTCATCTTCGCATAACGATGGTCCGCGAAGTCGATATCAGAGGCCTGCATTCCATGTGTCCAGGAATGACCAGGAGCCTGATCGCCATGCCAGGTGTAGTTCGACCATGCCCGGCTACCCAATACCTTGCCCGGACCACGACCACGAATGATCGAATCCAGAATCGCATTGTTGTTAGCCAGCCGGTAGATGCCGTACTTACCGATAACGCCGAGCATGCCCATGCCGCCGCGATACTTGAAAGTACGCGGGCCGGATCCGCCCATTGCCTCGATCATCTCAGGCTGGTAACCTTCATTCTTCAGACGTTGCGCGCCACGGCTTCCACTGTAGGCTTTAGCAACAGCAATGTGGCCCTTGGCCAGGTACGTAAATGTCTGATCCCAGGTCACACGAACGAATTCGTCCGTGCCCCGGCTTGTCATCTTATACTTTTCCCGGTTCTCCTTGTCCAGATAAGGAAAGCCGTCATCCGCCCACTGCTTCCAGCCCACACGAATCATCGGATATTTATTCCGATAAGGACCGTATGCACGGCGGGGATACGTCATACCACGCAAACACATGCGAGGATTCCACGCCGCGTCAGCCTGGTTACCATACAGATCGCGTACTTTGTGATGATCGTAGTTCTGCTCGATACGCATCAAAATGCCGTTACGCACGAATCCACGCACGCGACACTGATGGGTGTCGTTCGGAGAACAACAATACGTGAAAGAACGCTCATACTTATACTGGTCGCGGTAGACTTCTTCCCACCGTCTGTCAGGATAAGCTTCCAGCGGATTCCCGACTTTTACTACGGGTTTCAGCTGAGCTCCAACCCTCTTGCTCGTCAATGCCATAGCTGTCGCTACACCAGCACTCACCTGCAAGAACTTACGTCTGTTTAACCTCATATACAAACCTCCTTGTGAATCTTGGTAATTGCGGGAACGGATCATCCGAACCCAATTACAACTGTTTCACTACTACACTGCTGAGGAGTCTCCAGGCCGCCAGGACCCTTCAACTCCAACTAAAAACCACCTCTCCCACTACTTCTTAAAAACTTTCTCATGGATAAACAATCCATCTATTATCTGATTAGGTAGCAAGCTAACACCTATTCAGGCACTGGAAAATCATCAGAAGCGTTATTCCTTGTCATATAATTTATGAAAATGCAGTAATAGGATTATTCTTTAAGGTCAAGCTTGACTAGGGGGGCCTTTAAAGGGTTTAATCTCCCATGGGGCAACATGTTCGAAACAACTACGCCTGATTGAAGAGCGAAACCCTGATTTGATTTCTGGATTCCCGCCTGCTCGGGAATGACGGACGCTTTTAGTAGGGGCGATTCATGTAAGGGCGAACGGCCGTTCGCCCCTACTGGATTCCCGCCTGCGCGGGCGTGATATTTTTCCTTTGCCTTCGTGCCCCGCAAGGGGTAAATGACGTTCTGAACAAGGATTTCAACTCGACAGTAAAATATTTTCTCGAATATTGAACCAAAAGACTCCAGGGGAAACCTCAAACTCAACGATGTACGATTTCAGATCTAATATTTCAGCCATAATTTATTACTCAGTTGCGGCGATCATTGCGTTAATTATTTTTGCAATAGACTTGAAACTGCCGCTTGGAGTCGCTGATGGCAGTCTTTATGCCGGTCTTGCCCTTCTCGGATTACTGGCACTCAGCAAAAACCTGATAATTTTGGGAGCTACTACGGGAACCGCGCTAACTATCGCCGGTTATTTTTTTTCACCCGCAGGGGGAGAGGATTGGAAGGTCCTGACAAACAGGGGTATTTCAATTCTGACAATATGGATAGTCGCTTTAATTTGTTTAAAAAAACGAAAAGCCGATGCTGAGCTTCAAAAAGCACACTCCAGCCTTGAAAGCAAAATTGTAGAGCGAACAAAATCCTTAAGAGACACCAATATCGACCTTAAGAAAAAAAGCAACTACCTTCTTTTGCATAAAAATATCGTAGAAAAGGTGAACGAAAATACTAATATCGAAGATATATTTCATTATTGCTTAAAACAAATTTGTAGCCTGGCTAATGCTCAAGTCGGACACCTGTACCTTTCTGAAGACAGGTATTCGGGACGTCTGCTACCTCAAAAAATCTGGCACATAGAAAATGAGTCCGAGTTTCAAAGCTTCAAAGAGATTACGGAACGCCACATATTTGAATCGGGAATCGGCTTACCGGGTCGGACCCATGAAATTAGGAGATCAATCTGGATTGAGGATATTGGGCAAGACTTGAACTTTCCCCGTCGAATAAACCATGAAGGGAGTTTTTCAGTGAAGTCGGGGTTCGCCTTTCCAATTTTTATTGGAAACAAAGTCACAGGAGTGATGGAGTTCTTCTTCAACAAACAACGGGAGTCTGACTCCGAATTGCTTGACCTGATGGAACAAACAGGCGTTCAAATGGGGCGAGCGCTGGAGAGAAGGTTTCATGAGGAGGATAGGGATAAAATACTTTTATCTCTGAAAGAACGCGTCAAGGAGTTAACCTGCATGAGTGGAGTGGCCAAACTGGTCACAGTCGGCCAAACGATGGATGAAATCCTGTCCGCTATTGGGAACTTCATTATTCCTGCCTGGCAGTTCCCGGACCTAACTCTTACGCGGACGGTATTTAATGGAAAGGTGTTTGGGAATAAAACATTTCCGCCCGTCCCCTGGGTTCTTTCCACAGATATTGTCGTCAACGGGAAAACTAAAGGGCAACTGGCCGTTTGCTATTCTGACAAACCTTCTACGGGTGCCCAGGTATTCCTGGACGAGGAAATAAATCTTTTGAACTGGTTGGGCCAAACTCTAAGCCATACGGCAAGCAGATTAGAGAATGCCAATGATCTGAAAAATTCCAACACCGAATTGCGCAGTCTATATACTAAATTGGAAAATGTGCGTGAAAAGGAAAGAACCCGCATTGCAAGGGAAATTCATGATGAGTTGGGGCAGGCCCTCACCATCTGCAAACTCGATTTAACATGGCTGAGATCGAAAACCCTGGACAGCTCTAATGAAGTTGAAATAAAACTTAAAGCAATGATGAAACATATGGACACGACACTGGAGGAATTAAACAGGATTACTTCTGAATTACGCCCGCATGTGCTTAATGTGATGGGCCTGTTTGAGGCTTTGAAACAGGAAACTGAAAAATTCATCAACCTTACCGGCATAAATGGCGAAATATTCCTTTCCGAGGAAATCCCGGCCCTTCACCCCGATCTTTCCACCCTGATTTTCAGGGTTTATCAAGAGACGCTGACCAATATTTCCCGGCATTCAAATGCAAAAAATTTTCAGGCGCAATTTACCAAGAATGAGGACTTACTGATTCTGATCATTAAAGACAATGGCAAAGGAATAGAAACCAACAAAATTTACAATTCAAATTCCTTTGGCTTGACAGGAATGAGGGAGCGCGTTAAAGAATGGGGAGGTGAGTTTAGTATAAATGGCGCTCCTGGAAAAGGCACCCAAGTGTCAATAAAAGTTCCATTGTTATATAATATACATGGACAAAATGAATAATAAAAAGATCCGCATTATTATAGCTGAAGACCATTCTGTCGTTCGACGAGGCATTAGGGATATTATTTCCGAGATTGATGAATTCACCATTGTCAATGAAGCCAAAGATGGGAACGAATTGCTTGAAATGATAAAAACCAACGAAGCCGACATGATTCTTTTAGACATCGGCATGCCCGGAAGGAGCGGTTGGGATGTCATGATGCACATAAGAATGGAGAAACCGCTGTTAAAAGTTTTAGTATTGAGTGTTTATCCAGAAAGTGAATACGCGCTTCAATTTATCAAGGCGGGAGCATCGGGTTATGTCTGCAAAGCAAGCGCATCAAGTGATCTTGTGCAAGCGCTCAGGGTTGTCGCTTCCGGGAAAAAATATTTTGGCCCCGCATTAACCGAACAACTCGCCAGACAATTAACAGATGGGGATGAAGCCGATCAATTACCGCATGAGCAACTTTCTCCCCGCGAGTTACAGATTTTATGCCTGATCGCTTCTGGAAAAACCGTGAGGGAAATTGCCGAAGAACTTTTTCTCAGCATACCTACCGTCAACACTCACCGGGCGCGGATTTTGACTAAAATGAATTTGAAAAACAGCGTCCAACTGGCTCATTACGCGTTTGTCCACAAACTCTATGTCTAACGTTTTCCCCTGGACCGGTTAAAACACCCGCGCTTGAAAAAACACGCGAACAAAAACACGCGAACCACTTACAAATTATTGAATAATAATATATAATGCTGGCCGATTTGCTGATGGGCAAGTGAGGTTTATGGTTCCCCGCCGCCCGGCCCCCTTTTTGACAAACAAATATTATCCG
>Ga0210044_10010181_pt1 | contig 11270 bp, 15 predicted proteins | sample CryGey13umfilter_2_FD_183959 | JGI IMG/M metagenome (GOLD analysis project Ga0210044, IMG submission 183959) | Groundwater microbial communities from aquifer in Utah, USA - Crystal Geyser 4/9/14 3 um filter (SPAdes) (version 2) | ecosystem: Environmental > Aquatic > Deep subsurface >...
AAAAGATGTCAAGTCAAAAACAAAACTTGCGGCAAAATACTATAGAACCATGGTAATGGAAATGGGTCAAGTAAGTGCCCCAGTAGTTACTATGAACAAATACATCTCAAAGATTGCAAACATGACACAAACTGAAGTTAGAGTTGAAAGACTAGCTTTAGAAATAGCAGAAAAAACTAAAGACAGTAATATTGCAGACGGAAAAGCTCCAAACGGAATTGCTGCGGCATATCTGTATGTAGCCTCAGTTTTGTTAGGGCAAAATGTCCTTCAAAGAGACGTCTCAAGTATTGCTGGTGTCACAGAAGTAACGATCAGAAATAGATGTAAAGAGATTCTAACATGCTATAAACTCAAAATCACTTTGAGACCATCTCTGGCCAAATTTTAATCCCCCCCCCCTCTTTTCATTTTATTATTTATTATAAAAAATTCGATTAGGATTAGCTAAATTTCGTCGGTATTATATATAGAAAGAAACCAATTTTCATCATGGCAGTACTTGAGATTAAAGATCTTCATGTTACTCGTGAAGGTAAAGAGATTCTCAAAGGAGTTAATCTGAAAACAGGTCCAGGAGAAGTACATGCAATAATGGGACCTAACGGTTCTGGAAAAAGCACTTTGGCATACACATTACTTGCACACCCAAAATACGAAGTTACTAAAGGAGATATTCTGTTAGATGGCGAAAGCATTTTAGAATTATCTGCAGATGAACGTGCAAAAAAAGGATTATTCTTAGGATTTCAATACCCTACAGAAGTATCTGGTGTTGGGTTCTCACATTTTCTTAGAACAGCTTATAATTCACTAAGTAAAGCACTTCAAGGCGATGATAGAGAAGTATTCATCACTGTAAGGGAATTTCAAAAATATCTTAAAGATAATTTGAACAAAGTTGGATTAAAAGAAGAATTTCTTTCAAGATATCTAAATGAAGGATTTTCAGGTGGAGAAAAGAAACGTGCAGAAGTATTACAGATGGCAGTTTTAAAACCAAAGATTTCAATTTTGGATGAACCTGACTCGGGGTTAGACATTGATGCTGTTCAAGCAGTTGCACAAGCAATTAGCAAAGTCGCAGGAAAAGATTCTACAATAATTGTAATTACACATTATGCAAGAATTTTGAAATTTTTAGATAAACTAGATTATGTTCACGTGTTTGCAAGAGGTCGAATCTTAAAAACAGGTGATGCGTCCCTTGCAGATAAATTAGAAAGCGAAGGATATGATTGGGTTTTAGAACAAAAAGCATAATTAAATTTTAAATATTTTTTAAAATGAACAACTTTATTCGGATATGATTTTTGATACTGTGTAATGCTATACAAGGTTAATGTGGAATTTAACAAAGAATTTCTCAGTGTTGAGGAAAACCAAATCACAATAGGAATAAAAACAAAACCCATCAAAGGGGAGGCCAATAAAGAAATTATAAAAAGACTAGCAAAACATTTCAAGGTATCGACATCTCGGATTCAAATAAAATCAGGGCATAAATCCAAACAAAAAATTATACAAATACCAGATTAGAGAATCTAGTTTTTGTTTAAATAGGGTTTTGAAAATGGAAAAGTGTGGAGCCAAATAGTGAAGAACAGTATTTTTTCAATTTCTCATTTTTCAAGGTAGATCCTAAATGGAGATGGATGGCAGATTTAGCAAAAGCAGAGTCTGCCAAAGAAGTAGAAAATGTAATTAAAAATTCAGGAGTAAAATTCAGGACATATTCTACGTTAGGATTAAGAGATGATGCAGATTTTTTGTTTTGGTTTGCAGCAAAAACTGTAGAAGAGATTCAAAATGCAATAGAAAAATTATACACAACTGTTTTTGGAAAATATATCATACCATCAAAAACATATCTGTCATGCACTAGGCCTTCAATGTACATAAAAACAGGAAAACCACTTGGGTTTATTGCAGATATAGAAATGAAAAAACATGTAATAGTTTATCCATTTACAAAAACCAGAGAATGGTATCTACTACCAAAAGAAGAAAGACAATCAATAATGGATGAACATATTGAAGTTAGCAGAAAGTATCCACAGATTGTCCTAAACACAACATATTCTTTTGGTATTCATGATGAAGATTTCATGTTAGCATTTGAGGTAGATGAAATTAGAGACTTTCAGGATTTGATAATGGATTTAAGAGAAACAAGGGTTTCAAAATACGTACAAAAAGACACTCCAATGATCGTATGTGTTAAAAAAGACATCGTTCCTTTGATAGGAAGTCTCGGATAGTGGAATCCCTAAAAGAATGGGCAACGGTAGTTACAGCCCTAGAAAACGGGGATCAGACAGTCCTCTTAAGAAAAGGAGGAATATTAGACGTCACATCAGGATTCAAGATTGAATCAAAAAAATTTCTATTATTTCCCACACAAGAACATCAAGAACATAGTCATATAAAATCACAATTTCATAAATATCTTGAACTGATAAAATCAAATCCCCCAAAGAACGGATTTAATAGAATTACATCGTATGCAGAGATATTAGCAGAGAAAGATATTTCGTCTGAAGAAACAATCAAAAAACTATCGCCATTTCACATTTGGAGTGATTCATACATAAATGAAAGAAGAAATTGGAAACCAGAAAATCCCATGAAAGCCATGTTTTTAAAAGTCTACAAAATTAAAGAGTTAATCACACCATTAAAATCTGAATATCAAGGCTGCAAATCTTGGATAAACATAAATGAAGAAATTACAATCGGAAAATCAGTTTTGAACAATACAGAAATAGAATCAAAACTGGAAGAATTCAAGGGAATATTAAAGTGAAATACAAGACATTAGGGAAAAGTGGAATAAAAGTATCTGAAATCGGATTTGGGGCATGGACCATTGGTCTTGATTGGTGGGGTAAAAAAATCGAAGAGGATGAAGCAAAACGAATGCTCAAAAAAGCATATGATTTAGGAATTAATTTTTTTGAAACAGCTGATATGTATGGTAAAGGAATAAGTGAAAAACTCATTGGCCAAGTATTCAAAGGGATGAGAGATGAAGTTGTCATTTCAACAAAATATGGATATGATTTTTCAAACGTAGGGCAAATAGGTCATGCGGAATTACCTCAGAGTTTTGAACCAGAATTTACAAGAAATGCACTTAGTGCATCACTAGAAAGATTACAGACAGACTATGTTGATGTGTATGGAATGCATAATCCAAAGTTAAATCACATTAGAAATGATGTTACTTTTGATTTATTTGACAAGTTAATTCAAGAAGGAAAGATAAAATCATCACAAGTTGCACTTGGTCCAGCAATAGGATGGACACAGGAAGGATTAGAAGCCATGGAAAGAAAAAGTGTTTCAGCAGTACAAACAGTATATAATATTTTAGAACAAACCCCAGGAAATGAATTAATTGAAAAAGCAGAAAAACAAAATATTGGAATTTTAGTTAGAGTTCCAGATGCGTCAGGAATTTTAACAGGTAAGGTAAAGGCAGAGACTGTAATTCCAAGTAATGATCATAGAAAAGACCGAAAACAAGAATGGAGACAAGAGGCACTACGAAAAGTAGAACAGTTTAGACCAATTGCTGAGCGTAACGGATTAAACATTACAGAATTTGCAATTAAATTCATCTTGTCAAAAAAATCAATTGCATCTGTTTTACCCACAGTAGTAAGTATAGAAGAAATTGAGACTTTTGCTGCAATATCAGATGGGAGATATCTGAATTCTTCAGATATGAAAGAAATAGATGAACTATACAACACTTGGCCTGCATACGAATTAAAAGCAACTCAAGCAAATTAGTTTTCAAATGGACAAATCAATTGATGTCATAAAGACATTAGAGATTATCGAGAAAATGAAATTCGCAAAGATTGGGGAATATAAAAAATGGAATACAATAGTTAAGAAAATAAAAAATAAAGATAAACTAAGCACCATGGATTTAAAATATTTTTCAAACATGACAAGAATTTACAAGAATTCAAATAAATCTAGCAGAAGTAAAGCATATCACACAAAACTATCAAAACATGATGAAAAACCAGCATGTAAAATTTGTGGGAAGAATTCAGAGTATTACTGCAACATGAATGATCAATACTTTTGTATGATTCATGTGGTAGGACATGATGAAAATGAATTTTAAGATATAGGAATTGTTTCTTCTAAACTGAAATTATTTTCAACAAAATATTCTACTCGTGTCTTTTTAAATTCACGTGTACTAAACAATATTTTATAATCATCTACGTGAATTTGATTTTGAATTGTTTTTGCTACATCGCCAGCTTCATCTTCAGATTTACAATGAATCATAGAAAATACACTATATGGCCAATCAGGATAAGTAGGTCTTTGATAGCAATGACTAACTTGCGGAAAAGCACCTAATTTTGAACCAACCTCTGAGATTTTATTATCAGGCACATTCCAAACAATCATGCCATTAGCTGTAAATCCAACTTCCCTATGTCTTAAAATTGCAGCAAATCTTCTCATGACTCCAATATTTTCATAGTATTTCAATTTCTCAAATAATTCGTTTTCAGTAAGTCCAAGTTTTGTTGCAGGAATTAAAAATGGTCTATCAACAATATCCATATCTTTTTGTAACTCACGAATGAATTCTTTATCTTCTTCAGTAGGAACAAATTTTATATTTTTAATTTCCTTTTTTTCTTCTGTTGGTGCAATATCATGTTTTTTCTCATCAACCATATCCAATTTAACTCCAATTTTGAATAATTGGATTGTAGGCAGCATTCGAACTTTCTTAATTCCCTTTAATACAGAAAATTTGTCAACTTCAGATTTTAAATCAGAACCAGGCGGTACTGCTAAAGTAAACCACAGATTAAACGGATGATCTCGTTCATAATTATGACTTACACCAGGATGACGGTTAATTTGATTTGCTACATATTCTAATTTATCAGATTCAATTTCCATTGCTACCAAGGAGCTTTTGTAACCTAGACGTCGTGTATCAAATATTGCACTAAGCTGTCGCAACACCCCAATTTTTTTAAGATTGATCAAACGTTCTTTGATAATTTCAGGGGTAGTTCCAAATTTTTTTGCGATGTCATCAAAAGGTTTTTGGGTAAGAGGAAAAGTCCATTGGATCTCATTAAGAATTTCTTTATCTAGAGTATCCATGGATTGAGTCAATATAACACCAATCTCATTATTCAATTAAAAAATGTAGCTAGAATATCACGCACCAAGTTTAATGTATAAATAGAAACTTTAGTTGTTTTGATCGGTGATAATTCATCTAAACCTACAGAGCAAAGTAGTCATTGTTATCGGAGGAGGAAATGAAGCTTTAAAGAGAATTAATTCACTATTAAAAGAAAAATGTCAGATTCTAGTAATTAGCAGTACAATAAATGATCAGATAAAAAATCTGGTGAAAAATAAAAAAATTAAATTTAAAAAACAAAAAATTCAGGATACATCTATTCTTTCAATCTATAGACCATATATGATAATCACAACAACCACGGATAAAAAACTGAATCAAAAAATAATCAAATATGCTAAAAATAAAAAGATCGTAGCATATAGCTCTGACAGTCCAGAATTAAGTGATTTTTCAAATCCAGCTATAATAGATTTGGAAAATATGATTCAAATTGCAATTTTCACAGGAGGTAAGAGTCCAGCCATGTCAAAAAAATTGAGAATTGAATCAGAAAAAATATTTAAAAAATTAATCACAAAAGAAGACATCGGTCAAATAAAAATTCAAAATATTGCAAGGGAAATAGCAAAAAACAAGATCGCATCACAAAATGAAAGAAAGATCTATCTCAATAGTATCATGAGCGATAAAGAGATCAAACAGTTAATAAAAGAAGGTCAATTGAAAAAAGCAGAAAAGCGAGCCATAACAATATTGAGGAACTGGAAATGAACCAAAACATAATCAATGCACGTGTTACTTTTCGTAATGCACCTATTCATATCCTTGAAAGATTTACCATAAGAGATTTAGAAAGTGCATATGAACAGTTCAAAAAACATTCAGGCTTGGATGAATGTGTAATTATTCAAACATGTAATAGAATAGAACTATTTGGCAAAGCAAAAAATTACAACATTAGTAAAATCAAAAAAACATGGGCCTCTTTAACAGGATTAGAAGAAGAAGCATTTGAAGAGAACATAGAATTTGTAGAAAACTTAGAAGCAATACATCATTTACTAAAACTCACATCAGGGTTAGATTCAATGGTCATAGGGGAAGAGCAAATTCTAGGTCAGATAAAAAACTCCATCACATCAGCTAGAAATGCAAAAGCATCAGGTCAGCACCTTAACAATTTATTTGATAAAGCAATTAGAATTGGAACAAGAATTAGAAACTCCTCAGGAATTAATCGTGGAGGCATATCAGTTGGATCAATGGCAGTCAAACTAGCTGAAGAAAACGTAGATGAGTTAAAACTAAAGAAAATATTGTTAATTGGAACTGGAGAAGTATCAACGCTTGTTGCAAAATCACTTGGGCGAAGAGGATACGATTTTGTTGTAACTAGTAGAACAATGGATAGATCTCAAGCATTTTGTGAAACCATGGGAGGAAAACCTGTAAAATTTGAAGATGTCCTTTCTGGATTTGAAAATTATGATGTACTATTTGTTGCAACAACTGCGCCTTATTTTTTGGTCACTCAAGAAAGAATAGTAAAAGCAATGAAGGAAAAGAAAAATGGAATGATGATTCTAGACTTATCAAATCCTAGAACAGTTGATGAAAAAGTTGCAACAATAGGTGCGGTAAAATTGATGAATTTAGATCAAATTGCTGAGATGGTGGAGAAAAATATGAAATCACGATTAAACAAGGTAAAAAGTGTTGAAAATATAATTAGCGAGGAAGTATCTATACTAGAGGCTTCAATGAAAAGATTAGACGCAGAACCACTGGTAAAAGATGTATTCAAAAATATAGATTCCTTAAGAGAAAAGGAATTACAAAAAGCACTTCAGATGCTTAATGAAAAAGATGAGAAGAAAATCAAGATAATTGAAGAGTTGACAAAAGCTGTGGTAGAAAGTATTGTTTCAACACCTATGAACAATATTCGCAAGGCATCAGAACAAGGCGAGCCAGACATTATTGAAATGGCAGGTAAGCTGTTTAACTATAAAAAACAAAAGGAATTAGACTAGAATTATATCTTACCCAGAATAAATTTTGATGATGTCATTTCCAACCAGACGACTTCGTAGATTAAGAACATCTGAGAAAATGCGAGAATTAATTCAGGAAACCACTTTAACTACAAGAGATCTAATTTGTCCAGTATTCGTTCAAGAAGATCTAAAATCCAGAATAAAAGTAGAATCAATGTCAGAAATTGAAAGATTACCTTTAGAAGATATCAATGATGAAGTAGGTACAATTACAGATCTGAGTATCCCATCCATTATGTTATTTGGAATTCCTACAAAGAAGGATGATGCAGGTACTTCAGCATTTGATAATAATGGAATTGTTCAAAAGGCAATTTCTCAAATTAGAGAAAATTTTGGAGACAAGATAGTAATCATGGCGGACGTATGTCTATGTCAATTTACATCCACTGGTCATTGTGGAATCATCAAGGGGGATAAGGTAGATAACGACTCTAGTCTGGAAACACTTGCAAAAATTGCAGTTAGTCAAGCTAAGGCGGGTGTAGATACAGTTTCACCATCTGCAATGATGGATGGACAGGTATCTGCAATAAGAAAAGCATTAGATGAAGAAGGATTCAAAGATGTATCCATAATGTCACATTCTGCAAAACATCGTTCATCGTTTTATTCACCATTTAGAGATGCAGCAGAATGTGCACCAAAATTTGGCGATAGAAAAACATACCAAGTTCCGTTTACAAATGCACGTGAAGCAATGATGGAAGTTGAAACAGACATCAATGAAGGAGTCGATATTGTGATGATTAAGCCAGCTTTGGCGTATCTAGATTTGATAGCAGAAACTCGAAGAAGATTCAACGTTCCAGTTGCCGCATATAGTGTTTCTGGAGAATATGCATTGGTAAAGGGTGCTACAAAACAAGGATGGGTAAATGAAAAAGATATCACAGAAGAGATACTATACTGTATTAAACGAGCTGGTGCGGATATGATTGTAACATACTTTGCAAAATCAGCAGCAAAGTTTCTTCAAAAATCATGAGAAATGACGAGCGTTTTGAGATAGAAAGGGCTTTTGATTTACTACCTCATGTTGTAGGGTCTAGCTGGGCAGTGATTTGGTTTAGATTAAATAAAATAAAAAAGCCCACTCGTGAAGAATATAGAAAAAAAGTTCTAGAATATTTCAAAATGATGGAGCCTGTCTTTGAATCATATCATACAGATGAGAAATTTTCAGAGATGACAAAATACATTCAGATAAGAAAACAAGAAGAATATGAAAAAATTGTGTCGGGTTTGAATAAAGAAGTAGAAAAGAGATACAACAGATATATCGATTATGGATAAAAATAGTTTATTTTCTAAAAACAAGTAGGATTTATTTTATTTCCTTTTTTAATTCATGCAAAAACTCTTTCATTACTTTGGTTCTTTTTTTAGCCTCAATTTTACCAGATTTTGTATTCATAAGAGATTCCAATTTGAGCAATTTACGATAAAAATGATCTAGTGTCCAAATTTGATCATCGGGAGATCTATTTTTGCAAAATGGATCTTTAACATTATAGAATAGTCTTTTTTCATAACCACCTACAGCAAACACTCTGGCAATCCCTATTGCACCAATTGCATCTAATCTATCAGCATCTTGAAGAATTTTACCTTCAATGGTAGCAGGAATTTTATTTCTAGAAAAACTATGATCGCGTATAGCATCAGAAATTATTTGAATTTCGGCATTTTCAAAATTATATTTTTTTAAAATTTTTTGGGATTTTTCAGCGCTTTTTATTGGAGATATTTTTGAGCGCTTGTCAGATTTTGGATATGAAATAATATCATGAAGCAATACCGCACTTAGAACAAGTTTTTCGTCTACATGTTCTTTTTTACATATCATTTGTGCATTTTTGAACACGCGCATAATATGAGCAAAGTCATGTGCAGAATCATTATTCATCAGGCCTTGAATATCCTGTTTTAATAAATTTACAACATTCATTTTAAAATCTCCATAATCTAGGTCTTACAAACTTTAATTTTTTATATGTAATTAAATGAGCCCAGTTAATTGAAGTAAAAAATATCACACTACCAATGCTTATTCCATCTAACAATAAAATTCCAATATAGCGTTCTTCAAAAATCTGAATAAGTGGGATTAGAACAATATTGCCAATAGACAACATCACATAATAAGACACAGCCCTTCCAAACCAAAATCCAACATAGAGCCCAAAACTTTTAGTTTTCATCAAACCATATGTAATAAATAACATGTTACTAGGAAGTGGCGTAGCCCCAAATAGAAAAGATGCCACTACATATCCATATTTTTTACGATTAAGAAAATCACCAATTATATCAAGATTAGATTGTTGCTCAGGACCAACAAATTTTCTAAAAAAACTGCTAATGTTTTTTAAAATGAATCTACCAATAGTGGCACCGGTTGCACCAATAATTGAGAGAACTATCAAATTCAAACTTGGATCAAATGCATAAAATGATGATAAAATAATCCAGGTAGGAGGCATCAGGACTGGAGAGGCATTTACTCCGATTAGAATAAGAAAAATTCCAAAATAAGAAAATTCTGCAATAATTTCTAGAACATCCAACATATCTTCGATATAATCAAGATTTTTTTATTTCTAAACCCTTGGATTGACATTTAAGCATGAAAATATAACAAAATGATCGTAAAAAAGCAAAAAATTGCATAAAAACCAGATCAATGATCAGAAATTGTAAAAAATTGCAACAATCGTTCAATATACTTATAAGTAAATTACGCTATGATATGAATATGGCAGAATGTAGATGGAAGTGTTTTAGATGCAATCTAACATTTAAAGATGAAAATATTGCAGATATGCATAAGAAAATTTCAAAACATTCCATCACCAAAGTAAAACCTATCGCAGCATAATTTTCAATATAATTTAGAATATTTTCAGAATTTTAAGAATAGTGCAGAGGGTGGGATTTGAACCCACGAACTCCTGAGAGAAAGGATTTCCTATTTTTGAGGATCTTGAGTCCTTCTCGGTTGACCGGGCTTCGATACCTCTGCAATGAGACTGAATAATGACCGATATTTTTCGATTGCTATTGGAACAAAATTTGAGAAAAGATCGTAAAATGATTAGAATATTTATTTTTTAAAGACCTAGTTTTAACATCTAAGAATAATTATAAAAGAATCTTTTCAAATTCCAAAAGAGGGCATTTTTTGATTAGGTGGAATTAATAGGTTCAAAAAATCACATGAATCGAGATAAAAAAATAAAAAAGAAAACATTCACACTAATTTTTTAGTTGTGTGAATGGGGTTATCCATGATTGAACAATGTTTCTATTCAAGTCAGCAAAAGCGCTTACGTTATCATTGAATGTCTTGATATTTTGTACTGTTGCATCAATTGTAGTTTTTACAATTTGATTTTGGACAGTATTTGCTTGAACAACTTGCTTGTTGATATCTACAAATGTAGTTTTCATTGCATCTGGAATTTCAGTTGAAAGTCCATTCTTTTTTGCAAATTCTTGCTGCATTGAGAGTGAAGTATCGATTGTTTTTTCGCAAGCTTTGACACATTCTTCTTGCAAATGGGTCATAGATTGAAAATACTGTGGTACATTTTTTGTAATGTTTTCAAAGTATTTTTGAACATTTTGCTTGTACATTGAATATGCATTTCCCGACTGATTTGATTGTGGGGTTTGAGTATTCATATGGTTCATTCCATAATGGGGTATATATACTATTGGGAATAAATGGTAATAAATGGTAATAATAGGGTATTATCGTCATTAATGAAAAATCAGGAATAGCAAGTCAGAACATAGAAAATGATACTGAATTTAATACATTTACAGTAATTTGATGTATTTTTAGATAATAAGATCAGGTCCATCATTTCTTCTTGAACAAAATTTTGTAGAAAACCTAAAGACGGGTTTGAAGATAGAATTGGGTATTTTTAATTAAAAAAGATTATTTAAAAAAGCTTATAATTGTCCAAACTAGAGTCAAAATACATGGTAGAATTTCAATCAGTTGCAGAAGTAAAAAAAATGCGAAGTGGAATTAATCTAAAAGCCGAAGTAAAAAG
>Ga0210044_10010183_pt1 | contig 11265 bp, 9 predicted proteins | sample CryGey13umfilter_2_FD_183959 | JGI IMG/M metagenome (GOLD analysis project Ga0210044, IMG submission 183959) | Groundwater microbial communities from aquifer in Utah, USA - Crystal Geyser 4/9/14 3 um filter (SPAdes) (version 2) | ecosystem: Environmental > Aquatic > Deep subsurface > Groundwater...
ATAGTAAAATACTTACCCCTAAAACAATTTTATAAATTAAAATGTTCATGCTATGAATTCAAAAGAATCTTACTAAATAAGTTGTTGTTAACATTGAATTTTTACAATATTGGGACTTTTTTTAAGAGTATAAATAAATTGATTAAAAAAAGTTTTAGTTATTAAATTACTTTCTTTCAAAAACTATGAAAATTTTGATGCGAATCAATTTTTAGAACCCACCTTAACTATTTTGTTGTTTTTTAAAAACTTACTAAACCACCTTTAATTGTATTTATTTCACATTAAAACTCAAAAGTTTTTTATCTTCAATAAAACAAACTATTGTATCATTTATTTGAATTGGACCAACTCCGGCAGGAGTTCCAGTGAAAATGAGGTCTCCAATTTTTAGCGTAAAATAATTGGAAACGTAAGCAATAATTTGATTAAAACTAAAGAGCATATCTTTTGTGTTTCCTTTTTGTTTGTTTTCTCCGTTTACAGCTAAACTAAAGTTAAGGTTGTTGATGTTTTCAAAAAGATTAATGTTCATAAATTTACTGGTGGGAGCAGAGCCATCAAAAGCTTTGGCTTTCTCCCAAGGCAAACCTTTTTCTTTACATTGGTTTTGAATATCTCGAGCGGTAAAATCTACTCCAATACCAATTTCGCTATAATATTTAGGTGCAAATTTTTCTTCAATGTGTTTTCCAACTCGATTAATTTTTAATACCATCTCTACTTCGTAATGAACATCTTTAGAAAAACTAGGATAAACAAAAGGGTTCTTTGGTGGTAATAATGCGGTTTCTGGTTTTAAAAATAAGACAGGTTCTTTTGGAATAGGATTATTTAATTCTTTGGCATGATCAATATAATTTCTACCAATACAAATTATCTTCATTTTGAGTTAAATTTATTTTTTAACATATTTAATTTGTTTTCAGAAATTTGTTCTTCGGTTAATATAGGTTTTTTAGGTTGAACAGGTGTAGTTGCTTTAGTTTGAATAATAGGTTTTTGTTTAGGTGAGTCAATTGGATTTACCTTAGTTTGTGTAATTTTTTTTTCTTTAATTTCTTTTAAAACCTTTTTGGTGTAAAGTGGAAAATCTCCATTCATCATCCAACTATAATAACCCGGTTCTTTTTCTAATACTTCAATAACTGTTTTCCCTTTATGTTTACCAAAATTAAAAGTTTCAACATTTTTATTGTTGTAAATGATTCTACCTAATAAATCAACATTTTTGGTTATTTGTGAAAATTCACTTAAAAACGTAGTCTCATTTTTTAAATCAGAATATTTTTCTAATTGTGCTTCTAATATTTCATAAGTTGCAGTGGTATCTGCTTCTGCACTATGTGCATTGTCTAAATCTTTATTGCAATAAAATTTATAGGCAGCAACTAGTGTTCGCTGTTCCATTTTATGAAAAATATTTTGTACATCAATTAATTTGAATTTTGAAACATCAAAATCGATATTAGCTCTTAAAAATTCTTCTGCCAAAAGTGGAATATCAAATTTATTGGAATTGTAACCAGCTAAATCGCAACCATCTATAAATTCAGCTAATTCTTTTGCAACATCATTGAAGGTGGCTTTATCTTTTACATCTTTATCGTAAATTCCATGAATAGAGGATGATTCTTTTGAAATAGGAATGGTAGGATTAATTCGTTTTGTTTTTATTTCTTTATCTCCATTAGGAAATATTTTAACAATTGAAATTTCAACAATTCTATCTGATGCAATGTTTAATCCAGTTGTTTCTAAATCAAAAAATGCTAATGGTCTAGTAAGCTTTAAATTCATGGAATATAATAGTATTAAGGATTAACAATAAATTCTTGTGTCATAAAAGGTACAAAATCACTTTTTCCTTTTATAAAAATGTTTTCATTTTTTGGCGAAAATCCTGGGGCGTCTATCATCACCATATAACTTCCAGGTATTAGTGTAATAATAAAACTGCCATTTTTAGAATTAGGAGTATAATTATATTCTTCTTGAGTTCTATTATTTACAACGGTTATCATTGCATCGACAATAGGTTCTGTTGAACCTGCTGCAACAATTTTAGATTTGATAATTGTTTGACGAGCATCTAATTCATTAAAAGTTACTTTATAGATGTCTTGAAATCCTTTACTGTCTTTTCTCCAAGCAGAAATGTAGGCATGTCTTTTGTCTTCTGTAAAAGAAATACAAACATCATCATTAGTTGTATTGAGTGGGTAACCAATGTTTTCAGCTTTGCTCCAAGTATTTGTATCTTCATTCCATGTTGATTTAAAATAATCAAACCCACCCATACTATTATGTCCTTTTGATGAAAAGTAAAGAGTTGTTCCATCATAAAAAAGATTAGGAAAATCTTCATCATAGGTGGTATTTATATTCTCGCCTAAATTTTGAGGTAAAGCCCATTCTCCAGTAGGTAATTTACGTGTCATATAAATATCTTTTCCACCCAATCCACCTTCTCTGTGGCTTGCAAAGAATAAGGTATTTCCATCTGCTGAAATGGTTGCAGAACTTTCAAATCCACTTGAATTAACATTTTCACCCATTTTTACTTTTTTCTTAAATTTAAAAGCTTTGATATCAGCTTCATAGATGTCTCCTTTTTCTTTAATATCATCATAATAGATGTATAGTTTGTCAGCATTATAGGATAATCCAACTGCTTGGTCATCATATTCTGAATTAATCATAGAGCTACCTTTTTTTGCAGCAATAAATTCACCTGCAACTACTTCGCTAGAATAAATTGCGGAAGGATAATAACCATCAAATTCTCTTACACTACTTTTTCTTCGAGAAGTGAAAACAATAAAGGATTCGTTAGGGGTAACAAAAGGATAATAATCTGGAAATTCAGAATTTATTTTATCACCAGCATTTTCAAATTCGATATCAATTGGAGAGAGAATTAGTTTTTGAGCGTTTTTTACCATTTCCATCTCCCGATCAACTTCTGTTCTTTTAGTTCCTTCACCAGAAGTAATATACTTGTTATAAGATTCAAGTGCTTCTTCTAATTTCAAATTATAGTGATATGCTTTACCTAAAAAGAATTTCACATCAGGATCTGCTTTTCTTTCATCTGCTGATTCTAAATATTTTATAGCTTCTGATTTATCTCTTTCTGTAAATAAGATACACAAACCTGCTTTATATGGATATTCGGCATTTTTTGGATCTAACTCCATCAATTTTTTATACACTATTAATGCATCAATGTAGTTTCCAAACTTAAAATGTTCTTTAGCATCCTCTGGGTCAGGTCTTTGTGCTTGAACATTTTGCAATAGTAAAATAGCAACAGAAACGAATATGTATTTATTTAAGCCTTTCAAAAAATTAATTTTATTTAGTTAAATGCAAAAGCAATACCAAAAGATAAATGTATTATTTTTTTTGGGTAATTAAAAAGAAAAGAAGTTACTAATTTTATTAATTACTTTAGTGTTATTTTAACATATTGTGACTTTTTATACTTCTCGATGTTATAAGAGTCACTAGAATAAGTTGGGCCACTCACGATAGAATTTATCGAGTTCACTATGATTTTTTCCTCACTTATTCCTTTATCAATTAATGATTGAATAATTATTTTTTTAGCCTCATCACCTCTAACTGAGGATAAATTAATATTTGTTTTATAAGTTAATGTTGGAACTCTGGATGCACTTGATTCAATTTCGATTACTATTTTTTCACCATTTTTTGAATTAGTCAAAGCTTGGTTAATTAACTTGGTATAACTTAAGTTATTCGTGTTAATGGTTGTTGAATTATAATTGTAAAATTCTTGATAAGTAATAGGTGTATTATTGGCGTTAGTTTGAATAGAACTAGAATCAGGGTGTAAGTTGTTAATAACGATTAACTTTTCTAATTTAATGGTGTCTGTTTGAGTGATATTTAGTGCTTTGCTAGAAATAGTTAAGACTTGAAATTTATTCTCATTTTTTTCGAATTGATTCAATTTTATTGTTAAATCTGTTTCAGATGTTTTATTAGGCAATTCAATCGTGGTAGTTTGTTTTTCGAAATTTTGAGCTTCAACTGTAATTTGATGCTTTCCAGTAGTTGCTGTAACAAAGGAAAATTTTCCTGCTTTTGATTGGGTTGTTTCAGCTGGGTTATTGGAGCTTAGAAGTTGAGTAGTTAATGTTCCGTCAATAGGAGTTTCGATATTGTCAACCAATAAACCATTTATTGTATTTATAATTTTCGTTGGACAATTGATACATAAACTGTAAATGTCTATTCCTCCTATACCGCCATCCCTATTAGAAGCAAAAAATCCGTTTTTTTCTTTTTCATCAACAATCAAATAAATATCATCCAAAGCAGAGTTTATTGGAATTCCCATATTTTCTGCTTTACCCCATCCATTATCCGTTAATTCACTTTTATAGATGTCGTATCCTCCAATACCATCATGCCCTTTAGATGAAAAGTAGATTGTTTTTCCATCGTCAGAAATAAAAGGAGCATCTTCATCAAATTTTGTATTTATTTTATCTCCCAAATTCTCTGCAACATTCCATTTTCCTTCTTCATTTTTTGAAGATTTATAGATGTCTTTTCCTCCAAAACCATCTTTTCGAGTAGTTGTAAAATAAATGGTATTGCCATCTTTAGATAAATTTACACTTGGAATATTATATTGACTGGAATTAATATTTTTATCCAATTCAACCAAATTAGACCATTTTCCATTTTCAAGTATTGATTTCCAAATCAAATCGTTTTTATAAGTGTATAAGGTATTTCCGTCTGAGGAATAAATAACTCCAGCATCGTGTTTTTTGGTGTTTAAATCTTTAGGGATGTATTTTTCTAATTCAACTTTATCAGTAATTAGTTGCCAGTTGTCATTTACTTGTTTTGCAACATAAATATCTTCGTAAGGAAGTAAATCAGTATCTACTTTTTTGCTAGTTCCATTTTCTCTCCTTGAAGTAAATAATAATACTTGCTCATTTTTTTTCATTACTGGAGCATATTCTCCATAAGTTGAATTAATACTTGTTCCTAAATTTTTAATAATCGTATTTTCGTTTTTATTGGCTAATTGTTTTTTACCATTATCATTGATATTAATGTAATAATCAGATTGTTTCATTAATTCCTGACCTGATTTGGTACTTGTTTTAATAAAGGGTTTAAAATGGGTAAAAGCTTCTTTTGATTTTTCAAAATCACCATTAATATGGTAAGCCCTTGCTAAATAATAACACAATTCTGGAATGGTGTCTTCTTTTGAATTTTCTAGTGCCGATTCAAAAAGAGGTACACTTTTAGCTTGCTCAAAATCTGCAAAATAATAACTTAAGCCTCCTTCAAAGTTGTAAACGACATCTTTAGAGTTTAATGTTAATAATTTAAGATAATTTGCTTGTGCTAATTGATATTTTTCGTTTGCTAAAAATTTCCTAGCTTTTTTTAATGTTCGTTTTTCTTCTTTTGTTGTGCCTTGCGAAAATACAGTTGTTACAGCTGTAAATAAAAGTAAAATGATTAAGAAAAACCTATATATAAAAAACATAAAATTTTATATTAATGAATTAATCAATTAAGTACTTATTTTATTTTAATTACAACATATTGGTATTTTTCATAAACACTAGCATTATTAAAATCACTATTGTATTCAGGTCCATTAACATTAGAGTCTACATTTTTAAGGATAATATTTTCTTTCTTTACTCCTTTGTTGACTAACGATTTGATAATATTATCCTTTGCGTCTTGAGCTCTTTTGTAGGCTAGATTGGAATTGGTGCCATAAGTTTTTGTTGGAACTTTTGATGCACTTGATTCAATTTCAACAATCACTTTTTCTGATGATTTTGATTTTTCAACGGCCTTGTTAATTAAATCAATGTATTTTTCGCTAGAAGTATTAACACTTTTAACATTGTAATTAAAAAATTCTTGATAAGAAGCAATTACATCACCAGTTGGAACATAATTAGTATTTGCATTGTTAGTCAATAAGTCAATTTGCTTTTTAAGGTCGCTAATAATAGCTTCTAAAGAAGCAACCCTGGAGTCTTCATTATTATTGGTGTTGGTATTGGTGTTGTTTTTAGCTAATTGAGCCTTAAGGTCTGCAATTTGAGCATTTAATGTTTTAATGATACCTTTTAATTGATTTAATTCATCATCATTATTCGTAGTATTGTTATTATTATTTGTATTGTTATTTGTATTGTTATTATTGGTGTTGTTATTATTATTATTGTTTGTATTGTTATTGTTTGTGTTGTTGGTTACCAAAGTATCTTCTGGATTTCCAAAAATGATATCTTGCAAATCAATACCTCTGTTAATTTCTTGATAAGCTGAAATAGGCGGTATGTATAAATCTTCTTCTTGTTTAAATGTAGCTGCAGAATAAATAATATGATAATCATTTCCTGGTGCTAATATGATACTAAACTTTCCATCTTTTTTTCTTGGTTTAAAAATTCCAACCAACTCTCCATTTTCGTTGTTAGTAACAACAACTTGTGCATTATCTGGAGTTTCAGACATTCCTCTAACTTTAATAAAACCAGTTAACAATGTAACAGGTTTAGCATTGGCATCCTCTAAAGAGATTTTATAAATATCTTTTTCTCCATATCCAGTTTCTTTAAAAGAAGAATAATATCCCCTTTTACCATCCGTTGAAGTAACAAAAAATACATCATCATCAGTAGAGTTTACAGGATAACCCATGTTTACTGGCTTAGTCCAATTTCCAGCATCATCTAATAGTGAATAAAAAATGTCGTAACCTCCAATACTGTTGTTTCCTTTAGAACTAAAATACATACTTTTTCCATCTGGATGGATAAAAACACCATCTTCATCATAAGGAGTATTAATTACATTCCCAATATTTTGAGCTTTTGACCAATCTCCAGTAGGTAATTTTTTACATACATAAATATCTTGTCCTCCAAATCCTCCTTTTCTATCGCTTACAAAAAACAAGTTGTTGCCATCTGGAGTTACGTGAGCATGTGTTTCTCTAGAAGTTAAGTTGATGTCAGAACCTAATTTTATTGGTGCAGACCATTCTTCACCTTCTAATTTACTGATGTAAATATTTCCATCACCATTATCGTCTTTGTAAATAAATAAAGTCTGACCATCGGCTGAAATGTTTATAGTTGCTTCATGACCTTCGGTGTTTATTCCCAATAATTCTGGTTCCGACCAAACACCATCATAATTATTAGACACATAAATATCCTCATAATGTTTACCATCAGAGATGTCTTTAATATAATAATTAGAACTATCTTTTCTTACTCTCCTTGATGTAAAATACATGGATGATTCATCAATAGATATTACAGGGCTATAATCAGCTGAAACAGAATTAATAACAACTCCCATATTGGTAACTTTTATATTAACAGGGTTTTCCATAGCAATTTTAGCATTTTTACATTGCTCAATATGGTGATCAACCTCGTTAAATAAATAATGTTTTTTAGATATTTTTTCTTTAAAAGAGTTATAATTCAGCATTGCAGCATCCAATTGATTATTAATGTGATAGGCTTGTGCTAAATAAAAATAAGACTCTACAGGTGATTTTTTTTCTGAAGCAGAAAAGGGATTATAATTATTGGTAGAGTTTTGTACGGCTTTTACTAAATAATCCAATGCTTTCTTTTTTTCATTAGCAGAATAAATATAGCAAACGCCAACTTTATAATTGATGTTAAAGTTATCGGGCTGTTCACTTTGTAATTGTAACCATATTGGTAGTGCAACATTGTGTTGGTTTTCTTCCATTAATGTGTTGGCTTCTAAGAATTTTTGATTAAAAGATTCTTGAGCATAAGCATTTAATAATGCAATACAGAAAGTAATAAAAAGGGCTATTTTTTTCATGAGTTAGTTTCTCTTGTATTTTTATTGTTGCAAATATATTTTATTTGTCATTCATATCAAACTATTAATACCAACAAATATCCGATTAACTATTTAAAATTCTCGATTAATGTCAAATTCTTCTAGATAATCGGCTACTTTTCTCACAAACATACCTCCCAAAGCACCATCAACAACTCGGTGGTCGTAAGCATGTGATAAAAACATTTTATGTCTAATTGCAATTGCGTCACCATAAGGAGTTTCAATTACAGCTGGTTTTTTGATAATTGCACCAGCAGCCATAATGGCAACTTGTGGTTGATTGATAATGGGCGTTCCCATTACATTTCCGAAAGTACCTACATTGGTAATGGTATATGTTCCTCCAGCAATATCATCAGGGGTCAATTTGTTATTTCTTGCTCTGTTTGCCAAGTCGTTAACTGCTTTGGTTAAACCCAATAAATTTAACTGATCAGCGTTTTTTATTACTGGAACAATTAAATTACCACTAGGTAAAGCAGTAGCCATTCCTATGTTAATATTTTTCCTTTTAATAATGTTATCTCCATCTACAGAAATATTAACCATAGGAAAATCTTTAATAGCTTTAACAATTGCCTCGATAATTAGAGGAGTAAAGGTTAATTTTTCTCGTTCTCTTGAAAAAAATTCATCTTTTACTTTATTTCTCCAGTTAACAATATTGGTCATATCTGCCTCAACATAAGAAGTAACATGTGGAGATGTGTTTTTGGATGCGACCATGTGAGCAGCAATGAGCTTTCTCATCCTGTCCATTTCAATGATTTCATCGCCTTGCATTAATGATAAGCCAACAGATTGGTGAACCTCTGCTTTTACTGAAGGCTGAATTGGAGCCGTTCCGTTGGATGAAATTTTTATTGGTTTAGCATCTTCTTGAGTTCTATTGGGTAAATAATTAAGAATATCTTTTTTAGTTACTCTTCCTTCTTTACCAGATCCATTGATGGCTTCCAATTCGTTGATGGTAATTCCTTCTTTTGAAGCTATACTTTTTACCAAGGGAGAATAAAACTTGGAACTAGTAGAAAAATTCTGAATTTTTTCAGCAATAACTGGTGAAGAAACTTCTGAACTTTCATTAATAGTAATTTTTTCTAATAGGGGTAAGGCAATTTCTTCCTTAATTGGAGCAGCACTTATTGTTTCACCTTCAGAGTCAATAATGGCAATCGCTTGCCCAACTTGAACTACATCCCCCTCGTTAAATAATTTTTTTATTAAAATACCTCCAGATGTTGAAGGGACTTCTGAATCTACTTTATCAGTAGCAATTTCTACAATAGATTCATCAGCCTCTATAGATTCACCTATTTCTTTTAACCATTTCGTAATTGTTGCTTCTGCAACACTTTCACCCATTTTAGGCATTATCAATTCAACTTGTGCCATGCTTTATTTTAACTTGTTATTCTTAATTTTATGAAAGATTACAAAAATAGCTTAAAAATTCTATTTTTCATATCAATTATATAAGTATTTTGGCTATCAATAAAGTGGCAATCATTAAATAAAAAATGAACTTTAAAGTAATATTATCAGTGATTTTTCTATTTGTTTTTTTTGTTTCTAAAGGACAAGAAACTAAAATGCAAAAATTTAGAAAACTAAGTTGCCCCGAAAAATGGTGGGTGGTTTCTCATCCTTTTGTTGCTAAAAAAGCTCTAAAAGTTACAATTTATACAAGAGAAATAGCCAAGGAAGTTAAAGAAGATAAGTTGTTAAAAGGTGAAGGAAATGGTGACCAAATAGATGCATTTCGACATACTTTTTGGATGGCAAATTTAATGTTGGAAATAGGAGGTAGGAGAGCTAAAAAATTAGGAAAAGCACACGAGAAAGGAAATTACAAAGATTTTAAAAAACATCGATTGGAAGATGGTATTTTGCCCGATAGAATTAGCTCAGAAATGGACTTGTTTAACAATGAAGTTGGAATTGAATTAGGAAAAAAATGTTCTAAATTTGAATTAAAAAGTATTGTAATTGACTTAGTGTTGAATGGAAATTGTAAAATAATTAAAATGGATAAAGAAGGAAGTTTTATAGATTGTGAAGGAAATATTATTCCTGCCGAAAGTTTAAAAGGAAAATGGGAAAATGAGAAGTGTTTGGTAAGCAGTAATGAAGCAAAATGAGATTTGAAGTCCGAAGTAAAAAGTAACTTCAGTCTTCCGACTCCTGTTATTTGTTATTTGTTACTTCACGATAAATTTCTGATGGTAAATTTTTAGGGCTTTTTATACGAATCTGTTTGTTTACGTTAAATCTACCCGAAACCACTTGAATATCTTTGATTGAAACATCAAATTCGTTAGCTAAAAATCGGACCATATAATCTGTTGCTTTTCCTCCTTGAGGAGCTTCTCTAACACTAATTTTTAACTGAGTCCCTTTCACTTTTCCTATAGCATCACGTTTAGCATTGGGAGTTCCCAAAATATTAAGTATTAGCGTTTCTCCCTCCCAAGCGTAAAATGAATGGAGTTCTTTTTTGCTAATTGTAGCTAAAGGAACTTCTACTTCTTCTATTTTATTTTTTTGTTTTTTTTTGTTTTTTTTTGACATAATCTTTTTTTTCTTGCCCCAATAATTTTTTATTAGCCAAAAAATTATGATATAAAAATAGCAAAAAATAAGTTCTTAAAAATTAATTTTTAAGAACTTATTTTAAAGATTCATTAAAGTTCTAATTATTGATTCTATTATGCAGATGATAGAATAATTAGATTTTTTTTTAGTACATCAAGTGTTTTTTGCTGTCGTTTTTCCAACCCGCATAACTTTCGCTGTTCACAAAAAATATTTTTAAATCGGCGTAAGATTCAGAGCTAACGAAATAGATTTTTTTCTTAGCATAACTTTCGCTAGATACAAAAAACCATTTGCCGTTATTGTCGCCTGCATAACTTTCGCTGCTTACTTTATAAACCAAAAGGTCGGCGTAGCTTTCGCTACTTACAACAAATACCTTAACATCAGCGTAGCTTTCACTGCTTACGGTGTAAACTTTTTGAGCAAATACGGTAGTAAAACCACCAACTAATAATAAAACAATTAACAATTTTTTATTCATAATATTTATTTTAGTTTATTGTATTCATGAGTGCTTCGCAGTTCATGTTCTTTAAATTTAAACTATTAAAAAAAGACCCGTTTATTAAAGTGGGTTCTGGTCTCCACCTATTTGTTTCGAAAGATAATTAATTTATTTAAAAAAATATAAATTTATTTTTAAATTTTTTTCTCGCTCGACTATGCCGAGTGAGAACTGTTATTTCTGCATTAGTTGTTAAAAACAACAGGAATATCACTCACTCGGCATAGCCGAGCGAGTGGGGA
>Ga0210044_10010184_pt1 | contig 11265 bp, 10 predicted proteins | sample CryGey13umfilter_2_FD_183959 | JGI IMG/M metagenome (GOLD analysis project Ga0210044, IMG submission 183959) | Groundwater microbial communities from aquifer in Utah, USA - Crystal Geyser 4/9/14 3 um filter (SPAdes) (version 2) | ecosystem: Environmental > Aquatic > Deep subsurface >...
CAAGCCGGGTCAAAAATTGGTCATTCCGCCGGTTTCCGGAGTAATTCACCATGTCAAGTCCGGGGACACCCTTTCTGAAATTGCCAAAACCTATAAAGGGAAAATAGAAGAAATAGTGGCCTTTAATGACCTTTCCAATGAAAATGATATCTATATTGGAGATATTCTGGTTGTTCCCGATGGTGTGATTGTGATGCCACCTCCTCCTGCCAAACCCCAGCCAGCCCCTATCAGCGTTCCTTTGGTTGACAGTCAGTTTATTCTTCCGGTTTCCTCACCTTATATAATTACCCAGGGACTTCACTGGTATAATGCGGTGGATCTTTCTCATTCAGGATACCCTTGCGGCAAACCGGTTTTTGCCGCGGCCGGGGGCACAGTCCAGAAAACCGGCTATGACAGAACTCTCGGTAATTATGTCAGAATTTTACATCCCAACGGCGTGGTAACTTTGTATGGTCATCTTTCGGTAATTACTGTTAAAAATGGCGGAAGTGTTAATGTAGGAGAGATAATTGGCTATATTGGAAACACCGGCCGTACTCGAGGACTAACCGGCTGTCATCTCCACTTTGAGGTTCGAGGCGCTAAAAATCCTTTTACAAGGTAGTTAAGTAAAACCTTAAACATCTTCGCGGAGGCGGTAAGAGAGAGCTTCGCTTAGGTGGATTAATAAAATTTTTTCTGAGTTTTCTAAATCGGCGATGGTTCGGGCTACTTTGAGAATTCGGTGATAGCCCCGGGCAGATAGTTTGCCCGAATCAACCGCATTTCTTAATAAATTTTGACCTGCCAGATCAATTTGGCAGTATTTTTTTATCTGAGGAATTTCCATTTCCGAGTTCGTTTTACCTGAGGAGAACCGTTCTCGCTGAATTTTTCTTGCCTCCTTTACTTTTTTTCTGATTTTAGCTGAGCAATTTTCTTCGTCAGCCATAGCTAATTTCTCATATTTTAATTGAGGAACACTGATAAATAAGTCAATTCTATCCATTAGAGGTCCAGAAAGTTTTCTTCTATACATTCGAATCTGGGAATTAGTGCAGTTACATTTCTTTTCCGGATCACCATAATATCCGCAGGGGCAGGGATTAGAGGCGGCAACTAAAGTAAAACTAGCCGGAAAAGTGATTGAATGTCTGGCTCTTAAAACAGTAATTTGACCGTCTTCAATCGGCTGGCGTAGGGATTCCAGGACATCGCGGTGAAACTCAGGCCACTCATCCAAAAATAAAACTCCCCGGTGGGAAAGAGTAATTTCGCCTGGCCGAGGAGGATTGCCGCCGCCAATTAAGGCCACTTCAGAAGCGGTATGATGGGGAGAGCGAAATGGTCTTAAATTGATTAAGGGTTTATTTTTTGGCAAAAGCCCGGCAATGCTGTAAATTTTGGTTACCTCTAAAGATTCTTCAAAGCTCAAAGGAGGCAAAATTGAAGGAATGGCTTTGGCCAAAAGGGTTTTTCCGGCGCCAGGTGGCCCCATCATTAAGAGGTGGTGGCCGCCGGCCGCGGCAATTTCCAGGGCCCTTTTGGAAGATTCCTGGCCTTTAATGTAGCCCAGATCAACCGGATACCGCGGCTCTTCTTGACACTGTCCAAGGTTCCACCTTGGAAGATTCATTTCTTTTTTACCTTCTAAATAATTAATGGTTTCTTTTAAATTTTCCACTCCGCTGACCTTTATTTCTTTGATTAAGCTGGCTTCGGGAACATTTTCCTTTGGCAGAATTATTTCGGAAAATCCTTTTTCTCGACAGGCAGTGGTAAAAGAGATTACCCCTTTTATTGGCCTTAATCTGCCGTCTAAAGCTAACTCGCCTAAAAAAATTTTATTTGTCGGGTCAAATTTAATTTTCTTAACCGCCAGAAGATAGCCCAAAGCAATGGCTAGGTCATAAATTGAACCTTCTTTTTTTAAATCAGCCGGGGCCAGAGAAACCAGAACCCGGCAAGGTTCGTGATGGGGAGACTGAAAACCGGAACTTTCAATGGCCGCCCCCACCCTTTCCCGGGATTCCTCAACTGCTTTGTCGGGCAGGCCGACTATCTCGAAGTGACGAAGACCGTAACTAACATTCGTCTCTACTTCGACGATCTGAGCGTCTAGTCCGACAATAGCAGCTGAGAATATTTTAGATAGCATATTCTTTAATTCTATTAAATTAATAAACTATTGTCTATAAACAAAAAGCTCCTCACACACTGAGGGATTTTTTGTTTTCCTTTGATGGCACATATTCGCATTTCACTTATTTTTACATTTAAGGCAAAGGCGGGCTTCAGGAGAAACTTTGAGCCGGGCAATCGGGATTTCTTTCCCGCATTTTTCGCAAATTCCGTATTCCCCCTTTTTAATTTTTTCTAAAGCTAAATCAATATTTTTTAAGCGAACCTCTAAACTATATTCAATCGGCAAAAGAGTGCTGTATTCTTCAACTTCATCAGCCGCTTTTTCTAAGGCGGCGCCGCCCGATTCTCCGCCATTGTATTTTGGAAAAACCGTGTCCCAATCGCCGGGAAGTTTTTTATCCTTTTTGGCAAATTTTTTCAGCTGTTCTTCAATGGCAGTTTTTTCTTTTTCTAACTCCTGTTTTATTTTTTGGAGCAAATTTTTTTTCATATTAGAGTAGAACCTATTTTTCTGGTAGTTCTTCTGCTTCTTCTACTTCTTCTACTGGTTTTTCAACCTTTTCTTCAATTTCTTCAATTGGTTTTTTTTCAACTTCTTCTGGCGGCGGAATAAACGGTTCTTCTATCGGTTTTCTTACCCAAAAAAACCAGTAAAGAAAACCGCTTAATAATATGAGAAGGAGAGCAAGAATTATTCCTCTAATTAAAATTTTTAGAGAAGGCTTCGGTCTTTCCGGAGGGGGTTTAGGAATCCAGATTTCTGCCGGAGATTCTTTAATTTCCGGAATTTCTGGAATTTCCTCTGACGGTGGCGGTGGCGGTGGAGGCGGTGTTGGCCTCGGTGGCGGTACTGGCGGTAGTCCTGGTAAAGGAGTGGGTCTGGGAGGTGACGCAGTCGGTATTTCTTTCTTTCTTTCTATTTCTTCAGAAACTCTTTTTTTTTCTGGTTGAGGAGCTTCAGTTTCCCGAGCGCCAGCGAAGGGAGGAGAAGGCGGCCTACCTCCTCTGACCAAGGATATCAAATCTTCAATTTTTACCCCTCTTTCTTTTAAATTTCCCAAAAAGGTATCAACTTCTTCAATTTTTTTCTCTAATTCTTGCCCTCTTTTTTTGAATTTTTCTACCTCAAACTGAATTCCTTCCATCTCCTGGCCATCCTCTTCTCGCTTTTTTACTATTTGCCATTTCTCTTTTTCCGTTTCTTTTCTTTTTCTTTCAACTTCCCTTCTTCTTTTTTCAATCTCTCTTTTTTCTCTTAGGTCAATAGTTGACTCTTCTTTTTTCTCAAGCATTTCTATTTCTTCTTCTAAGGCTTTTTCACTTTCCAAAATTTCAGCTAAAACCTTTTCGGTTTCACTCTTCTTCTTCATTAAAGTTTCCAGCTTTACTTCAAAGGTTAATCTTTTGTCCTCATTCAACTTGAACTCTTTTTCTAAATTTATTTTTTTCTCTAATGAATTTATTGCCTCCTCTTCGTTAATAACATTTTCGTATTCTTCTCTTAATTTTTCCGCTTTTTTCTCCAGCTCCTCAATTCTTAAATCCACCTCTTTTATTTTTTCTTGAATTTTAATCATTTCTTCTTCAACTGCCCATTTTTCTTTTTCAACTTCTTCTCTTTTTTCTTCAATTTGCCACCTTTTTTCTTCTATTTCCTCTCTCTTTTGAAAAGGAGCCTTTTTTTCCTCTTCTTCAATTAGCTTTTTCTCTTTTTCTATTCCCTCTTCCTTTGTTAAAATTGGGGTTAGCCTTCCTCTTTTAATTTTTTCAATCTCAGCCAAAAACCGGGACTTTTCTTCTTCAATTGGTTTTCTTTTCTCTGGAATTAAGGCTAATTCTTTCTCCAATTGAAGTCTCTTTTCGTTTAAGACCTCTTTTTTTTCTTCTAAACGGTTTCTTCTTTCTTTTTCCTCCTCCTCCTTTCTTCTTAGTTCTTCGGCCGCCCTTTTTTGTTCTTCTTCTATCTTTTTTTTTTCTTCTTCAATTTTTCGTCTTTCCTCCTCTTCTTTTTTTCTTTTCATTTCCTCCGCTCTTCTTTCTATTTCTTCAGCTTTTCTCCTTTCCTCTTCAATTTCCCGAGTGACAGCGAAGGGGGGAAAAGGAGGTTTACCTTCTGCTGGTGGCGGTGGCGGAGCTACTTCTTTAATTGGCGGTTTTTTTTCTACTTTTTCTTCTAGTTTTACGACAGTCACTCTCTCCCTTTCTTTTGGAATCTTAATTTCCTGGAGTTTAGCAATATCTTTTTGCATTGTCCTGATTTTCTCCCTTTTTAAGTATTCGGTTTTTTTATTTTCTTTTTTCTCCATAGTCTCTAGCTTCTTTTAATGATAAATTAATTCTTCCTTGCTCATCTATTGAGATTACTTTAACCGGAACAATATCGCCAACCTTAACTATGTCTTCCACCTTTCTTACTCTAAAAGGAGCCAGTTGAGAAATATGGACCAGGCCCTCTTGACCTGGCAAAATTTCCACAAAAGCGCCAAAATCCAAAATTCTTTTGACCTTTCCCTGAAAAACCTCTCCTACCTTAACTTCCCGGGTAATATTTTTTATCCAGGCAATGGCTTTTTTAACCGCTTCTTCTTTTTCCGAAATGACGTAAGTTAGGCCATTAGGTTGAATATCAATTGCCGCCCCGGTCTCACCTATAATTTCATTAATTGTTCTTCCGCCTGGGCCAACCACCTCCCTAATTTTTTCCGGATTAATTTGAATAGTCAGAATTCGAGGAGCAAAAGGAGAAAGCTCAGTCCTCGGTTTTTCTAAGACCTTTTCCATCAAGTCTAAAATCTCCAGCCTGGCTTTTTTACCTTGATTTAAAGCATCTTTCAAAATTTTCTCAGTTATTCCCTCAATTTTAACATCCATTTGAATAGCGGTTATTCCTTTTTTAGTTCCAGCTATTTTTAAATCCATATCTCCATAATGGTCTTCTGGACCTTGAATATCAGTTAAAACTTTATAATTACCTTTTTGATCTTGCATTAAACCAACCGCAATACCTGCCCCAGGAGTTTTAATCGGCACTCCAGCATCCATTAAAGCCAGGGAAGAACTAGAAACTGAAGCCATTGAGGTCGAGCCATTAGAAGAGAGAATTTCCGAGACAACTCTAATTGTGTAAGGAAATTCCTCAAAAGAAGGAATCAGAGGCAAAAGAGCTTTTTCTACCAACATTCCATGGCCAATGTCTCTTCTGCCCGGTCCCCTCATCATCTTAATTTCTCCGGTAGAATAAGGAGGAAAATTGTAATGGTGCATAAACCTTTTTGTTTTGCCAATAACTTCTATTCCTTCCAATAATTGCTGGTCACCTGGCGCTCCTAAGGTTAAAATAGAAAGAGCTTTTGTTTGGCCTCGACAAAAGAGACCAGAGCCATGGGTTCTGGGTAATAATCCGGCTTCACAATGAATTTTTCTTAATTCATCTAATTTTCGGCCATCCGGTCTAACCTCTCGCTTTATTATATTTTCCTGAACTAGCCTCTCAATTTCTTTTTCGAAAAAATCCAGAGCGTATTTAGTTTTTCCCTTTCCTGGATATTTTCCCTCAATGAAATAAGATAATTCTTCTTTGAGATTGTTAACTTCCGCCATTCGGTCAGCTTTGTCCTTTTGGTAAAGAGCAGTTTCTAATCTTTTTCCTAAAAATTCTCTAATTTCTTTTTCTAATTCTAAATCTCTGAGAGGAGCTTCAATTAAAATTTTCTCTTTCCCTGTTTTTTTAATAATTTGATTTTGAAAGTCAATTAATTTTTTTAAATAAGGTTTGGCAAATTCAGTGGCTTTCAAAATTATTTCTTCTAGAACCTCTTCTGCTTCTGCCTCAATCATATTGATTAAAATCTCCCTATTTTTTTCAACCCCAGCTATCGTTAAATCTAAATCACTTTTCTCCCTCTGTTCATAGGTTGGATTTAAAATAAATTCATCATTTACTCTCCCGATTCTAACTGCAGCAAGTGGTCCTAACCAGGGGATGTCAGAAATTGCTAAAGCCAGAGAAGAAGCCATTAGGCCTAAAATATCAGGGTCATTTTGGCCGTCCCAGGATAAAACAGTCACTACTACTTGAACTTCATTTTTGAGACTTTTTGGAAATCTTGGTCGAATGGCTCGGTCAATTAATCTGGCATTACAAATGGCCTGGTCAGGAGGTCGACTTTCTCGTCGGGTGTAGCGGGGCCCCCGAATTTTACCAGCCGCATAAAACCTTTCTTCATATTCAACGGTCAGGGGAAAAAAATCCTTTTCCAGTTCATATTTTGACATCACGCAGGTTGCCAAAACTAAGGTGTCTCCATAGCGAACCAAAACATCACCATTGGCCTGCTCGGCTAAATTCCTTATTCCAACTTCGAGATTACGACCGGCAATTTCAATTTGAAATTTTTGTTTAGTCATCTTTTCAATAAATATTTTTCTGGCCTTTCCTCCAGATCAATAAATTCATCGGCTATTTCTTTTAGTTTAGAGGAAGCTGATTTGCCAAAGGCGATTGCCTCTACTCTTTTTCCCTGATTTTTTAAATACTCAACTAATTGAAGAAAATCGCCATCTCCCGAAACCAAGACAATAGTATCAACACTGGGAGCAATCTTTATAGCATCAATGGTAATTCCCACATCCCAATCAGCTTTTTTTAATCCGCCGTAAAATTCTTGTAAATCCCTGACTCTGGTTTCAATTCCCAATTTGATTAGGGCTTCAAAAAATGGCTTTTCCTCGCCGCTTTTGGTTCTGACTACATAGGCAAAGACCCTGATTAAATTTCTTCCTGAAACTGCCAATTTTAGAATTTCCCGAAAATTAACCCGGGCCTGATATAAGTTTTTAGCCGAATGGTAGAGATTCTGAACATCTATCAAAACCCCAACCCTTTGTCCAATGTGTTTGATTATTGGAGCCATCTTACTTTTTTAAACCGATTTTTTTAATAATACTATTGTATCTCTTTTCATCCTCTTCTTTTAGATATCTCAAAAACTTTCTTCTTTTGGCCACCATTTTCAATAACCCCCTTTTGGAATGAAAATCTTTGGGATGAGTTTTCAGATGCAAAACCAACCTTTTAATTTCTTCGGTCAGTAAGGCAATTTGAACCTCGGCAGAGCCGGTATCCAGTTCATGCAGTTTATATTTTTTAATAATTTTTTCTTTTTCCTCCGGGGTTAACATATTTCAATTAAATTTTACCACATAAAACAAAAAAGGTAAACTTGCCTTTCTGGTGCCCCCACCAGGACTTTCACCCCGCACCTTTTTTGTGCCCCCACTCGGATTCGAACCGAGACTCTCGAACTTAAGAGGTTCTTGCTTTACCAATTAAGCTATGGGGGCAAAAAATATATAGTCATTTAAGGACACTTAATTTGCCACCAGGTCTTCAAATCCGTCCATTCTGCTATCCCGATTATTTGGAAAAAGAGACTGACAATTAACCAGGCACCGTAAATTATAATCAGTCCAATTACCACTGACCAAATTAAAGATTTAGCCTGAATAATCCAGTTAGGACTGCCGACCACTTCCATATGAGCCAGCATATACATAGCGCCAGCAATTACTAACATCAAAATAGCCAGAGGAGGAACAATTGTAAATAAAAGAAAATCAACAATCTTTTTAAAAAGGACAAAAAGATCACAAAATTGACAAGGGCAATCCGTGCCTCCACAAGGAACCAGGCCAGTTGGACAATTTGTTCGTGTTTGCGCCAAGACATCTAAGAAAAATAAGAAAAGTAATCCAAATGAAAAAATAATTAAGAATAAAATTGAAAATTGGAAATTGAAAATTGGAAATTTTTTCATAGTGCCCCCGGAAGGACTTGAACCCTCAAATCTCCTGGTCCGAAGCCAGGCGCCTTATCCATTAGACCACGGGGGCTCTTTTTAATTCTACCAAAACAGTTGAAAAAAAGCAAATTTTGATATAAAATGAGAAATATGCCAATACCAGAGGAAGTAAAATTTGTTATTGAAAAACTAAAAGAAAATAATTTTGAGGCCTACATCGTTGGTGGCTGTGTTCGGGATTTTCTAAGAGGAGTGGAGCCGGAAGATTGGGATGTGGCAACTAATGCCAGACCAGAAGAAATTCAAAAGATATTCCCAAAGAGTTTTTATAGTAATCAATTTTTCACTGTCACTGTCCAGACCGGTAGTGAAAATCCCAGATTAAAGGAAATCGAAATTACCACTTATCGAAAAGAAGCCAAATATACTGATAAGCGCCATCCTGATGAGGTTAAATTTGCCAAAACCATTGAAGAAGACCTGGCCCGGCGCGACTTCACGGTTAACGCTCTCGCAGTAGAAATTGCACGGGTTCAACCCGTGCAATTAAAAATTATTGACCTGTTTGGCGGGCAGGAAGATTTGGAAAATAAAATTATTCGGGCAGTGGGCAAGCCAGAAGAACGATTTTCCGAGGATTCCCTGCGTCTAATGAGAGCCGTGAGGTTTAGCATCACTTTAGGAGAAAATTGGAAAATTGAAGAAAAAACTGCTCAGGCTATTAAGAAAAATGCGGCCTGGCTCCAGGCAATTTCTAAAGAGAGAATTAGAGATGAATTGATAAAAATTATAATGTCAGAGAGGGCAACTGAAGGGATAGAGCTTTTAAGGAAACTCGATTTATTAAGGTATATTCTGCCCGAGTTGGAGGAAGGTTACCAGGTTAGCCAGAATAAGCATCATATTTATGAGTGTTATGACCACTATCTGAGATCCTTAGATTATGCCGCCAAAAAAAATTTTAATAAATATGTTAGATTAGCAGCTTTGTTTCATGACATTGGAAAGCCTCGGACTAAAAGAGGGGAAGGTCCAGATGCCACTTTTTATGGCCACGAAATAGTTGGTGCAAAAATGACTGCCCAAATCCTCAACCGCCTAAAGTTTCCTAAAAAAGATATTGAAAAGATTGCAAAACTGGTCAGGTATCATCTTTTTTACTACAATGTTGATGAGGTCTCGGATAGTTCAGTCAGAAGGTTGGTTCGCCAGGTAGGACCGGAAAGTATGGAAGAATTATTGCAGGTGAGAATGGCCGACCGAATTGGCTCGGGCGTTCCTAAAGCCGAGCCCTATAAATTAAGACATTTAAAATACGTCATTGAAAAAGTCAACCGAGACCCGATCTCGGTCAAAATGCTTAAAGTCAATGGCAATGATGTAATGAGAATTTTAAATGTCCCACCTAGCCCTCAGGTAGGACAAATTCTCGATGTCCTACTGGGCTATGTCCTAGAAACGCCTGAGAAAAATAAAAAAGAATTTCTGGAAAAAGAAACCAAAAAATTGGGCAAATTATCCGATGAGGAATTGAAAAACCTGGCCCAAAAAGCCAGAAAAGAAAGAGAAAAACTGGAAATGAAACGAGATGAAATGACCAAGAAAAAGTATTGGGTAACGTAACGGGCTGTAGTGTAATGGTAGCACGAGTTCTTCGGGAGAATTTAGTTCCAGTTCAAATCTGGACAGCCCGAAATCAAACATTAAAACTGAATTGGATGGAATCAAAAATCCAACAATCAAAACTGCCCAAAAAATCGCCAAAGCCCTAGGCGTTTCTATTGAGGATTTAATTAAAGGAAAATAAATCTATGAAAGAAAAAATTAAGAAAATAATATTAGCAACTTTATATATCATTTTGGCGATAGGTATATTTGTTGTGGTGCATACATATCTTAATTTAGGATTTCTTTATAACTTAATTTTGACTGTAATTTTAATTAGTATTATTGGTTGTTGTTGGGACGCTTGGCAAAAAAATAAAAAGGGTTTTACTAAAAGAGTTTTATGGGGCTTAATTACTGTGGCGATAATCATTGCTTTAGCGAAAATTGCCTGTTCTCATTGGTCTTGTATTGCTATTTACGGAGGATTAGTCTTTCTTTGGGGTTATTTTTTAAGAGGAATTATTGATGAATGCTATGAAAAAAATAATCAAAAGACAAAATCCACCGATTGGGGAGAATAAAATCTGTAATATTTGCGGAGCAGAAATAAAAGCAGGCATTGACTGTTATTATTTCGTCAGAGACGAACAGAAAAGAGGACAGACTGTTTGTTTAGAGTGTAAAGAAAAATTCTACTCTAATAATAAATAAAGTTGATGCGTAATAAGATTTAGGGTTATTTTGGGGGTATTTTTGATGATTTTCCCGAATAAAATTCCTTGAGATTTCTTCAATTTCGGCCTTTTCCTTATTACGCATTATCTTTAGTAAACTAAACCTAATTCTGGATAGCTAAAAAGCCCATCGTGGGCAGTTTTGATTTAGAAGAAAAAGTTAGAAAAATCCTCCCACCAAACAAAAATATTCCAGCCTGTATGAATTATAAAAGCTATTATAAATCCTAAAGTTGGCTTATTTTTCTTTACAAAATAACAAATAATTCCAGCATTAAAAATGTGGAGCAGGGGAATCCTTCCTATATCTTCAGAATAACGATATAAGTTTTCTGTTAACCCCCAGCTTAACCCAAGAAGAAAACTGTAAGGATTGATTATTCGTAATTTTTTGATGATAAAAAACCTAATCCCTTCTTCTACAAGACTATTCCCAAAGTAGGTAAGTAAATACGCAAAAAGGATTCCTATCAATGCCTGTGAATAAAGACTATAGCGGAATAAAAAATCTATAATAATTTCGTTAGAATAAAAAAGACCCTCTATGATGAGAAAAGCGATGCTAAACCCAGCTATTCCCTAGAAAAGAGCAAAAAGTATATTGTATATTTTCTCCTTCATCGGTTTTATTATAAACCAGCCTTTACTAAATAAAAAACGCTCATTGCCGGGCAATTTTTATTTTATTTCAACTCTGGTTTAGCTACGGGTTGCAAAAAGCCCTTAATTTGTGCTAAAATAGTTTCAGGATATTGGACTATTTCTACCCAGTTAGCAGTTCTAAAATCGTCCAATAGTGCCGACGGGCCTGTAGTTTAGTGGTAGAACGCCGCATTCGCATTGCGGAGATGTGAGTTCGATTCTCACTGGGTCCACCATAACGGATTTATCTCATTTTTCGCTTCGCCCTCGCCTTCGGCTCGGGTTTCGGCGGGCAGAAAATAAAGGTAATTCCACGGCTTTTTGAAATCCACAAAAAGCCGCTGGTCAAA
>Ga0210044_10010185_pt1 | contig 11264 bp, 8 predicted proteins | sample CryGey13umfilter_2_FD_183959 | JGI IMG/M metagenome (GOLD analysis project Ga0210044, IMG submission 183959) | Groundwater microbial communities from aquifer in Utah, USA - Crystal Geyser 4/9/14 3 um filter (SPAdes) (version 2) | ecosystem: Environmental > Aquatic > Deep subsurface > Groundwater...
CCGCATCAGCAACGACGGCGTTATCATTATCAAGGCGCAGCAACACCGCAGTCAGGATCAGAACAGGGCCGATGCGCTGAGCCGATTGCAGGAGATGATCAAAGCCGTCGCTGTTGTGCAGAAAAAACGACGCCCCACACGCCAGACGCTTGGATCAAAAAAACGGCGACTGGAATCCAAAAACAGACGCGGTGAACTGAAATCATTGAGAAAGAAGGTGCTTGATTAAACTGAAAATTGCTGCCTGCTTTCTCGCTTAGCTCCCCCCGCTTTTGGCTAGCCGACTTCGGCTGTCAAAAACCGCCATTGGGAAAAGGTGGACTTGATGGGGAGGAAGAGGCTGGCAGGCTCTTCTCTTTTTTCAATTTTAATCCAAAAGCTTTCGCAACATATGGCTTAACTCTTCGTACTGAAATGGTTTACCGAGAACCAGACAGTTCTCCATCTGTTCTACGCCGGAAATGACATGCTCTTTATCATATCCCGTCATAAAGATGATCGGAATATCAGGGCGCTGCTGTCGGATGTTTCTAGCTACCTCATCACCATTCATCTTGGGCATGACAATATCCAGTATAATCAGATCAATTTCAAACAAGTGGGCCTCAAAAGCATTCATGGCACCCTTTCCATCGCCTGCCTGGATAACCTGATAGCCATGATTCTCCAGAACCTCTGAAGAGACGATGCGGACCACATCTTCATCATCCACCAGAAGAATCGTCTCACCTTTGCCTTCAATGTGTGTCAAAGGGCCGCCGTTTTGAGCTTCCACAGCGGCATCTGTTATAGGCAGAAACAGATGAAAGGAGGTGCCAGCTCCTTGTTTGCTTTCGAGTTTTATCACGCCACCATGAGTCTGAACAGCACCATAGACCATGGCCAGTCCCAGCCCTGTCCCCTTGCCTGTCTCCTTGGTGGTGAAGAAGGGTTCAAATATATGCGCATGCTTCTCACTTTCGATGCCGCAGCCATTGTCTGTGACTGTCAAACGGGCAAACGTTTCAGGTCCGGAGAGACCGTATTCCAACAGAAAGTCCCGGTTCGCTTTGTGGCTGGTTAAGCAGATGTCTATGACTGGCTGTTCCCGATCAGCGAGAGCATCGCGTGCGTTACTTAACAGGTTGATAACCACCTGTTGTATCTGGGTTTTATCCGCGTTCACAATCAGCTCTTCCCGGCCCAGATCGATATTCATCTGAATGTTCTCCGGAATGGTAACCCGGCCAACAGCGGCGAGAATATCATCGACACAGCTGTTCAGGGAAAGCGGTTGCATCTGCACAATGCCTTTTCTGGCAAATGTGAGCATCTGGCCGATCATTTGAGCAGCTCTGTCACTCAGGGTTTCAATAGCCTCAATGTGTGGGATCACATCGTGTTGCTGACCAGCTTTTTTCTTTGCCAGATACAGGTTGCCAATGATGCCTGCCAGCATGTTGTTGAAATCATGGGCAATGCCACCTACCAGCGTGCCAACGGCCTCCATCTTCTGTGACTGGCGTAGCCGCTCTTCCAGTTCAAGCTGGTCTGTGATATCAGTGAATACGCCGACATAGTGCGTGATTTCCCTGCGTTCACCATAGATCGCATTGATGGTCAGCTTTTCAGCATACTCTTCACCATTCTTGCGCCGGTTCCAGACGATCCCCTGCCAGTTGCCGGCATCTGCAAGCTGCTGCCACATAGCTCCATAAAATGATCTGTTCTGCCTTCCTGATTGCAGCACTCTTGGGTTTTTTCCGATGATTTCACTCTTTGCATAACCCGTGGTTTTTTCAAAGCTGGGGTTTACATTCAACACAGTTCCCTGCGGATCAGTCACGAGAATGGCTTCCTGTGCAGTGTGAATGATTTTATCAGCCAACTGCAGATTTGCCTCGGCCTCTCGCCGTGCAGTGATATCACTGATGGTAAGCAGCATGTACATCTTGTCTTTGACCCTGGCATTGTCGCTGGAATCAGCCAGACGACCTTCAAGCCGTGCATAGAATGCAGGTTTGTCTTTTCTTTTCAGACAAATCTCCATGTTTTTGCCTTCAGGCACTTCAAAAAAGGCCCTGAAACGCCCTAAAAAGATGCTGCGATCAGATTCACGGATAAAATCAACCAGCGGTTTATTCAGGCACTCATCCATCGTCACATGCAGCATATTGAGCCAGCGCTGATTGACTTCACGGATAAATCCATGTTTATCGACAGAGATATAACCAACCGGAGCTTGGTGATAAAGGTGATAAAGGTGATCCCTGGATGCAAGCAGAGCTTCCTGAGCATCGCGCAGTTCTTCGTTCTGAATTTCAAGCTCCGCCTGATAAATCTGCAACTGTTGAATCAGCTCTTTAGCCCCTGTCAGGTGAGTATCCACCTCCAGGCTTCCTTTGTTTTTAATCAGGGTTTTGGCCTTATTCTCAAGCTCGGCAAACCTGGCATCAGCTTTACGTATGTTTTCTGTAGGGCTCATTACTCCTCCAGATCACGTATGGCTGCTGTAAAGAATCGTCGCCCCCCCTCTTTCACTTCACTGATAGAGAGATGAACATTTTTGATGTCACCATTTTTGCATAACGCTTTCACTTTGCGGCCTGCGCCAATGATTTTCGCTGCCCCTGTTCTCAGGTAATCTTTAATATAACCGGCATGATGATTGCGCTCAGACCCGGCGGGAATGATAAGTTCAATATTCTCACCCATAACCTCATGCTTCCGGTAGCCAAGTATCCTCTCAATGGCAGGGTTACACTGCTGAATGCGGCCCTGATCATCTATGATGATAATCGCATCCAACATGGTTTCCAGCACCGACTGCAATAGCCTGTGCTCGGCGTGGTAGGCATTGATATCAATAAACGTAAGTACAACTCCTGAAAAGACATCAGCTGCAATATGGTAGGGCTGGATGCGCATTAAAAAGCAGTCGCCCTGATCCGTAAGCACTTCCATTTCAATATTTTGGTTGCTACCCACCACCTGATTGATCATCGCCAACGGGTTTACATCCAGCAGGTGGTGTGAAAGATGACTGAATGGTCTGCCCACGTCGGGGGCAATAATCTTGTAAATTCGAGAAAACGTCGGTGTGAATTTGCGAATATTCTGATTCTCATCAAGGAAGATGGTCGCAATCTGGGTGCTGGCATTGAGATTTTCCAGATCATTGTTCGACTCGGTCAGCTCAATGATTTTATTCTGGTATTCGGCATTTACGGTATAAAGCTCTTCGTTCACCGACTGCAACTCTTCATTGGTACTCTGCAGCTCTTCATTGCTGGCCATCAGCTCCTCATTGGTTGCCTGTAACTCCTCGTTGGAGGTTTCCAACTCTTCGACCGTGGCCTGAAGGTTCTCCTTGTGAAACTGAAGCGCCTGCTCCAAATCAACAATACGTTGCTGGGCCTCCTTACTCACATCATAGGTTTCAATCGCTACACCCAGAGAGTCAACTGAAGGAAGAACACGGTTCTCGCTGAGGAATATGCCGGCAAGCGGTACCTGCCCCTGTTTTTTCGGCAGCAGCTTCACCTTCATGTCATAGAGTCTAGTCGCATCATGGTGCCTGATGCTGATATTGGAGTAGATGACCTCCTCTTCCTTGCTGAATGCTCTCTGAATGCCTGTTGAAAGCGGGATAGCCAGCTCATTGACCGCCATCTTGGCAACGTTATTCTGTATTTTCCCTGATGGGAGCCTAAAAAAACCATCCGAATCACCGGCAATATATTGCAGCTCCAGCTGCTCATTGGCGACCAGTGCCAGCGGCATAAAATCTCCGGCAATCGACTGCAGCAGGCGATCAAGCATACGCTCATGATCCTGTTGTTGATGGTGCGTAAACGGACGGATGCTGGGCGGCACGTTCACATGTTCATGATGCGCCTCGCGCCGCTGCATCATCGCCACCGGATCAGTAATGACCGCGCCTATATTTCTTTTGCCACGAGAACGATACAGCTTCCACTTGTTATGCAGCGGTTCATAATAGCTATTCATCTCTCCTATCGTCTCGCTGGCACCGAGAAACAGAATACCTTCAGCTCTTAAGGCAAAGTTAAATAGCTCCATAGCCTTGCGCTGCAGAACTGGCTGCAGGTATATCAACAGATTACGGCAGGTGATCAGGTCCATGTTGGTAAATGGCGGATCCTTGATGAGGTTCTGCTGGGCGAACACCACCATCTCACGAATCTGTCGCGTAATATGATAACAATCATCCTGACGGTAAAAATATTTACCCAACAGATCCTGAGGCACATCTGCAGCGATAGAGTCAGAAAAAGTGCCATTACCTGCTTTTACCACCGCATTCCTGTCCACATCAGTAGCAAAAATTTTCACATCAACGGACAAGCCTGTTTTTTCAATACACTCACGGCACAGGATCGCCAGTGAATATGCCTCTTCACCGGTAGAACAGCCCGCCACCCAGATGCGCAACTCTCCACCGCTTTTTTTGCGTACAAGTTCGGGAATATATTGTTCTTCCAGAAGATCAAATGCTTTTCTATCGCGGAAAAAATTGGTTACACCGATCAACAGCTCACGGTGTAGCGTCATCACCTCAGCCGAATTGGACTCCAGAAACTGAACATATTCATCCAGTGTGTTCAGCTGACAAACCAGCAGGCGACGTTCAATTCGACGCAGCAGAGTGCTGGGCTTGTAGAAGGTGAAATCAACACCTGCTTTATCACGCAACTGGTAAAATATACGTGTCATGCCATCCTCATCGGACTTGATCGTACCTGAAAGTTTGGAGCGACTGGCATAGGGGTGTTTGGCAAAGGCCATCAACTGCTGTGGCATATCTACGGCGGCCATGATGAAATCGCACATGCCTGTAGCAATGGCACTTTTCGGCATACCATCAAACTTGGCTGAGTCTGCATCCTGGGCCATCACCATGCCCATTCTCTCTTTGATGGTGCGAATACCACGAGCACCATCACTACCTGTGCCGGAGAGAACAATAGCAATGGCCTTGTCTTCCTGGTCCTCCGCCAGAGATTTAAAAAAGATATCAATGGGTAGATTCAGGCCACGGTCATGTGCTTGTTTATCGAGCAGCAGCGCACCATGAAAAATTTTCAGGTTATGATTGGGCGGAATCAGATAGACGGAATTCGGTTCCACCCTCATGCCATTTTCAGCTCTCAGCACAGGCATATCTGTGTTGCGTGAGAGCAGCTCGACCATCAAACTCTTATGCGTAGGTGACAGGTGCTGCACCACTATAAAGCCCATGCCGGAATCAGTTGGTGCATGCTTGAAGAACTCTTCGATGGCTTCAAGGCCTCCAGCTGAGGCTCCAATCCCAACATAATATGTAGGTCCGGAATTCTTTTGTTTGCCTTGCGATATGTAGTTATCTGCGTCTGAATTTAAATCTGTCTTACTTTCCACTTCCACCCCCTCAGGACGAGAAATAACTACAAGCAAGAAATATGCCTTTAGTATGGCTAATTATAAAACCATTTAGAGTAAAACATTCATTCCATCATAGTCATGTTTTTAAAGGGTTCTCGTACCCTGCTGAGTAATAAAACTGCCCGAATCCGGCACACCTGCCATGAGCGCACTACTGGCCCACGCACGGAAAAAGAGCCGCCGCTATTTTGTAACAGGTGTGCACCATTTGATAAGAAAGATGAACTGTTCGGCTTTAAGGATATCACGGCAACAGAGCGTTATTCGCTCAGGTAGCTGTCGGCGGAGTGATGCTGAAAATATCATCCAACGTCAGCATCCCCGATGCTGAAATCGAGATGAGTGCCATCCGCGCCCAAGGTGCCGGTGGTCAGAACGTCAATAAAGTATCAAGTGCGGTGCATTTGCACTTTGATATCAGGGTTTCATCGCTGCCGGACTTTTATAAACAGCGACTGCTGACACTCGGAGACAGCCGCATCAGAAACGACGGCGTTATCATTGGCGCAGCAACACCGCAGTCAGGATCAGAACAGGGCCGATGCGCTGAGCCGATTGCAGGAGATGATCAAAGCCGTCGCTGTTGTGCAGAAAAAATGACGCCCCACACGCCAGACCCTTGCATCCAAAAAGCGGCGACTGGAATCCAAAATCAGATGCGGTGAACTGAAATCACTGCGTAAAAAGCCAATCGGTATGCAGGCGCGTTATTTGTTTCATGTGAATAACTGGCTATCAATAGCATCTGGAAACCAGTGACAATACATACCAAACATGGTGAACTTGGGTGAAGCAAGAAACACGGCTGACAAATGGACAGACCAGTATTGTGAAATAATGATATCGGGATCAACCATGAGGGAATGGTTACAAGCATGATAAAACCACTTTTGATAGCCCTGCTGTCACTGGTAATTTCCGGCTGCGCCACTACTTCTCCAACAAAAGGTCTGCAAAATGCCATTTCCGGGAAAGACGGCGCGGACTGGGGAATGATGCCGATGTCGATTGTCAATTCCACCGACAATACATATTTTGCGGACGGCAAGTGGCAATCAACAATGGGGGCTATGACCACCAAACGCTTTGGGCTTGCGTGTGACAACACAGTAAAAGATATGAGACTCCATCAAGGTGATTACCGTCATTGGTTCGTGGCACCAAGCGATTCAACCAGGCTGTCGGGGATGAAAAAATGTTCAAAAGACTCCCAATCAGAACCAGGCTGTAGCGAAAACTGGAATCTATGCGGCAGAAAAGTGCGCGTGACATGCCTGGATGATGAATTTTGTGGTGAAAGCGGCGAAACATCACTGATCGCACAAATCAATAATCACAAACCACCCACCAATAATTACCTGCCGGGCGTTATCGTTAAAGAGCTGACTCGAACACTGGGGAAAAGTCCAAAAGTGGCGAAATCAGTCGTGCTTTACATAACAGACTTTTGTCCTGCAGCGCATTCGAACAATAAAAAACGTAAGCAATGTCAGAGAGCGCAGGTTGATGTTTCAACCGCGGCTTTTCTCATGATGGGAAAAAAGAATCGACAAGGCTACATCAACACAAATGTGGATGTTTCTGTGGAGTTGCTGGACTCGAAAGATCCGACGCCGGTAGGTCCGGAATACTAGCGTTGTATTGACGTTTTGAGTCGGTACTAAATCAGCTGGCAGTTCTGAGTGTATCTTCCTTTGACCGGAAGCTGGACGTTCCATACTTCACAGGTATTAAGTATTGTATGCTCGGCTATGCAAGACCAGGGAGGAAACATGTTCAGCACCGAAGATGCAATGCAAGCGGCTGTCCATCATAGTCCAGAACTCGTGCTTTCTGGCATCCCGGAGATTAACCCTGAGTTTTGCCCGGACATGCCAGGATTGCTTTCGCTTGGCCGTGAAATTCCTCTTTCAACAGGGCCGATTGATAACCTTTTTATTGATGTAAATGCTGTACTCACCTTCGTTGAATGTAAGCGTTACTGCGATAGCAGACTTAAGCGTGAGGTGTACCCACAAGCCCTGAACTACGCTTCGGATCTTCAAAATATTCTAGTTCATTACAACCGAAGCGCGTTTCATGAAGCATTTGCTGATTTGATTTCATCTGCCCAAGGTGGTGGTTATGGAAGTATTGAAGCGGTACTTGGTGCTTTGGCGAAAGATCCAATTCTCGAAGGAAAAAATTTAACCGAATGGCGTCGGCAGTTCCTCGAACGGCTTGAGTATAATATAAAATCTGGAGTATGCCGGGTGGTTCTATTGTGCGCTCCTGCACCAAACAATGCTTTTAATTATCGTGCAGTCAGAAACCTGATGCAGTTAATGTCGTTCTCTGAGCATTCATCTTCTCGATACGATTTGGTACTCATGGACCTGAGGGAAGAGCGTGATGAGCTTATCTCAAAAATAATCTGGCGGAGATATGCGGCACTTCCACAAATACCACTCATCGCTGAATCAATCAGGGACACATCAATTGGCATCGACAAAATGAAGGAGCGCGAAGCCAGTCTGCCGTCCGAATCCAGGGTTTTGCTTCAGCAATTTCTCGAGGCTTTATCAGAGCAGGGATTTATGGCCGTCGAGAACACCAGCGGTTACGCATTAAAATCTGAAGACACCAAAAAGTCATTCTATACAAAGATAGAGGTAGGCAATCAAGAGTGGACCATAATTCGCCATCAAATAGGTCAGACTGAAGCCCTTTACTCAACACTAGAGAGCGAAGAACCCTTGCCATTTTTGGATGACCTGAATGCAGCAATTAAACGCAAAAAGTCTACCCTTGGAACAGGACAGCTATTTGAAATAAGTTTTTCACCAAAACTAGCAATGAGTGTTGGCCGCATCGTAAAAGCAGTTGTTAAGCTGGCGAAAATTGATGAAAATGCTACCTGACAGTTCATCAAAAAGGAGACTGAGCGCTAAAGCATGAGCGCCTTTTAACCCAAGCATTAGTGACTCACACACATACGGATATTCGGAGGCACAATACATTTGCTGCCGGGGTCTTTAGTTTGGAGCCATGCCCCATGAAACTGCAATGTAAAGAACTGACCCTCAGTCTCCCTTAGACCTCAATCTCACCCTGCAGATATTTCACTGCTTTGCCTGCGATTTGCACGCGATTTCCTTGCATCCGGCAAATCACTTCACCGCCCCGACTCGAGAGCTGTTTGGCCGCAAGTCGATCCTGCCCGAGCCTGTTCGACCAATACGGTGCCAGCTGGGTATAGGCCGAGCCGGTGACTGGATCTTCATCGATACCGCATTTGGGCGCAAAAAAGCGCACCACAAAATCACAGCTCTCCGACGGTGCCGTGATGATGACGCCTCTGCCATCCAGTTTCCTGAGCTGCTCCATATTCGGATCAGCCGATAACACATCATCCTCATCCTCAAAGACCACTACATAATCTTCGGCTTTCAGGCATTCGAGCGGCTCCAGACCAAAAGCGTGCCGGATGGCCTCGGGCGTCTCACAAGGTTCAGCCGGGGAGGCCGGGAAATCCAGCACCAGCAGATCAGCCTCTTTCGATACGGACAACAGACCGGAACGCGACTCGAACTCAATGATCTCGTGTTCATACCCCAGACAGTCAAACAGCACATAAGCTGCCGCCAATGTGGCATGCCCGCACAGATCGACTTCAACCGTCGGCGTAAACCAGCGAATATGAAAACCTGTTGCTGTAGGGATAAAAAAGGCGGTTTCAGAAAGGTTGTTCTCTTCTGCGATCGATTGCATCAGAGCATCGGGCAGCCAGACTGCCAGTGGACAGACTGCGGCAGGATTGCCGTCAAAGGTTTTTTCAGCGAATGCATCAATCTGATAAATGGTCAGCTTCATCTGCTCTCCTGTAGTCGTGCCGTTTACCGGATCTTTTGACTGCCGTTACCAACCTGCCAGAACCACTCCCCCAAAACCTGAATTTCAAGCGATTCAGGCAGCGAGGAAAGCCAACCGAGCAGCTCATCGCGCTGTGAGGGTGTTGTCCACAACTGCTGTTTTTTGTGTTCAGGGTCGAAGCAACGCGTGACAGCCAGCCCCTCTTCGACCTCAAGCAGCATCTGAAAGCGCAGTGACTGTTTGGGCGGCAGTGCGATTTCGACGATCAGCGTCTGTTCATCCGCCACTATTTCCAGGCCTCTGCTTCTCTATTTTGATCCACTGCTGCACATTGGCCTGATGCTCGGCAAGCGTAGCGGCAAACTTGTGACCACCGGTGCCGTCGGCGACAAAATAGAGATAATCGACAGCCGCCGGATTTGCCGCAGCCCGCAACGAAGCCGCGCCCGGATTACCGATCGGTGTCGGTGGCAAGCCTCTGCGTGTATAGGTATTCCACAGGGTATCGGTAGAGAGATCCTGCTTGTGAATATTACCCGAGAAGCTGCCTGTCGTGCGCCAGATGCCGTAAATAACCGTCGGATCCATCTGCAGCGGCATGCCCTTGCGCAAACGGTTATGAATGGCTGCCGCCACCAGCGGCCGCTCTTTTTCCAGCATGGTCTCTTTTTCGATGATTGAAGCCATGATACGCAGGCGATCCTGCTGGCTGACGTCCTGACTCAGTTCATCAAGCACGCTCTTCTGGGCCTGGATCATCGACTGCAGCAATCGCTTCGGCTCAACCGGCTTGGTGTACTGGTAGGTTTCCGGCAACAGTCGCCCTTCCACCTCACCCGGCAACAACGTTTTGAGAGCCTGCTGCCACTGCTCGATATGCACCCCTGTTTTATCAGCCAGTATGGCAAGCATCTCATCGGTTCTCAGCCCTTCAGGCAGAGTCACGCTGAACGCCATCACATCTCCGGACTCAAGCCGTTCTATAATGCTGTGGATATTGGCCGGTTGCTCAAAACGATACAGACCGCTGCGCAAGCCCGCCCCGACCCCCTTCATACGCACAGCAAGGCGGAAGGCCAGCGGTGATGAGATCACGCCCTCAGCATACAGCATGCGTCCGATCTTGACCGTTGAAGCGCCTGCAGGCACCAGAATCTCAACCGCAGCCGCCGGTTGCAACGGTGCCGAGGCCTGCCACAACAACCAGCCCGTCGGCATCAGCAGCAGTAGTAATCCGGCAATGGAAACATAAATCAGTTTTTTCATCACAGTGACACACCCTCTTGATTCTGCAAAACCTCTATGAGCGGCTGAAGTGCCATGTGGTGAATATCCAGCGGCTCCTCACGATTCACACCGGCAATATAAGCGACAGGCTGAATAAACAGACCGCTGTTACATACGGCTGCCGCTTCGCAATCAGCCAGCCATGAAAGCGGACAGGGCTGCTCCGTCACCAGCCCGTGCCGAACCAGTAAATCCCGCACCCTGCCCGGCAGCACGCCGGCTTCTGCCGAAGGCGTAAACCAGCAGCCATCACGGTAGAGCAGAATGTTCGCAGTAGCCGTTGCCAGCAGCTGCCCCCCCTGCTCAAACAACACATGCATATCGGCAGCGCCATGCAGGGCACGCAGCGTTTCGGCATAATCGGCGGTGAATTTGGCCGTCTTCAGCTTTAACGGAAATGGCCAGGACTCCAGCCTCAGAAAAGCGGGAGCCGGATTTTTTGTATAAGGCATACACTGGATATAGACAGCCGGTGCATCAGCCCTGGCCGTCAGCCCCCAGACCGACTCACCACCGGAGACGGTTAAACGCACCAGCGTATCAGGCCCGGCTTTGGCCGCTTCTCGCAGGCAGGCAAACAGTATCTCTTCATCCAGCCCCACGGGTAACAACAGACCGTATTCGGCAAGGCCACCGGCCAAACGGTGCCAGTGGCCGGGCCAGTCGAAGACCCGCCCGTTGATCACCCGGAATGTCTCGAA